>Ga0302316_10000094_pt1 | contig 79521 bp, 79 predicted proteins | sample III_Palsa_N3_2_FD_200456 | JGI IMG/M metagenome (GOLD analysis project Ga0302316, IMG submission 200456) | Peat permafrost microbial communities from Stordalen Mire near Abisko, Sweden - III_Palsa_N3_2 | ecosystem: Environmental > Terrestrial > Soil > Palsa > Peat permafrost | place: Sweden...
CCTGCAAATTCACCATCGCGGCGAATTCGCCTTCCGTAGCGGCCTCAAAGGTTTGCTCGCGGAGGCGCCTGCCCGCGGCAAATTTCCCCTTGCACCACAAGGGTTCCTGGCGAAATGCTCCGCGCCGAAGTGATCACTGATCATCAGGGAGAATTCTAATGGGCGAAGCCTATATCGTCGCCGCTACGCGCACCGCAGGCGGCCGCAAGGGCGGCCGGCTTTCCGGCATCCACCCCGCCGATCTGGGGGGCCGCGTGCTGGATGAGATCATTGACCGCACCGGCGTCGACCCGGCTCTGGTCGATGACGTGGTCATGGGCTGCGTGATGCAGGTGGGCGAACAGGCGACCAACATCGCCCGCGACGCCATCCTGGCCTCCAAGCTGCCGGAAAGCGTGCCCGGCACCTCGGTGGACCGCCAGTGCGGCTCCTCGCAACAGGCCCTGCACTTCGCCGCCCAGGCGGTGATGTCGGGCGCCATGGATATCGTCATCGCCTCCGGCGTCGAGAGCATGAGCCGCGTGCCCATGGGCCTGTCGGTCGCCCTGCCCGCCCAGAACGGCTTTGGCACGCCCACCAGCCCCAACATGGCCAAGCGCTACCCCAACATCCAGTTCAGCCAGTTCATGGGCGCTGAGATGATGGCGTCGAAGTACGGCCTGACCCGAGATGAGCTGGACGAATACGGCTTCAAGAGCCAGCAGCGCGCCATCGCCGCCACCCAGGCCGGCAAGTTCAAGGACGAGATCTGCGCGGTTGAAATCACCACCGCCGACGGCAAGACCGAACTGCACACGGTGGACGAGGGGATTCGCTTCGACGTGTCGCTGGACGGCATCAAGGGCGTGAAGCTGCTACGTGAAGGCGGCGCGCTTACCGCGGCGACCTCCAGCCAGATCTGTGACGGCGCCTCGGCGGTGATGGTGGTCAATGAGGCCGGCCTGAAGCAACTCGGCTTGTCGCCCATGGCCCGCATCCATCACATGACGGTTGTCGGCGGCGACCCAGTGATCATGCTAGAAGCGCCGCTGCCTGGCACCGAGAAGGCGCTGAAGAAGGCCGGTATGTCGATCGACGACATCGACCTCTATGAGGTCAACGAGGCCTTCGCCTCGGTCCCGGCCGCCTGGTTGAAGACCATCGGCGCCGATCCGGACAAGATCAACGTCAACGGCGGCGCCATCGCTCTCGGCCACCCGCTCGGCTCGTCCGGCACCAAGCTGATGACCACCCTGGTCCACGCGCTGAAGGACCGGAACAAGAAGTGGGGCCTGCAGACCATGTGCGAAGGCGGCGGTCTCGCCAACGTCACCATTGTCGAGCGTCTGTAAGGCGCCTAAATCAGCGGGATGAACATTCGTCCTCTCGCCCTCGCACTTTCGGTCGTCCTCCTCGCGGGGACGGCTGTTGCGGCCACCGCGCCGCAACTGACGATCACCAGCTTCGCTCAACTGGCGACGCCCCTGCCCTCACCCTACGACGAGTCAGCCGACGCCGACGCCGCGGTCGCGAAGGCCAAGGCTCAGGCGCGGGCCGAGCACAAGCTTCTGCTGATCGATATCGGCGGCAACTGGTGCGGCGACTGCCGCGTGCTGGCCGGCACGATCGAGCAACCGGCGCTGAAGGCCTTTGTCGACACGCACTATGTGCTGGTGAGCGTCGACTCGGGCAGGCATATCGAGAAGAACCTGCAGATTTCCGGCCACTACGACGTGGACCCCCGGAAGGGCGGCGTCCCGAACCTGCTGGTCGTCGATCCCCGCAGTGACAAGCTGTTGGACGTCGGGCACACCGCCGCCCTGGAAGACGCCCGCCACATGAGTCCGCAGGCCCTGGCCGACTGGCTGGCGCAGTGGACAAGGTGAACCAGCCTCTCCGCGGACCCCGCCCTTGCGGCGGGGGAACGGGGTGATTTCCGGAGCGGTCAGCTCACGCTAAGTCAGGTCCCTCGCCAGCTCCGCCCTCGTCGCTGGGCTGAGCGCGGCCATGTGCGCATAGAGCGGGTGATCGCAACCGATCATGATCTGTACCGAGGGATCGCGCAGCACCGCCGCCTGTGATGGGGTCACCGGGAAATGCAGGAAGTGAACCGATGAGGTCTTGCCGTCCTCGCGCGTGCGCTCGACGTCATCCTCGCTGACGCCCTTGGACTTCTCAGGTCCGAACTGGATGAAAAAGTCGTCCTCCACGCCGCCCAGCTGGTTAAGGACGGTCTCGCGCCGGACCGGGTCGTCGATTTCGAACATGACGGTGGCGACCAGCTCGGCGCCCTGGGGGACCAGGGGATTGTAGGCCGCCAGCTCGTCGACCAGCTGTTCGGCGCCGCCCTTCTCCACCAGCAGCATCTCCTCGACCTGGAACAGCAGGGTCTCGAAACTTTCGAAATAGAAGGTGCAATGGGGACCCAGCGCCACCCGACGCAGGCGTTTGGTCGGCAGCAAGGCTTGACGACGCGTCTTCCGCTCCTCGGCGAACTGGGCCAGAGGGGTGATGTCTTCGGCGGTGATCTTGCGGAGGATGGCGGGCATGATCGTTGCTCCTTAGGCGATGGCGAAGCCGTAGGCTCGGGCGAACACCTCGATCGGGTGAGCCTGAACCGGCGGCGCGGCGCCATCCTTGGTCTCGGTCGTCAAAAGCTGACCCAGGTGTTTGCACGCCAACGGGCAGTCCGAACACAGGGTCTCGTTACCCTTCTGCGCCACCTGCCGCGCGGCCGGCTTGCCGACCTTGATGGCATGCGGCCGGGTTTCCTTCATGATGCCAAAGGTGCCGCCGTGGCCGGAGCAGCGCTCCACCAGGTCGATCTTGGTGTCCGGGATCAGCTTCAGCAACTCCGCCGACTTGGCGCCCATGTTCTGCGCCCGCGCATGACAGGCGTGGTGCACTGTGACGCCGCCGGCGATGGGCGCGAGGCCGGGGGCCAACCCATGCGCCTTGGAAATCTCGACGACATATTCGCTGATGTCCTTCGTCGCCGCGGCCAGTTTCCGCACCGCCTCGTTCTCTGGAAGGATCAGCGGCCACTCAAACTTCAACATCAGGCCGCAGCTCGCCGTCAGAGCGACGATGTCGTAGCCCTGCTCAATCAGGGGCGCGAGTTCCGCGGCGACCTTCTCGGCGCTCTTGGCCACACTTTCCAGATCGCCAGCCTCGAACTGCGGCATGCCGCAGCACGCGGGATAAGCCATCCTGGTCTCAACGCCCTGCGCGGCGAGCACGGCCAGGGCGGCGGTGGCCGTCGACGGATTATTGTAGTCGACGAAACAGGTGGCGTAGATCGCCGCCTTGCGAAGACCAAAAGCGGGGCCTTCCGGGCTCGGCTTCGGAACCGTCAGATCGGTCGCGGTTTTGGAATGATACTTTGGCAGTTCGGCGTCGCGATCTATGCCGGCGAGCTTTTCCATCGCCGCCCGCGCCGCCTTGTTGTCCCGCTTGGTGATCCAGTTGGCCACACCAGCCATCGGCTTGGCCAGCTTGCCGTTGCGGTCCGTCTCGCCCAACTGTTCGCGAACGAACTCGCCGCCGTGCTTCTTCCGTTCGGCCGCTCGATGGCGGAGCATCAGGTGCGGAAAGTCCAGCGCGAAGGGGTGCGGCGGCACATAGGGGCATTTGGTCATGAAGCACATGTCGCAAAGCGTGCAGGCCTCCACGACCGTCTTGTAGTCGGACTTAGCCACCCCATCGACTTCGCCGGTCGCGCTCTCATCGATCATATCGAACAGCAGCGGGAAGCTGTCGCAGAGATTGAAGCAGCGCCGGCAGCCGTGGCAGATGTCGAACACCCGCTCCATCTCGGCCTCGATCGCCGTCTCGTCGTAGAAGGCGTCGGCCCGCCAATCCAGCGGCGCCCGCAACGGCGCGCCCAAACCGCCTTCGTGCACGGCGGCTTTGGAGGGGTCTTCGGTCATGGGCGGGCGTCCAACGGGTGTAGCGCCCCTTCTCCCTCTTGCGGGAGAAGGTGGCTCGCGAAGCGAGACGGATGAGGGCGCGCGCAGGTCTTTCGGACGGGCTGTTTGCAGGAAACCCGATTGGCCAGCGCGACCCCTCGTCCGTCAGCCTTTGGCTGACACCTTCTCCCACAAGGGGAGAAGGAATAGCCGCCCCGGCCCGATGACCAGGGCGGATATTGAGCTAGGCCTCCAGGCTGTCCAGCGCGCGCTGGAAGCGTCCGGCGTGGGAGCGTTCGGCCTTGGCGAGGGTTTCGAACCAGTCGGCGATTTCGTCGAAGCCTTCTTCGCGCGCCGTGCGCGCCATGCCCGGATACATGTCGGTGTATTCGTGGGTTTCGCCGGCGATCGAGGCCTTCAGATTGTTGGAGGTGCCGCCGATCGGCAGACCGGTGGCCGGGTCGCCGACTTCTTCCATGAATTCCAGGTGGCCATGGGCGTGGCCGGTTTCGCCTTCCGCGGTGGAGCGGAACACCGCGGCGACGTCGTTGTAGCCTTCGACATCGGCCTTTTGAGCGAAGTAGAGGTAGCGCCGGTTGGCCTGGCTTTCGCCAGCGAAGGCGTCTTTCAGATTTTCGAGGGTTTTGCTGTCTGCGAGGGCCATCGTGTTTCTCCCTTTGGGTGATTTCGTTGCGCGCGTCGCGCGAGCCTCTTCCCTAATCCCGCGCGCCGCCAGCGTCCAATCGATTGAACCGATGCGCTCGATAGAGACAGCCTATCGCGGGCGGCGCCGTTGCCGAGTTCGGCCGACGGGCATACCATCGCCTAAAAATACGGCCTCGGAGGAAGCGCCATGCCCTATGTGGAAAACCGGATCGTCCATGACGCCGACTCCCATCTGATGGAGTTGCCGGACTGCCTGGACGCCTATTTCGATCCCAAGCGGAAGGCGGACTATCACGCCCTGCCCTCGTTCCAGCACAAGCTGGGCAAGGCCGGCTGGGCCGATCAGGCCCGGGCCCGGCAGCGAGACGAAGCTTTCCGAGGCGACGGCGACACCAACATCCTGTTGCGCAAAAACTATGAAGCCATGGGGGCCTTCGAGCGGTCGGACCGGCCGCACGCGCTGGACCTGCTGGGTTTCGCCAGCCAGCTGGTCTTCACCACCTTCTGCCTCGGCAACTTCGGGCTTGACCAGGGCAAGGACGCCGATCTCGCCTATGCGGCGGCCCAGGCGCACAACCGGATGATCACTGACTTCTGTTCGGTGGATCGCCGCTTCCTGCCCACCGGCTATGTGCCGTTGATGGACCGCGCCCGCGCGCCGGCCGCCGCCAAGGAGGCGATCGAACTGGGCGCCAAGGCGCTGCTGGTTCCTTGTCTTGTCCCCAATAACCATTCCCCGAGCCACATCGACTTCGACAAGGTCTGGGCCCTGGCGCAGGAAGCGGGCATCCCGATCGTTTTCCACGTCGGCGGCGAGGAGAAGCTGAACCCCGCCTATTTCGAAAACGGCCTGCCGCGGGTGAAGGACTTCCACGGCGGCGAGGAGAATTTCACCTCGGTCAGTTTCATGACCATCCCGCACGCGGTGATGCAGACCATGGCCGCCCTGATCTTCGATGGCGTTCTCGACCGCTTCCCGAACCTGAAGTTCGGCGCAATCGAGCTTGGAGCGTCCTGGGTCCCGGGGTGGATGCGCTTCATGGACTCCGCCCACGGCGCCTTCATCAAGAACGAGGACCGGCTCCAGAAGCTGTCCATGCGGCCGAGCGATTTCGTGCGCCGCCAGTTCCGCGTCACCCCCTACCCGCATGAGGACACCGCCTGGATCGTCGCCAATGCTGGCGAGGAGGTCGCCCTGTTCTCGTCCGACTATCCGCACGTGGAAGGCGGCCGCAATCCGCTGAAGCGGTTCAACGATTCCCTGGCCAATACACCGGCGCGGGCGGTCGACCGCTTCTATCGCGAGAACTTCATCGACCTGATGGGCGAAGGTCTGGCGGCGGACCTGCGCAGGCCGGCGCATTTGGTCGCGGCCTAGAGCAACGAGCGAGGTTTCGTTAACCCGGCCGAAACCGAACCAGTCGACGTCTAGTCGAGAAGGTCGCTTCAGAATGGAGCATGGGGTCTATCGCCCGAGAGGGTGCGGGGCGGCACGTGTTTCAACAAGCTTCCACTTCGGCGCTTGAGCGCCACGCCGCCATCGCGCAGCTGCAATCGCTGTTCCTGGCTGGTGATCTCGACGGAGCGGCGATCGAGGCAGAGGCCGTGCTGGACACCGATCCAGCCGATGCCGACGCCTTGAATGTGCTTGGCATGATCGCCTATCGGCGCGGTGACTTTTCATCGGCGTCGAAATGGCTGAGCCAGGCGATCTCGGCGCACCCCAGGCATGCCGGTGCGCACTCGAACCTCGGCGCGGCGCTGCGGGCGTTGGGCGATCTCGGTCCGGCAGAGACGGTCTATCGCCGCGCCCTGGAGCTCAGCCCCGAGATGCAGGAAGCGCATGTCAATCTCGCCAATCTGCTGATCGACCGGCGCAAGCCCGCCGAGGCGGAACAGGTGCTGCGTCAAAGCGTGGCCCAAATGCCGCCCACCTCGAACCTGATGACGACGCTGGGCCTGACCCTCTATCACCAGGGACGATTGGTCGATGCGGTCACGGCGTTCCGCCGCGCCCAGGCGCTCGATCCCAACAATTATGAGGCCTGCCGCAACCTGGGCGGGGCGTTGGCGAGCCTTGGCCGGTTCGATGAGGCGGAAGGCCTGCACCGTCGGGCCCTGAGTCTGCGGCCAGACTATGCCGCCGGACACTCCAGCCTGCTGTTCGGCCTGAACTATCGTCCCGACCTGACCGCGGACCAGATTTTCGCCAAATACCGGGAGTTCGACGCCCGCCACGCCGCGCCGCTGCTGGCGCACAACAGACCTCATGCAAACGACCGAGACCCTGAGCGCCGCTTGCGCCTCGGCTATGTCTCGCCGGACTTCTGCGACCATGTCGTCGCGTCCTTCATGCTGCCCTTGCTGGCCGAGCACGACCGGACTCAGGTCGAGGTGTTCGCCTACGCCGAAGTACGCAACACCGACTCGGCCAGCGAACAGATCAAAACCCTGGTCGACCACTGGGTTACCACCGTCGGTCTCAGCGACGCGGCGCTGGCTGACCGCATCCGCGACGATCAAATCGACGTGCTGGTCGATCTCGCCGGCCATACCACCGGAAACCGGATGCTGACCTTCGCCCGCAGGCCGGCGCCGGTGCAGGTGACCTATTTCGTCGGCCACGGCTCCACGACCGGCCTGTCCGCCTTCGACGCCTTCCTTTCGGACGCCAACCTGACGCCACCTGGGTGCGAAGGGGTGTTTAGCGAGCCGATCCTGAGGCTGGACCGCATCCCGCTGGTCCACAAGGCGCATGCTCAGATGCCCGAGGTCGGCCCCCTGCCCGCCTTGGCCAAAGGCCACGTCACCTTCGGCCATTTCGGCCGAGCCATCCGGCTTAACGACGGGGTGATCGCGGCCTGGTCGGAAATCCTCAAGCGGGTTCCTGGCTCGCGCCTGCAGCTGAACAACGCCCCCTTCGCCGATCCGGCCACCGGCGCCCTGTTCGCCGAGCGATTCGCCCGCCAGGGCGTCGACCCGTCCCGGCTCGATCTGGTCTTCACCACGCCCCAGGTGAAGACCTGGGCGGCTTACAACGACATCGACATCGCGCTCGACCCCTTCCCCCATAATGCCGGCACCACCACCGTTGAAGCCTTATGGATGGGGGCCCCGGTGATGAGCCTGGCGGACCGTCCGCCGGTGGGCCGCTTCGGCGCCATGATCCTGGGCGCGCTTGGCCTGGACGACTGGGTGGCGGGCGACGTCGACGCCTATGTCGCCAAGGCCGCGCTGGCGGCGAGCGATCTGGATTACCTGGCCGAAGTGCGCGCGAGCCTTCGCGGCCGCTTCGACGGCTCGGCCCTGAGCGATGCGCCCGGGCTCGCTCGCACCATGGAGGGTGGCTTCCGCGCACTCTGGCGCGCCTGGTGTATCGGTGCGGACCTTCCCAGCCGTCTCCAAGCGGGCGCCCAGGCTTTCGGGGCCGGTGATTTCACTCGCGCTATTGAAGGCGTGGAGGCGGTGTTGCTGACAGCGCCGGGCAATTCCGACGCCCTGCATCTGCGCGGCCTGATCGCCTGCCGCCAGGGCCGCGCAGCGGACGGCGTTACCGACCTTGCAGAAGCCATCCTGGCGACGCCGGACCACGCCGAGCTGCGATGGAACCTGGCGGCCATGCTGCGCGCCTGTGGCCGTTTCACCGAAGCGGTGGATCAGGCTGAAGAAGCCGTCCGCCTCGCGCCGGAAGCTCCGGAAGCCCACAACAACCTAGCCACGGCGCTGCGCGATGTTGGCCGTCTTGATGAAGCCCGAGCCAGCCTGGAGCGCGCGGTCGCCCTACGTCCTGACTACGCCGAGGCGCTGCGGAACTTGAAGTGGCTGAAGGCCGCCTAGACGCTCGCCAGCATCATCTCAGCCGCCTTCTCCGCGATCATCACTGTCGGTGCATTGGTGTTGCCTGAAGTGATGGTCGGCATGATGGAGGCGTCAGCGACCCGCAGGCCCTGAACGCCCCTCACCCGCAGCGTGGAATCGACGACGCTCAGCTCATCTCCACCCATGCGGCAGGTGCCGACGGGATGGAAGATGGTGGTGGCGATCCGGCCGACAGCCGCCAGGAGGTCGTCGCGGCTTTGAACGTCCGCGCCAGGCCGGAATTCCTCGGGATGGAAGCCCGCCAGCGCCGGCGCGGCGCAGATGCGGCGGGTCAGCGCGATGGCGTCCAGCGCCACCTGCCGGTCCTCAGGATCGCTCAAATAGTTGGGCTGAATCGCCGGCGCGGCGTCAGGGCTGGGCCCACGCAGATGCACCGTCCCTCGGCTCCGCGGACGCAGGTTGCAGACCGAGGCGGTGAAGGCTTCGAAGGGATGCAGCGGCTGGTCAAAGGCGTCCAGGCTGAGCGGCTGGACGTGGTACTGCAGATTGGGCGTCGCCTCCCGGTCCGATGAATAGGCGAAGCAGCCGAGCTGGCTCGGCGCCATCGACATCGGCCCCGATTGCCGCAGCATATATTCCAGGCCGATCATCGCCTTGCCGAACAGGTTCGAGGCGCGGCTGTTCAGGGTGCGCGTCCCGTCGACCTTCCAGGCGGCGCGAATCTGCAGATGGTCCTGCAGGTTGGCGCCAACGTCCGGCGCATCGACGAGAACCGGAACGCCATTTCCCGCCAACAGCCCCGCAGGGCCGATGCCGCTTCGTTGCAAAAGGTGCGGTGAACCAATCGCACCCGCGGCGAGCACAACCTCGCCCGCGACCTCGGCGCGACGGCTAAGATCGCCTTGGCGGAAGGCGACGCCGGTGACACGGCCGGCGTCTATCACCAATCGCTCCACGACCGCGCCGGTGACGATCCTCAGGTTCGGTCGCCGCTTGACCGGATTCAGGAAAGCGCGCGCGCCGTTCCAGCGCAGGCCATCTTTCTGATTTACATCAAAGAACCCGCTGCCAAAATTATCACCCTGGTTGAAGTCGTCGACCTTGGGGATGCCGCACTGTTCCGCGGCGTCGCGGAAGGCGTCCAGGATCGGCCAGCTAAGCCGCTGAAGCGCGACCTTGAGCGGACCGCCGGCGCCGTGATGGTCGCCTTCCCCGCCATGATAGTCCTCCGACTTGCGAAACAGCGGCAGGACATCGTCCCAGCCCCAGCCCACCGCGCCAAGCTGTCGCCAGTGGTCGTAGTCGGCCGCCTGGCCGCGCATATAGATCATGCCGTTGATTGAGGAGGACCCGCCAAGCAGCCGACCGCGCGGATATTTCAACGCCCGGCCATTCAAGCCGGGTTCGGGTTCAGTGCTGAAGCACCAGTCCGTGCGCGGCTTGCCCTGGGTGTAGAGGTAGCCAATCGGCACATGCACCCAGAAGAGGTTGTCGTGGCCGCCGGCCTCTAGCAGCAGGACGCGATTGCGCGGATCCTCGCTCAACCGATTGGCCAGCACGCAGCCGGCGGTTCCCGCGCCGACGATGACATAGTCGAACGAGCCGATGCTCTCGGTCTTCTGGTTCACGCGTCTTCCCCGCACCGGCTTGGCCCGCACCGGCTTTGCATGTCGGCGCCTGCCCGCTCGTGTATCATTGCCGGCCTTCATTCAAGTGAGCGTCATGACCATAGGCATTCTGGAGACTGGCGAGCCGCCCGGCGCGCTGCGGCAGCGGTTCGGTTCCTATGCCGGCATGTTCAAGCATCTGTTGGGTTCGGATCGCGACTACCGGGTGTTCGACGTCCAGGCTGGCGATTTACCGAACCCCATCTCGCCGATCGAAGGATATGTCATCACCGGGTCACCAGCCGGCGCCTATGAAGACCTGCCGTGGATCCCGCCGCTGGAAGACTTTCTGCGCATGACCGACCGCCGCACGCCCATCGTTGGCGTCTGCTTTGGCCATCAGATCATGGCCCAGGCCTTCGGCGGCCGGGTCGAGAAATCATCAAAGGGCTGGGGCGTGGGTCTGCATGTTTACGACATCGCCTCCCGCGAACCTTGGATGGATGACACCGCGCCAATCGCCGTGCCGGCGTCTCATCAGGATCAGGTCGTCGAGCCGCCGCCTGGCGCGCGGGTGATCGGCGGCAGCGCCTTCACCCCCTTCGGCATGCTGGCCTACGAGGATCGGCGGGCGATCTCAATTCAGAGCCATCCTGAATTCGACCCGGCCTTCGCCGCCGCCCTGATTGAGTTGCGCGCCGAGCGGCTAGGCCCGTTGGCGCCGCCAGCGGTCCGGTCCTTGCAAGCGCCCAACGATTGCGCTCGTGTCGGGGGCTGGATCAGCCGGTTTTTGGCACAGGACTCTTGAACTCGGTTCGCCTTCGAGGCGCTGTCGATTGCCAGCGGGGATGGGACGTGGTTCGCTTGAAAAGCCAGTGGCGTCGGGGGCCTCTTTGAAGGGCGCGTTTGTCATTCCTGCACCGACGCCTCGCGCCGGGAGCGTCGTCTAGTGGGCTTTTTGCGGCTTCTCTGGGCGCGTCCTACGATCCTGTTGATCGGGCTGGCGATCGGCGTGGTGATCGGCCTCAATCTGGCGCCCGACACCTACGCGCCGCCGCCTCCCCCAGTGGTCGCCGCGGCCAACGCCGCCACGATCGCGCCGGCCATTCCCAAAACGCCGGTCGCGGTCGCCAGAACAGGCAAGGCGCCTCTGATCGCAGCGACGCCGGCCTCGCCGGACGTGCGTCTGCAACTCGCCAAGCTCGCCACCTCGGGCCGGACGCTGAACGTGGGCGTGTTCGGCGACTCCCTGGGCGACGGCGTCTGGGCCGCTCTCTACCGCGACCTGCATGGCGACAAGGGTTTCAACGTAATCCGGCTCAGCCAGGTCTCCACCGGGCTCAGCCGTTACAACTATGTCGATGTCCAGCAGAAGACCGTCGGTCAGCTCGCCGCCCAGCATATCGACATCGCCGTCTTCATGTTCGGCGCCAACGACCAGCAGGGCATCGTCCAGGACGGGAAAATCTATCCCTTCGGCACCGATGGCTGGAAAGTCGCCTACGGCCATCGGGTGGACAATCTCGTCAACACCCTGCGCCAGCAGGGCGCGGTGGTCTATTGGCTGGGACTGCCGAAGATGGAGAGCCACCGCTTCGACGATGGCGCCAGCCTGATCAACGCGGTCCTGGCCCAGCATATGGCCGCGCTCGGCGTCGAATTCCTTCCCACTGTGGCGCTGACGTCAGACGAGAACGGCGACTATTCGGCCTACCTCGCCGAACCGGGAGCGAAAACCAAAAAGCTGATGCGGGCCAACGACGGCATCCACATGTCCATGGCGGGATACCTGCGCATCGCGGCCCCCGCGGCCGGCGCGATCCGGCGCGATCTGGCCTCTGCGGCGCCGCCCGCCCAGATCGCAGCCGCTCCGGTGACCGCGCCTGGCCCCGCGACCCTGCCGGCCAGCGCGGCGGACGCCCACCCGTGACCGGCCCTCGGGGGCGCGCCGCCGGCGCCGCCATGGCGCTGTGCTTCGCCCTGCTGGCTTGGGGCGCCCACGCCAGCGACTGCCCCGGGGTCTGCAGCGCCGAAGGCCTCGGGCCCTTCTTTCGCGCGCTACAGGCCGTGAAGTCAGGCGAGCGCCGGCGGCCGGTCCATATTATCCAGATCGGCGACAGCCACACCGCCAACGACTACATCGCCGGCGCCCTTCGCGATCAGCTGCAGTACGCCTTTGGCCATGGTGGACGGGGCGTCTTGCCGCCAGGCGGCCCTTACGCTGGCTTCGACCCACGCCTGGTCCAGGTCAGCCAGAGCAGCGGCTGGAGGGTCAATCTGAGCTTCGCGCCGCCGCCCAATCCGCGTCATCCGGAGCAGCCGCACCTCTATGTCTCACCGCCGCCATTTGGGATCACCGGCTATCGGCAGACCACCGACACCGACGCGACCATGACCCTCGATGCCGAAGCCGGGGCCGCCTTCACACGCGCGGTCGTCTGCGCCATGGCCGAACCCGGCGCGGGCTCGCTTTCGATTTCCGCGGGTGGCGAAGAGCAGCCGTTCAGCCTGGTTGCGGATGCACGGCGACCTGTCTGCCACACCGCGCGGTTCGCGGGGCCGCGTCAGCATCTGCAACTGTCCACAAGCGGCGGTCCCGTCTCCATCCTGTCCTGGGCGACCTTCGGCGATCAAGGTGGTGTCGTCGTGTCGAACCTCGGCGTCTCCGGCACGCAGTTGAAAGATCTGGCCGATCGGGACGACACGGCGATGGCCGCGGAATTCGAGGCCTATCAACCGGACCTGATCATCCTCGCCTACGGCACCAACGAGGGTTACGTCCCCCATGCCGATTTGGCCGCCTACGAAGCCCTGCTGCGGGAGCAGATCAGCCGGCTGCGGCGCCTTTCACACGACGCGCCGATTCTGGTGCTCGGCGCACCGGACGCCGACACCCTCAGGCCCGACCTCTACGGTTCGGGCGGGACCTTCGACTGCGCTCCGCTGAGCGACGAGGAGGTCCAGAACTACGCCACCCTCGTCGCGGCGCGCAGCCCGGCCCTCGCACACTGGTATCCGCCCGCCGGTCTTGCGGAAATCCGGGCGGCGCAGCAGCGCGCCTCAGCAGCCGAGGGCGCAGCGTTCTGGGATTGGGAAGCGCGCATGGGCGGCCCCTGCAGCGCCCACCGCATGGGCCTTGAAGACCCCAAACTGGTTCGCGGCGATCACATCCACTACACGCCGGAGGGCGGCGTGAAGATCGCCGGCCTGCTCTACGAGGACCTGATGAGCGCCGATCGCGCGCCAGGCGCTCAAGGGCAAGGCGGAGCGCCCTAGGCCATGCTCTTCCCCACCATGATCTTCGGGCTGTTCTTCCTGGTCGTCTACGCCTCGACCTGGAGCCTGAACCGCGAGAACGAGCGGCGAAAGCAATTCCTGCTGCTGGCCAGCTGGGTTTTCTACGCCTGGTGGGACTGGCGCTTCGTCGGCCTCTTGATCGCCAGCGCCCTGCTGAACTGGTTCGTCGCCAAGCGGATTGGCGAGAGCGAGGATCGCAACACCCGACATAGGCTGGTGGCCATCGGCGTCGTCATCAACCTGATCATCCTCGGCTTCTTCAAATACTACGGCTTCTTCGTCGAGCAGTTCGGCGAGATGCTGAAACTGGCGGGCTGGGAGCGTGACCTGCCGCTGATGCACGTCATCCTGCCGATCGGCATCTCCTTCTTCACCTTCCAGGGTATGAGCTACGTCATCGATGTCCATCGCGGCAAATGCCCTAAAGCGCATTCGCTGCTGGACGTCATGCTGCTGATGTCCTTCTTTCCCCACCTTGTCGCAGGGCCGATCGTGCGGGCTAGCGACCTGCTGCCGCAGTTCGCCAAGGCGCCCAAGCTCAGCCGCGAGATGGCGGCCCACGGTCTTCTGCTGATCGCCTGGGGACTGTTCAAGAAGACCGTGATCGCCTCCGAGCTGGCTACCGGTCTGGTCGACCCCGTCTTCTTCGATCCTACCGCCTATGGCGCAGGCGACCTGGTCGGTGCGGCCTATGGCTATGCGGTGCAGATCTATTGCGACTTCTCGGCCTACAGCGACATCGCCATCGGCGTGGCGGCCCTGCTCGGCTACCGGTTCCCGCGCAACTTCGACCAGCCCTATCGTTCGCGCTCGCTGCAGGAGTTCTGGCGGCGCTGGCACATCAGCCTGTCCAACTGGCTGCGCGACTATCTCTACGTTCCCCTGGGCGGCAATCGGGGCGGCCTGGTGCGCACCTGCATCAATCTGATGATCACCATGCTGCTGGGCGGCCTATGGCACGGCGCGGCCTGGACCTTCATCGCCTGGGGCGCGATCCACGGCACGGCGCTGATCATCGAGCGGGTTTGGTGGAGCGCGATCCGCAAGCCAGACTGGCCGCGGATGTCGCCCGTCTGGGGCGTCCTGATCACCTTCAACGTGGTCTGCCTGGCGTGGATTCTGTTCCGTTCGGACTCCTTTGCCACCGCCATGGCCTATCTGGAGGGCCTTGGGCGGCTGACGGCGCCGACCCTGATCACACCTTTCATCCTGTCCCTGATTGTCGGCGGCCTGGCGTTGCACGCTCTGCCGCCCCGGGCCATCGAACGGACCGCGAGCTGGCTCTGCCGCGTCCCGTCTCCCGCCGCCGGCCTGACCATCGGCCTGCTGATCCTGTTGGTTGAGGCGGTCCGTCCCGCGGGCGTCGCGCCCTTCATCTATTTCCAGTTCTAGGGGCGAGCGATGAGCGACGACATCATCGACCACGCCGCCGAACCGCCGCCCCTGAACGGCGATCAGACCCCGCCGCCCGCGCCTCGCCGCGACCGGCCGCCGCTGATCGAGCTGGCCGAAAAGGCAGGATTCGCCTTCAGCGACCCTACTGACGAAGACCTCCTCGCGGACCACGCTCGGCGTTGGACCAGCCGGGCCATCCTGGTGGCGACCTTGTTGCTGGCGGCGTTGAATTCCCCATCGATCCAGACCTGGGCCACCACCCTGCCGCCGACCTGGGGCAGTCAGACCATCGATGATCTCGCCGAGGTCTGGACCAGTCGGCTGGAGCAGCTGGGCCTAGACCAGCCCAGGACGGTGATTCACGACCACTACGGGGCCTTCCAGCAACTGGGCTGGCGCGATGTGCTGAGGACGTTACGCGTGCGGCGGGCGCCGGATCGGAACCCCACGCCCCACCGATAATTTAAGATAGAGCAACGCCAGGTCTTGACCGCGCGCCGGTCATCCCACAGTGACGGGACCTCGCCAATGGAGGCACGCCATGAGCAGTCAGATCGAAAAACCCTGGGCTCTGATGCGCCACCACGCCGGCTGGGCCGACGTCTTCCGCATCGACAGCGAAACCGGCGACGCCGTCACCGGCGCCTATCCCGATCGCGAAACGGTGGGACCGCCGGTCACCTACAGCGTTCGCGCCGTGCTTGCCCGGTTCGACTCGTTCGATGCCGCCCATGCGGCGCGTGAAAGCGGCGTCGCCGAATGGCGCAAGCATGACGTCGCGGTTCGCGAGGCGGAAGCGGCGCTTAAGGCCGCCGAACAAACCCGGGAAACAGCCTGGACCGACTGGCTGAAAGCGGCCGCGAAATAGGCTGGCGTTAGCCGGCTTCGCGCAGCACGTCCGGAGCATCGAACGTCCAGACGCGGCGACTCAGACGCCAAAGCTCCATCCGATGGACATGTGGAACCGACTCGGCCTCGGCGATCGCCTGGCGATCGTCCGTGCACTCCAGGTGGACCACCGGGCCGACCTGTTTGCCACTGTCGAGAAAATGCAAAGTGTACTCAGCCACGTAATGTTCGCTCCCGTTCCGATGACGAGTTCTTGGCGCTCGCCAATCGCTGCTCAGGTCGAAAGTGCGCGTGGAGGCAAACGGTTGCGACCTCAATCCCCGGCTTGATCCGCATTTTGGTGAACTGACGAAAAGGGCCTGCGACGACCTCGAAGCCTGCCTAATTCCTGAGCAGGAATCACACGCGATGAGTGTCGCCACGAAGCCGCGACTCAACCAAACCAAGCGAAGGGCGACCTCTAGCCAACGACTTGGGAGCGTGCTCGCACTCGGCTCCGTCCGCGCATGTGGCGATCACCGCCAAGGGCGGTCGAGAGGCGCCAGAACTTCTCCAGTTTGCCGCCCGCGCTCTGGACTCGGACGGCTTTCTCCGTTTCATAGTTGAAATATTGCCAGTAGTGCGAGAGTCGATCCATGGATCTTGCGGATCAGCGCCTTAACGAGAAATCTAACAAGATCGGCGCGTCGGGCTCGCTCCCTGAAACGGAGACGACCTCACGTTACGCCAGCCGTAAGGACGCCATCCTGGAAACCGCCATGGCCGTCCTCGACGAAGGCGGGGCCGGTGGATTCAGCCTGGCCGCCGTAGCCAAGCGAATGGGGCTGCATCCGGTCAGCCTGACCTACTATTACAAGAAGCGTGACAGTCTGCTGGCGGCCTGCTGGCTGTCATCGACCGAGCGCTACGAAGCGATCATCGCCGAGGCCGAAAAAGAGCTGATACCGCAGGCGAGGCTGAAGGCGCTGATAGCGGGCCACTTTGAGGCCCAACGCCGCACCCGTTTGGGCGAAAGTCCGCCGATCGGACATTTTGCGGAAATCCGATCGGCGTCCGAATTGGACCGCGTCGTTGTCCTGGCCGCCTATCGCCAGATGTTCGCGCGGCTGGCCGAGCTGTTCAACTCGGGCGGTACGGGCCCGGACGCCCTGCGCCGTAACCTCTATGCCCGCATCATGCTGGAGCTGCTGGGTTGGTCCCGCAACTGGCTGTCGCTCTATCCGCCGGAAGAGTATCAGACCGTCGCGTCCCGTATCGCCGACGTCCTCATCGACGGCGTCTCAGCCGATGGTCGAGGCTGGCCGAACGTAGCCCCAATTCCGCTTGGGACGCCCCTGGTCGAGAGCGGCGAAGCCACCCGCGAGCGGTTTCTGCTGGCCGCCATCGAGGTTTTGAACACCCACGGCTATCAGGGCGCCTCGGTGGACAAGATTTCCGCTAAGCTCAACGTCACCAAGGGATCGTTCTACTACCACAACACCGACAAGGACGACCTCGTCTCCGCTTGCGTCGAGCACTCCCTGGACACACTCCGGCAGGGCCAGACCGGTCCTTATCCGGGCGACGGACTGGAGCGACTGGCGGCAGCCGTGCTGTCCCTCGCCTTGCACCAGGCAGCAGGCCGGCGCGGACGGATGTTGCGGCACTACACGCTGGTCTCGTTGTCTCCCGACCACCGGCATTCGGTGCAGGCCCGCTACCAGCAGACCGCGCTACGTTTCGCGGCCATGATCAGTGAAGGCGTCTCGGACGGATCGATCCGACCGGTGGATCCGCTGATCGCGGCCCTGGTGCTGATGGTAGTGATCAATTCGACGGCCTATCTGAACGCTGCGGTTCCAGGCATCACCGCCGACCAGGTCGAGCCAAACTACATTCGGCCCGTCTTCACCGGCCTGTTCACACCGCCTGACTAGCCAGTCTTGTTCTTCTCGGCGGCTCCGACCTTTCCGTTCGGGTGGAACCTTTGTCCTAGCTTAGCCATTACTCCGACTTGACGACTTCAAAGGCCAGAGACATCACAATGTACAAGATCGCCCTCATCCTTGGCGCCGCGGCCACCCTGGTCACCGCCGCCGCCGCGCCGGACGCGGCGCAGGCTCACCGCCACTACTATCATCACGCCTACTACAATCACGGCCGCTATGGCAGCGGCTGTCAGCGGGCCGAACGCCGTTCCGGCACCGGCGGCGCCGTGGTCGGCGGCGTCGGCGGCGCGGTCGTGGGCAATGCCCTTACCCATGGCAGCGTCGCCGGCACCCTCATCGGTGGCGGGGTCGGCGCCCTGGCCGGCCACAAGCTCGGCCAAGACGCGCATAACTGCTGATACAGCGGGGCCGAAAGGCCCCGCGACTACCCGAACTGGCCGGTGACGTACGCCTTCGTCCGTTTGGCCTTGGGTGATTGGAACAGTTCCTGGGTCGGCCCGAATTCGATCAGCCGGCCCAGGTACATGAAGGCGGTATTGTCCGACACCCGCGTCGCCTGACCCATGTTGTGGGTGACGATGACGATGGTGTAGTCCTTCTTCAGCTGGACGATGGTCTGCTCCAACATCGCTGTGGAGCGCGGATCCAGCGCCGAGGCCGGCTCGTCCAACAACAAGATCTCGGGTTTCACAGCGATGCCGCGCGCTACGCAAAGGCGCTGTTGCTGACCGCCTGACAGGCCAAGGCCTGATGTGGTCAGCTTATCCTTCACCTCGTCCCACAGAGCCGCACCGCGGAGCGCCTCCTCGACGCGCGCGTCCATGTCGGCGCGGCCCAGGTTTTCATACAGACGCACGCCAAACGCCACATTGTCGTAGATCGACATGGGGAATGGCGTAGGCTTCTGGAACACCATGCCCACGCGCGACCGTAGCGTCGCAACGTCCACCTTGCGGTCGAGGATATTCTCCCCGTCCAGCACCACCTCGCCATCGGCGCGCTGGCCAGGATAGAGGGCGTAGATACGGTTCAGCACCCGCAGAAGGGTCGACTTGCCGCAACCGGACGGACCGATCATCGCGGTGACGCCCTTGTCCAGCACCTGCAGGTTCACCCCGTGCAGGGTCTTGTTCTTCCCGTAGTAGAAGTCGAGATTCTTCGTCTCCATCTTCACCTTCTCAGGCGGCAGGGCGACGGTGAACTGCTCGTAGGTCTCTTCCGCCTCGGGCGGCGCGGTGGTTACGGCGTTCATGAGCGGCGGGGCTCCCGGGTAGCGAAACGAGCGGCGATGTTGATGGCGAGAACGGCGCCGGCGATCAGCAGCGATGCCGTCCACGCCAGGCGTTGAAGATCGTCGTAGGGCGTCAGGGCGAAGTTGAAGATCACCACCGGCAGGCTCGCCATGGGCTTGGTGATATTCAGACTGAAGAACTGATTGTTGAGCGAGGTGAACAGCAGCGGCGCGGTCTCGCCGCTGATCCGCGCAAAGGCCAACAGCCCGCCGGTGAGGATGCCGCTGCGAGCGGACTTCCACAGAATGGTGCGGATCGTTGTCCAATAGGGCGTGCCGAGCGCCAGGCCCGCCTCCCGCAAGGCGGTTGGCTGAAGCGCCAGAACGTCTTCGGTCGTTCGCACCACGATTGGCACGGCGATGATCGCCAGCGACACCGAGCCCGCGAGCGCGGAAAATCCGTGGAATGGATTGACCAGGATAATCCAGACGAAAAGGCCGACCAGCACGGAAGGCGCCGACAGGAGGATGTCGTTCAGGAATCTGACCGCCTCGGCGAACGCTGACCTTCGTCCGAATTCCGCAAGCCAGGTGCCCGCCAAGACCCCCACCACCATCGCGATCACCATGGCGACGCCGCACATGATCACCGAACCAACGATAGCGTTGAGCAGGCCGCCTCGAGAACCGGTCGACGGGGTGGACATGGTGAAGACGTCCAGGTTCAGACCCGGGACGCCTTTTAGCAGCAGAGACCAGAGAATGGCGGTCAAGGCGGTCAGGGCGACGATGGTGGCGACCCAGCAAAAGCCGGTGAAGGCCGTATTGGCGCCGCCACGTAGGGTTCGTTTGAGCGATGACATTGGCTAGGCCCTCTGTTCCGAACCGAGCAGGAAGCGTGCGATCGCCAGCACGGCGAACGTCATCACCAGCAACACCACCCCCAACGCGATCAAGGCGGCGCTGTGCATCACGCCGGTCGCTTCATTGAATTCGTTGGCGATGGTGGAAGCGATGGTTGAGCCGCTGGAGAAGAAGGATTTGGGGAAGTCATGCGAGTTGCCGATGACAAAGGTCACGGCCATGGTTTCGCCGAGGGCTCGGCCCAGCCCCAGCATAACCGCGCCGATAGCGCTTCGCCGGACGTAGGGCAACGAGATGGACATCACCACCTCAAACGAGGTCGCCCCGGTGCCATAGCCACTCTCACGCAGCTGCGGGGGCACGCTGAGCAGCAGCTCGCGCAACACAGCGGCCATGTAGGGCAGGATCATGATCGCCAGGACGATCGAGGCCGTGAGAATGTTGGCGCCGTTCGGAACCCCTGCTGTCAGGGTGTCCCAGATCGACCCCGGCGGCGCGGCCTCCGTCAGCGGAAGCTGCACATATTGGGCGAACAGCGGGGCGAAGATGAACAGGCCCCACATGCCGTAAACGATGGATGGAATGCCCGCGAGCAGCTCGACCGCGATGCCGATCGGCCGGCGCAGGATACTGGGGCAATATTCGACCAGGCATACCGCAACGCCAAAGGCCAGAGGCAGGGAGATGACCAAGGCCATGACGGCGCAGACGAAGGTGTCGACGATCGGCCCAGCGGCGCCGAACACTTCCGCGACCGGATCCCAGGTCGAAGCCGTAAGGAAGCCGAAGCCGAACTTATGGAAGGCCGGCCAACCTTCGATGGTCAGCGATATCACCAGCCCGCCGAGCACCGCCAACAACAGGGTCGCCGCGGCGCCGCACGCATAGAGGAAAAGCGGATCGAGCTTGGCGCCCTTGGGAGGCGGCCGGTCGATCGGGACAGGAGCGACTGTGGTCATCGGCCTTTTGACATCAAGGGAGGCCGAGCATGCTCGGCCTCCCGACTGTAGTGGCCTGGCGTCCACATGGACGCCGAGCGTGGCGCTTGTTTTTAGTGAGCGAAGTAGACCGGCTTGCCGTCCGGGCCCTTCACCTGAGCCCATTCCTTGCGAACCAGGGCCTTCACGCTGGCGGGCAGCGCGACGTAGTCCAGCTGCTCGGCCGGGCCATCGCCATTCTTGTAGGCCCAGTCGAAGAACCGCATGACCGCGGCGCCGTCGGCCTGGCTGGTCTGTTGCTTGTAGACCAGGATGAAGGTCGCGGCGGTGATCGGCCAGGATTGAGCACCTGGTTGGTCGAGCAGCAGCAGGTAGAAGCCTTGCGCCGGATCCCAGTGCGCATGGCTGGCGGCGGCGGCGAAGTTGGCGGCCACCGGCTCAACGAAGGTTCCTTGGGCGGTTTGCATCGCCGTAAAGGTCATGTGGCTTTGCTTGGCGTAGGCGTATTCGACGTAACCAATCGAGCCCAGGGTCTGCTTCACTTCGGCGGCGACGCCGTCGTTGCCCTTGCCGCCCACGCCCGTCGGCCAGTTGACCGAGTCGCTGGCGCCGACCTTGGACCAGTTCGGGTCCTTCATCAGCAGGTAGCTGGTGAACACGAAGCTGGTGCCCGAGCCGTCCGAACGGTGCACGACGGTGATCGGCAGACCCGGCAGGTTCACACCGTGGTTCAGGCCGGCGATGCGTGGATCGTTCCACTTCTTGATGTTGCCGAGGTAGATTTCCGCCAGCACATTGCCGGTCAGCTTGATCTGGCCGGGCGCGATGCCCGGAACGTTGACCACCGGAACCACCCCGCCCATCACGGTGGGGAACTGGAACAGGCCGGCAGCGTCCAGATCGGCGATCTTCAGCGGCTTGTCGCTGGCGCCGAACTCAACCGTCTTGGCCTTGATCTGCTTGATGCCGCCACCCGAACCAATCGCCTGATAGTTCAGGCCGATACCGGTCTGGGCCCGATACTGCTCGGCCCACTTGGCGTAGACGGGCGCGGGGAAGGTCGCGCCGGCGCCGGTGATGTCGGTGGCTTGAGCGGTCGCGGCCGCGCCCAGCGCGACGGTCGCGCTCATGGCCACGATCAGGTTCTTTAGCATCCGTGTCTCCTTGGACGGGCAGCCGATACGGCGCCCTTCGGCAGTCCACGCATACTGATGTCGGTTGTCAGTTTAGTGACAGTCAGTAACAGCGCACCCCGAGGACTTGGGTCAACATAGGAGCAAAGGACGCTAGTTGACGCAGAGCGACGAAACCGGCTTTGCGCGGATGGTTTTAACCGGTAGCTTTCGTGTAATGCGCGAACAATGGGCGGGCTCGCGCAGGTCATAAGGGGCGACCGCACCGCGAGGCCAGTACCGCGCATGAAGCGCCAGAAACCCAAGACGTTCGATTTCCCGACCGCGCAACAGGGCGCCCCGATCCAGTTGGACAGTGTAAGCGAAGACTCAGCCGAATTCGCGCCGCCGCTGGAGTTGCGCGAAGCGGAGTCGCTTGGCTCCATGGTTTCGACCGAAGACGCGGCGCCGGAAGCCGTACGCCCCAGCTTCGACCTGCCATCCCTGAACGCGCCCGACGATCTCCCGTCCGGCGAGGACGGCGCGCTCGTTATGCGCGCGCCCAGCGCCCTGCCCTATTATCTGATCGCTCTGTTCGTTTCGGCGCTGGTGCTGCTGGCGCCGGTGGTGTTCGCCTGGAGCTACCAGCGCGACGTGACACCGTTCCGCAACGACCTCTTCGCGCTGGGAGTCATCGCGCTTCTGGCTCTGGGTCCTGCCGCTCTGGTCTGGCTGACCGCCTTTGTCCTCCACCAGACCGCGCGACTGACCGCCGAGACCCGGCGCACCCAGGCGCTGACTCATCAGCTGTCGGCGCCCACCACGATCGCGGCCCGCGGCGCCGAGTCGGCGGTCGGCGATGTTCGGCGCGAGATCGAGCTGGCGACGGCGGCCGCCTCCGCGGCCCGAACCGAACTCCTGTCCCTCCGTGAGGTGTTGGCGGCGGAAAGCCAGCGTCTGATCGAAGCGACGGAGGGGTCCAGCCGCACCGCCATCACCCTGACCCGGGAACTGAGCGCCGAGCGGGAGAAGATGAACATCCTCGCCGCCAGCCTCGACGCCCAGGCCGCCGATGTGGCCGACGCCATCACCCGCCACGCGCGGATGGTCGCCGAAGCGTCCGATCTGGCCGAGACCCAGCTGCGCGAAGCCGAGGCCGCCCTCACCGCTCGCGCCGCCGACCTGGCCGCCGCCGCCGGCGAAGCCAGCGACGCCTCCCGCGTGGCGTCCGAGGACCTTGCCAGACAGGTCGCGCGGCTTGAGGTCGCTGGCCAGGGCGTCGGCGATCAGGCGCGCCTGCTCGAAGAAGGCCTGACCGGCCAAAGGGCCGCGCTTGTCACCGTGGCCCACGGTCTGCGCGCCGACCAGGAAGCTTTCGCCGCTGAAGCCGAAACTCAGCTGGCGCGACTGAACGAAATGGTCTCCTACGCCCGGGAAGGCGCGAGCGAGCTCAACGATCGGGCCTCTCATGGCGCGGAAACCTTGAGCCAGCTGTTGACCCGGACGGGAACTCAGCTGGCCGATATCGTCGAGGCGGCCACGCACGAACGCGATCTGCTCAGCGCGTCCGCGGCCCAATCTCTGGGCGCGATTTCCGAGATCGCCGCGCGGGAACGTCAGGGACTTCAAGCGGAAACCCAACACTCGGTCGACGAGATGCTCTCCGCCGGCGAACTGGCGCGCCATCAGATCGAAGCCCACCTGGCGGCCGTCGCGCATGAGCGCGACCTGATCAGCGCCGCCGCCACCCAGTCGCTCAGCGCCGTCACGGACGTCAGCGGCCGCGAACAGGACCAGCTCGAACGTCGCGCCCAGGACACGATCCGCGCCATCATCGCTTCCGTCGACGATGCACGGCGGGCCTTGGAGGCTCAGGTCGACGCCGCCCGGGAAAAGGTGGATCATCTGGCCGAAGCCGCGTTCGCCTCCGGCCAACAGGCAGAAGCCCTGTTCGAATCCCGCCTCAGTGAGGCGCGCAGCCTGATCCAGCAGTCCGCCAGCCTGGTGGACGAAGCCGGCGCCGCGTCAGTGGCTCGACTGGGTGAAGGCGTCGAGAGCGCCCGTTCGACCCTTGTCGAGTTGGAAAGCCTGCTGAGCGAAGTGGACGCCCGCATCGGTCGTCTGCCAGCCGACGCCCAGGCGCGCGCAGAGACTGTTCGCGCCTCGATCGAGCGCGGCATGGAAGAGCTGATGGCCTCCGCCCGACGCGCGGCCGAAGAGACCCAGACCATCGACGCCGCCTTCCAGGACCGCGTGCGCCGCAACTACGACATGCTGAGCGAAGCCGTACGTCTGATGGGCGTGGTCGCCGGCTCGACCAGCGGATCGACCCTGCGCACCGCGTCGGCGCCGCCCCTGCCGTTGCAGCAGACTCTCGCGCCGGAGCCGCCACGCGCACCGCTGGCCGCCGCGCCACCCCAGGAGCGACGCCCCTATGCTCGCCCCGAACCGTCCGCGCCCGCACCTGCGCCGGAGCCGCGTGCGGCCAGCGACGCTGGTCTGCGCCCACGCCTGCGCCTGACCCCCACAGCCTCCGACGAAGAGTTCAAGACAGTATTCGACGCCGCCGGAGGGCGTGAAGCCGCTCGTCGCGACCCGCCTGCTCCGCGGGAGCCTGGTGAACCCGCCGGTCCGGACAGCTGGACCTGGCGCGAGCTGTTGTCATCGATGGAAGATGAACCTCCGATCGACGAGGCCAACCTGGCCGACCTTGTGCTTGGCGAAATGGAGAGCATGGGCATCGACGCCGGCGCGCTTCTGCCCCGAACCAGGGTCGAGGAGATTGCTGGCGCGACCCACGCTGGCGAAGCGGACGCCGCCCGGCGCGCGGTTCATCGACTGGCGCCCGCCGCCATTCGCCGCCTTGCGCGCCGGATGATGGCCGAACGGTCCTTCCGGGCCCAGAGCGAGCATTTTGTGCGCCGTTATCGCGGCCTGCTCGAGGGCGCCGACCGCACGGTGATCTCGGCCTTGCTGAGTTCCGACCAGGGCCGGGCCTATCTGCTGTTCGACGCGGCGGTGGCGGAAGCCCTTTAGCGGCGGCGGCCCGGAGAAGCCCATGAGTTCGCAGACCCGCATTTGGTTGGTGCTGGCCGCCTTAAGCGGCTTGATCGCCGTGGGCTTTGGCGCGTTCGGCGCTCACGGCGTCGGGGACCCGAGAGCCAAGGAACTCCTCCGCACGGGCGCGGAATACCAGCTGATCCACGCCCTGGCGGTGTTCGCCTGTTTCAGCCTCTATCGTGCCGGCGCGCCGGCCGCAGGGATCGCCGCCTGGCTGTTTCTGGCCGGCGCCTTGCTGTTCTCCGGCTCGCTCTACGGCTTGGCGTTGACGCCGGCCCGTTGGTTCGGACCGGTGACGCCAATCGGGGGCCTGCTCTTCATCGCCGGATGGGCGACCTTGGCGTGGGCGGCCTTTGCAGGCACGAAAAGCGCCTAGACCCTGACCTTAGGCGCTCGCAGCGCCAAGCCGTACAGCGCCGCCGCCGATCCAGCCATACACAGCCCCACCGCAAGCGACAGCGGGCGCGGACCATTGTCGTGCATCAGGCCGGTGAAGGATGAGGCGAGCGCGCCGAAGGCGAACTGGGCGCCGCCCATGAGCGCCGAGATGGATCCCGCCCGCCTGGGATCGACGTTCAGTCCGCCCGCCATGGTGTTCGCGCTCACCAGCCCGAAACTGCCGATCACAAAGAAGAGTGGGATCAGAACGCCATACATGCCGCCCAATCCCGTCCAGGCGGTCAGGGCCAGGGCCGCTGCGAAGACCAGCGACCCCGGGCGCGCCAGGGTGACGATCTGCTCGGGCGTATAGTGGCGCAGCAGCATTCGGTTCACCTGATTCATGGCGATCAGCGCCACGGAATTGGTGCTGAAATACCAGCCAAATTGAGAGGCGGGGATGCCGTAAAAGCCGATCAACAGGCCCGGCGCGGCAGCGACATAGGCAAACACCGCCGCTGAGTTCAGGGCGCCTGCAAGGATGAACCCAACGAGTTGGGCGTGGGTCAGCAAGGTCACATAGGTCCGGACGGGATGTTCGCCCGTCGCCTGCAGCCGGGTCTCCTCCGACCGGCTCTCCCGCAGGCGCAAAGCACTGGCGGCGAGAACGACGGCGCCGACGCTGGCCATCAGCCAGAAGCTCGCGCGCCAACTGGCGATCGTCAGAAGCGCGCTGCCGATCAGCGGCGCGATGACCGGCGCAAGGCCGGACACCAGCATCAGCATGGACAGCACGCGGGCGGAATCGCGATGGTTGTAGCGATCCCGAACGATAGCGCGCGCGATCACCACCCCGGCGCTGCCTCCCACGGCCTGCAGGAAGCGGGCGACCATCAGCATCTCGATCGAGGTTGAAACGGCGCACAGGATCGAAGCGGCGACATAAAGTGCGGAGCCGATCAGGATCGGCCCTCGGCGTCCCCACCGATCCGACGCTGGACCATAGAAGAACTGACCAATGGCCAGCCCGGCGAGAAAGGCCGCCAGCGTATCTTGCGCCGCGCCGGTCGAAACGCCGAACACGCGGGCGATGGTCGGCAGGCTGGGCAGATAGATGTCGATCGACAGCGGCGCGAACGCCGTCAGCGCGCCCAGCAGCAGCACAAAGCCCAGGGAGACCTTGGCCGGCGCGTGGACGTCGGTGGGATCGGCGATCTGAACGTCGGACAAGGCTGCTCCCGAAAGTGACGCGACGGTATAGTCAATTTGCGGAAGTCCGGAACCCTTATCGGCTTGCGTCGACCTTATGAGGCCTGCACGGTGAAGCCAGAAACGAAGCCCTGGGAGGGCCGCCCATGACCGATATCCTCGCGCGCCAGATGCCGCCGGTGAAGCATGCCCACGTCAATGGTGTGGACATGGCCTACTATGAGGTAGGGCCGCGCAAGGGCGTGCCGGTGATCCTCTGCCATGGTTTTCCCGAGCTGGCCTTCTCCTGGCGTCACCAACTCCGCGCCTTCGAGGAGGCCGGCCTATGGGCGATCGCACCGGACCAGCGCGGCTATGGGCTAACCGACCGTCCCGGGCCAGTCGAGGCCTATGACCTGGAACACTTGACCGGCGATCTGGTCGGCCTGCTGGACCACCTTGGCGTCGAAAAGGCGGTGTTCTGCGGTCATGATTGGGGTGGCCTGATCGTCTGGCAGATGCCGCTGCTGCATCCCAACCGGGTCGCCGGCGTTATCGGCGTCAACACGCCCTATCAGCCGCGCGCACCGTTCGACCCCATCGCCATCATGCGCGCGCGGCTGGGCGACGAGATGTACATCGTCCATTTCCAGAAGCCTGGAGAGGCCGACGCGATCCTGGCGAAGGACGTGGCCAAGACCATGAACTTCTTCCTGAAGCGGCCGCCGCCGGCACAAGCCGCCTCCGCTGGTTTCGCGACCGAGCGCAAGCCAGGCGACCCATCGGTCTTCCCGCTGGTGCGCATTGTCGAAGCCTACGACCCGGCCAACGACAGCCGCGAGAAATTCCTCACCGATGAGGAATTCGCCGCCTTCGTCGAAGCTTTCGAGCGCACCGGCTTTACCGGCGGCATCAACTGGTACCGCAATATCAGCCGCAACTGGGAAAAGGGCGCGAGCCTTCCGACCACGGTCGATGTGCCGTCGTTGATGATCATGGCCGAGAATGACGCCGTCCTTCCCCCCTCCGCCGCCGACGGAATGGAGACCTATATCGCTGACCTCGAGAAATCATTGGTGCGCGATTGCGGCCACTGGACCCAACAAGAACGGCCGGAGGCGGTCAATCGCATCATACTGGACTGGATGAGCCGGCGGTTTCCGCGCTAAGACAGACGCGATGGAACGCACCTCCGCGCCTATTTCGCCCGCTACGGCCAGCGCGTCCCGGCGCTCGCTCTACCCGGAAATCGAACCCTATTCGTTCGGCTGGATTTCCACGGATGGCCCGCACGAGGTCTATTATGAGGAATGCGGCAAGCGGGACGGGCGCCCGGCCATCGTGCTGCACGGCGGCCCGGGCGGAGCGATCAACCCGACTATGCGGCGTTTCTTCGATCCCAGCCGCTGGCGCACCGTCCTGTTCGATCAGCGCGGATGCGGCAAGTCGCGTCCGAATGCCTCGCTGGAAGACAACACCACCTGGGCCCTGATCGAGGACATCGAACGCCTGCGGGTTCACCTGGGCATCGAGCGGTGGACGGTGTTCGGTGGGTCCTGGGGTTCGACCCTCGCCCTCGCCTACGCCATCACCCATCCAGAAAGAGTGGATGCGCTGATCCTGCGCGGCATCTTTCTGGTGTCCGAACGTGAGCTGCGCTGGTTCTACCAGGACGGCGCCTCGATGATGTTCCCCGACGCCTGGGCCCGCTTCGTCGAGCCCATCCCCGCCGCCGAGCGCGACGATCTGATGGCCGCCTACCACCGCCGCCTCACCCACAGCGATCGTCGGGTCCAGGCCCGCGCCGCCGCGGCCTGGAGCCAGTGGGAGGGCGATACCATCTCTATCCGCGGCCCCGAGGCCCGCCCGTCCAAATTCAATGAGGTGGACTTCGCCGTCGCCTTCGCCCGCATCGAATGCCACTACTTCGCCAACAAGGGCTTCTTCCCTGAGGAAGACTGGATCCTGAAAAACATCTCCCGGATTCAGAAAATACCGGGGTGGATCGTGCAGGGCAGGTTCGATGTGGTCACGCCGCTGGAATCCGCCTGGAAACTGAAGAACGCCTGGCCCAAGGCTGACTTCGAAGTGGTCTGGGACGCCGGCCACGCCTCTACCGAGCCCGGCGTTATCGACGGTCTGGTGCGAGCGACGGATCAGGCCTGGTCGGTCTGACCTCGCCCTCCTTTTCGCAGGGACGGCTAAGACATGGCTGACAATCCGATTGTCGTGGAGCTGTCGGAACTGGGCGATAGCGCCCGGATCGCCAGGGTCCTCGTCAACAATCCTACCCGGCTAAACAGTCTGAGCAGTGCGACAATGGAGGCGTTTGCCAGCGCCTTCGGCCAACTCGCCAAGGATCGATCAATCCGGGCGGTCGTGCTCACCGGCGCGGGCGACAAGGCCTTCATCGGTGGGGCGGACATCACCGAGATGGCCGGATTGAACGCCGAGAGCGGCCGCGCCTTCATCACCCGCGTGCACAACTGCTGCGAGGCGGTCCGCGATTTTCCGGCGCCGGTGATCGCCCGCGTCAATGGCTTCTGCCTGGGCGCCGGCCTTGAGATCGCCGCGGCCTGCGACCTTCGGGTGGCGGTCGTGGGCGCGCGGCTGGGCATGCCCGAGGTCAAGCTGGGCATCCCGTCCGTGGTCGAAGCCGCTCTGCTACCTGGCCTGATCGGCTGGGGCCGCACGCGTCAGATGCTGCTGCTTGGCGAGACCATCGAAGCCTCTCAGGCGCTGGATTGGGGCCTGGTGGAAGCCGTCGCGCCCCTGGACGCTATTGACGCTCTCATCGACGCCTGGATCGGTCACATCTGTGAGGCGGGGCCAGAGGCCTTGCGGCTGCAGAAGGCGCTGATACGTCGCTGGGAAGACCTGCCGATGAGCGACGCCATCGCGGCCGGCGTCGACGCTTTTGCAGAGTCCTGGGCAACCGACGAGCCGACCCGGATGATGGCGGCCTTCCTGCAGCAACGCCGCGCGGTCAAAGCCGCCGAGCGCTGATACTGATCCCCTACATGAAGGCGCCGCTGCCGCTGGTCACTTCCTCATAGCGGTGCACACGCACCGCCTGGATCAGGCCAAAGCCGATCATGACGGTGGTCATGACGGTGCCCGCCTTCGACAGGAGCGGCATTGGCACCCCCACGACCGGCGCCAGACCCATGACCATGGCGCCGTTAATCAGGATGTAGAGGGCGAAGGTCGCGGTCACCCCCGCCGCCGCGAGGCGCCCGAAGTGACTGTGCGAGATACTCGCCACCCGCAGGCAGATCACGATCACCGCCGCATAAAGTAGCAGTACGGAGGCGCAGCCGACAAAGCCGAACTCTTCGGCCAGGGTGGCGAAGATGAAGTCGGTCTGTTTCTCTGGCAGAAAGTCGAGCTGGCTCTGTGAGCCCAGGCCATAGCCTTTGCCGAGAAAGCCGCCAGATCCGAGGGCGATCTTGGCCTGAAGGATGTGATAGCCCGCGCCCGACGGGTCGTCCTCCGGGTGCAGGAAGGTGAGCAGTCGCTGGGCTTGATACCCCTTCACCAGATGCCCATGCAGGATCGCCCAAATCAGGCCAGGCGCGGCGATAGCCGCCGCCGCGACGGCTCCCAAGATCAGGCGCCAGCTAAGCCCCGCCAGCATCATCATCGCTAAGCCCGTGGACGCCAGCAGGATAGCGGTGCCAAGGTCAGGCTGTTTGGCGATGAGGAGAACCGGCGCGCCGATCATCGCCAGGGGGATCAGCAGCCACCAGGACAGGCGGGCGCGGTCGGCGGGAAGGCCGTGGTAGAAGCGCGCCAGCGCCATCACCAGCCCCATCTTCATCACCTCGGACGGCTGGAACTTCAGGTGACCGATCTGCAGCCATCGGGCCGCGCCGAGGGCCGAATGGCCGACCACCATAACCAGGACCAGCAGCACAAGGGCTATGCCGTAGACGGGATAGGCCAGCGCGAACCAGACCCTGAGATTGATCAGCGCCAAGGCCATCATCAGCAGGAAGCACAGCCCGAACAGCAGCATCTGCGACCCGGCCCAAGGCTTCCAGGACCCACCGGCGATGGAATAAAGCATCAGCCCGCCGGCCGCCGCGATCAGGCAGATGAGCGCCGAAAGGGTCCAGTCGATTTCGCCGAACTTGACTGGCACCCGATCCCGCTGGCCGGGTCTTGTCAGAGCGCTGGAGGTCATGTGGTGGGATCCGCGAGCGGGTTTTGCAGTTGTTGGCCGGTGGGGCCTGTGCGGGGCGCACCGGGTAGATCGGTCGGCGGCGGCGGCGCGACATCGCCGGACATCGCCGCGGGATCCATGGCGGGCATCGGTAGCGGCTGCTCGATCCGCGCGCGTACCTGTGGGTCCTTGAGCAGGGCGACCCGCATAATCTCGCGGGCGATCGGCGCGGCCGCCAACCCGCCCATGCCACCGTGCTCCACCAGTACGGCGACGGCGTAGCGTGGGTCATCATAGGGCGCGAAGGCGATGAACCAGGCATTGTCGCGCAGAATCCACTGGCCTTCCGCGCCGTGTTCCCCATGGCTGCCGGCCACATAGTTGTGGGTTTGGGCCGTCCCAGTTTTGCCCGCCATCTTGATGGGACCCAGCCCCAGCTGGGCTGCGGCAAAGGCGGTGCCGCGCGCGTCGTTGGCCACCGAGGCCATGGCCTCGCGCACGAACTGAATGTGGTCCGGATTGAACGGCAGGTCTTCCACCGCCGAACCCGGCGGTTGCTCGACCCCGCCAATGGAATGGATAAGCCTTGGATTGAGCGCCTTCTTGGCGTTGGCCAGCCGCGAAGCCATCACACACAGCTGCAGCGGATTGACCTCGGTATAGCCCTGCCCGATCCCCATGGAGGGGGTTTCGCCCGCATACCAGCGTGGGTCCGCGTGGCGGGCGGACATATAGGCCTGCTTCCAGGCGATATCGGGAACGATGCCGACCCTTTGACCCGAAACACCGATGTCGAAGGTCTGGCCCAGGCCGAACCGGCGCGCGACCTCGGCGATCTTGTCCGGGCCAACCACCAGGGCTGTCTGAAAGAAGAAGACGTCACAGGAGGTGACGATCGCCCCGTGCATATCCAGCGTGCCGTGGTGCTTATCGCAGTGGAAGACGTGGTTGCCGAAGGCGAAGGAGCCGTTGCAGGTATAGGTCCGCTTCGGATCGACGCCTGATTCCAGCGCCGCCAGGGACACCATGGTCTTGAAGGTCGAGCCGGGATGGTAGAGGCCTGCAAGCGACTTATCCAACAGCGGCTTGTGGTCATATTCCGATAGGGCGCGGTATTCGGATGGCACGACGCCTCTGACGAAGGCGTTGGCGTCGAAGCTCGGCGCCGACAGCATGCACAGGATATCGCCGGTGCGGCAGTCCATCATCACCGCCGCGCCGGAATTCTCGCCGAACTTCTCCAGCGCCAGATTCTGGATGTCGGAGTCCAGCGTCAGGACAACATCCTTGCCCGGGGTCGGCGCGATATTGCCGGCGGGATCCTCTCGGATCACCCTGCCCTTGGCGTCCACCTCGACCTTTTGACCGCCGGACTTGCCGCGCAGTTCCAGATCTAGCGCCTTCTCGACGCCGCTCTTGCCGATGCGAAAGCCGGGGTTGAGCAGAAGCGGATCAGGGTTGTCGCCGGCCTTCTCGATGTCGGAGTCCGAAACCCTGGAGACATAGCCGACCACATGGGCGAAAGCGCCGCCGAAGGGATAGACCCGCGCCTCGCCCATGTCGGGCTGCAGGCCTGGCAGCTCCGCGGCGCGGACGTTGACCCGGGCGAATTCGTCCCAGCTCAAATCGTCGACCACGGCCACCGGCACGAACCGTTGGGTTTCGGCCAACTGCCGCATGATCTGCCGGCGCTTGTCGGGCGTGATCGGAACCACCTCGGACACCAGGTCGAGGGTGACGTTCGGATCCTGCACCTCGTCCTTGAGCAACAGCAGCCGGAAGTTTGGACGATTGGTGGCGATCTCGACGCCGTTGCGGTCCAGGATGCGGCCACGCGGCGGCGGGACCAGGCGGAAGTTGAACTGGTTGCTGGCCGCCAGCATCTTGTAGCGGTTGGCCTCGACCAGTTGCAGCTGGGCCAGACGGCCGCCGAGCGCCAAGAGGCCGACGCTGGTCAGGGCGCCCATGACAAAGGCCCGGCGGTGGAACACGCCCTGCCGCTCGTTGACCTCGTTGAAGAAGATAGACGGTTCGCTCATCTGAATCGGACATCCGCGTCTTCGAAACGTTCGATCAGACGATGGGCGAAGGGATAGAGCACAGTCGTGGCCAAAAATTGCCAGAACACCGACAGCAGGTTCGGCACGGCCAAGGAAACGACGCTGGTGATCAGAAATCCGGTGAGCATGGTCAGAGCAGTGGCGCTGGCGAACCAGACCTGACGCATCGGCCGGCTCTGCCCGGTCATGATGCTGCGCGAAGCCAACACCACCGTGTAGGAGACCAGCAGCGAAACACCCCAAAGCCCCAGCGGACCGCCCCAGAACAGGTCCAGGAACAGGCCGAGCAGCACCAGAAGAAAGGGCGCGATCACCGAGGGCCGGATCACTGCCCAGGCAAAGGCCAGGATCATCGGAAGGACCGGTTCCGGCAATTGCAGACCGAACACCTTGATGGGGACGGCGAACAGGAAGGTTCCGGCGACACAGACCAGCGCCGGCAGACCCAGCCAGCGCCAGGGGTCGAGCGGCCGCGTGGACTGCATCAAACTCATGGCGTGTCGTCGTCCGGGGGTGGCGTGGTCGCAGGCGAAGGCTGTGGCGGTTGTTTCGGCGCTGGCTTGGCCTTGCTCGCGGCCAGGGCGTTGGCAAGCGTCTTGGCCGTGGCCTGGGCATCGGCCGTCGCGGCCGGACCGGCTTTGGGCGACGCGGCCGTTGGCGGCGCGGACATCGCCTTCACCTTTCCGGCCACCTCGGCGGCGTCCGCCGTCGACAGCGGCGGCAAAGCCGAGGTCATCGCGTCCTTCTGCTCGGCGATCTGACTGAAGTCGGTGAACAGCAGGATGCGCACGAAGTCGATCGGCGAGGAGTCCGCGTCCAACCGCACCCGCCAGGCGCCGTCGAGGCCCTGCACCGCGACCCCAACAGGCAGACCGCGCGGGAAAACACCGCCGTCGCCCGAGGTCAGCACCCGGTCACCGACCTTAACCGGCTCCTGGCCGCGCATATAGGCCAGCTTGGGATTTGGGCCGCCATCGCCGCTCAAAATAGCGCGGGCGTTGGTGCGATCGATAACCACTGGCGTGCGGCTGGCGATGTCCGTCAAAAGCAGGATGCGGCTGACGTCGTGACCAACGCCGATCACCCGGCCGATCAGTCCGCGGTCGCTCATCACCGGATTGCCCACGGTCACCCCAAGCTCGCGGCCGACATTGGCGAGGCGGGAGTCGGCGAACGGGCCACGGGAGTCGGCGATGACATGGGCCGTGACCATGGGAATGGGCGGATCGGTCTTTAACCCCAGGACGGCGCGCAGCCGCTGGTTCTCATTCTGCAGGGCGATCGCCTTGTCCTGCCAGGCATGCAGATCGTTGATCTCTTCGCGCAGGCCGTGGTTCTGCGCGCCGGCGAGGAAGTAGTCCCGGACCAAGTCGAATACATTGCCGGTCCATCGCCCAGGCGTGGCCAAGGTGCTGCTGACTGGCGCTGACAAGGTGTCCACGACGTTCTTGGTCACGCCATAGGCCTGAACCTGCAGGGTTTCGCGGCGGTCGCCCAGAAGCAGCGCGACGCCGATCACGGCGGCGATAATCACCGCCACCCCCGCCGTCCAGGTCAGGGGAACCTTCATGTCAAAGTTGGATCGGTCCCGAAAGGACACGCGCTTCGCCTCCGAAGCTATTCAGACCGATTTAGGCCGCTGCTAAGAGAGCGATGATTCTAGCACGCCCTTCATCCACTTTGGATGTTCGAGCACTTTGCCGCAACCAAGCGCGACGCAGGACAGCGGATCATCGGCCACCATGACCGGCAAGCCGGTGTGGTCGCGGATTTCCGCGTCCAGGCCGCGCAGCAAGGCGCCGCCGCCGGTGAGCATGATGCCCTTGTCGGCAATGTCGGACGCCAGCTCCGGCGGCGTCGCTTCCAGCGCCACCTTCACCGCCTCGATGATCTGCGAGACCGGCTCGTTGAGCGCGTCGGAGGCCTGCTTTTCGCTGATCCGCACTTCGCGCGGCACGCCCTGCATCAGGTCACGGCCCTTGACCTCGATGGCTAGGCCTTCGCCGTCGGCGGGGGAGCGGGCGGTGCCGATTTCCTTCTTGATCCGCTCGGCGGTGGTCTCGCCGATCAGAAGGTTATGGTGGCGGCGCATATAGCTGATGATCGCCTCGTCCATCTTGTCGCCGCCCACCCGCACGCTGCGCGAATAGACGATGCCGGACAGGGACAGAACCGCGACCTCGGTGGTGCCGCCGCCGATGTCGACCACCATCGAGCCGGTAGGCTCGTGGATCGGCAGGCCCGCGCCGATCGCCGCGGCCATCGGCTCGTCGATCAGGCCCACGCGCCGGGCGCCGGCGTTCAGGCAGCTGTCATTGATCGCCCGCCGCTCCACGGCCGTCGCGCCCGAAGGCACGCAGACGATCACCTTGGGATTGGTGAAGGCCTTCCGGTTGTGAACCTTGCGGATGAAATACTTGATCATCTCCTCGGCCACTTCGAAGTCGGCGATCACACCGTCACGCATGGGGCGGATCGCTTCGATGTGACCGGGCGTACGACCCAGCATCTGTTTGGCTTCGATGCCAACGGCGTGCACGACCTTGCGGCCGCCAACGTTACGCAACGCCACAACGGAGGGCTCGTTCAGCACGATACCCTTCCCCTTCATATAGACGAGGGTGTTGGCCGTACCGAGATCGATGGCGATGTCATTGGAAATGACGCCAAAGAGGGATGAGAACATTCAGTGCCTTGAAGCGTAAGTCGTTTTTCAGAACGGGGTTAAAGCCTTCAGACCGAGAAACGCCGCGTCGCGCACCCCTACGCCACGCCATTCCGCCCCAAAGCCGATGGACCCGTCCGTGTGCACCGCCAACAGGTTGATTTCAAGGGGCATAACGTCTGACGCGAATGACGGTCAGCCAAGGGTGGTCATCAACACCCCCGCAAGCACCGCACCGCCAGCGAGAATCTGTTGCATATGCAGGCTTTCAGCGAAAAGCCGGCGCGCCGCGATAGCCGCCATCGGGGCCTCGATCACCCCGACCGCGCGCACCGGCGCGGCGGGGGCTAAGGCCAGGGCGATGAACCAACCGCTTGAGGCGATGGCGCCGCAGAGGCCGGCGGCCAGTGATTCGCGCCAGCCAGTGATGATGGCCCGCAACGCCTTAGGGTCTCTTATCGCCAGTATAGCGGTCAGCACCGCCGACTGCATCGCCTGCACCACCGCCAGGCTCACGACAGCGGCGTAGATCCGATGGTGCGGCTCGAGCGCCAGGCCGCAATGGCGGTAGGCGTTGAGCGAGAAGCCGAAGCACAGGCCTGATAGGAGGCCAAACAAGGCGCCGGACACCGGCCTCGGACCCGTCGCGTTCTTTGGCCAGGTGAGCACCGCCAATCCCGCTGTTGTGATCGCCACGCCCAGCCAAGCCACGCCGGTCAAATGGTCGTGAAAGACAATCAGGCCGACGATGGCGGCGAGCGGAAGCGAGCTTTGCTGGACGGCGGTGGCGACCGCGAAGCCGGCGCGATTCATCGCAACCAACAATGCGGCGGTGGCCAAGACCTGAGTCACCGCGCCGCTGGCTGAAGCGCTCCAGAACGCCAGATTGAAGCTCGGCCGCGCATCGGGGACAGCAAGCATCGCCATCCCGACGAACAACAGCGAGAAGGGCAGGCCGAACAAGAAGCGGACCAGGGTCGCGCCCCAGGGCCCGGTCGCGCCCATCATGCCGCGCTGGAAGGCGTTGCGCGCGACCTGAAAGCCGGACGCAAGGACCGTGGCGGGGATCCAGAGGTGGGTGAACATGGGTGGTCCTCGGGAGCCTCGCGATCGGAGGTTCCTATGGGTTGGGTGCGTGGTTCGACACGCGCCGAAGACAGCGCTCCTCAGCAAACCGAGTTTTTATGCGGCCCAAATTGTCGAGTTTGGTGAGGAGGCCGAAGGCCGTCTCGAACCACGCAAACGACCGATGCAAGCGGTTTTGCTAAAACCGCCAGGCGCGCTCTAGAACCCGCTCGCCTCGGCGACCGGAGGACGGGTCTTTTCGCGGCGGGCGAAAAGGTTGTTGAGCGCGTTGATATAGGCCTTGGCGCTTGCCGTCAGGGTATCGGTATCGGCGGCGAGGCCTGTGGCGATATGCCCCTCGTCCTCAAGCCGCACCGAGACCTGCGCCTGGGCGTCCGTGCCTTCGGTCACCGCGTGCACCTGGAACAGTCGCAGCGCCGAGGTGTGCGGCACGGCCTTACGAATGGCGTTGAACACCGCGTCCACCGGACCGTCGCCCGTGGCGTGGGCCTTGCGCTCCTGACCATCGACCATGACCGTCAGATCGGCTTCCTGCGGCCCCTCAGTGCCGGCGATGACCTTCAGGTGGAGGACCTTGATCCGCTCGGCGCCCTTGGCCAGGGTGTCGTCGACCAGGGCGATGATGTCGTCGTCGTAGACGTCCTTCTTCTTGTCGGCCAATTCCTTGAAGCGAACGAAGGCGTCGTTCAAAGCGTTCTGGCCCAGCTCATAGCCCAGCCCCTTCAGCTTCTCGCGGAAGGCGTGGCGGCCTGAGTGTTTCCCCATGACCAGGTTGGTGGCGCCCTGCCCCACATCCTCGGGCAGCATGATCTCGTAGGTGCCCGGGTTCTTGAGCATTCCATCCTGGTGGATGCCGCTCTCATGGGCGAAGGCGTTCTTGCCGACGATGGCCTTGTTGAACTGCACCGGGAAGCCGGTGATGGCCGAGACGTAGCGGCTGGCCCGGTTGATATGCTGGGTGGCGATCCGCGTGTCGTAGGCCATCTTGTCGCCACGGACCCGCAGCGCCATGACGATCTCTTCCAGCGCGGCGTTGCCGGCCCGCTCGCCCAGGCCGTTGATGGCGCATTCCACCTGACGCGCGCCGCCCTCGAGGCCGGCAAGGCTGTTGGCGACCGCCAGGCCCAGGTCGTTGTGGCAGTGGGTGGAGAAGATCACGCCGTCCGCACCCGGCACATTTTCGATCAGGTCGCGGAAGATGTCGGCGTATTCGGTGGGATAGCTGTAGCCGACAGTGTCGGGGACGTTGATGGTCTGGGCGCCGGCGCGGATCGCCGCCTCCACGCAGCGGCGCAGCACGTCGCGCTCGGTGCGGGTGGCGTCCTGCGCCGACCATTCCACATCGCCGCAGAGGTTGCGGGCCAGGGTCACCGAGCCGGTGATCTGCTCGATCACGTCTTCCGGCGTCATGCGCAGGATGTGATCGCGGTGCGACGGGCTGGTGGAGATGAAGGTGTGGATGCGGCCGCGCTTGGCTGGCTTGATCGCCTCGCCCGCCCGTTCGATATCGGCGACGCTGGCGCGGGCCAAGCCGCAGACGATGGAGTTGGTGACGATCTCGGCCACGCTCCGCACGGCCTCGAAGTCGCCGTTGGAGGCGATGGGGAAGCCGGCCTCGATCACATCGACGCCCATCTCCTCCAATATCTTGGCCAACTCGAGCTTTTCATCGAGAGACATGGAGGCGCCCGGCGCTTGTTCGCCATCGCGCATGGTGGTGTCGAAGATGATGACGCGGTCTTTAGCGCTCGCGGGGGCGGCGGGAGTTTGGGCTTCGGTCGTCATGGGAAAGCTCGTCTGCTGGACTTTTTGAGGGGCGGCTTGATGGGTTACCCCTGCGCGCCCCGGTCGCGACGATGCGCGACCCCTAGAGCGCCCAGGGGTTGGTAAGCCGAAGCAGAAGAAGGCTGGGCGCGCGGTCCATGGCCTGGACGTACACTGAAGCAGGGTCGAGGCGCAAGAGTCTTGCTGACTTGCAGCGCCGCCTCCAGCATCAGCCAGCCACTCGGCGCGCCTCGGCCAGCCGCACGGCGCGTGGCACGAACCAGAAGGTCCAGGCGGTCAGCAGGCCGACGACGCTGTAGCTGATCGGACCGCTGATCAGCATGAATTGCTTGATCGACAACAGGAAGACGAGGCTGCAGTTGAGCGCGCACGCCGCGATCAGCCCGAGGCCCCAGACCAGGGTCGCCGCGGTGAGGTCGCGGCGAAAGCCCGCATCGCCCCGCAAGGCGTCGATGGTCGCCAGTCTGTCGGCGCCGCGCCGACGCGCGCCGGCCCTCGCCAGCTGATAGATCAAGGGCCTGCCGATCGCGGCCGACCCCAGGAAGACCAGGCCGACGAGGCCCGGCACGAGGTTTTCCCGCAATTGCAGGAACTTGACCCCTCCCCCGCCGGCGAAACCCAGCAGCGACAGAGCGATGCCGGCCAGCACCAGCATCGAGATCGCATCGATCTTCCGCTCATGGATGAAGGTCGTGATCGACCAGAGGATCGGCGGCGCCGAAGCCGCCATGAGAGCGTCGACAATGCCGTAACGCCCGCTGGCGTAGCTGTAGATCAGGAACGGCAGGATAAAGTTGAAGACCGCTTCGAGCACGGCCTTCAGGGCATGGGTTCGGACAAAGCCGGCAAACCCGGCCTGCTCCGTCTGGGTGGCGTTCATCGCGATTGTTCTCCACGCATAAGGCATTCGGCGCCGCCGTCCACGAACAGCAGCTGACCGGTCATCATCGAATTTTCGGGACTCGTGCACCAAGCCAGCGCCGCCGCGGCCTGCTCGGGGCGGCCAGGGAAGGCGCCGCGTATCGCCGTAAGGCTGGCGGCTCGCGCGCTCAGGAGTTCATCGGAAAGGATGTAGGCCGCCGCGGGCGTATCGAAAAAGCCCAGCGCCACGACGTTCAGCGGTATCCCCGCCCCCGCCCAGTGGGGCTTGACCGCGGCCCGCCGACACCAGGCGTTGAGCGCGTGTTTCGCGTTCGAATAGAGGGCGAGCGCATCTCCCACGTGACCGCCTTTCGCGGCGGCGGCCAGCGCTGCAGACTCGTCAAGGCCAAGGCAGGCTTCGAAAATCGCGCCGTCTGGCGGACGCAGAGAGGCGATCGAGGACACCGCCACCGCGCGCGGCGCTGGGCTGGCCGCCAGAAATGGACGCAGCCCTTCCAGCGTCGCCACCGCGCCAAAGAAGTTCAGCGACAGGCTGGTCTGGGGCGGCCCGCCGCCCGCGTTCGCCACGATCGCGTCGATCCGACCACCTGACAGCCCCATCACGCCATCGATCAGGGCCGCGCGCCCCTCTTTTGTCGCCAGGTCCGCCGCGACATCGCCTTCGTGCAGATCGCAGGCGATGACCCGTACGCCACGGTCCCGAAGGTAGTGGGCCGTCGCCGCCCCAATGCCGGACGCCGCACCCGTGATCACATAGGTTCGATCCATCGAAGGACTCCAACCAGCCAGCTTGGCTTCTTGATCAAATTACCGTACCGTAACGTTCGGTTCGGTACTGCAGAACCTGTCCCGATGCAAGAGGCTTCAACATTGAGCGCCGCTGCCGCTAAACTGGATGTGATGAAAACGACTGCCGAAGCACCGACCCGAGAACGGTCAACCAAGGAGGAACGGCGCCGGGAAATCCTCGACGCCGCCTTCGAGGAGTTTTCGACCAAGGGCTATGCTGGCGCGAGCATGGGCGCGATCGCCCGGCGTGCGCGCGCATCCAAGGAAACCCTCTACGCCTGGTTCGAGAACAAGGAGACGCTACTCAACATCCTGTTCGCCGCCCGTCTGGATGGAATGACCACCAGAGCGGCCGCCGCGGCCGAACAGGATCCCTCTGTCGCCAACATCCTCCCGATCGTCGCCGAGGACATCATCCACTTCATGTTGATGATCGAGCCGCTCAGCCAAGCCATGGGCCTGGCTGAGGCCGGCGAGAAGGCGACCGCCCTGCTGGGAAAGACCATAGACGCCGAGCGGCGGAGGTTTGCGGACTACCTCCTGCGCCGTCGCGAGGCCGGCGACATCAAGTTCAACGATGACCCGCTGGAACTGGCCTCACTGTTCGTCGCCATGGCGGAAGGCGAATGGAGCCTGCGGCTCGGCTTGGGGTGGGTCGACCACCTGACCGACGACATGATCCAGGATCATGCCCGCCGCGTCACCCGCATCTTCCTCAAGGGCGTGACGCCCGAGGCGCCCTGACGTGACTCGCGCGCCGACGCCCTCCCCGTTCAAGCCCCGCAAAGCGCCGACCCAGTCTCGTTCGGAGAAGACGGTCGCGGCCATCCTGGAGGCGGCGGCTCAGGTGCTGGAGAAGGATGGTCTGGAAGGCTTCAACACTAATGCGGTCGCTCGTCGAGCTGGCGTCAGCATCGGATCCCTCTATCAATATTTTCCTGGAAAGGACGCCCTCACACTGGCGCTATTGCAGCGTGAAGGCGATCGCTTCCAGGTCGAGGCTTTGACGGCGCTTGAACAACCCACCGGTGTCGAAGCGATCAAGGTCTTCATCGGCGCCTGCGTCCGCCAGCAGCTGCTGCGTCCAGCCCTCGCTCGCCTGCTCGATGTCGAGGAAAGCCGGCCGGCGCTCAGAAAGGAGTCGGGCGGCGCGACGGCGCTGCTGGCGATCCTTCAGGACATCCTGGCCTGGCCCGATCTGCCGTCGCAGATGAGGCCCGAGATCGCCGCGCGCGACCTGCTGGCGATCGTAAGAGGCTTGACCGACACGGCTGGCGAACATGGCGAAGTGGATATCGCCGATCTCGAGCGCCGCATCGAACCGGCTGTCTTCGGCTATCTTGGCGTCAGCGATCGTCCAATCTGAGCCCTATCGGGCCGCTCACAAATGTGAGCAGGCCGTCTCGGCAAAGCGATCAGCCCCTTGTCGCCCCTCGCCTTCCTCACGCAGCCGCCATGCGAGTTGTGAATACTGAGCTTTTGCTTGCATTTTTTGACCTGGATGGAGCGGCGGTTCGCTCCACTTCAGGAGTCTTTTCATGGCGGATATCACCGCGACCATGAAGCTCAATCACCTGAGCTTTCCCTCCACAGACGCGCCGGCCACGGCGAGCTTTTTCGAAAAGCATCTGGGCTGCTCGTCCACACCCTTCGGCGCAAGCCGACTGTTGAAGCGGCCTGGGTTCGACATCGTCATCGAGGACGCATCGGCGCGCACGGTGGCCTGGCCAGACAACTTTCACCTGGGCTTCGAGCTGCCGACCGCGAACGACGTCCACGAGCTCTACGCGCGGTTCAAGGCCGATGGGGTCGAGATGGAGACTGACGTGGTCAGCCACGTCCGCGGCACGCGGTTCTTCTGCAGGGCGCCGGGCGGGGTGATGTTTGAGATCAACACCCGCGCCGACGCCGCCGAACAGTATCGCGGCACATTTGACAACTAGGCCGGGCCCAGCGCCGAGCTTTCAGGAATCCGCCATGACCATCCTTCAGGATGCATCGTCGATAGCGTCCGCAGACCGCTCGGCCTGGTTCCGGCTAACGCCGCCGATGCGGCCTGGCAGCGTGCCTGTGCTCGGCGGCCGCTATTGGGTCGCGATCTCCCTGGCCAGCATCGCCGGCTGCAATCTCGGCGATTTCGTATCGCTCTACCTCCGCCTCGGTCATTGGCTCGGACTGATCCCGCTGGCGCTGATCTTCGCCCTGCTGGTTTTCGGAGAGCGGCGCTCCAGGCGGGCCAGCGAAGCTTGGTATTGGGCGGCGATCATCGTGTTGCGCACGGCGGCGACCAATCTGGCCGACCTTGCGAGCCATACCTTCCACATCGAATACGCCTGGGTGATCGCATGTCTGGAGATGGTTCAGGTGTTGGCCGTCCTTTTGGTCATGCCTCGCCCGGTGGCTAAGGGACGGGGCGCCGTCGTACGCCCCGTCGCGGACGGCTGGTATTGGGTATCCATGCTGACAGCGGGCACGCTAGGCACCGCGATTGGCGACTGCACAGCCGAGGTTTTCAAACTGGGCACGGCCTATGGCACATTGACCCTCAGCGCCATTCTTGCCGTCGTGCTGGCGCTTGGCGCCAAATCCCGTTGGTCCACCAAGGCGGCCTATTGGTTCGCCATCATCGCGGTGCGGTCAGCGGGAACCACCGCGGGTGATTTCGTCGCCTTTCCGGACGGGCTGGGCCTCGGTCTTGGGCTGCCGCTCGCCACAGCCTGCACCTGCGGGCTGTTTGTCGCCGTGCTTCTGCTGTGGCGACCCAAGTCCCTTGATGCTCCGGGCGCCGCGGCTCACTGACCATCCGCTCAGAACCAACCGGCGGCCCTCAGCGCCCGCGCATAGTTGCGGCTGACAGGCGCTTCGACGCCCTCGGGAAGGAGCAGGATCGCGCGCCCGTCCGTCCGCCGCGCGCCCAGCACCGCCGCCTTCGCCACCCACCAGGAGCGATGGGTTTGCGCGCCCTCCACGCCATTAAGTTCGGCGATGGCGTCGGACAGCCGCATCAGGATCAGGTCCGATCCCTTGGAGGTGTGCAGGCGCAGGTAATGATCCTCCGCCTGGACCGCATGGATGTCGGCGCCACGCAGCCTTATCGGCAGGCGATCTAGAAAACGCGATGGCGTCGGCTTCGCGATCAGGCTGGCATGCGTCTCGATCGGGCGACGATGCGCCAACGCATTGATGAAGTTCATAGCCAGACAGACCAACAGGACCGGGCCGCCGAACTCAGTCAGGCTTCCGTAAGAGAAGCGGGAGCCGAACAGCCAATGGCTGACCCCATAGACCACCAGGACCGCTGGCGGCGTCATCGCCACGGCGGTCAGCCCCGCGGTCAGGAATGGTCTTCGATCGTCGACATCGAATGCCGAGCCGATCAGCGCGCTGGCCGTGATTCCTAATCCCGTGCCGCCGACGGTGAGGATCAGCCAATAGATCAGCCGCAGCCACAAGGGCGCGCCCGCTGTCCCGAACGGACCCAGCAGCCCCAGGAAGACGCCTGCCCCGCCGGCGATGCCGAGTGAGCGTAACACCACGTCGCGTTGGACGATGCGGTCGAGCCGACCGAGCCAAACGTTCAAGGACGCACCCGTCATTGGCGAAGCGCGAACTGCTGTCGCCGACCATCCACGCAGTCAAGGCGTTCACTGGCGCATCCGCCAATGCAGGTCGGCGAGGCCCGGTCTAGGTCGGTCAGCAGTTGCAAGGGAGCGCCGATGGGGTCCTCCCGCCGAACCGTGAGCGCCCAGATGAAGCCGTCCGCCAGCACTGTGTCAATTGGCCCTGCCGCCTTCCCCGCGCCCTTCGACGACACCTTCAAGTCGGGCCGCCGCGAGGTCGCGACCCGTACAATCACGGTCGGTCTCGGCCTGGCGGGGGCGCTGGCGGTCATCGTCGTCTTCGGTGGCCGCGCTCACCTGCACTGGCCCGATTTCGCCCTGCTGGTTCGCCAGCCGTTGGTGCTCCAGGTGCATATTGCGGCGGCCCTGACCGCCCTCGCCATCGGCGCGGGTCTGATGTGGGGCCCCAAAGGCACGCCCATGCACCGCGCCTTCGGCTGGACCTGGGTGATCGCCATGATGACCACCGCGATCTCGTCCTTCTTTCTGCACTTCATCAATCCGCATGGCTTCAGCCCGATCCATGCGCTCAGCGCCTATGTGGCCATCACCGTGCCAATGGGCGTCGCCTACGCTCGCCGTCACAACATTCGCGCGCACCGCCGGGCCATGACCGCCAACTTCCTGTTCGGCCTGATCGTCGCCGGCGCCTTCACCTTTGCCCCGGGCAGGCTCATGTGGCAGGTCTTCTTTGGATAAGGCCGCATAGCCGTTGGCGTACTTTACGCGGCGCGCACACGCAAAAGAGGCGTCCCTTTGTCGCGGACTTGGGCCGCCGGACAAGCTCAGCCTTAAGCTCCATCTATCTGAAATTAATCACTCTCTGAAATTATCGCGGTCGCGAAGGAGTGGTGATCGATGCTCGGGTTTTTGGATCAGGGACTGGACGACGTCGCGGCGGGCGCTCACGCGACCGCGGGACCGCGGATGGCCGCCACCCTTGGCGTGGGCATGATCGCGCTGACCTTAGCGCCCTGGCCAGTCTGCGCGGCCTGGGTCGCCTTTGTCGGCGGCCTGGAGATCGCCAGCTGGTTCGTCACCCGCGACCAGTTCCTGGGTCTCACGATCACCGACGATGTCCGTCTCAAGCACGTTGTCTGCCTTGTCGGCGGCGTCGTGGGCTGGGTGCTGCTCGGGGCGCTGTTCTGGCGCCAGGGATCGGCCGCTGGCGGGCTATGCGGCGTGATCATCTGGCTCAGCGTCCTGGCCTTCGCCCAGGTCTATGCCTACCAATCCAAGGCCGGCTATCTGCTGACGGGCCTGTTACCGGCGAGCGCCATGCTGGCGGCGCCGCTGTTGTGGCCGAACCCGGCCATCCCCGGCGGGTTCTCCGTGTGGCCATTGATGCTGGTCAGCGTCATGTTTTCCTTCTCGGGCGCCCGCCAGACGTTTGCGGCGCGCAACCGCTATGACATGGCCACCCAGGATCTTCGGGACAGCGAACTCAGCTACCGCCTCCTGGCCGACAACGTCACCGACGTGATCTCCCTGGAGACGGCGGACAACCAGCGGCTTTATGTTTCGCCCTCGATCGAGCGCGTCCTGCGGTTTTCGCCGGGAGAACTGCTTGCCACGGCCAACTATACCTACATGCACCCAGAGGACACCGGCACGGTGCAGGCCTTTATAAAATCGACGACGATCGAGACCGGGCCCCGCACCATCGACTATCGCGTGTTCGCCAAGGACGGCTCCACGATCTGGGCCGAAACGACGTTTTCGCGCCTGAACGACGGCAGTGGCAGGTTGCTGGGCGTATCGCGGGACATCACCCACCGAAAAGAACTCGAAACCGAGCTCATGGACGCCCTGGCGCGCTCGGAGGCCGCCGCGGCCGCCAAGACCGACTTCCTCGCCAACATGACCCACGAGCTGCGCACGCCGCTGACGGCCATCCTTGGCTTCTCCGGCCTGCTTCGCCAGTCCGACGCCTTGTCCGAGCGCGACGCCCGCCAGGTCGGCCTGATCAATGACGCCAGCCAGACATTGTTGGGCGTCATCGGTGACATCCTGGACTTCTCCAAGCTGGAGGCCGGTGGCCTTGAGCTGGACCCGGAACCGTTCTGTCCAGCCGCCATGGCCGCGTCGGCGGCGGCCATTGTGGCCGACCAGGCGGCGGCCAAAGACTTGGCGCTTACGGTCGTCGTCGACGAGACCATGCCGGCGCTGGTGGGCGATGCGCCGCGCCTACGCCAGGTGCTGCTCAACTTTCTGTCCAACGCCATCAAGTTCACCCGCGCTGGCGGCGTGGAGCTTGCGCTTTCCCATCACGCGGAAGCTGGCGGCGAGCGGCTGCGGGTCGAGGTTCGCGATAGCGGCATCGGCATCGAAGCAGAACATATCGACCAACTCTTCATGCGCTTCACCCAGGCCGACGCCTCGGTCTCCCGTCGTTTTGGCGGCACCGGGCTTGGGTTGGCCATCTCCAAACAGATCGTCGAGACCATGGGCGGATGCATCGGCGCAACCAGCGTGGTCGGCGAAGGCTCGACCTTCTGGTTCGAAGTCGATCTGCCGCTTGCCGGCGAGTGGAAGGCCATTGCCGAGCCCGAACACGCCAACGCGGCGTTACCCCGCGCCATCAGCCTGCTGGTGGTCGAGGACAATGCGGTCAACCGCGAACTGATCACCACCCTGCTCCATCCGTTCGAGATCGAGATCGACACTGCTTGCGATGGCGCCGAAGCCGTTGCGGCCGTGGGGCGCCGACACTACGACGTCATCCTGATGGACGTGCAGATGCCGATCATGGACGGCCTGACCGCGACCCAGCGCATCCGCGCCCTGGCCGACCCGGCCTCGGCCCGCACGCCGATCATCGCCATGACCGCCAATGTCCTGCCCGAACAGATCGCCCGCTGCCGTGAGGCCGGCATGGACGATCATCTTGGCAAGCCGATCAGTCCCGCCAAGCTGCTGGAAGCGCTCGATCGCTGGACAGCAGATGAGACGATTCCGGAAATGGAAGTCCTCGCCTCTTAGCCAGCCGCCTTTGGCGCCAGCGGTCTATTCGCCGGACATGATCGTATGACGATCATGCGGCGCCAATCCATCTCCAACAAAGACATGCTGATCTATGCCCTGGCAGGGCTTGGAGTCTGGCTGAATGGGGCGGTGACTTTCCGTTTGGGTGGCCGGCTGCTGTTCGAGAACGGCCCGCTGATCAGCGTGGCTGCAGCTGTAGCCATCGCCGTGGCCGTGTGTCTGGTGCTGCGTATCACCATGGCCTGGCGAAAGGCCCAGGACGCTCACGCCGTAACGATCGCCGTGACCATGGCGCTGCCGGGCCTATTCGGCGAAACCCTGCGGCAGATGGTGTTTCCCTGGGCCACCAGCTTGCAGCCGGACACGGCCGCGACATTCGCCGCCACCATCTTTTTCGGCAATGCCGTGCTTTTGACCTACGCCTTGTTTAAGGCCCGCCGCGCGGCTTGAAAGACCCGCTCCCGGAGGTCAAGCTTTGCTATCGCGCCGCGGCGGGGGAACCGCGAATGTATATCTACATCGTTCTGCTCTTTATGAGCCGTCCTGCCGGTCGGGTCGATCGCCATCGAACATACGGCGCTTCACGCCAGCGCCCCACTCGTGGCTCTGGCCGGCAAATGGTTCGTATTCTGGTCCATGGGCGTTCGGCTGCTCACAGCCGGGCTTCGCCAGATCATCCAACCCGCCTTCACCGCCAAGACCATCCTTGGGATCCAGGGCGACGACGCCCTGGTGCTCGTGCAAGAGCTTGGCTTCGCCAATGTGGCCATGGGCCTCCTCGGCTGCCTGACCCTGATTCAGCCAATCTGGACTCTACCGGCCGCCATCGTCGGCGGCGCGTTCTACGCCCTCGCCGGCGGCAAGCACATCACCCAGAAGAACAAGGGCTTCAACGAGGTTGTGGCCATGGTGTCCGACCTTCTGATGGCCGTCGTCCTGCTCGGATACCTGGCTTGGACGGTGTTTGTTCCGCCGATCTGATCGCGGCGCCGACTATTGCCGGCGCCGTGACCATTTCGACTGAACTAGTAGGTGTCCACCACCCCCAACGCCTTCGGCGTCGGAACCTCCGCACGGCCCTTGCTGCGCTTGAGAACCCAGTCGATCAGGGTGTCCGAGATAGCGCTCGCGCCGGGCTCCCCGGCACGAACTTGACCCGCCAAGGCGTCATCCGCCGAGACAATGTCCGTATGATTGTAGAGGGCCACATTGACCTTCGGATCGATCGGCGAGACCGCCTTGGCCGCATCTGACTGATAGGTCCCGGTGCGGTTGATCTCGGTGTAGTCGACCGCATGCGGGAAGGGATTGTCCGCGTGCGGTGAGGAGCTGCGTCGAGCGACATAGACCGGCAGGTCCAGGCCCGTCTTGTCCAGGTCGATGTCGACACCGTTGTCCTTGAGCTTGATCACCGCCCATTTGCCGAACCATCCGGCGTCATAGTCGTGCCGTTCCGATGGATAGAAGTTGGAGGAGATCAGGTTCGAGGCATCGACGGTCTGGCTGCCGCTGTCGGCGAAGGTCACCGTCACCGCCTTGATGTTGCTGCGCGCCGGCGCAAAGCCCGCCGACTTCATCCACAGCGACGCCTTGCCGACCTTGCCGGGGATGACGCCGTCGCCGCCCCCCTCGAGCCAGCCATAAACCTTGGTCGGATCGATCATGGCCGGCGAGGCCACACAGTTGAAGGGGGTCATGGGACCGGTGGCGCGCGGCGGCGCTGGGGGTCCAAAGCCCATCACGCTGGGCGCGGGCGCCAGGTCGCAGAGGCTCTCCGTCCCCTTCACGGCACGAAAATCCAACCGACCAAGCCCCTCGCCCAGAAAGCGCAGGATCGGAACCTGGATGTCGCTGCCCGGCAGCGGATCGACATCGAAGCTCGAACCGGCGAACGCCTCCAGATTGGTCCGGATGGTGTATTTGAAAAGGTCGCCGGCCTTAGGGCTGGCCGGCTTGGCGATCATGGGAAACAGCGACTCAGATGTCGGGTCCGCCAGGCCAAAATAGGTGAACACCACCTGCGCCTGGGCCGCGCCGATCGGGCCGGCCAGATTGCCGAGCGAGCCGCCGCCCCCCGTATAGACAGGCGCCTTGCCGACACGTAGGGCGGCGACATGGTCGTAGTAGGCCTTCACATCGCTGTCGGAGGGCGAGCCCGGCGCGCCTGGCGTCGTTTGAGCGTCGAGATAGATCAGGCCGGAGAGCTTGTCCTCGCCGCGCTTGCCGTCAGCCTGGAGCCGGCCCGCGTAGTCGGACACGAAGGATCCGCCTTGGCTGTGGCCGGCCAGGAAGATGTTGTGGGCGCCGGTCTTCTGCCGAACCAAGGCGATCATCTTGTCGGCGTCGCCGGCATAGGTCTCAAAGCCCCAGTCGGCTTCGAACGCGAGGTCCTTCTGCGTAAATGGCCGCCATTTCGCTGACGGGCCGCCCGGCAGAGCATTCACCGTCGGCGCACCGCCGCGGTCCGGATCGGGCGCCACCGCGCCCGGGCCAAAGTAATAGTCCAGCGCCACCTTCGGATCATGGGCGGCTCGGGCTTCGCGCAGGCCCACCGTATCGGCCAGGTTGGCGCCGCGTCGCTGAATCACCCAGACCTCGACCCGGCAGGGCTGTCCGTCGTCGCAAGTCTTGGCCTGCGCCTTGTGCACCAGCTGAGTCGCGAGCCACAGCCAATGGGGCGGCGTCGAGGAGAAGCCCGGCATGGCGATGATGACCGCATTGGCCGGGCCTGGCCTGTCGCCATCCGCCGCGGCGCGCAGGCGCAGGAAGCTGGCCGTGTTCAGCGGGGCGGGTGTTCCGGCGGCCTTGAAGCCCGGGATCTGCAGATATTCCGCGACCACATCGGGATAGCCCGGCACGAGGCTCTTGGACATGTCCGTGGGCGCCGCGGCGAGCGCCGAAGGCCCCGCCGCCAGCGCAAGACCTGCGGCCATCGCCGCGCTTGCAAAGAGTGTCTTGATCATAGTCCTCGCCCTCCCCTTTGGCGGTCCAGGCCGCCATTATTTCGCGTCATGCGCGGTTTAGCGGTCGCAGTTTGCAGCCGTATTTCGCCATTCGTCCAGCCTCGCGCACCGGATCGCGCGTTGCGCCCGCTCCTCTCGCCGCGTAAAAGCGCGCCGCCTTTAAATCACAAGGAATGGTCCCATGTTCGCCGAGTCCGCCGCCCTCAGCCGCGTCAAGCCGTCCGCCACGATGGCGGCGACGGCCAAAGCGCGCGAGCTGAAGCGCGAGGGCCGCGACGTGATTTCCCTCGGCGTCGGCGAGCCGGACTTCGACACGCCCGACAACATCAAGGAAGCCGCCATCAGGGCGATCCGCGACGGCAAGACCAAGTACACCGACGTCGACGGCATCCCGGAGCTGAAGGAAGCCATCTGCGCCAAGTTCGCCCGCGAGAACGGCCTGTCCTACAAGCCGTCGCAGATCAACGTCTCGCCTGGCGGAAAGCCGGTCATCTTCAACGCCTTCACGGCGACCCTAAACCCAGGCGACGAGGTAATCATACCGGCGCCCTACTGGGTTTCCTATCCCGACATGGCGCTGCTGTGCGGCGGCGTGCCGGTGCCGGTGATGAGCACCGCCGAAAGCGGCTTCAAGATGAAGCCTGCGGACCTGGAGGCGGCCATCACGCCCCGCACGCGCTGGCTGATGATCAACTCGCCGTCCAACCCCTCGGGCGCCGCCTATACGCGGGCTGAGTTGAAGGCCTTGGCCGAGGTTCTGCTGCGCCATCCACAGGTGTGGATCCTGACGGACGACATGTATGAGCACCTGATCTACGGCGACTTCGAATACACGACCATCGCCCAGGTCGAACCCGGCCTCTACGACCGGACCCTGACCATGAACGGGGTCTCGAAGGCCTACGCCATGACCGGCTGGCGGATCGGCTATGCGGCAGGGCCCGAGCCGCTGATCAAGGCCATGGCCAAGGTCATGACCCAGACCACCTCGAACCCCTCGTCCATCTCACAATGGGCGGCGGTCGAGGCGTTGAACGGCACACAGGCCTTCATCAAGCCGAACGCCAAACTGTTCGAGACGCGCCGAGACCTGGTTGTGTCGATGCTGAACCAGGCCAGCGGCCTGCGCTGCCCAACGCCGGAAGGCGCCTTCTATGTCTATCCCTCGGTCGAGGGACTGATTGGCAAGACCGCGCCGTCGGGCAAGCGGATCGATACCGACGAGGACTTCGTGGTCGAGTTGCTCAGCGCCGAAGGCTGCGCGGCGGTGCACGGCGGCGCCTTCGGCCTGTCGCCCTTCTTCCGGATCTCGTACGCCACGTCCAACGAACTGCTCGAAGACGCCTGCGCGCGCATCCAGCGGTTCTGCGGATCGTTGAAGTAGCGACATCCGCCAAACCTTCCCTGCTTGTCGGGGAAGGTTTCTTGGCTCTAGGTCACCCGGGTGACGGCGAAGTCCGCCAGGTCTTCCAGCGCCCGGCGCCAGTCGTTGTCCGGGAAGCTCTTCAATGAGGCCTTGGCTTCGTCCGCATATTGCCGGGCCAGGTCGCCGGTGGCCTTGACCGCGCCGGTGCCGATGATCAGCTCGCGAGCACGGCGGAAGTCGGCGTCGGTCTGATCGAGCCGGGTGATGGTGCGTTCCCAGAACGCCGCTTCCTTGGCGCCCGTGCGGCCGATGGCCAGTAGCAGCGGCAGGGTCGCCTTGCCCTCCCGGAAATCGTCGCCGGCGTTCTTGCCCAGGGTTTCGGTCGCGCCGCCATAGTCGAGGGCGTCGTCGACCAGCTGGAAGGCGATGCCGAGATTGAAGCCGAACTGGCGAAGGGCGGTGATCTCCCGCTCAGGCGCCTTGGCGGACACCGCGCCGGCCTCGGCCGCCGCCGCGAACAGCTCGGCGGTCTTGGCGCCGATGATTTCCAGATAGGTCTTCTCGTCGAGGTTGAGGTCGTGCGCGCGCGTTAGCTGCAGCACCTCGCCCTCGGCGATCACACTGGAGGCCTTGGCCAGGATGTGCAGGGCGCGCAGCGAGCCCGCCTCCACCATCAGCTCAAAAGCGCGAGCAAACAGGAAGTCGCCGACCAGGACGCTGGATGAGCCGCCCCAGATCAGATGGGCCGCCACCTTGCCCCGGCGAAGCTTGGAGCCGTCCACGACATCGTCGTGCAGCAGGGTCGCGGTATGGACGAACTCCACCGCCGCCGCCAATTTCAGGAATTCGTCGTCCCGGGCGCCCGCCAAGCGCGCCGCCGCCACGGTCAAGAGCGGTCGCAACCGCTTGCCGCCGGCGGCGATGAGGTGTTCGGCCAGCGCGGGGATCACCGGCACGGGACTGTCCATGCGCGCCGTGATGAGCAGGTCCACGCGGGCCATGTCGGCGCTGGCAAGCCGCACAAGCGGTTCGACCGAACCGGCTGGGGAAGCTGTGACCGCGACTGCGTCCAAAACCCTGGGCTCCTGGTTGCGACGCCTTCGGAACAGTCGAAGGCCTCCGCAATCGCCTTGCGATCGCGCGGACAATGGTTGAGGGATTAGGTCACGGTCAAGACAAGCACAAGGCTTGAACCACCCGCCGATGCCGCAATCCACGCTGGAAACCGAGATTACCGAGGATTTGTTGCTGGGCGGCCGCGTGCGCCTGCGCCAAGCCCGCATCGGCTATCGCGCCGGCCTCGATGCGGCTCTGCTTGCAGCGGCCTGCGATGCGCGTCCTGGCGCCCGCGTGCTCGAAGCCGGATGCGGCGCCGGTGGAGCTCTGCTGGCGGCGGCGGTCCGTCGGCCGGATGCTCTATTCGTCGGCGTCGAACGCGATTCAGCGGCCGCCGCCCTTGCGCGCCAGAACGTCTGCCTGAACGGCTTGGAAGCGCGGGTCGGGATCGTGCAGGGCGATGTCGACCAGGGCTTCAAGGCGCTCGGCCTGGCGCCGTTCGATGCAGTGATGGCCAACCCGCCCTTCTTCGACGATCCAGCGACGATCCGCGGGCCCCATCCGGCGCGCAAAGGCGCCTATCTGGCGGACGGTGGCCTTGAGGCCTGGATCGGCTTCTTGCTCAAGGCCGTGCGGGAAGGCGGATCGATCACGATCATCCACCGAGCCGATCGGCTCGCTGACCTGCTCTCGGGGTTGGGCGCAAAGGCGGGCTCGTTCTGCATACGCCCGATCCATCCCTTCGCCGATGAACCGGCCAAACGTGTGCTGGTGCGCGCGACCAAGACCGGCAAGGCGCCGCTGATGCTGTTGCCCTCGCTTGTCCTGCACGAACGTGGCGGGGCCAAACACAGCGACGCCGCGGAGGCGATCCTCCGCGGCGAAGCAGCACTAGGTTGGGACTAAGTCCTCCGCTTAGCCGAAAGGTCCCTTCGCCGCGGGTGGCGGCGGCGGCGGATTCCACGAACCATTGGCGATCTTGCCGCCCTTGGCCGACAGGGCGATGGCGATGATCTTGTCGGTTATGTTGGGCTCATACCCCTCGGTATGCCCCTTGGCGATCTTGACCACATCGGCGACCACCCGGCCGTCCTTACAGTTCGGAAAAACGTAGACCAGCGCCCTCCCCGACTTCGGATAGTGGCCCCAGCCATCGCTGCCGGGATCCTGACGCGTGGCGTCCCAGACATAGCCGGGCTTGGGATCGATCACGTCGGGCTGCTCAACCCGCGCCGAACAGCCATATTTGTCGGCCAACGGCGAGGTAGCGGCTGGGATCGACTCATTTTCCCCGTTGGAGAAGATGAAGGAATAGTCGCAAGCGCCGCCCGGAGGTCCCGCGCCTGGACCTGGCGGCATGCGCGGCGCCGTGGGCGGGGGCGGTGGGCCGCCGGTCTTGTAGATCGGCACGCCACCCATCCCGAAGCCCTTGCCGGCGGGGGTCGACGGGCCAACCCGGCCGCCGGACAGACTGACGCGGACGTCGACCTTGTCCTTGAAATAGTCGCTGCAGACGATGCGGCTGGTGGTGAAGCCGCCCTGGCTGTGACCCATCAGGATGAAGTGGTCGACGTTGGACTTGCCGACGGCGCCGACGACGCTGTCGACGAGGTTATGCAGGAATTCGTCGTCCGCCTCGGTCCAGTAGCGGATCGGCGAACCGGGTGTGATCACCACCAGCTTGTACTTGTCCTTCACGTCCATCGCCGGGAAGTAGTTGCGCTGCCAGTTGGCGTAGGAGCCGTAGCCGTGCAGGCTGAGCACGATATTGATCTTGTCCCCCGGCTTGTAGTCGGCCGGGCAGTCCAGGAAATAGGTGCGGCGGGTCTTCATCTCGACCGTGTCGCCAGGTTGGGTCTGGATCGCGGCGGCGCAATCGGTGTCCGGGCAATGATAAACCGGCGGCGCGGCGCAGTTCACGCCAAGCAGGGTATGGTCGGCCGCCTGCGCCACAGCCGAACCGGCGGCCAATGAAGCCAAGCCGAACAACGCCAGGCCGAGGCTGCGTATATGTCGTCTCAAGGATGTCATCTGCGGGCTCCTAACATGGTCTGGCTCAGGCTTTCGGCGGCGCGGAAGGCTGCATCGCCGCCGCCGGCAGGCCGGCGAGAATCTTCCGGCGCCCATGCACCGCATCGAATGCAACCTGGCTTGCGACATCGAACTCCATCACCGGCTCACGCGTCGGTTCGTAAGCCGGCCATCTGGGGACACCGCCGCCATTGGGATCGCCAGTCCGGGCGAAGTTGATCCACGCTGAACTCATGGCGTCGGCGACATGCTGGGCGGCGACGGCGCCCGAGCCGATGATCGAGTCGGACTTGGCGACATTGTCGAAGACCATGGGCAGGTCGATGGAGTGGGGACTGCGCCACTTGCCGCCGTCGACCGGCGTCTCCCACTCGATGCGGTAGACATAGCTCGGCGCCTGGCCCGCCCGCGCCCGGCGCTCAGCGATCAGATGCGATCCCGCGCCCATACCGCGTTCGCTTGTCACCTCGAAGAAGATGTCGGCGGCGTTGGCGCTTGGCTCCAGCGCACGCATGGCGGCGATCACCGGCGCGGGGTCGGCGCCGCCAAAGCCTGGGCGAAGAAGCTCCGGCAACGTCTCCCAGCTCGCGGCGAAGGCGGCTGGACTGGGCGCCAGGACGGTCGTTTCGGTCCGATTGTAGCCGATGATCAGCGGCACATTGGCCGACAGCGGGGTCGCCACTGGATCAAATGGATGCGCCGGCAGGCTGTTGGGATCGATCACCGGGCTGAACGCCCCGACGCCGACTGTCTTCAGCGCCGAAATCAGCATCGCCGTGGGCACATGCTGAAGATCCGCCAAGGTGGGTGGCTTGGCTGGGTCGAAACCCAGCTGAACCAGCATCTTGCGTGTATTGGCCTGAGCAACCTGCGGCGGACTGACCCTCACGCCGGGGCCGCTCTGCACCGCGGCCCTGTGAAACAGCCCCTTGGCCGCAGGCATGGCCATGGTCGTGCAGACCTTCGCGCCACCGCCGGACTCGCCGAAAATCATCACATTTTCCGGGTCGCCGCCGAACTCGGCGATATTGGCTCTCACCCATTGAAGCGCCTGGATCAGGTCCAGCTGGCCCAGGTTGGCGGATTGCGCGAATTCCGGCCCCAGCGCGCGCAGGTCCATATAGCCCAGCACGTTCAACCGGTGATTCAAGGTCACCACCACGACGTCGCCTTTGTTGGCCAGGCGGACGCCGTCAAACACCGTGCTTGCCCCTGAAAAAGCGAAGAAGCCGCCACCGTGAAACCAGACCATCACCGGCCGCTTGCGCCCGTCTCGCAGGGCTGGCGTCCAGACGTTCAGCACCAGGCAGTTTTCGCTCTCGCCCTGTTTCTCGCCCCAGGAGCTCCAGATCGCCGGCACGAAGGCGCCGCCGCCGGCCGCCTGCGGGCACTGGTCGCCATAGGCTGTCGCATCGCGCACGCCGGTCCAGGGCGCCGGCGGCTTTGGCGGCAGGAAGCGGTTCGCGCCGCCAGTGTCCGCACCATACGGAATGCCTTTGAAGACCTTTACGCCGGTATCGGTGTAGCCGCTTACGCGACCAGCCGCCGTGCGCGCGACGGGCGCAAAGTCGGCCGCGTGAACGACGGCGGCGGACATCAACGCAGCGGCGCCAGCACCGGCCAGAATGGTCCGACGATGCGGTATTTCAAGACGACTTCCGCCAGCGTCCGCCTTCGCCATAGTGAGTCCCCGCCCCGGCCTTTATTTTCCGGCAGTAGGTCATTTAACATGTTAAGTTGTCAAGCCGACGCGTCCTGGGCTGACTGATGGAGAACGAGCCCTTGGCCCGCCCCCCGCATCCCCAATTCCAGTCCACCTTGCCGATCCTGTTATTGCGGGCGCGCGAGGCGGTGATTGAACGATTTCGGCCGGTGTTGAACGCCCATGACCTGACCGAACAGCAGTGGCGCGTGCTGCGTACGCTCTCCAGCGGTCAGGAAATCGAGGTGACGCCACTGGCGAGGGCGGTGTTCCTGCGCGGGCCGAGCCTATCACGCATCCTGCGCGACATGATTGAGCGCGGCCTCATCAAGCGACGCGCCGGCGAGACCGATCAGCGCTTTGGCCTGATTTCGATCACGCCCGCCGGCGTGGCGATGATCCGCTCCGTGGCGCCGGAGGCCACCCTTGCCGCCGACGAGATCAATCGGCGCTTCGGAGCGGAGCGGATGAATCGCCTCAGCAGCCTGCTGTTGGAATTGGAAGCCGTCTTGAGCGGCGGCGCCGAGCATAGGTCGGTGCTGGAGGATGACGCATAGGCGCAATTCCCCCCACTATAGCGACGCCTTGAGCAGACCATCACGAACTCACCGGTCGCCCAGCGAGTTCGTGACGAGGAGGCTGGGCGTCCTAGTTCCGCGCCTTGTCGACCAGGGCGTTCTTGGTGATCCAGGGCATCATGGCGCGCAGACGACCGCCAACTTCCTCGATCGGATGTTCAGCGGCCCGACGGCGCGTGGCCTTGAAGCTGGGTTGGCCAGCGGCGCATTCGAGCATCCAGTCGCGCGTGAAACGGCCCGTCTGAATGTCGGCTAGGATGCGCTTCATCTCCGCCTTGGTTTCCGGCGTCACTACGCGCGGGCCGGACACATACTGGCCGAACTCGGCGGTGTTGGAGATCGAATAGTCCATATTGGCGATACCGCCTTCATAGATCAGGTCGACGATCAGCTTCACCTCGTGCAGGCATTCGAAATAGGCCATCTCCGGCGCATAGCCGCCTTCGACCAGGGTTTCGAAACCGGCGCGGATCAGCTCGACCAGACCACCGCACAGGACAGCCTGCTCACCGAACAGGTCGGTTTCGCATTCCTCGCGGAAGTTGGTCTCGATCACGCCCGAACGGCCGCCGCCGATGGCGGAGGCGTAGGCTAGGCCAAGGTCCAGCGCGCCGCCCGAGGCGTCCTGATGCACGGCGATCAGGCAGGGCACGCCGCCGCCCTTCAGATATTCACCGCGCACGGTGTGGCCGGGGCCCTTCGGCGCAACCATCAGCACGTCGATGGAAGCCTTGGGCTCGATCAGACGGAAGTGGACGGCAAGGCCGTGGGCGAACAGTAGAGCCGCGCCGTCACGGATATTGGGGGCGATTTCGTTCGCGTAGATTTCGCGCTGCAGTTCGTCGGGCGCGAGGATCATCAGCATGTCGGCCCAGGCCGCGGCCTCGGCGACGGTCATGACCTTCAGGCCTTCGCTTTCCGCCTTTTTGGCCGAAGCCGAGCCGGGCCGGAGCGCTACCGCTACGTTCTTTACGCCGGAGTCCCGAAGGTTCAGCGCATGGGCGTGGCCCTGGCTGCCATAGCCAACAATGGCGATGTTTTTGTCGAGGATGCGAGCGAGGTCGGCGTCGCGGTCGTAGTAGACACGCATGGCAGGGTCTCCGGTGGAGGCGATTTTAGCGCGGCGCATTAGGGCGGCGCTGGCGAAGGGCCGCTTTCAGCCCCGTTTTTGCCGCCCCGTCAAGCCAGCGAACGCATGCAAAAAGCCCCCGGACCGCCAAGTCCGGGGGCTCACAGCGTTCAGGACGGTTTATCGGGGCTAGTAGAAGACCCCGTATTCCGCCTCGACAACCGTGCCGGTGTAGACGTTGACCAGCAGGGCGTCCGGTCCTTCACGGACCCAGGCGTAGTCGTACGGCGGCGCGGTCAGGCCATAGGCCCAGAAGTTGGTGAGCCAGAAGGACTGGGCGAACCAACCGCCCGGCAGGCGATCACCATAACCCCAGTGGCGATAGTAGTAGCCCTGCGGCTGACGCCAGGCGCCTTGGTAGTGGTACTGTTGCGAGGGTCTGACCTCGTGGGGGAAGGCTTGCGGCGAATAGTGATGCCCGCCGCCCGCGCCGCCATGCTCGCCGCCGTGGGCTATGGCTGCCCCGACAGCAACGCCGGCTACGCCAGCCGCAATGGCGACGTGCGCACCGTGGTTGCCGCCGCCTCGGTTACCGCCGGTACGAGTGGTCGAAAAGGCGTGGGTGGTTCCGGCTCCCGTGTGGGCGCCTCCGGTCGCCCCATGGAAGCCGCCGCCAGCAGGCGCCGCGCGAACGTGAGCCGCTGGCGCAACACCGCCGTGGAAGCCGCCACCGCCGCCGGCATGAGCAGCGCCACCACCAGCATGGGGGACTCCACCACCGGCATGGGGGGCTCCACCGCCGCCGTGAGGAGCGCCACCGCCGCCGCCATGCGGCGCTCCGCCAGCGCCGCCACCGTGGTGCTCTTGAGCGAACGCGCTGGTCCCGCAAAGCAGGGACAAGGCGCATGCCGCCGTCATTAACTTGCTCGACATTTCCGTCTCCTCCGATCCCGTTCGTGCGGTAAACGCCGAACTTACGGTTAAGCTGCATCCCATCACGAGGTTGGGTTAACGCCAACAAAGTTCGCTTAGGTGGCGTGAACCGGGCTTGAACGCCGCCACGCCATGGGGTTCAGGTTCTGACGGCATGACGGAGAGGACGATGGCGGCGATCGCGGCGGACGTGGTGGGTTATTGGCGCCACGCGGGCGCGGCCAAATGGTTCAAGAAATCAGCCGCCTTCGATGATGCTCTGAGACTCAGGTTCGAGCCGGTCCACCACGCCGCCGCGCGCGGGGAGTACGCCGGCTGGAGCGCCACACCCGAAGGCGCGCTCGCTCTGGCGCTGCTGCTGGATCAAATCCCGCGCAATATTTATCGCAATTCAGCGCACGCCTTCGCCACCGATCCCCTCGCCCGAGCCATCTGCGACAAAGCGCTGGATCGGGCTCTGGAGCGCGACATCGAACCGGCCCTTCGGGTCTTTCTATACATGCCCTTCATGCATTCAGAGGACATCGCCGACCAGGATCGTTCCGTCATCCTGTTCGAGAAACATGACGTCGAGACCGGCGACGTGGACAGCTTGAAATACGCCGTCATGCACCGGGAAATCATCCAGAAGTTCGGCCGCTTCCCCCATCGCAACGCTGTGTTCGGCCGCACGCCGACTCCTGACGAGCAAGTCTTTCTCGCCGAGGGCGGATTTGGCGGCTGAGACCACACGCGCCATTGGCTAGCGGGCCGATTCGCGCGAGATTGGCGCAAATGAACGCGCACAGCCCAATCCAGCCTCAGGACGCCGTCCGTCATCCTGAGCATCAGTATCTCGATCTCCTGGCCGACATCCTCGCGAACGGTGTCCGCCGCGACGATCGCACGGGCACAGGCACGCTCGGCGTATTCGGCCGGCAGATGCGGTTTGACCTCGCTCAGGGCTTTCCGCTGCTGACCACCAAGAAGCTGCATCGCAAGTCGATTATCCTGGAGCTGCTCTGGTTCCTGCGCGGCGACACCAACGTGCGCTGGTTGCAGGAACGCGGCGTCAGCATCTGGGACGAATGGGCGGACGCGGACGGCGATCTTGGCCCCGTCTACGGCAAGCAGTGGCGCTCGTGGGCGGCGCCGGCCAAAGATGGCGAGGGTGTCCGGGTGATCGACCAGATCTCCAACGTGGTCCGCTCGATCCGGGAAAATCCCAATAGCCGCCGCCATATCGTCTCGGCCTGGAACCCGGCCGATGTCGACGACATGGCGCTGCCGCCCTGCCACTGCCTGTTCCAGTTCTTTGTGGCGGACGGCAAGCTGTCGCTGCAGCTCTATCAGCGGTCCGCCGATGCCTTCCTGGGCGTGCCCTTCAACATCGCCAGCTACGCCCTACTCCTGGCCATGGTGGCCCAGGTGACCGGCTATGAGGCCGGGGAATTCGTCCACACCCTTGGCGACGCCCACCTCTATCTGAACCATATCGACCAGGCGAAGGAGCAGCTCACCCGCGAGCCCTACCCCTTCCCCGCCCTGGTCATGGCGCCGAAAACCGACCTGTTCGGGTTCGACTACGAGGACTTCAAACTCAAGGGCTATACGGCTCACCCCAGCCTCCACGCGCCGATCGCCGTCTGATGACAATCGCCATCGCCGTCGGGCCCGTCGCCCGCGCCCGCAACGGGGTCATCGGCCGTAGCGGCGGCCTGCCCTGGCGGCTGCAGTCGGACTTGGCCATTTTCAAGGCGACCACCCTGGGCAAGCCCATCATCATGGGCCGCAAGACCTGGGAGAGCCTGCCCAAACGCCCCCTGCCCGGCCGGATCAACATCGTCGTCACCCGCGACGGCTCCTATGAAGAAGAAGGTCACGCCAAGGGCGCGCTGGTCTGCGAACGCTTCGATGAGGCGCTGCAAATCGGCCGCGAGCAGGCCGAGGATGACGACGCCAGCGAAGTCTGTGTCATCGGCGGCGCGGCCATGTTTGCGCTGGCCTTCCCCAAGGCGAGCCGGCTTTACCTGACAGAGGTGGACGCCGACGTGGAAGGCGACGTGGTCTTCCCATCTTTCGACGAAAGCCGTTGGACCGAAGTCAGTCGCGAAGCTCACCCCGCCGGCGAGGGGGATGACCACCCCTTCGTGTTTCGGGTATTGGAGCGGCGCTAGATATCAAGACGGACCGCCAAAGGGCGGCCATGGGAGGACACAGATGGATCTCGAACTGGTCGCCGAAGGCCTGAAATTCCCCGAAGGCCCGATCGCCATGGCCGATGGCTCGATCGTGCTGGTGGAAATCGAGCGCAAGACGCTCACCCGCGTGGCGCCTGACGGCAAGACCAGCATCGTCGCCGAGGTTGGAGGCGGCCCCAACGGCGCAGCCATTGGCCCCGACGGGGCGGTCTACATCTGCAACAACGGCGGCGCGTTCCAGTTCTTCGAACAGAATGGCCTGAACATCCCCGGCCCTACCCCGCCGACGCATGATGGCGGCCTGATCCAGCGGGTGGACTTGGCCACCGGCAAGGTCGAAACCCTCTACACCGAATGCGAAGGCCGCCGCCTGATTGGCCCTAACGACCTCGTCTTCGACAAACAGGGCGGGTTCTGGTTCACCGACCACGGCTGCTCGACGGCGGAGGGCCGTAAGTTCGGCGGCCTCTACTACGCCCTGGCCGATGGCTCGAAGATCGTTCGGGTCCGCGACCACATCATCTCGCCCAATGGCGTGGGTCTGTCGCCGGACGAGAAGGTGGTCTACGCGGCCGACACCAACCTGGGCCGGCTATGGGCCTGGGATATCGAGCAACCGGGCGCGGTGACGGAGACCGGCTTTGCGCCGGGACGAGTGATCTGCAATCTGCCAGGCTACCAGCTGCTGGACAGCCTCGCGGTCGAGGCGGGCGGCAAGGTCTGCGTGGCGACCATCATCAATGGCGGCATCACCGCCTTCGACCCAGATGGTTCGACCGAACACTTCCCGGTGCCGGACGTGATCGTCACCAATATCTGCTTCGGCGGCGCCGACATGCGCGACGCCTGGATCACGGCCTCGGGCACCGGCAAGCTCTACAAGTGCCGCTGGCCGCGGCCTGGATTGAAGCTGAACTTCAACGGCTGATTTTCCCCACTCTCGCGGGTGTGCTTTGGTCGCCAATCGATCTACCCCGTCATGGCCGCCGTCGTGGCGGCCATGACAGAAAAATTGTGATTCTAGTAAAGCGTCGCCATGGCCGAGGCTTCGAAGTTCATGAGGTCTTGGGTGCGGCCTTGGTGAATTTTCACGGCCCATTGAGGGTCCTGCAGCAGGGCGCGTCCGACCGCGACGAGATCGAAGTCACCGCGTTCGAGGCGCTTAAGCAGCTCGTCCAGCGACGCGGGTTCGGACGCCTGGCCTGCATAGGCGGCGACGAACTCTCCGGTCAGGCCCACGGAACCCACGGTGATGGTCGGCTTGCCCGTCAGCTTCTTGGCCCAGCCCGCGAAGTTGAGATCCGAACCGTCGAACTCCGGCTCCCAGAACCGGCGCTGAGAGCAGTGGAACATATCCGCGCCGGCCTCGGCGAGCGGTGTTAGCCAGGCGTCCATCTCGGCTGGCGTATGGGCCAGCTTGACGGTGAAGTCCTGCTGCTTCCATTGTGATAGCCGGATGATGACCGGATAGTCCGGCCCCACCGCGGCGCGGACGGCCTTCAGGATTTCGGCGGCGAACTTTGCCCGCGCGGGGAGAGCTGGGCCGCCGAACGTATCGTCGCGCTCGTTCACGCCATCCCAGAAGAACTGGTCGATCAGATAGCCATGGGCGCCGTGCAGTTCGACGGCGTCGAAGCCCAGGCGTTTGGCGTCACGGGCGGCGTCAGCAAACGCGGCGATGGCGTCGGCCACCTCTTCGTCCGTCATCCCCTCGCCGAATTTCTTGCCCGGGCTGGAGAGTCCGGAGGGGCTGTCATAAGGCCCTGGAGGCGCCCAGGTTTCCGAGCGGCTGCGCACCGCGCCCACATGCCAGAGCTGGGGCGCCATGATGCCGCCGGCGGCGTGTACGCCGTCGATGACGGTCTTCCACGCAGCGAGTTCGTCCTCGCCATGGAAGCGCGGGATGTTCGGATCGTTCAGCGAGGCCGGACGGCGTACGCCTGTGCCCTCGGAAATGATCAGGCCGACCTCGGCCGCGGCGCGGCGCTCGTAATAGGCGGCGACCTCCGCATTGGGCACGCCGTCCGGGGATTTGGAGCGGGTCATCGGCGCCATGACGACGCGGTTAGGCAGGGTCAGGCCCTTGAAGGTGAAGGGCGTGAAGAGGGCGTCGGCGGCCATGGCGAGCTCCTGGCGGTGTTCAGCAATACAGCCGGCACGCTAGGCGAACCGGCTGCACAGGGACAGTCTAGAAAAACTACGGACCAGCTCAGACGCCGTCCAGATATTCGATCTCGGGTCGGCCGGCGAGGCAGGCGCCGATCTTGGGTCCGGCCGCCTTGAAATACTCAGTGCCGCCATGAAGCGTCAGGGCGTCCTGGTCGGCATAGAGTTCGAGGATCTTGTAGGTATTGGGATCGGTGCGCGACTTGGTGAAGGCGTAAGCGAGGTTACCCTTCTCATTGGTGCGAACCTGCTCGGCCAGGGCCTTGAACACCTCTTCGAACTCGGCGTTCTTGCCGTCCTGCACCTTCAATACCGCGATGACGCCGATCATAGGTTTCCTCGTTCTCGTTACGATTTCAAACAGACGTTAGACAGACCATGCCAGCACGGGCAAGCCAGACGTTGCGTCAAGCGCCCTCAGATCAAGCCCCCTTAAAGACCGGCGCGCGCTTCTCGAGGATGGCGTCGACGCCTTCCATATGATCTTCGGTCAGGTGCGAGATGGCCTGGGCCGCCGCGCTCATCTCCATCAGGGTGTCGTAGGAAGCGTTCTGGCCCTGCTTGAGCAGGGTCTTGGCCAGGCGCAGGGCATGCGGCGGCTGTTGGGCGATCCGCTCGGCCAAGGCTACAGCCTCAACCATCAGATCGGCGGCGGGAACGACGCGGCTGACCAGGCCCCACTCGGCCGCGGTCTTGGCGTCGATGACGTCGCCGGTGAACAGCATTTCCGCGGCGCGGCTCATGCCGATGGTGCGCGGCAGCAGCCAGGCGCCGCCGTCGCCGGGAATCAGGCCCAGCTTCAGGAAGGTGACTCCCATCTTGGCCGTGTCGGCGGCGATGCGGATGTCGGCCATGCAGGCCACGTCCATGCCTAAGCCGATCGCCGCGCCATTGATCGCCGCGATCGAGGGGACCTCCAGGCCATAGATCGAACGCACCACCCGGTGGATGTTACGACGATAGCCGTCACGAATCTGGACGCCGGACCCACCAAAGGCCCCTTCCCTCGCCTTCATCGCCTTGACGTCGCCGCCAGCGGAGAAGGCGCGCCCGGCGCCGGTCAACACCACGCAGCGCACCTCGGCGTCGGCGTTGATCTCTTCGCAAACGGCCTGAATCTGATCGCCATCGCCCGGCATGCCGAGCGCGTTCATGGCGTCCGGCCGGTTCAAGGTCAGGATCGCCACATGGCCGCGCTTTTCGATGGTCAACAGAGACATGCCGCTCCCCTTTGGTTTGTTGAGGGCAAAGAGGCAAAATCACGCGCGTCGCACAAGCCCAAACGAAGACGGCCCGCCGGATTTCTCCCGCGGGCCGCCAGCCGGCGATGGCTGTCTCTACTTCGCTTTCTGAGGAGTCTGCGAGACCGGCCGAGGCGGCTCGTAGCCGTGCTTGTGCTGGGCCAGCACGCCAGAGAAGGCGAAGGACAGGATAGCGGTTTTCAGTGTGGTCTGGGTCATGAGGCGTCTCCTTGACCAGCGTTGAAGCCAGAAAGAGACACGTCGCGGCTCGTAAGGTTTTAAAGCCCCCGGTGGTCGTCAGCGCGTCGCGGGGGAAGATGACAGGTTCGTGATAAACGTCAAGAAATATGTCCGGGTTCGGATGATTATTTCTTACCAACGCCAACCATAAGAGCATGATTTAGCGACTGAATTTCGGCATTCTTGCCAAGCGACGCCATCACCGACCAGAGCGAACGGGCATAACGAATTGAATTTGTTATGCGTTTCTCTGGCCACTAACCTCAGAGAGGATGATCGGACGAGGTTGAGCAGGGGAAGAAGTCGGAGTTAGCCGACCAGCCAAGCAAGTGTTTTTGCAGATGGAGCCGGATCACGTTCCCCGGACGGCATCGGTCATAAACGGAGAGCGACGCCACTATAGGCGAGCCGTCACGCAGGCGGACGAACGCGATCGGATGTCCTCCTCGGCCGCCCCCGTCCCCAAGCCGTTCGACAACCCCGGTCAGCGGCTCTGGCGGCCCGATCGGAAGGGCGAACAACCCCCAGAGAACCACGATCAGCAAGACGCCCAAAGGCACGCCCAGCGGTGCTGCGTTGCGCCTTGCCCAAGACCGAAGGGCGGGTAACAGTCCTCCGAGCGGAGCGATTTCTTCCCCAGGTTCGCGCGCGGCGCCTACGCCGCCTTGCCGAACGACAGGGTTTCGTAACGCGCCAGGTGGTGGTCCACCGAGCCGAACAGGCCCTCGATTATGGTGGCGCGCTTGAAGTAGTGACCGATGGCCATCTCGTTGGTCATGCCCATGCCGCCGTGCAGCTGGATTGCGCTCTGGCCGACGAACTTGCAGGCGCGGCCGATCTGCACCTTGGCCGAGGAGATGGCCTTGGCGCGTTCGGCGTCATCGTCGCCCAGCTTGATGTTGGCCATATAGGTCATCGAGACCGATTGCTCGACCTGGATGAACATGTCGACCATCCGGTGCTGCAACACCTGGAACTGGGCGATCGCCTGGCCGAACTGCTTGCGCTGGCGGGTGTATTCCAGCGTGCCCTCGTGCAGCTTGCGCAGCACGCCCACGGCCTCGGCGCAGACGGCGGCGGTGGCCTCATCGATCACCTTCTGCACCAACGGCAGGCCAGCGCCCTCGCCGCCGATCAGCGCATCGGCGCCGACCGAGACATTCTCGAAATAGACCTCGGAGGCGCGCAGGCCGTCGACGGTCGGATAGTCGCGCGTGACCACGCCCTTGGCGCCCGTCTCGACCAGGAACACCGACACGCCGCCAGCGTCGCGTTGCCCGCCGCTCGTGCGGGCGGTGACGATCAGATGGCTCGCCCAAGGCGCGCCCACCACCACCGCCTTGTGGCCGTTCAGGACATAGCCCCCGCCATCCTTCTTGGCCGTGGTCTTCAGATCGCTCCAGGTGTAGCGGCCCTGAGGTTCGGCATAGGCGAAGGCGATGGTCGCCTTGCCTTCGATGATCTTGCCGATCACGTCCGCCGCGCCGGCATAGCCGGAATGCTTCATGAAGCCGCCGCCGATCACCACCGTGCCGAGATAGGGCTCGACCACCAGGGCTTTGCCGAACTCCTCCATAACGATCATGTTCTCGGTGGCGCCGCCACCCAGGCCGCCCAGCTCTTCCGAGAAAGGCGCGCCGAGGATGCCCAGCTCCTCCGCGAACGCCTTCCAGTAGTCAGGACGCCAGCCGGCTTCCGAACCGATGATCGTGCGGCGTTTGTCGAAGTCATACTTGTCCGACAGGAAGCTCGCGACCGTGTCGCGGAGCATCGACTGTTCTTCGGTGAAGCTGAGGTCCATCGGGGTCGTCCTAAAAGGGCTCCCTCTCCTTTGCGGGGAGAGGTCGGAAGTGGATGCCGGCGCGGTACGAGGAGCAGCTAGAGGCCCAGCACCATCTTGGCGATGATGTTGCGCTGGATCTCATTGGAGCCGCCGTAGATCGAGGTCTTGCGACCGTTGAAATAGGTCGGCGCGGTCTCGTGGGCGTATTCGGGGCCGATGGGATGGGCGTTGTCGCCGTCCTTCGGGAAGCCGCGGAAATAGGGCGCGCCATAGTGGCCGGCGGCCTCCAGAGCCAGCTCGTTCACCCGCTGCTGGATCTCGGTGCCCTTGATCTTCAGCAGGCTGGATTCCGGTCCCGGCCCCTTGCCCGAGGCTTCGCCCGCCAGCGTGCGCAGTTCGGTATATTCCAGCGCCGTCAGATCGATCTCAAGCTCGGCGACCTTGCGCTTGAAGAAGGGGTCGGCCAGCAGCGCGCCGCCGTCATCACCCAGCTCGGTGGAGGCCATAGAGCGGATACGTTCGATGCCGCGCTTGGAGCGGGCCACGCCGGCGATGCCGGAGCGCTCGTGCGCCAGCAGGAATTTGGCGGCGGTCCAGCCCTGGTTTTCTTCGAAGATGCGGTTCTCCACCGGCACCTTGACGTTATCCAGGAAGACGTCGTTGACCTCGTGCTCGCCGCCAAGGGTGATGATCGGACGAACGGTGATGCCCGGCGTCTTCATGTCGATCAGCAGGAAGCTGATCCCCGCCTGCGGCTTGGAGTCCGGGTCGGTGCGGACCAGGAAGAAGCCCCAGTCGGCGAACTGCGCCAGCGTGGTCCAGGTCTTCTGGCCATTGACGATATAGTGGTCACCTTCCCGCACGGCGCGGGTGCGCAGTGAAGCCAGATCGGAGCCCGAGCCCGGCTCGGAATAGCCTTGGCACCACCAGATGTCGCCGTTGTAGGTGAGCGGAAGGAACTTGGCCTTCTGCTCCGGCGTGCCGAAGGTGTAGATCACCGGCGAGACCATGTTCATGCCGAAAGGCAGGATCGGAATGGTGTCCGCGCGCGCCTGTTCTTCCGACCAGATGTACTTCTGGGTTGGGGTCCAGCCGGTGCCGCCGTATTCCACCGGCCAGCCCGGCGCGATCCACTTCTTCTTCGCCAGAATCTTGTGCCAGGCGAGGTAGTCCTCCTTGGACCAGGCGTCCTCGCTGGCTCCCTTCTCGCGCAGGCTCTCGGGATAGTTTTCGGCGATGAAAGCCCGGGCCTCGTCGCGAAAGGCGATGTCCTCGGGCGAAAAATCGAGGTTCATGGCGTATCTCCCAAAAGGTCCGGCGTCGGGCGTCGAGTTGCCCGTGATGATAGGGGCGGCGCGTGGGTATGCAATGGTGACGCAAGCGTCAACGTAAAGCTTTGCATCCCTCCATGGCGCAGCGGCGTTCATGATGCCAAGGAAGGCCCATGCCACGCATCTTGACCTACAATATCCATCGCTGTGTCGGGGTGGATCGCAAGCTGGATGTCGGCCGGGTGGCCGCGACCATCGCCGCGCTGGAACCCGATATCGTTGCGCTGCAAGAGGTCGATGTAGGCCGCGCCCGGAGCAACGGGGTCGACCAGGCGCACGAAATCGCCCAGCGTCTCAAGATGACCAGCCACTTCAACGCCGCGATGACGGTCGAGGAAGAACAGTACGGCGACGCCATACTCACCTGCTACCCTGAGCGCATGGTCAAGGCCGGCGGCCTGCCCGGCCTGAACCCGCGCTTGCGGCTCGAGCCTCGCGGCGCGCTGTGGATCGAGATCGAAATCCACGGCGTGAAGGTTCAGATCATCAACACCCACCTGGGCCTTGTCGCCCGCGAACAGCAGCGCCAGGCAACCGCCTTGGCCAGCCACGAGTGGCTGCGGCATGACCAGTGCAAAACCCCGGCGATCCTGCTCGGCGACTTCAACGCCACCATGGCGTCGGTGGTCTATCGCACCTTGGCCGCGCGGCTGAAGGACGCCCGACGACTGACCCCCAGCAGCCAGCCCACGGGAACCTTCCCATCTCGGTTTCCCTTCCTGCGCATCGACCATGTCTTCGTCAGCGACGGAATCCAGGTCACCGGCATGAATGCGCCCTACGACCCGTCCACCCGGCTCGCGTCGGATCACTTGCCGCTGGTGATGGATTTCAACGTCGGGGCCTGAGCGATGGCGCGCACGCCTTCATCAAGCAGTTTGCGGCGCTTCGCCGGCTTCCAGGCGTCTTCGACGCCCATGGGATCGCCCAGGTGATAGGCGGCGATGAATTTGGCGGTTCGGCCTAGCTTGAGCGGCGTGATCGCGGTCAGGCGCCCGTGCGTGTTCAGATGATCGATCGCCGCGATCAGGCCGCCCCGCCGCTCGATCGCGTGCGCCACGTCCGTCGCTGAACGGCCAAAATAGTGGCCCACGAGGCGATTGCGCAGGGTCATGATCGCCGCCGATTCCGCCTCGGTGCACGCCTCGATCGCCAGCTCGACCTCGGTATCCAGCCCGCTCGAGCGATTGTTCAAATTCGCCGAGCCGATACGCACCAGCTTGTCATCGATGATGGTCACCTTGGCGTGGACGATCACGGGCTTTCCGTGCGGCGTATGCGGGCAGAGGATGCGCAGGCGCCCGAACACATCGGCCTCGCGCAACCGGCGTACGACGACCGATCGCGCCCGATCCATGCTGATCTTGTCGAAATAGCTGGGGCTGTGTTCGGTGGAGATCAGCACGATCTCGGGTCCATTGGCGTCGGTCAGCCGCCGCGCCAGCGCCTCGGCGATGATCGGCGAGGTGAAATACTGGTTTTCCAGATAGATGGTCCGCTCGGCCAGGGCGATGGAACGCAGCGCCAGCCCCTTCCATTCCTCCACCAATGGTTGGTCATGCCAGGCGGGTTCGGTACGGGCGATACCGACCGAAGCGTTGGTGACGGCGGGCGGAATAAAGTCCGGCCAGGTATCTGGAGCATCCTCGATCGATCCTGCCGGCGCCGCCTTGATCGCCTCACCCGTCGCCCGGATCCATCGCTCGCGGATCAGGTCCCCCAACGCCCGCGCCGCGTCGCCCTCCACCATCATCGTCACCTCGTGCCTGGGCGGGTGATAATCCAGGCTGGGATCAATCCGGCGCGCGTCGTCATCCAGGTGGGCGACAGTGTCCCATCGGTCGGTGCCGAAATCGCCGCCGCTGCAAAAGGCGATGCGGTCGTCGATCACCAGCACCTTCTGGTGATGACAGCCGCCCAGCGGCACGGCGTCGTCGAGGCGAAACTTGACCCGCGTGCCCTTGAACCAAGCCCGGGCCTTGTGCGGAAAAAACTCCTGGGAAGCCGCGATCGGCAGGGCCGATTTCCAGATCAGCAGGCGCACATCCAAGTCTGGCCGTGCATTGGCGAGCGCGATCAGGACGTGACCGAACTCATCTGGATCGTCGGGACCTTCGAAACCGTCTGGCTGCAGGCGCGTGCGCGGGTCAAAGCCCCAACCGATCAGATGGATCGAGCGTCTCGCGGTCGGCAGGACAGCGAGAACGGCGGCGAAATAATCCTGTACGTCGACCAGAAAGGCGGCGCGCGTCGCTTGGTCGATCCGCCAGCAGGTTTGGCCCGGCTCAAGAAAATCCATCCGCGCGGGCTCGTCCCCTGTCAGCTCGCCGGCTCTACGATAGCGCAGGCCAGCTTGATCAGACAAAGCGCGGCAAGCGCTGCCGTTCCATCCTGCCGCGTGACCCCAAGGTCCGGCAAATCGCCGAGGGTCGTGACGCCGGCGGGCCCCGCCCAACGCACGTGATCGGTGGCGCCGACGTCATGCGCTCGCAGCGCCGTCGCCGCCGCGAGCGCCGGCAAGCCATCCAGGAGAACCGGAATTCTCTGGGTGCGCGCGGCGATGATCGCGCCAGCCACCGCAGCGGACTCCCGCCCTCCGAGCGTTTGCAAGATCTCCAGCGGATCGGCGGCGCCGGCGTCGATCGCCGCGATCACCGCCTTGGCCGAGGTGTCCGCGCCGGGACCCAGACCGACCAGCACCAGCAGGTCCGGCTGCTTGGCGAGCACCTCCATGCCGAACGCCATGGTCGCCGCGCATTCCCGCTCGCTCATGGCCGGCGCGGGCGCGAGCGGCAGCGGCCGGTCGAGCGCCAGGTCGTAGACGTCCAGCCCGGCGCCCAGATGTGCGGCTGCGCGGCTGATCGGCGCGTCGCCAGCAGCCACCTGTTCCATGAAGGCGCGGGTCTCGGCGACATCGCCACCCGCATGGGCGCCCGCGTAGAAGGCCAGGATCGGCCGCCGCAGTGTCGGCTCGCCGCGCCAGGCTGTCACCCATTGGGCCAGATCCGCCAGCTGCCCAAGATCCGGCCCCGGGCGCCCCGCCGGGCCCGCGGGCGGCGCGTCGGCCATGAGCGCGCGAATGTCATCAAGCGGTGCGTCAGTCATGGCGGCGGCATAGCCCGCCAAGGCGCGGGTGCAAAGCATCTCCAGCTTTGCCGGAACAGGATGATAGGGTGGCCTCATCCCTTCCCGGAGCCCGTCATGACCACGCCCCCAAGCGCAGACGCCCTGAAACTCGATGTCGACCAGCTGAACGCCTTCCTCGGCCGAGCCTTTGATGTGGAGGACCAGGATATGTTGGCGCGAGTGGTCGAGGTGCGGCCCGGCTATGCGCGCGTTGTCCGGCGCTTCCATCCCGCGACCCTGAGGCCCGGCGGCCTGATTTCCGGCCCGACCCTGATGGCGCTCGCCGACCACGCCGCCTACGTCCAGGTGCTGGCGCACATCGGCGAAGTGCCCATGGCGGTGACCACCTCGCTGACCATGCATTTCCTGCGCGGCGCCAAGCCGGGTGAACTGGTCGCTGAAGCCCACCTGTTGCGCCTTGGCCGGCGGATCGCGACCAGCGAAATCCGTCTTTGGACCGAGAGTCCGGACAGGATCGCCGCGCACGCTACCGTCGCCTACGCCATCCCCTCCTGACTTGGGCCCTCCTGACTTGGGCCCTCCTGACTTGCAGACGCGGCTCGCGAAGGGCACATGACGGTCATGGACGCCAGCCAGCCCACGCCGCGCCGCGCCGCGATCACGCCCTGCATCAAGGTCTGCATGGTGGACGGGCAAAGCGGTTTATGCCTCGGCTGCTTCCGCACCCTGCCCGAGATCGCCCGCTGGGAACGATTCAGCGACAAGGAGCGCCTGGCGCTGATGGCCGCCCTGCCCTCGCGCCGCTCGCGCATCAGTCCGGAAAAGCTCGGCGACGCCTGAGCGCGCCTGATTCGGCGTTCACGGCTTGCAAACCGCTCTGTGCGCATAGTCAGCGCAACGGGACCCAGAAGGGGCCGATAAGCCGAGACGGCGGGGCGCTACATGCTCAAGTTTGCGATAATTGGCCTGGTTGGCGCGCTTGCCGCCGCCGCTTCGGCCAAGGCGGTTCTGACCTATGGTCATGCTGAAGGCGGCGCTGATCTGCGTCCGGCCCAGGTGGTCGCCGATGACGCCTCGACCGGCCCCGCAAGCGGCTCGGCCGCGCAGGTCTCCAAGGGGCCTGACGGACATTATTGGGCGGAGGCCGCCGTCAATGGCCATGCCGTCCATCTTCTGGTCGACACCGGCGCCACCGCGGTCGCCCTTACCGCCGAAGACGCCCAACGCCTGGGTTTCGATCCCAAGGGCTTGGACTACAGCTACCGCGTCGCCACCGCGAACGGCCAGGCCCGCGCCGCGCGGATCAAGCTGGCGAGCGTCTCCGTCGCCGGAGCGGAAGTCGAGAATGTCGACGCCCTGGTGATCGATAAGGGCCTGCAGACATCCCTGCTGGGCATGACCTACCTTGGCCGCCTGTCGCAGTTCGAAGCCACGCCCACCGCGCTGATCCTGCGGCCCTGATCCCGGCGCTAAGCCGCTTGGCGACGCGCGGCGGCCTCAGCAATCGCCGAGAGCGCTCGATCGATCACCGCGACACTGGCCCCGGCGCGGACGCTCTCGACCGTCAATATCCGCCGCCAGCTTCGCGCGCCCGGCTGGCCGTGAAAGAGCCCCAGCATCGGCTTGATTAGCGGCGCCAGGTTCACGCCGGCCTCCAGCTGTCGCTCCACATAGGGCCGATACTGCGCGACGGCCTCCTCGGCCGAGACATCGTCCTGCCCCGCGCCAAAAATCCGCCGATCGGCTTCGCCCAGCAGGCCAGGCTCGTGATAGGCGGCCCGCCCCAGCATTACGCCGTCCACATGGGCCAGATGCTGTTCGGCCTCGTCCAGTGAACCGATGCCGCCGTTGATGACCACGGTCAGCGCCGGCCGCTCCGCCTTGAGCCGATAGACCAGCGGATAATCCAGCGGCGGAATATCCCGGTTCTCTTTCGGGCTCAGGCCGCTCAGCCAGGCCTTGCGGGCGTGCACGACCACCGTCCGCACGCCGACATCGGCGCACCGATCGACCAGGTCGAACAGGCTCTGCTCGGGATCCTGATCGTCCACCCCGATCCGGCACTTCACGGTGGCCGGCACGTCCACGGCCGCAAGGATGGCCGCCATGCAGTCGGCCACCAGCGCCGGCTCGCGCATCAGGCAAGCGCCAAACCGGCCGCTCTGCACCCGATCCGAGGGGCAGCCGACATTGAGGTTGATCTCGTCATAGCCCAGCGCCGCCCCGATCCGCGCCGCCTCGGCGAGGTCCGCGGGCTCCGAACCGCCAAGCTGTAGCGCCACCGGATGTTCGGTCGGGTCATAGCCCAACAGCCGCTCGCGATCCCCGTTCAGCACCGCGCCGGTGGTGACCATCTCAGTGTAGAGCAAGGCGCGCCGCGTCAGCCCACGGTGAAACACCCGGCAGTGCCGGTCAGTCCAGTCCATCATGGGTGCAATAGAAAATCTATAAGCTTGATTATCCAAGCTTTTCCCCTTACAATACAGTCAGTTAGTGCGACATCAGCGTTCGCTAAAATGCTCTAATTTACTCGATCGTACTCAGAAATCCTCAACCTCACCGCACCCGTTCTGCACGCGAAAATGGCCACCATCGTAAAACAAAAGTCCGGACGCTGGCGTGTCCAAGTCCGCCGCAAGGGACGCTATCTGAGCGATACCTTCAGCCTTCGCAAGGATGCGGAGGCTTGGGCCCGGCGTGTGGAGCGGGACCTGGACGTCGGCATCAAGCCCGTTCCCCGCAAGGTGGAAGGGATTCGGACGTTCGGCGACCTGATCGACCTGCACGTCTCCGACATGAAGAGCGTGGGCAAGGCGCCCGGCCGCTCGAAGATGTACAGCATGGACTTCCTCAAGAAGGAGCTCGGCAAGATCCGGCTGGCCGACCTGGATCGGGAGCTGCTGATCGACTTCGGCAAAGCGCGCGCGAAGAACGACGCTGGGCCCATGACACTGAGCATCGACCTTGGATACATCCGGACCCTGCTGGCCTATGGCGCCGCGGTGCACGGTCTTCCCTACTCTCCCGAACCGGTCGACCTTGCCCGCAACGCCCTGCGAATGCTGGGCCTCGTGGGCAAGGGCGAAGAGCGCGACCGACGCCCTACGGAGCAAGAGATCGAGGACCTGATCGAGCATTTCCGAGGCATGAACAGTTCGACGATCCCGATGGCGCGCATCATCAAGTTCGCGATTGCCACCGCCATGCGCCAGGAGGAGATTTCCCGGGTCACCTGGGAGGACCTCGACGCCCGACACAAGATGCTCCTGATCCGGGACCGGAAAGACCCGCGGCACAAGCGCGGCAACCACCAGAGCATCCCGTTGCTCGACGTCAGCGGCTATGACGCCTGGGCGCTCGTTGAGGAGCAGGCGGAACACCTCGGCCACCGGAAGGGGTGCATCTTCCCCTACAACAGCCGATCCGTCGGAACCGCGTTCCGGAGGGCTTGCCGCCAACTACGGATCGACGACCTTCACTTTCACGACCTTCGTCACGAAGCGACAAGCCGGTTATTCGAGGCCGAGTACGTGATCCCAGAGGTTTCCCTGGTCACCGGCCACAAGGATTGGAAGATGCTCCAACGCTACACCCATATCCGGCCGCAGGATCTTCACGCGATCGGCGCTCGCCGGCGGGCGGCTCGGGAGGGAAGCTCTCTGGGACGGAAACGCGAATAGCTACTGATTGATATACTCTGGTGGGTCACTTGCAGACGTTCACGCGGGCGCGGAAACCCGACATCGGCCGCCGCCGCTGGAGCCAAACCCGCGAACACGCGCCTCGAATGTCGGCTACACGTTGTTCGCGGCCCCGGTGTTCGGGCTATTGCAAGCTTGGACCTGGAGGCCGGAAGGCTATCTTGTGTTAGGCGATATCCCACTTGCGTATATCGTTTCACTGATGGTGGAAGTTGGACGAAATTCTCGCCATCACCGACCGCTACGACGCTGACTATGTCCGCGAGGGGCTGACGGACCTGATCTCGGAACGGTCACCGTGCGCTCGACCCCGTCAAGATTGGGCGCCGTAACCGGCACGCCCGTGAAGAGCTTCTGTTCGTAGACGATCAAGGCGGAGCGGAAGGCGATCGACTTCATATGGCGCGAGCCGCTCGGATCGTAGTCGTCGTTGACGCCCAGATCGAAGATGTCGCTGTAGGTCTCCGGCGTGCTTCGGGCCTCGTAAGGATGCATCAGGTCGATGTTGAAGACGAAATCGCGTGCGCCGACCGTCGCGTCGCGCAACAGCTGAAACTCGTGCTTGGCAGAGGGCCGGAACCGCGCCGCCAGCAGCGCCTTGGCTGCGGCCTCCACGGCGGCCGGGTCGTCGGTCATCAAAACGTCGACATCCCGCGTGCCGGGGTGGACCAGGCTCGGGTGCTCGGGTTCAGCCAGGATCGGCGCCCAACCGCCGGCGACGACATAGCGCAAACCGCTGGTGTTCAGCACCTCCGCCGTGGTCACCAACAGGCCTTTGCAGGCGTCATTGAGGTCGGGGAAGGGCAACCTCCAGGCTCCGGAAGGCGCCCCCCTGTGGCCATCTTTCCCAACGCGTCAAGGCGCTGGAAGAGCGGCGTCTAAGAGCGTGCGAAGGCCAAGAGCGGCCTGAGATCGCCGGCGTCAGCCGCTTTCAGGGCGGCCACATAGGCAGCCCGGGCGTCACCCACGCTGACCAGATCCGACCGCCCCCAGCTGAACGGCGGTCGGCCCAGGCGTTCGGCGAGGAGGTCCGCGGCCAGGCGCGCGTGGCGGCCGTTGCCGTTCGGGAAGACGTGGATGGCTACCAGCTGATGATGGAAGTCGATGGCGATTTCGTCCTGATCACGCCCGCCATGTTCGACCTGGGCGGCGATATTGCCAAGCAGCTGGTGCAGATGCTCGCGCAGCGCCCACCAGTCCTCGCGGCCGGTATTCTTCTCGGACTTGCGTGGGTCGCCCGCCCAGCGCCACACGTCGCCGTACATGCGCCGGTGCAGGGTCAACAGCGCGTCGGATCGAGCACGTCAAAGCGGCCGCGGCGCGCCCAGCGAAGACCCTTGGCGATGTTGGCGCGTTCGGCGCGGTTGAGGTCGTCGCGGGTGACGATCCACGTTGGGATCAGCCCGACCTTCTCGTCCGGGGTCAGGTCGGTCGCCGCGTCGTCGCCAGCATAGAGGTCGTCGTCGTCGGTCACGCCCGCCGGACCCAGATCTCGCGCGGGTCCAGCTCCTCGGCGATGAAACGCCGCAGCCGCTCGTCTTCATCGTCATCGTCATCGTCGACGGCTTGATCTTCCTGGGCCATGGAGTGGCTGATCCGGCCGAGTTCCCGGCGCGCGACCGCGCGCGCGGCGCGGTCATAGGTTTCCCTCAGGCTCGCGCGCGGGACCAGGACGTAGACTACCTCGCACTCCAGGGCGGCGGCGGCACGGCGTAGGGTATTGAGCTGGATGGTGTCCTCGGCCTCGGAGAGTTCCAGCCGGTGGACCGAGGGTTGAGAGATGCCCAGGCGCTCGCCCAGCTGCTCTGCGGTCATGCCGAGCGCATCGCGGATGGCCCGGATCCAGCCCTTTGGTGGGCGGCGGACCTTCATCTTGCGGTATGGCGAGAGCACCCGATCTAAGGATCGGCGACCTTCTGCAGCGGCTTGCCGACGGTTCATCTCTATACCTTATGAGCCATTCCCAGCCCGCGCCCATATAGGGCACAGGCTATGTTTTGTCCTCATTTTATGCACCATAACGTATAATGGTGACTTAAAAAAATAGATCATAGTACATATCTGAGTGAGACCCCAGGCCCCGCACCTTCGGTGCAACAATAAACCTGGACCTCTCATGCCCGACGACAAAGCCCCGCCAAAGAAGCTCATCATCACCGCACTCAAGGGCGCCGCCGACGCCCCATGCCAAGCACTTGGCCGAGGCCATGGCCGCCATCGCGGCGGCCACCACCCGTTCGACGAAGCCGTCGGCCGCCTCGGCTGCCGCCTTGATGTCGGGGATGACTCGGCGCGGATGCGGTCCACGGCGATGCGCTGGGCTTGCCTCATTCTAGCAGTCAGATCTCGTTCCGCGATGCGGACCATTGGGACACGACAAGGCGCCTCTGGTTTAGATGTTCGCGCTTTCACCTGGCGCAGGCTTGGTTTTGTCTGGCAAACACCGTGCCTGGCGCGGCTCATCCGCCGCCCTTCCCGCCCTGAGAAGGACTGCTCATGACCGCGCAACCGACCCTGACCCTGAACACCGGACGCGCCATGCCGCAATTCGGGCTGGGGGTCTGGCAAACCCCCGCGGATGAGGCCGCGAGCGTGGTCGCCACCGCCCTGGCGGCCGGCTATCGGGCGGTCGACACCGCCGCGGCCTACCGCAACGAGTCCGGCGTCGGCGAGGGCTTGAAGGCCGCCAGCGTGGACCGGGCCGATCTGTTTATCACCACCAAGCTCTGGAACGACGACCAGGGCTTTGACAGCGCCCTGCACGCCTTCGACCGCAGCCTGGGCAAACTTGGTCTGGAGACGCTGGACCTCTATCTCATCCACTGGCCCTCCCCGCATCGCGACAAATATGTGGACAGCTGGAAGGCCCTGGTCCGGCTTCAGGCGGACGGCCGGGTCGGCGCGATCGGCGTTTCCAATTTCGCGCCTGAACATCTTGAGCGCATCATTGGCGAGACGGGGATTACGCCGGCGGTCAACCAGGTGGAGCTCCATCCCCGCTTCCAACAGCGCTCGCTGCGCGAGGTTCATGGCCGGCTCGGGATCGCCACGCAGTCGTGGAGCCCGCTGGGCCAGGGTAAGCTGCTGGAGGATCCGACCATCGCCAAGGTGGCGGCCAAGCATGGCAAGACGCCCGCCCAGACCATTATCCGCTGGCACCTCGACAATGGCTTGATCGTGATCCCCAAGTCGGTCACGCCGTCCCGTATCCAGGACAATATCGCCGTGTTCGATTTCCAGCTGGATGCCGACGATCTGGCTGAGATCGGCGGCCTGGATGATACGGGTGGGCGTATAGGGCCAGATCCACTGACCGCGGCGTTCTGAGCCTTTGGCTCCAGTGTCCCCGTTTGGCTGACCAAGTCCTAGCCATTGGCGACGTCGGTCTCGAGGCGCGGCAAGAGCCGTCGTGACTCGGCAGTGCGGGCGGCCCAACTGCGTCATAAATCTTGAAATTGAAGGCGAACCTACCAATCTGGAGACTCAGATCGTCGCGGCCGCATGTCCCGCGCGGGCGATCGAGAGTGTCGATCAACATTGTGGATCGCGGCCGTGGCAATCCTGAACCCACGTTGCAGACCATCGCCGCTCAAGACTTGGACCTTGGCGGTGGCGGAGCGCCGCGGAAAAATGAAGGCGATTGGCGCGACAGCGCGAAGGTTAGCGGTGCTCATGCATCGCATCTGGATCGATGGCACGGAGTATCGGAGCGCCTAACGACAGCCTAGCCGCGTGGTCAACGCCGCCTTCTCATTCTGCTGGCTGAGTTTGGAAAAACTATGGACCTCGGTTTCCGAGTGGTCGTGGGTACAGATGAACCGGTCAGAAAACGAGCGCGAGAGGGCGCCAGGACACACGGTGGGCCGTTGAGAGCCGACGAACCCAGCCCATCGAAAGGTTGAGCGCGAAGCAAGCTGCGGCCGCCAAAACGGGTGACGCCGACCAGCCAGAAGCGCCAACGCAGTGGGCGGCCTTGATGTCGATCTTGCCCCGGCCCCTCGCCTGCTCCAGGGCGAACTGGCTTTGGCCGTAGAGGGCTTTCAGGTCGAAGCTGAAGTCGACGGAGGTGTCCTGCACCGCGCCGAACATGACCGGCGTCGGATTGGCGCCGGAGGGGACGCCGAACAGATAGCCGGCGCCGAAAACGGACTGGACCAAATCAAAGCTCCTTCAAAATAGCGGCGATCAGGGGCTGGAGGCTCTGTTCCAGGTGGTTCCAGCATTCGACAGCCCGCGCGATCGGCCCACCGGCGATGAGGTCGTCGCGCCAGGCGCGGATGGCGGCCTCGATGCGGGTTTCGAGAGTAGGCGCGGGTGCGCCAGCCGGAGTGTCATCGGCCATGGGCGGCCTCCTTGGATGGGGGAATACGTGAGGTTGCAGATGCCCGGCTCGAACGCCTAAGGTCGTTGACGTATCGGTGCGATCGGGCGGGAAGCTGGATGAACGAGCAAGTGAAGCAACTGCGCCGAAGGCTGGCGGGCGCCTTCGGGGCGCTGCTGGTCATTGTTCCGCTTCAGGCTGGCGCCGCGTCAACCGTGGCCGGCCCCAGTCCTCGCGCCTTTGAGCTGGCGCGGGCTATCGTTGAAGCGGACCAGCGGCAAACGAAACCGGTCGATTTCTCGAAGATTTCACAAGCGGTGGCTAAGGCGGTCGACGATCTTCTGCAGACGAAAGCGTCGTCTCAGTCGGCCAATGTCTCCGCCATCATTGAAAAAGAATTCGCCGGCCTGGCGGACGATTGGATGAATGCAGTGGCGTCGGCTATCGCCCAAACCGCCACCGAACAAGACCTGGAGGCGGAACTGGCCTTCAAGAACGGGCCGCTCGGCAAGGCCTTTGGTCAGGCGGGCGCTGCAGCCAGGCTGGCGTTGCGCACCGCCTTGATCTCTGGCCAGCCCCCCGCGGCGGGGCCGAACATCCCGGAAAATAGGCTCGTTCTCATCAACCGCATTATCGATGCGGACAGGCTCGAAGGTCTTCTTAGGCAGACGTTTCGCGCCGCATCCCAGACCTACATTTCAATGTTGCACATCAATCTGCAGGACGGGCCGGACGGCATGAAGGCGGCGGAGGATGTCTTCGTCAAAACCAATCTCGATGTTGATAGGCAGGCCTATGCGAGCGCGCTTACAGACGGGCAGTTGCGAGATATCGCCGCCTATGAGGACAGCCCCATTGCGCGCCGCCTGGCCGCCCGAAGGCCGCAGATGCTGCGGCTGGAATCGACCCTCATCTTGGAGGACGTCAAGCGACGGTTCGCAGCTATCGACGAGGAGGTTTGCGCTGCGGAACGCTGCACCGCCGCCCAAAAGTCAGCGCTTTCGGCCAACCTCGGACAAACTACATCTGCTCTTGAGGGCATATTGGCAAAATTGAACGACTCCGCCCCAGCTCGGTAACCGCGCGAAAGGGACCTCGCGGAAGCTATCAGTGACAGTACCGTTCAAAAGTATTGGCGAATGACCACGATTCCACCGGGATATGATTCCAATCGGCGAGAAGCGCCGGCTGGATCGAGGCTGTTCATCATTGGCGGCATGGTGTTCGCCATGGGTCTAGCCATGACGATGGTCAACGCCCTACAGGGGATGATCCGTCGATTTCACGTATCTCGGTGCCCGACGGATTCTTTCATCGTGGGCGACAGCGGCGGCGTAGTTATCGCCCTTCTCATATTCATGCTCATCGCCTTTTGGGGGACGATCTACATTCTGCTGTTGAGGTTTATCCCTGGCGGACGCGAACTCTTCTATGGCGTCACACCCGGTACTCTTCGCAAATCCTACCATAGTGGCGTTCTGAAGGGCTTCGCGATCGGGACCATTATTCTGGCCGCA
>Ga0302316_10000098_pt1 | contig 78620 bp, 74 predicted proteins | sample III_Palsa_N3_2_FD_200456 | JGI IMG/M metagenome (GOLD analysis project Ga0302316, IMG submission 200456) | Peat permafrost microbial communities from Stordalen Mire near Abisko, Sweden - III_Palsa_N3_2 | ecosystem: Environmental > Terrestrial > Soil > Palsa > Peat permafrost | place: Sweden...
ACGGCAACCTCGTGCGCCAGAATTTCCTGGGACTGCACGTCGATCTCATCTGGATTGTCGATAGGGACGGCAACGAGATCTATTCTGGATTTGCGGACCGATCCGGCGCCCCGGTGCAATCGCCCGCACCCCGTGAATATCTGCAGGGATTGACGCGGTTTCTGCCACCGCGCAACAGCATGGATTTTGCACCAATGAACGGGCTGATGGCGACCAGCCGCGGGCTGGTTGCGGTCTCCGCACAGGAAATCCAGCGTACCGACCTGACACAGCCCACCGGGGCGACAATGTTGTTTGTGCGCTTCATAGAAGCCAGCGACATCCGACGGGTGAGCGAGACCAGCCAGCTGCCGGTGACCATTACCTATCTGGCAGGACCGAACTCGGCGCGCGCGAATCTGCCGGGGCCGGTGCGCGCGTGGCTCGGCACGGCCGACCTATCCCAGCAGACCTTCGCCTTCCCCGACAATGACCGGCAGATCACCGGCTACGCCGTGGTACGCGACAGCGACGGACACCCGATTGCCCTGTTCAGCAGCCAATCCGATCGCGACATCTTCGCCTTGGGAAGGCGTACGACCTGGATGATGCTCGCCGCAATCGTCGCCATGTTCATCGCCTTCAGTGCGGCCGTAATCTGGCTCATCCTGCGACTGCAGCGCAGCTTCGTGACCCAGGACTCCGTGGAGCAGCGCTACCGCAACGTTGCGGCACAGCTTCCCGAGGCCATCGTGCTGCTGGACGGCAGCACCCTGGAAATCATCGAAGCCAACGAGACCGCTCTGCGCGCCTTGAAGTGCACGCGCGAAAGGGTGGACCGCTATCGGGTACAGGATATTTTTCCCGATTTGACTGGGGAGATCCTCACCGCCGCCCTCGGCACCCGCGGCGAGCGATCGATCCATCAAACCCGGGTTCGAACTGCCGACGCAGGCTGCGCAGATGCGGAAGTCGCCGTCAGCTGCATCGAGATCCAGGGGCAGACCGTGCTGACCCTGGTCGCGCATGACATCTCCCACCGCAGGGCCGCGCAGGAGCATGAGCGCGAATCGCGCCGCAAGCTCTCCAGGCTCGCGCAGCACGATTCGCTGACCGGCCTGCCGAACAGGCTGTTTCTGAACAACAAGATGCCGCGTGTGCTGCAGAACATCGACGCGGGCGATCATCTGCTGGCGCTCTTTTACGTGGATGTCGACAACTTCAAGAACATCAACGATTCGCTGGGTCACGGTCCCGGAGACCAGCTGCTGCAGACCATCGCCAGGCGCATGCGCGCCGCGGTGTCGGCACACGATGTGGTTGCACGGATGGGTGGCGATGAGTTCGTCGTCGTCGCGCCGCTGATGCTCGACCTCGCCGCCATCGACATGCTCGCGCACCGACTGCAGATCGCGGTACGCGCGCCGATCGACGTGGACGGACAGACGGTCGCGGTGACTGCCAGTCTGGGAATCGCGGTATATCCGGCGGACGGCCCGGACTTCAAGGCGCTGCAGAAACACGCTGACATCGCGCTCTATCAGGCCAAGGAAGCCGGCCGCGACTGTCATCGGTTCTTCTCCGCTGATATGGACTTGCGGGTCAGCGAACACGTCGCGCTCGAACAATCGCTGCGGCATGCGATCGGCACCAGCCAGATATTCATGGAATACCAGCCGGTCGTGAACCTGAGCACCGGGCTGCTGTCCTCGCTCGAGGCCCTGATGCGCTGGCGTCATCCCGAACGGGGCCTCATCCCCCCGATTCAGTTCATCCCGGTCGCAGAGAAGAGCGGATTGATTGCGGAGCTGGGCCTGCAGGCGCTGACGCAGGTGATCGCGCAGATCCGTGCCTGGCTCGATCGCGACGTTCCCATCGTGCCGGTCGCCATCAACGTGTCGCCCATGCAGCTCGAGCGTACGGACTTTGCGCAGGTCGTCTCGCAGCTGTCTGCAAAGCACGGGGTTGATCCGCGCTGGCTGCGCTTCGAGATCACAGAGTCCGCCATGATGAATGAGCCGGATAAGTTCATCCGCATTCTCACCGCGCTGCGCGCGCTCGGCTCCCAGGTGCTCATCGATGATTTCGGCACTGGCTACTCGAGCCTGAGCTACCTGAACCAGTTGCCCCTGGACACCCTGAAGATCGATCGCGCGTTCATCCGCGACCTCGGTAACCCGAGTTCGCGCACGCCACTGATCCACTCGGTCATCGACCTGGCGAAGAAGCTGCGTCTGAAAACCGTCGCCGAAGGCGTTGAAACGCCTGAACAGGCGTCGCTGCTGCGCGAGTACGGCTGTGATTACGCACAGGGTTATCTGTACGGGCGGCCCGTCGGTGCGCGTCAGTGCCGCGCGCTCCTGCGCGAACTGAAACGCGTTCGCCCGCTCACGGAGACGCTGATGGTGCGCGCGATCGCCACCGCTGACAACGCCAGCCAAACCGCGGTATCAAGGACGGACGGTCGGCCGCTCCCACGCGCCCGCGCCCGAACCGCCAGTTAGCACGGTCCGAACCTCACCCGCCGGACGGGCGCGTCGGACCCGCTGCCACACCGCGCCGTTCGAGGCCGCCGATCAGTTCACCCTCCGGGGACTCCGAATGCCCCGGATATTCCCTTATTCTGGGCCTTGCGTCGCCGCTCCGGTGTCGACACACATTGTAAACTTCGGGGGTCACCCGGAAATTGATGCGCCTTCATGTCGCTATATTTGCCTATAGCCTTCCTTTCGCTGCAACTCGTGGTGCTGGCCTTCTTCGGGCCCGCAGTGACCGGCCCCGCGGCCTACATCCTGATGGTGATCGCGCCGCTGTTTGCGGCGGTGGCGACGCTCAGGCGCGGGAGATCGCACACCACCTCAGTTCGCTTCGGTTGGTACGCCCTTGCGTTGGCCCTGCTGATCTGGGCCGTGGGTGCCTTCGGCAATCTGTGGCAGGAAATGATCCTGCATCGCCAAAACGAGATGTACCGCGCCAGCATGCTGGCATTTAACCTGGCGGTGGTACCCACGACGTACCTGCTGGCCAGCGACTGGCGGTTGCACGGCCGGCAGCTGTTGCGGGCAGTTGATGCGCTGGTGGCGCTGGCGCTTGGCTGCGCGTACTTCCAGTACACCTGGACCATGATCAATGACCATTCGGCCCCCGCCGAAGCCGGCGTCGCCTACCTGGTGTGGCTGCTGGATCTGCAGAACCTGTACCTGGCCGCAGGCGCGCTGATGCGCTGGTACGTCGCGGAAGACCGCGACGAACGCGACCTGTTCCGCGGGCTATCCGTATATACCGTTGTTTACTTGGTCATTGTGTTCATCAATGACCACTACTTCGCGGGTAACCCCGGGTTCGGACCGCAATACGGCACGCTCGTCACGCTGGCCTTCGCGGTGCTCTGCAGCCTCGCCTTACGCGCTCCCTCGGCGGTACCGGTTCGTCCGGTGAACTCGGCCCTGGTGCGCATAGTGCGCAGCGGCAGCCCCATCCTGCTGGCGGTCGCGCTGCTCACGGCGTCATTGTTTCTGATCCGGGTGGACTATCTGTGGGGTTGCGCGGGCATCCTGATCGCCGTCGTCGGAATCGGCGTGCGAACCACGCTGATCCAGGTGAATCAGATCGAGCACCGGGAAGCGCTGCGGCGTGAGGCATCGGCGCTGCAGACCATTGCCTGGACCGACGCACTGACCGGAGTGCCCAATCGTCATTTCTTCACCGAAGCCCTGGCGCGGCTGTGGCGCAGCGGGCGCCGCCGCGAACAGGCGGCCATCCTGATGATCGACATTGATCACTTCAAGCTGCTCAATGATCGGTACGGTCACCCGGTCGGCGATGGTTGCCTACGCGATGTCGCCCGCAACCTGCAGCGCGCGTTGGTGAATCCGGATGATGTGCTGGCGCGCTACGGCGGCGAGGAATTCATCGTGCTCCTGCGCAACACCTCCGCGACCGATGCGCTGGTCATCGCGGAACGACTGCGGACCACGGTTCAGACCCTGCTCATCGAAAATGTGGATTGCCCTGAATGCGTGGTGACAGTGAGCATTGGTGTTGCCGGCGCGGATGAACTCACCGACGAGGCCGCCGCCTTGCGGCTGGTGGAGGACGCTGACCGGGCACTGTACGAGGCCAAATGTGCCGGTCGGAACCGGGTACGGCTGGCGACCGATCACATCAGTGACGAGGTGGCGGCCTCGCTGATCGTGACCGGCCGCCACCGGCGCCTGGCGGGCTAACCCAGGCGCTCCGACTTCACTGATGCAGAGCTGGCTGCGCAGCAGCGCCCGCCGCGGGCGTTGAACCACCCGGGGCAGCCGGTGCGCCGCCGCGTGCGGGCGCCGCACCCCCGGGCCCGAAAGCACCGGGCGGTGGCGGCGGCGCATTCTTGGCGAGCGTGGCCTGGTGGACCATGTAGGCACGGATGTCGTCAGCTTCCTGCGGTGTGATCACCTTGGCAAAGGACACCATGCCGTTCTGCTGCAGGGCGCCGCTGAGGACCACGGCCTTGAAGCCGTCTGTCGTCCACAGCTGGCCCGAGTAGCGCAGGTCCGGGAACAGGCTGCTGACCGCACGGCCGTTGGCAGCATTGTTGCCGTGGCAGCCGGCGCAATGCGCGGTGTACTGTTTCTCGCCCGCTGCCAGCTGTGCAGGCGTGCCGAACTCCGGTGGCGGATTGAGCGCCGGCTGGGTATAGGGCTCGGGCTTGGGCAGCTCGGCGTTGCCGTCGAGTTTGTACACCAGCAGCCGCGCATAGTTGGGCGCGTAGTACCCGCCGGTGCCGAAGCCGGCCTGGCCGCCGGCCACCGTAGCGACGTACTGCACGCCGTCGATCTCATAGCTGGCCGAGCCGCCAGTGATCTGCGCCTGGGTTTCCGCCGTCCACAGCTTCTCGCCAGTGTCGGCGCGGAAGGCATTGAACATGTGTGTATTGCCCTGAAATACCAGATTGCCGGCGGTGGTCATGGTGCCGGACCGGGCCGTACCCAGGGGCTGGATCCAGGCCGTCTTCTTCTTCACCGGATCCCAGGCCTGCAGGTAGGAGCGCGGACCGTCGACCATCTTGGGCGGCGGACCCTCGGGACGCTTGGTGATGTTGATGGACAGCATCTGGTTGCCCATCTTTGCGCCCGCCTCGGCGACATAGCCGTAGCTGCCATAGTTGGTCGGGATGTACATCAGTCCCGTGTCCGGATTGAACGACATGGGATTCCAGACATGCGACTGGAAGCCAACCAGATACCAACCCTTGCCGGTCTTGCCATAGTTGGCGTCCGGATTGAGGATGGGCCTCAGGTCCTTGTCGAAGCCCGTCAGCCAGTTGGCCGACGGGATGAACAGGTCCGCCGACAGCGCCTTGCCGCTCTTCGCATCGAGTACGTAGAACACGCCGTTTTTCGGCGCATGCATAACCACGTGACGCTTCTCGCCATTGATGAGGAGATCGGCCGTGGTGAGCTGCGCCGTGCTGTCGAAATCAAAGTTCTCCGAGGGCGTCTCCTGGTAGTGCCAGACGTACTTGCCCGTCTTCGCGTCGATGGCGACGATGGAGGCGGTAAAAAGATTGTCGCCGCCGCCCGGTGAGCGAACCTCCGACGGCCAGTCCGCGCCATTGCCGGTGCCGATGTACACGTAATCGGTCACCGGATCGTAGGTGATGCCGTCCCAGGGCGTGCCGCCGCCGCCCTGTTTCCACCAGTCCTTGCCCCAGGTCTTGGCTGCCATGGCCAGTTCGGGCTGCTCGAACGGCTTGGCCGGATCCCCCGGCACTGTCCACCAGCGCCACAGTTCCTGGCCGTTGTCCGCGCTGTAGGCAGCAAGATAGCCGCGCTGCTCGAACTCGGAACCGGCCTCGCCCATGAAGATGCGACCGTTGGCGATGCGGGGCGCACCGGTGATGGACTGCCATTTGGTCGGGTCGGTGGCGTGGACCTCCCACACCTTCTGACCGGTCGCGGCATTCACTGCCACCAGACGTCCGTCAAGCGTGCCCCAAATGACCTTGCCCTTCCACACCGCGACGCCGCGATTGACGATGCCGCAGCACAGCTTGACGGCGTACTCGCCCGGCACCTTCGGGTCGTACTTCCACAACAGCCTGCCGGTCCTGGCGTCGAAGGCATACACCTTGCTCCACGGCGAGGTGACGAAGATGCGGTCGTCGACCACCACCGGCGTGGTCTCGTAGCTGCCCCCCTTTTCCTGAAGGTCTCCGAACCAGGCCAGGCCGAGTCGGCCGACATTGTCCGCAGTGATCTGCTTCAGGGGACTGAAGCGCTGCTCACTCCAGTCACGGCCATAAGAGGGCCATTCATGCGCGTTCTGCGGTAGATCGGCGGGATCCGTCCGGCCGGCGGCGGTGCCACCGCCCCGCGAGTCAACACAGGCGACCACACCTGCGGCCACGATCAGTGCGGCAGTCAGGACGGAGATCAACGGGCTACGCATTGTCTTGAATTCCTCGCACCATGGCTCGGCGCGTCGTTGTTATGCACGGGCAGGCAGCGCTGCCGCCAGAGCCTGAAGAATACCGCCCTGGAGAGCCCCTAGCCTAGCCATCATTGCCCGCGCCCCGACCCTGCATGCTCCATAAGCTGTTCAGCGATCAGCGGGCGGTGCTTAGTCAACAGTTTCCGACGCGTCGCGCTTTGCCTATAGAATTGCCTTAATGACGCAGCAACTGCAGCAATCACCCGCCGCCACTGCGTTGCCGGCCCCACGCCGCCATGTGCCCGCCTGGCACTCCTCTTTTTACCGATTCGAACAGCTCCGGTCCGCGGTCCGCGCCGGCGTCGCCGCACTGCTCGTGCCGCTGACCGTGCTGCTGGTATGCGCCGGGGCCGCGGCCGCGCCACCCGCGGCCAGCATTGCGGACCGCTGCGCCCCGAGCGATGGGTTGCACTACATCTGCGGTCTCACGGCCAGCGAGGACCTGGTACGCGTGCCGGCCACGAAGTGGCTGATCGCCAGCGGCATGAACGTCGGCGCTCCGGCGCACCTGTATCTGGTGGATTCGCAACGCAAGCGTGCGGAGCCGGTGTTTCCGGCCGATTCGAGCGCCCTGCCGCAATCCTTCCACTCCACCATGGGTTGCAGCGGCCCGCCGGATCTCAAACGCATGTCGCTCGACGGGCTGGCCCTGCGGCCGGGCACCGCGGGCCGGCACACGCTGTACGCGGCCAATCATGGCGATCGCATGGCGATCGAGCTTTTTGCGATTGACGCACGTGGCGCGCAGCCACGATTGCGCTGGATCGACTGCGCGACACTTCCCGCGAACACGCTGCCCAACGCCGTTACCCCGTTGGCGCGAGGCGGCTTCCTGGTGATCAGTTTCTACGACCCCACGGATCCGCAGTCTTGGTCGCGCATGGCCCGCGGCCAGATGACCGGCCGCATCCTCGAGTGGCAGGCAGGCAAGGGTTTTGCGCCGCTGCCGGATAGCGCCACCTCCGGGGGCAACGGCCTTGAGACCAGTGCCGACGGACGCCTGGTCTACGCCAGTTCCTGGAGCGCGCGAAAGCTGGTGGTGCTGTCCCTGGGCAGCGGCTCGCGCCGCGAGATCCCGCTCGATTTCATGCCCGACAACATCCATCGCTTGCCGGATGGATCGCTGCTCATCGGCGGACAGCGCACGACGGTGGCTGCGGTTCACGCCTGCACTGGTCCGCAGTGTCCCCAGCCCTGGGTCATCGCGCGAGTCAACCCCGCAGACGGCGCCGTGACGGTCCTGCTCGAGGGGCCCGGCAGCCCCGAGGTCAACTACGCCTGCGGTGCCCTCGAGGTCGCGGGCACGCTGTTCGTGACCGTGCGCGGCGCGCAACGAATCATCTATCACAGCATCCCGGCAGCCTCGCTGCGTAACTAGTCAGCATGGCCCCGGAGTGCTAAGGTGACCGGTATCATCAGCATGCCGACACCTGCCCAAGAGCCCGATGGACCCTCTGCCTGGCCGGGGGCGACCCAGGGCCTGATAACCACGGTGCTGCTGGCCCTGGCCTCCATGGGGTCCCAGTTCGACCGCACCGTCGTCAATCTGACGGTGGGGCCGCTCAAGGCGACCTTCAGCCTCGATGACACCCATTTCGCGATGCTGCAGGGCATGGCCTTTGGAATCTTCTACATCACCGCCTGCATTCCAATCGGCGCACTGGCGGACCGCTACCAGCGCCGCCTCATCATCGCCACCGGGCTCGGATTCTTCAGCCTGTTCGCGGTTGGCTCGGGGCTGGCCCGAAACTATCTGCAGCTGTTCCTGACGCGCATCGGTGTAGCCGTGGGCGAGGCCACGCTCACCCCTGCGGGCCTGTCCATGCTCAGCGATCTGTATCCACCCAATCGATTGGGCAGGCCCGTCAGTGCATTCCTGATGAGCGCACCGGTGGGCCAGGGCCTCGCCTTCATCATCGGCGGAAAACTGCTCTATTGGCTGACCAACTCGCCGGCCGTCGCGCTTGGCCCACTCAGCCATCTCGCCCCCTGGCAGAATGCATTCATCATTGTCGGGGCGCCGTTCCTGCTGCTGGTGCCTTTGTTCCTGCTGCAGCGGGAACCCAAGCGGCATGGGCCAGGCGGCGATCTGCCACTGACCGTCCCCCAGGTGCTTGAGGTCGTGCGCAGCCGCTCGCGCGCCCTGATCCCGATGTTCGCCGGCTTTGCGATGGTGAGCCTGGTCTCCTATACCTTCTTCATCTGGACGCCCGCGTTCATGCAGCGCACCTACGGCTGGGATACCGGCAGAATCGGTGTCGCCTTCGGTCTGATCACGCTGGTGTGTGGCACTGGCGGCGTTTTCTTCGCCGGCTGGCTCTCCGATCGCCTGGCCAGCCGCGGCAAACTCGACGCGCACCTGCGCGTTGCCGCCTACGGATTCATCGGTTGCGGATTCTTCGGCGCACTGGCGCTGCTGATGCCGACAGCGACCGCGGCGCTGGCGATGCTGGCGCCGGCGATCTTCCTGAGCATGATGCCGTACCCCTGCGCCGGGACCGCAATTCAGCTGGTGGTGCCGAATCGTGCCCGCGCGCAGCTCACGGCGATGTACGTCACGCTAACCACACTCGTGGGCCTCGTGGTGGGGCCGTTGATTGTGGGACTGATGACGGACCGTGTATTTCACGATCCGGCCCAGATCCGGTATTCGCTGGCGATTGTCGTAGGAATCGCCGCACCGACAATGTTCGTGCTGCTGCTGAGCGCCTTTCGGCCGTACCGTGCGTTGCGCGTGAGCTGACAACGCACGCGGCCCACTCTGCTTCAGAAGCGGTCGGTGATCGGTGTACGCACGAAACCGTCGGGGTAATCTTCCACCTCATTGCCAACGATCGTGAATTCCTTCTTGCGCCCGCTGAAACGCTCCTCCAGCTCCATGTAGCCGCGAGGGTCAAACAACGGCGTCGCGCTCATGCCGTAGATGCCGGTCGCATCCTTCTTGTCGCAGGTGTAGAGACTGCCCTGCTGTGCGAAGTTCTTCTTGCCGTGCTCGAGCATCCCGTCCATGGCGGCCTTCAACGTGTAGTGCATCGTGAGGAAGTTGTAGCCCAGCGGATAGATCTCCTCCACCGTCACTTCCGGCACGCCGTTGCGACCGGCGACATCCGGGTACATCTTCCAGCCCGGCACATGCTTGGCCACGTATTTCGCATCATCGAGATTACTCAGCTTCACCACCGTGGTCATCTGCGCGCCCAGTTCAACCGACTTGCGGCAACGCTCGATGCCCTCGTCCAGGTCCGTCTTGGGATCAGCGTTCGTCCGAGCGATCAGAATGCAGTCCGTTCCTTCCAGCGCGGCCATTGCCGCCTTCACCTTTTCGTAGTACCGCTCCCGGGGCAGCAGCTTGGTCGACTCCTCCATGTCGCCGGAGTCCTCAAGCTGCAGGGCCGTTGCCCCGGCCCGTGCCATGCGCTTACAGGCGCGGTAAACGGCGAGCGGGCCGCCGAAGCCGTTCTCGATGTCCGCCGCCAGTGGCAACGGGGAGGTCTGGCTGATGCGGCTGGTGATCCATTCAACGTCGGTCAGGTTGGTGAAACCGTAGTCGAGGACACCATTCATGGCGATCGACACCTCGCCGCCGCTGAGCATCATGGCCGGAAAGCCCACCATTTCAACGGCACGCGCCGATGCGCAGTCATAGACACAGGGTGCGACGACGCACGCTTTTGATTCCAGAAGTACCTGACGCAACGATTTCTTAGCCATATTTACCATCCTCATTGCAGCCCAAACGCTGGGCCGCGTATGTCCTAATGTGACCGCAGCCCTACGCGCCACCGCCAGCGAACAGCGAATCCAGGTTGTGCACCACCAGGTCAGCCATGGCATTGCGGGTCTCCACCGTGGCGCTCGCCACGTGTGGCGTCAGCAGCACGCGCTCACTGCTGCGCAGTGCTTGGGGAACATGTGGCTCGTTTGCAAACACATCGAGCGCAGCGCCAGCCACTTCGCCCCGCGCCAGCGCCGCGATCAGCGCCGCTTCGTCCACGATCGAACCGCGCGCCACGTTCACGAGATATCCCTGCGGACCCAGGCTCCTGAGGACTTCGGCGTTGACGAGATGATGAGTGGCGGCATTCGCCGGGCATGCGACGATCAGCACATCCGATGCGGCGGCCAACACCGTGGGCTGCGCAAAATAGGCATAGGGGACCGGCTTCGGCGCGGGCTCAAGGTAGGCGACCGGACCGAACGCAATCAGGCGCGAGGCGATGGCCGACCCTATCTGGCCCAGTCCCAGGATACCGAAGCGTCGACCGCTGACTTTGCGTCCCAATGGCCGATCGCCGTCAGCCCACGAGCCTGCCCGGACATAGGCATCCGCCTGTGCCAGGCCGCGCAGCAATCCGATGACCAGCCCCACTGCGAGGTCCGCAACGTCCTCGGTGAGCACTCCGGGCGTGGTGCTGATCCGCACGCCTCGAGCCTGGGCCAGGTGCAGGTCGACTTTGTCGACCCCAACCCCGTTGATGGCGATGAGACCGAGATTCTTGAGCGCAGTCATAAGTTCGCTGCTACAGCCAATATGGCCACCGGTGACAACTGCCCGGACCATCCCCCCATTTTCGTGGAGCCAGGCTGCCTGGGTCGCAGAGTCCATCTCGAACCAGCGTACAACCATGAAGCGCCCACTGAGGGCGGTCTCCAGATAAGCCGAAAAAGGGCACAGCTGCAGGACCGTAGGTTTCACTGTCATAGGGTATCGCTTTAGATAACAGCCAGGATGCCGCCGTCGACGTACAGCGTCTGGCCGTTGATGAAGTCCGACGCGCCGGAAGCCAGGAATACGGCAGCGCCGTGCAGGTCCTCGAGACGGCCCCAGCGACCCGCAGGGGTGCGCTTGCGCAGCCATTCGTCGAACACCGGATCCTCGACCAATGCCTTGTTCAACGGGGTGACAAAATAGCCGGGACCAATGGCGTTGATCTGCAGACCGTGGCGCGCCCAATCCGCGCACATGCCCTTGGTCAGGTTCTTGATCGCGCCCTTCGATGCAGTATAGGGAGCGATCCCCGGGCGCGCGAGTTCGCATTGCACACTGCCAATGTTGATGATTTTCCCGCGGCCCCGGCTGATCATATGGGGAGCAACAGCCTTGCTCACGTAATACACGCTGTCGAGATTGGTCGCCATCAGTTCGCGCCAGTCCTCGTTCTTGAACTGCTCGAGTGGAGCGCGACGCTGCATGCCCGCGTTGTTCACGAGAACATCGATGGGAGCGAGGGTGCGTTCGATATGCCCGACTGCCGCCTCCACCGCGTCGGGGTCACACACGTCAAATACGCTGGTCTCGACTGCGCGGCCCTGGCCTCGCAGTTGCACCGCCGCTGCCGCCAATGCCTCAGGTGAGCGCGAATTGAGGATCACGCGTGCGCCGGCCTGCAACAGCGCTTCGGCGATCGCATAGCCGATGCCGCGTGCCGAGCCGGTGATCAGCGCAGTCTTGCCCGAAAGATTGAACGGATTCGCCCGTGAGTCGGTATCCATTTGATCCTGTTGGTAATACTCGTGCAGTTTTAGGCAACCCGACTGCCCGTTCATGGCATTTTACGCGTGTTATGTTACCGTGCACATCAGTTCTTGCCGAGGTCGTAACCCGCCATGCTAGCTGCCGTCTGCCACGCGAAAAAAGATCTACGGATCGAGTCCCAGGTTGATTGCCCCCTCAAGGCCGACGAGGTTCGGGTCGGTGTGGCGTACGGCGGAATCTGTGGCTCTGACTTGCACTATTACCATCGCGGCGCGGTCGGGGACTTCGCATTGCGCGAGCCGATGACCCTCGGTCACGAGATTTCCGGCGTGGTTTTGGAGGCTGGCGCCAGCGTGAGCGGCCTGCGCCCCGGAATGAAGGCGGCGCTGGACCCCAGCAGGCCCTGCTTGAGCTGCAGTTATTGCCGCGCAGGGCGCAGCAATCTGTGCACCAACATGCTGTTCCTGGGCAGCGCCGGGCGCTTTCCCCATGTACAGGGCGGATTTGCCGAACATCTGATCCTGCGGCAGGACCAGATCGTGCCGGTGCCGGATTCCACGGATCTGTTGCGACTGTCGGTTGCCGAACCGCTGTCCGTAGGCCTTCATGCAGTCAACCGCGCCGGATCGCTGCTCGGCAAGCGCGTGCTGATTACCGGCTCAGGTCCGATCGGGTTGTTGACGGCCCGGGCCGCGCGTCTCGCCGGAGCAATTGAAATCGTCGCCACTGACGTGGCGGATAGGCCGCTGCAGATCGCGCGTGACCACATGGGTGCGACCCACACGATCAATGTCGCAACTGAACCGGCGCCATTCGCGCTGTTTGAGCGTGACGGTGGCTATTTTGATGTGGCCTTCGAGGCCTCCGGCGCGCCAGCCGCGTTGGGGTCCATCTTCAATGTCATTCGCCGCGGCGGCCGAATCGTCCAGGTCGGCATGCAGCCGACCGGCACTGCGCCGGTTCCGGTGAACATGCTCCAATCGCGCGAAATCGAATTGAGCGGTGCGTTCCGGGCCCACGATGAATTTCGCCTCGCCGTGCAGCTGATCGTGAATCAGCAGCTCGACGTGACCCCAATCCTGTCCGGAACGTTTCCCCTGGCCCGTGCGGTGGAGGCATTGGAAGCGGCGGGCGACCGCTCGCGCGTCATCAAACTCCATCTGGCGCTCAATCAGGGCCTGGAATGATCACCCGTACGGCCATCTTCGAAGGTCGCGTCAAGCCTGGATTCGAGCCTCCCAACCGATGATCGAAAGCGTGTCCTGCCCGTGAGCCGAACAGCGCAGAAATCCCCTCGACGTAAGTCCGCAGCCTCTGCCACGCGCGCGCCCGCGCAACGACCCACCATCCGTGACGTTTCGCGGTTGGCCGGGGTATCGCGCATGACCGTCTCGCGGGTGGTGCGCGACCTGGGCCTGGTGCTCCCGGAGACCCGGGATCGGGTGCACAAGGCGATCGCCGATCTGGGCTACGTGCCGGATCGTACTGCCGGCAGCCTGGCAACTCGGCGGACCGGCTTCATCGCGCTGATACTGCCCACGTTGACCAACGCCAACTTTGCAGGCGTAGCGCACGGCCTGACCGAGGCGCTGCGCGAGCGCGACTATGACCTGCTGATCGCCTATACCGACTATTCGCAGACCGAAGAGGACCGGCAGCTGCGCAATCTGCTTGGGCGCCGTCCCGAGGCCGTTGTGATCACCGGCTCAGTGCATCGGCGCACCACTTCGCGCATGCTCATGAGCTCGGACATTCCGGTGGTGGAGATCGCGGACCTGCCCCGCCAGCCCATCCAGCATGCCGTGGGTTTCTCGAACTACGAGGCCGGCCGCACCGCTGCACGCTATCTGCTTACCCGGGGCTTCCGCGCCATCGGTGCCGTGGCAAGCTCCGCCGAGGGGGATGTGATTGACCATCGCGGCGAGGAGCGCATGCGGGGCTTCGAGGATGAACTGCGCTTGAATGGCCGCGCCACCGATCTGGTGCTGCGTCACGGGCGCGCGCCGGTCAGCTACGAGCACGGCGCCGCCGTCGCCGGCATGCTGCTCGAGCGAACCCCGAAGCCCGACGCAATCTTCGCGGTGTCGGATCTGTCAGCGGTAGGCATGGTCATGGAGTGCCAGCGGCGCGGCATCCGCATTCCCGAGGAGCTCTCGGTCATGGGCTTCGGTGACTTCGAAATCGGTGCGCAGATCATTCCGCCCCTGACGACCCTCCATGTCGACTTCCGGGCGCTCGGGTTGCGGACCGGTCAGTTGCTGCTGGAGCTGCTCTCGGCTGGTGCCAGCGACGCACCCAAGTTGATCGACGTTGGACTGACGGTGGTGGAGCGGGCCTCCGTCCGGGAGCACAGATGACGCGGGCTGCCGTCATCGGCGTGGGGGTAATGGGCTCTGCCATTGCCGCGAGGCTCCTTGATGGTGGCGCCCAGGTCTGGGTCTACGACCGCTCGGCCGAGAAATGCGCCGACCTCGCCCGGCGCGGAGCACGGGCCGCCGCCACCGCGCGTGCGGCGACGACCGATGCCGAATTCGTCATCTGCAGTCTCAACTCCGCGGCGATCGTCGAGCAGGCGGTATTCGGCAGTGACGGTGTGCACGAGTCGGCGGATGCCTCGAAACTGCTGGTGGACATGTCGAGCATTGATCCCGGGAAGACCGCACTCCTCGCCGCACGCCTGCTTTCGGACACGGGAATGGGCTGGGTCGACGCACCACTGTCCGGCGGCGCACCCGCGGCAGCCAGCGGTACCCTCACGCTGATGGTCGGCGGCAGCGCTGCCGATGTCGCACGCGCCGCGCCACTGCTGTCGCAACTGTCCGATCACTACACCCATCTCGGCGCGCCCGGCGCCGGGCAGGCCGTCAAGCTCGTCAACCAGGTGTTGTGCGCAAATGCCTTCATGGCGGTCGCGGAGGCGGTGAAGTTTGCCGAAGGCATGGGCGTGGATGCGACCCTGATCCCTGCCGCCCTCAAGGGGGGTCGTGCCGACTCACGCATCCTGCAGGAGTTCATGGCCAAAATGGCCAGACGCGACTTCTCACCGACGGGCCGCATCGACAACATGCTCAAGGACCTCGAAACCGTCCAGGCCGCCGCCATGGGCCACCGGGTTCCGATGCCCATCACCTCGCTCATCACCGACCTGCACCGGATGCTCGTGGCCGCGGGCCTGGGCGCTGCGGACAGTGCCGAGTACATGCGGCTGTTCGATCTGGCCGCTGATCGCGACGCATGACACAGGCCATCGTCGTCATGGGGGTCACCGGCAGCGGCAAGTCGACGCTGGGCCGGGCTCTGGCGCACGCCCTCGGCTGGCTGTTCGTGGAGGGCGACAGCCTGCACCCAGCCGCCAATATCGCCAGGATGGCCGCCGGAATTCCGCTCAGTGATGCGGACCGGATCCCGTTTCTCGAGAACGTCGCGCATGCCATCGCGACTCGACAGAGCAACCTGGTGATCTCCTGTTCGGCCCTCAAACGCGCCTACCGCGACGTGCTCCGGCGCGCGGATCCACAGCTGCTCTTCATCCTCCCCGCGCTGTCCCGCGAATCGCTGCAGCTGCGATTACAACGGCGCAGCAATCATTTCATGCCGGCCGCGCTCCTCGACAGCCAGCTTGCCGATCTGGAGCCGCCGCAGGCGGACGAACGGATCCTCCAGATCGATGGCAGCACGGCGCCTGACCAGCAGGTCGCCGTTACGCTTGCGGCGATGAAACGCCTGCAAGCAGCAGCCGCCTCAGGGCCCTAATCAGCGTGGCGGTGAAGTGCCGCGCCGGCACGCTCTCGGGTGCAAGCCCGTCGAAGCCGTGATAAGCCCCCGGGGCGACATGCACTTCCACCGACACGCCGGCCGCGATCAGCCGGCTCGCGTAGAGCAGATCCTCTTCGATGAAGAGGTCGAGAGCGCCCACGCCGATGAAGGTCGGTGGCAGGCGTGACAGATCCTCGACCCGTGCCGGAACCGCACCGGCCGGCACCTGCTTTGACCCCGCCGGTACGCCCAGCAGCGAGCTCCAGCCGTAGCGGTTGGAAACCGCAGTCCAGATGTACTCGCCGATGTATCCGGAAACCTGCCGGCTACTACCGGTGCGGTCATCCAGCATCGGGTAGACAAGGAACTGGAACGCCACCGGAACTTCCGCGCGGTCGCGCGCCGCAATGGCGAGCGCCGCCGCATGGCCGCCGCCGGCGCTCTCCCCGCCGACGCCGATCCGGGCCGGATCCACACCCAGCGATTCGGCGTTGCGGTGCAGCCAGCGCAGCGCGGCGTAGTTGTCCTCCAGCGATCCCGGGAAAGGCGTCTCGGGCGCCAGGCGGTAGTCGACCGAGACGACCACACAGCCTCCCTCCATGGCATACCGCTGGTTTGCGGGACTGGACACCTCCGGCGTACCGACCACGTAGCCACCGCCGTGGAGGTGCAGCAGCGCCGGACGGCTCCTGGTGCCGGGCGCAGGATCGAAAACCAGGACCCGCAGTTTCGAACCCGCGATGGGTCCGGGGATGAGGTGCTCGACGGCGGCAGGGGCTCCGGGCGGCGATACGACATCGCCGAAACCCATGCCACGGAAGCTCGCCAGCGTCTCGGCGGTGATGTCCAGCGGCGGCCAGGTCTCAAGCGCCGCGCGCAACTCCGGGGCGACCAGGTGGAATGATTTCATGGTACGAATCCTACTCCGCGGGAAGGTATGATGCGTTCATGAACCTACCCAACGCACCGGCGAGCACGGCTACCCTGGCCAGGACGCTCAAGGCCATGAGCGACATCGTCGGGGCCGACGCCGTTTTTGCGACGGAAGAGGACCGCGACGCCTACAGCGATCACTTCCCCATCGATCCGCACCGGCACCGGCCGTATGCCGCTGTAGCCCCGACGAGCGCCGAGCAGGTCCAGGCGCTGGTGCGCATCGCCGCCGCCAACCGCGCGCCCATCTGGACCGTCAGCCGCGGCAAGAACCTCGGCTACGGCACGGCGGCGCCGGTCGTTGCCGGGTCGATCATCCTTGATCTGTCGCGCATGAAGAAAATCGAGGTCGACGTCGAGAACGCCACGGTGCTGCTCGAACCGGGCGTGGGCTTTTTCGACCTCTACGATTACCTGCAGACCCGCAACATTCCGCTGATGTTGTCCGTGCCCGGTAACAGCTGGGGCTCGGTGATCGGCAATGCACTTGACCGCGGTCTGGGCTACACGCCGTATGGCGAACACACCCGCAACCTCTGCGGCCTGGAAGTCGTGCTCCCGGATGGCGACCTGGTGCGCACCGGCATGGGCGCCATGCCGAACTCACCCAGCTGGCAGCTGCACAAGTTTGGTTATGGGCCGGCCTGGGATCAGCTGTTCGTCCAGTCCAACTTCGGGATCGTGACCAAGGCGGGCATGTGGCTGATGCCGCAACCGCAAATCATCCGCGGCTTCGATGTCGAAATGGATCGCATGGAGGATCTGGGCCCGCTGATCGATACCATCGGTCCGCTGCGCCGCGAAGGCATCCTGTTGCAGTCTCCGACCATCGGCAACTGGTTCCGTGCCGCCAATCTCCTGACCACGCGCAAGCAGTGGACGGACCAACCCGGGTCCTTGACCGACGATGTGATCAGCGCCATCCGCAAGCAGTTCGGGCTTGGCTGGTGGGGCGTCAGCCTGCGCCTCTACGGTCGCGAGACGGTGGTGCAGGCAAATCTGGATATCCTGGAGAAGGCGCTCAGGGCGATCAATCCGATGAGCATGAAGCCCTTCAGCTGGCGTCCCGGCGAGCCCTTCGCGCCGACGCAGGGCGGCTGGATGGGCGTGCCGATGACGTTCCCCATGCAAAGCGCCAACTGGTTCGGCGGACGTGGCGGCCACATCGGCTTCTCACCGGTCCTCACCCAATCCGGAAAACTCGCCATGGAGCAGTTCCAGCGCACCTACGCGCGCTACAAGGAATTCGGCATGGACTACCAGGCCAGCTTTGCCTTCGGCGAACGGCACATGCTCAACGTCAACGCGGTGCTGCTCAACCTGGATGATCCGCAGTTCATGAAGCGCGTTGATCCCTTCCTGCGCACGCTGATCGCCGACGCGCGTCAGCACGGCTACGGTGAATACCGCGCCCACATCGACTACATGGACGTGGTCGCCGACTGCTACGACTTCAACAATCACGCCCTGCGCCGCCTGAACGAGCGCGTCAAGAACGCCCTGGACCCCGCCGGCATCCTCGCGCCCGGCAAGAGCGGCATCTGGCCGAGCGCCTACCGCAAGGAGGGCAAGGCATGAGGCCTCTGCTCGAGATCTTCGTTGCCTGCCTGGTGAGCATCGCGGCGCAGGCCGCGGATCCGGATGGCAAACAGCTGTTCCACCAGAAATGCGCGATGTGTCACGGCCCGGTGGGCATGGGCACCGGCCTGCTCGCGCGCCGGATGAAGCCGGAAGTGGCGCAGCTGGAGATGCGCGATGACCTGTCGGCGGCTTATGTCGAGCGGGCCGCCCGCATCGGGATAATCAACATGCCGCCGATCACCCGCGGCGACGTCACTGACGCGCAACTCGCCAGCATCGCGCAGTATCTGTCGAGGGGTAAGCCTTAGTAGATCAGCCGATCCGGGCGGATGTCCCGCAGGATCGTCGTCGAGATCTCTTCGATGGACTTGTGGGTCGAGGACAGCCAGGCGATGCCCTCGCGACGCATCATAGACTCCGCGTGGCTGACTTCGTAGCGGCAATTCTCGAGCGTCGCATACTTGCTGCCGGGCAGGCGCTCATTACGCACCTGCGAGAGCCGGATCGGATCGATGGTGAGGCCGAAGCACTTGCGCCGGAACGTCGACAGGCAGGTTGGAAAGCGCGCCCGCTCGAAGTCTTCCGGTATCAGCGGATAATTCGCCGCCTTGATGCCATGTTGCATCGCCAGATACAGCGAGGTCGGCGTCTTGCCGCTGCGACTGACTCCCACCAGCACCACATCCGCGGCCTTCAGATTCTCCGCCGACTGACCATCATCATGGGCCAGAGTGAAATTGATGGCATCGATGCGATTGGTATAGGCCTCGCTGGTGCTGACATCCGGTGAGCGGCCGACCCGATGATTGCTCTTGCACCCGAGTTCCTCTTCGAGCGGCTCGACGAAGGTGCGGAACATGTCCAGCACCATGCCCTTGCACGACTCCGAGGTCAGGACATCGCGGACATCCTCATCGACCAGGGTCACGAAGATGATCGGCCGCTTGCCTTCGCGCTCCGCAGCCTGGTTGATCTCCTTGACCACGCCCCAGGCCTTGTCCACGGTATCCACGAACGGCCGGCGAATGTGCCGCGGTTTTCCGGGGAACTGCGCCAGAATTGAATTGCCAAAGGTCTCGGCCGTGATTCCCGTACCGTCGGAAACAAAAAATACTGTTCTGTTCGGCATCGGACGATAATAATGCCTCAGAGGCCTGACAGCCGCTAATTTAACCGCCTCCGGAGCCGATTTTATGCCCACTCAGTCGCCTGCGGACGCACTCGTCGTCCCCTTTTCCCAGCTGCGGATGACGGACGTGGAATCGGTGGGCGGCAAGAATGCGTCCCTGGGCGAGATGATCAGCCAGCTGTCCACGGTCGGCGTGCGGGTTCCGGGCGGCTTTGCGACCACTGCCTACGCGTTTCGTCAGTTCCTGGAGCACAACGGCCTTGCCGGACGCATCGCAAAGCGCTTGGGGTCGCTGAATGTCGAGGACGTGCGGGCGCTGGCAAGCGCCGGCGAGGAAATCCGTGGCTGGATTGTCGCGACCCCTTTTCCGCAGCCCCTCGAGGCGGCCATCCGCACTCACTTCGAAGCCCTCGCCGCCGACAACCGCGAGGCCAGTTTCGCGGTGCGCTCCTCGGCGACCGCCGAGGACCTGCCGGATGCATCGTTCGCAGGTCAGCAGGAGACCTTCCTCAATGTGCAGGGCATCGAACAGGTGCTGCACAAGGTCAAGGAAGTGTTCGCGTCCCTCTACAATGACCGCGCCATCAGTTACCGGGTCCACAAGGGATTCACACACGCCGAGGTCGCCCTGTCGGCGGGGATTCAATACATGGTGCGCTCGGATCTCGGCGCCGCGGGTGTCATGTTCACCCTGGACACCGAGTCGGGGTTTCCCGATGTGGTCTTCATCACTTCGAGCTATGGACTGGGCGAACTCGTGGTCCAGGGCGCCGTGAATCCGGATGAGTTCTACGTTCATAAGGCGATTCTCAAGGCCGGGAAATTCGCCGTCATCCGCCGCAGCCTCGGTTCCAAACTGCAGCGCATGAGCTTCGCCAGTCCCGCCGAACGGGTGCGGAGCGGCGCGCTGGTCACCACCACCGACACGCCGGCTGCGGACCGCAACCGCTTCTCGCTGGATGATGCGGATGTGCTGGAGCTGGCGCGCTACGCCGTGCTCATCGAGCAGCACTATGGCCGCCCGATGGACATTGAGTGGGGCAAGGACGGCAGCGACAACCGTCTCTACATCCTGCAGGCGCGCCCGGAGACGGTGAAGAGCCAGGCGGGCGGCCAGGCTGAAATGCGCTACAAGCTCAATGACACCGGTCCGGTACTCGCCGAAGGGCGTGCCATCGGCCAGAAGATCGGCAGCGGCCCTGCCCGCCTGGTCAAGGGACTCGCCGACATGGACAGCGTGAAAGCCGGTGACGTCCTGGTGACTGATATGACCGATCCGAACTGGGAACCGGTGATGAAGCGCGCCAGCGCCATCGTCACCAATCGCGGCGGACGCACCTGTCATGCCGCCATCATTGCGCGCGAACTGGGCATTCCGGCCGTGGTCGGCTGCGGGGATGCGACGCGGCGCATTGCGGATGGCACCGTGGTCACCGTGGTGTGTTCCGAGGGTGACACCGGATATGTGTACGAAGGCCGTCTCGCCACCGAGGTCAGTGAGGTGCGTCGCGGTGAGATGCCTCCGTGCCGCGTCAAGATCATGATGAATGTCGGCAATCCGCAGCTGGCGTTCGACTTCGCGCAGATGCCCAATGCCGGGGTGGGCCTCGCGCGACTCGAGTTCATCATCAACAACAATATCGGCGTCCATCCGCGGGCCATCCTCGACTACCCGCGGATCGACACGGACCTGAAGGCCGCGGTCGAATCATTATCCCGTGGCTATCCGAATCCGCGGGCGTTCTACCAGGACAAGCTCGCGGAAGGCATCGCAACCATCGCGGCGAGCTTCTGGCCCAAACCGGTGATCGTGCGCCTGTCGGACTTCAAGTCCAACGAGTACCGCAAACTCATTGGCGGCACCCGCTACGAGCCGGAGGAAGAGAACCCGATGCTCGGCTTCCGCGGCGCCAGCCGCTACATCAGCAGCGACTTCGGCGAGGCCTTCGCCATGGAGTGCGCCGCTCTGAAGCGGGTGCGCGCGGAAATGGGTCTCACCAATGTCCAGATCATGGTGCCCTTCGTGCGCACCCTCGGCCAGGCGCGCACCGTGACGCAGATGCTCGCCGACTGTGGCCTGGTGCGTGGCCAGGATGAACTCAAGATCATCATGATGTGCGAGGTGCCCAGCAACGCGGTGCTGGCAGACCAGTACCTGGAATTCTTCGACGGCATGTCGATCGGTTCCAACGATCTTACGCAACTGACACTGGGACTGGATCGCGACTCGGGCATGCCGCAGCTGGTGGCGGATTTCGATGAGCGCGATCCGGCCGTGAAGGCGCTGATCTCACAGGCGATCAAGGCGTGCCGGGCGGCGGGCAAGTACGTCGGTATCTGCGGTCAAGGGCCCAGTGATCACCCGGATTTCGCCGCGTGGCTGGCCGATGAAGGCATAGCGTCGATTTCGCTGAACCCGGACTCCGTCATCGACACCTGGAATCTGCTGGCGCAGAAACTCCCGGCCTCCTGACCCGCGGGCCTGCTGCTTCAGTGCGCGGCCGCCGCAAGATCACTGCGCGCCTTTTGCCTGATGAAGTGCCGCAGGTCATCGAGCTGCTCGGGACCCAGTTCCGGGAACTGCGGCATGCCACGGGCCAGCAGGCCGCCGTCATGGACGATGTGCGCAAACGCCTCCGGCGAGAGCACCACCGGCGAGGCGCGCAGATCCGGTGCGATGCCGCCGGCCACGAGCGCCATGCCGTGACACAGCACACAGCGGGGATACTCCCGCGCACCCGCCGCCGCCTTGGCCGAGTCCACCGTAAATTGCGGCGCCGCCAGGGGCACCGCCTGTTTTGGCGGCGGTGTCGCGGGCAGCCGGGCGTTGCCATCGAGCACGAACGTCAGCAGCCGTCGCGGATGGATGCGCGGATCCCAGCCGAAACGTGCGGAGATCGAACCAAAGGCTGCCGTTGAGCCGCCCAGGGGGCCGGCGGTGATGGTCACGTACTGCTTGCCCTCCACGCTGTAGGTGATCGGCACACCCGTGACCGCGACGCCTGCATAGAAGGACCACAGGTCCTTGCCATCGAGCGCCGAGTAGGCGTGCAGGTAGCCATCCGCGAGCCCCTGGATCACGAGGTTGCCCGCTGTCGCCAGCGTGCCGCCGTTGGAGACTCCCGGTGTCTCCACCTTCCAGACTACGCGCCGGGCAATCGGATCCCAGGCCTTGAGCACACTGCGGCCGGCATCGGCCGGCACGTCACCGGCACCCAGCGACAGACCGGTGGACTCGGGCGTGTAGGCCTTCGGATGGAAGTCATGGACGTTGACGCCCGTATCACCGAACTCGGCGGGCATCTCCAATGTGGGCTCGTACATCAATCCGGTCTTCGGGCTGTACGATTGCGGGATCCAGTGGTGAACCGCCTGAAAGCTGGGCCACAGAACAATGCTCTTGTCCTGGTACTTGGCCCCCGGCGTGAGCACCGGTCGACCGCTGGCCAGATCCACGTGATCGGCCCAGGTCACCGTGCCGAGCTTGTCGGCTGACAGCAGCTTGCCGTTCTCCCGATCGATGACATAGAAGAAGCCGTTCTTCGGCGCATCCAGCAGCACCTTGCGCGGGCGACCCCCGAAGTCGAGCGTCGCGAGGGTCATGTCCGTCGCGGCGTCATAGTCCCAGGAATCCCCCGGGGTCGTCTGGTAGTGCCACACGTAGTGTCCGGTATCGGCATCCAGCGCCACGATCGAGGCGATGAACAGGTTGTCACCGCCACCGGGACTGCGGATCTTCCAGTTCATCGGGTCACCGTTGCCGGTGCCGATGTAGAGACGGTTGAAGTCGGGGTCGTAGGTGATCGCACTCCAGGCCGCGCCGCCCCCGCCGCGCTGCCACCACTTCCCGGTCCAGGTTCTGGCCGCCATGTCCATCACCGAGTCCGACGCCGCGCCATCCTTGGTGCCGGGTCTGCCCGGAACCAGGTAGAAGCGCCAGTCCAGCTTGCCCGTGCGTGCGTCATACGCGGATACGTAGCCGCGCACCGCGCCGAAGTCCTCACCCGAGAAGCCGATGATGATCTTGCCGTTGAAGGCACGCGGTGCGCCGGTGATGGTGTAGCCGTTCTTCGGGTCGACCGTCTGCGCGCTCCAGGCGACAGTGCCGTCCTTCGCGTTCAGGGCGATCAGCCGGCCGTCGGTGGTGCCGGTATAGATACGGCCCTCCCAGAACGCGATCCCGCGGATACCCCATGCCACCCGCAGCTTCTTGCCTGCCGCCTGCGGGGCTTTGGCGTCATACCGCCACAGCTGCCGGCCGGTGCGCACATCCGCGGCATACACGACGCCATGGCCGGCACCCAGATAGACGACGCCATCGACCTCCAGCGGCGCAGTGATCGAGTTGCTGAGATCGAGGTTCAGCGACCAGGCAAGGCCCAGCCGCCCGACGTTGCCTGCATCGATCTGGGTCAGCGGGCTGTAGTGATCCTCGCTGAAGGTGCGCCCGAATGCGGGCCAGTTACTCCCGTCCCGGGTGTTCGACAGTGCCGCATTGTCGATGAGCGTCGCGGCACCGACGCCACCGCACAGCAAGCCTGCCAGCGCCACTGCACAGGCCTTGGCGGTACGGCTCATGTTATCTCATGCATTCAGGTCGACAACACAGACGCCGCCGTTGACCTGGGCGTTCTCACCCTCCGGCACCAGGATCTCGAGCACCTTGCCTGCCCCGGGCGCCAGCACCTCCTGGGTGACCTTCTCGGTTTCGATTTCGTACAGCGCTTCGTCCTTGGCGAACGAATCGCCGACCTGCTTGTGCCACTTGGCGATGGTGGCCTCCTGCATGTTCATGCCGACGCGGCTCAACTTCAAAGTGATCTTCATGCGCTTAATGTCTCAATCAGGCGGCCGCAGCGCGACCGGTCAACTCACGAACCGTGCGGGCAATGGTCTCGGCGTTCGGAATCACGCGCGCCTCGGCATTCGGTGCATACGGAATGCACACGTTCGGCACCGCCACGCGCTTCACCGGTGCCTTGAGGAACCCGAAGCCGCGGTCGGCCACCATGGCGGCGATTTCACTCGCGGCACTGCAGCGCTCGCGGGCTTCGTCACACACCACCAGGTGTCCGGTTTTCCTCACGGAGGCCAGTACGGCCGCATCATCGAAGGGCACCAGCGTGCGCGGGTCGAGGACCTCGGCATCCACGCCCGCGGCAGCCAGTTCCTTGGCGGCCAGCAAGGCGGGCTTGAGCATCGAGCCGATGGCGACGATGGTCACGTCCTTGCCTTGCCGGGCGATGTTCGCCTTGCCGAAAGGCACCAGATGCTCGCCCTCGGGCACCTCGCCCTGCTCGCCGCCGCGGCCACCGGCTTCCATGAAGAACGTCGGATTGTTGCCGCGGATGGCGGACTTCAGCAGTCCCTTGGCATCACCGGGAGTCGCCGGTGTCAGGACGTTGATGCCGCCGAGATTCATCAGCGGCGGATACGCCGTGTCGGAGTGCTGCGCGGCGTTCGAGCCACCACCGCCGTAGCTGGCGATGACCGTGATGGGCAGCTTCGCCTGACCGCCGGACATCAGGCGCATTTTCGCCATCTGGTTGCCGATCGCATCCATGCCGGTGTATACGAAATTCGAAAACATCAGGTGCAGGATCACGCGATGCCCGGCCGCGGCGGCGCCGACGGCCATGCCGGTCAGACTCTGCTCGCAGATGGGGGTGTTGCGGATACGGTTGCGACCGAAGCGCTCGGTCAGACCGCGGCAGTCGCCCATGATGGCGAGTTCCACGTCCTCGCCGAAGAGGATCACTTTCGGATCGCGCTCCATTTCTTCAAACAGCGCTTCGTTGATCGCCTGGATATAGCGTTTCTTGGCCATGTGATTCTCCTTACGGTCTCTGACCGTCGAACATGAGGGTGAAGGCCAGTTCCGGATCGGCCGGCGGGCTCTCCACCGCGAAGCGCACAGCCGCATCGACCCGAGCCATCACGCGCTTCTCGATTTCTTCCAGCCGCGCGAGCGTGGCCGCGCCGCCGGCCTCCAGCTGCTTGCGGGTGAATTCGATCGGACCTCGTGCCTTCCAGCTCTCGATTTCCTCGGGCTGGCGATAACGCTGTCCGCCCAGGAACAGGTCTTCAGCCTCCAGGTGTCCCTGGATGCGGTACGTGTGCGCCTCGATGAAGCTCGGGCCCCCGCCACTGCGGGCCCGTTCCACGGCCGTCTTCGCCGCCCGCCATACGGCGGTCACGTCATTGCCGTCGATGACTTCGGTCGGAATGCCAAAGGCACGCGCGCGGTCGGCGATGACGCCGGCGGTGACGGTTTTGGCCGGGCTGAACTCACTGAAATTGTTGTTCTCGCACACGAACACCAGCGGCAGCTGCCACAGGGCGGCGATGTTCAGGCATTCCATCAGGGTGCCCTGGTTGGAGGACCCGTCGCCGAAGAAATCGATGACGATCCGACCCTCCTGGGCAAGCATTGCGGAGTATGCCGCGCCGGTGGCAATGGCGAAGCCCGCGCCCACGATGCCATTGGCACCCAGGATGCCCTTGGAGAAATCAGCCACGTGCATGGAGCCGCCCATACCCTTGCAGATGCCGGTGCTCTTCGCCCAGATCTCCGCCAGCATCGCGTTCAGGTCCCCGCCCTTGGCCAGGTAGTGACCGTGGCCGCGGTGGGTGCTGGTGATCATGTCGGTTTCGCGCAGGTTCGCGCACACTCCGGTGGCGATCGCCTCCTGACCGATGTACAGATGGACCGCGCCCGGCACATTGCCGGCCTTGTTTTCATCGCGCAGACGCTCTTCCGTGCGCCGGATGAGCAGCATCTGCTCGTACAGGCGCAGCAGGTCCTGCTGCGAAAGAGCCGTTTCGGTGCCAGACATGGGCATATCCCTCCAGTGAAGACCGCCTAGTTTATGCCAACTGCGGGGTCGGCTCGCGCCTGAGAGTGCAGTTGCCTGCGCGGGTGAAAGACCTGTGCCCGCCGGGCGCGATATGTTACTTGGCGCCCGGAATGCCGGCAGCCAGGGAATCGAACTGCGCCGCCCATTCCGCCGCCCACACGCGGCGCGTGCTGTCATCGAGCCACGCGCCCCGCAGCCCGTTCAGCAGGTACTGACGCAGGTCGGCGATCCGGCTGCCCAGATGGGTGTACATGAGCTGCCAGGCGCCCGGCGGCGTTACACAGTGCATCGTGGGATCATCGGTGTTCGGATGCAGGGCGAGGCCCAGGGCCGCCATGCGCCGGATCGGATGATCCAGTGCCCAGCGCTGCGGGGGGAGCGTGCGCAGGTAGTAGCTGTTGGTGGGCACCACGGTGAACACAATGCCTCGTTCGGCATAGCGCGCCGCGAGCGTCGGATTGGCGATGATGGTGTAGCCGTGGTCGACCCGGTCGCAATGCAGCACCTCCACGACGGTGCGAACGTTCTCCCAGGGCGTTCCGAACTCACCGGCGTGCGCCGTGGTTTTAAGGCCCGCACTGCGCGCGAGTTCGTAGGCTTGCGCAAACAGTTCCGGCGGTCGATTGATCTCGCTGTAATCGATGCCGATGCCAACGACTTCGGGCGCCCGCGCCGCGATCACCCATTCCACCATGGTCACCGCCTCGCCCGGATCCGCCTCACGGTCGATGCTCGGAATCAACCGGCCGATGATGCCGCAGTCGCGCTACGCATCATGGATTGCGGCCACGATGGCCGCCTGCGCCGTTCGGTACGACAGGCCGGAGACCCCCACCGTGCCGGTGGGATTCCAGAAGAATTCGCTGTAGCGCACGCCACCGGCCGCCGCATCGCTCAAATATTCGTAGGTGATGCGATGCAGGTCCTGCGGGCTGCGCAGCAGGTACTGATCGAGCGCCCGCAGCGCGCGCAGCACCCCGGCCTGCTGCCGTCCACGGGCGTACACCTGGTCAATCTCGGCCTGCGTGAGCGGCGCCTGGTACTTGCGCACCAGGTCGCCGAAGGTCGCCTGCCGTACGCTGCCGAGCAGGTGGCAATGCAGTTCAACCTTGGGCATGCGCGCAAACAGCGCGAGATGCGCGGGAGTCAGCGGCGCCGCGTCCGGCGCGGCCGGCACAAATCCCGGGGTATCCGGCAAGGGGTTCAATGCGGTCGCACCACGGTCCAGAAATACACTCCCAGCGGCACCGCCAGCACGTACAGCCCCCAATGCAGTTCGCGGTGGCGACCCGCGAGCAGCTTCACGGCGACATGCGCCAGTAACCCACCGGCAATACCGGTGCCGAAACTGTTCGCCATCACGGTCAGCAACACCATCAGCAACACCGGCAGCAGATCGGTGAACTCGCCGCTGATGTGCCGGATGTTGCCGAGCATCGACAGGCCGATCAGGATCAGCGCCGGTGCCGTCGCTGCCTGGGGTACGGCGAGTGCCACCGGCACCAGGAACAGCGTCAGCGCAAAACAGCCGGCCGCGGCCAGCGCCGTCAGACCCGTGCGGCCGCCCGCCTGGGCTCCGGCCGAGGATTCAATCACGGCGGTCATGGCCGGCACGCCGAAGAACGGCCCAATGCTGGCCGCTATGGAGTCCACGAGGAACGGCCGGTTGATATCCGGCAGGTTGCCGTTGGCATCCAGCAGCCCCGCCAGCTCACCCACTGCCAGCGTCGTGCCGAGAGTCGAGAAGAATTCGGATGCGAAGAATACGAACAGGTACGGGACGGCCGCCAGGCTCAGCGCGCCGGCGAAGCTCACCTGGCCGAATACGGGCGCGAGGCTGTGGGGCAATGCGACCGGGGCGAGGGGCGGATGGGTCACCGACAGCCCCACGCCGAACGCTGCGGCGCCGACGATGGCCCAGAGGATGGCGCCGGGGACCCGACGCGTCTGCAACAGCACCGCCAGCGCCAGTCCGAGGAGCGCCATCAGCACCTGCGGTCGCGTGAAATCACCGAGTGCAAAGGCATGCGTGCGGGTATCGACGCTGACCATGCCGGCGTTGCGAAAGCCCAGCAGCGCGATGAAGATGCCGATCGAGGCCGAAAGCCCCAGCTTGATCTGCTTCGGGATGATGCGGGTCACCAGCTCCCGCGCCCCAAGTACGGTGAGCACCAGGAACAGGACTCCCGAGAGGCAGGCGATCCCGAGACCCGTCTGCCACGGCAGGCCGGCACCGCTCAACGTCACGCCGACCAGCACGGAGCCCCCGATGCCCGGTCCGACCAGAAACGGCAGATTGGCATAGAGCGCCATCAGGGTAGTGGCTGCGGCGAACATCAGGATGGTCGCAGTCGTCACGGCGCTGCGATCCATGCCCGCGCCGTTCAGCAGTGTCGGAATGACGACGAGCAGGTACGCGGCCGTCAGAAACGAGGTGATGCCCGCGGTGATTTCGCGCCCGGGAGTGCTGCCGCGCGCGCGCAGCTGGAACCTGCGCTCCAGCAAGGATTGCAGCCATGGATTGCCGTAGTGCACGCTACGCAGCATCGCATAAGAGATTCTCCCGGCCAATGCACACAACGACTGCCGCCGCCGCGCGGCCCCGGCGCGTTTTGCCCTTCGCCGCACTGCTGGTGACCATCGTGTCGGTGCAGTTCGGCGCGGCGTTCGCCAAGCAGCTGTTTCCGGTGCTGGGCGTCGAACGCGCGACCTTCCTGCGCTTGGGCCTCGCGGCGCTGCTGCTCGCGCCGGTGCTCAAACCCTGGCGCGTGCGGGTAAGCGCGCGCGAGTGGCCGCTGCTCCTGGCCTACAGCCTCGTTCTGGGCGGCATGAACCTGTGCTTCTATCTCGCAGTCCAGCGCATCCCGCTCGGGATCGCCGTGGCGCTGGAATTCATCGGCCCCCTGGGACTCGCCGTGAGTCTCTCGCATCGACGGATCGATCTGCTGTGGGTGGCCCTCGCGGTCCTCGGCCTGCTGCTCCTGCTGCCCCTCCAGTCCCAAGGTCAGTCCTTAAATCCAGTGGGCGTGATCTTCGCGCTGATCGCCGCTGCATTCTGGGCGGCCTATAGCCTGCTCGCGCGGCGGATCGGGACACGGCAGGGCACCGCCATCATTGGCATTGCAATGCCCATCGCGGCGCTCGTGATGTTGCCGTTTGCCGCGCTGCAGGCCGGATCCATCACGCTCACGCCGCACCTGGCGCTCGCGGCACTGGTCATGGCGCTGTTCTCCAGCGCGCTGCCCTACCCGCTCGAGATGATTGCCCTCATGGGCATGCCGATCCGCGTCTATGGCACCTTTACCAGCCTCGAACCGGCGTTCGGCACGCTCATGGGCCTGCTGGTCCTGCGCGAACTGCCCAGCGCAGTGCAACTCGCGGGCATCGCGGCTATCGTCGCCGCATCACTGGGGGCTGCGGCCTTCAGCGCCTGAACCCGGCTGCAGCACGGCCCGCGGCTGCCGGGCGGCATCCACCGGCCAGATCAGCGAACCGGCGGCGCCGGGCGCCGCAATCAGCGCCTCGATGAAGTGCTGGTTCCAGGCGTGAATATCATTGGTCCGCACGACATGCATCATGGCCTCGAAGCGCTCCTGACGTTGCGCCAGGGGCATCCACAGGGCCGTCTGCAGTGCATCGGCCATGCCGGTCACATCGTAGGGATTCACCAGCAGCGCGGTCGTCAGCTCGCGCGCGGCGCCGGCCAGCGTGGACAACACCAGCACACCCGGATCCGCCGGATCCTGTGCCGCCACGAACTCTTTGGCGACCAGGTTCATGCCATCGCGCACGGGCGTCACCAGCCCGACCTTCGCGGCCCGCAGGTAGCCCATCAGGGTCACATGCGGAATGTTCTTGTTCAGATACCTCACCGGCGTCCAGTCCGGATCCGCGAACCGGCCATTGGTGCGGCCGGCGGCCTGCTCGAGCGCATTGCGGATGGTTTCGTATTCCTGCACGTCCGATCGTGACAGCGGCGCAATCTGTACGAAGGTCACATCGTTATGGTTATCCGGGTAGGTGGCCAGGAACTTCTCATAGGCCCGGAAGCGTTCGACCAGCCCCTTGCTGTAGTCCAGGCGATCGACGCCGATGATGAGTCGGCGCCCCAGCAGCCCCGCGACGATGCGCCGGTAGGCCTCGGTGGATGGCGCGGCGGCCGCGATCTTCTCGATCTCCTCAACGTCCACGCCGATCGGAATCACCTGCGCGCTGACGTGGCGGCCGGCAGCGCGCACCGAGCCATCGGCGAGTACGGCCTCAGGGCCCCACACCGCCGTGACGGCCGCCAGGAAGGCGTCCCGATCATCGCGGGTCTGAAAGCCGATCAGGTCATAGGCCAGCAGTGATTCGAGCACTTCGCGATGCACCGGCAATGCGCGAAAGGCATCAAAGCCGGGAAACGGGATATGCAGGAAGAAGCCGATGCGCTGCGCGACGCCGAGCGCGCGCAGGCGACTGCCCAGCGGGATCAGATGATAATCGTGCACCCACAGCAGATCATCCGGCCGCAGCAGTCGCGCCGTGTGTTCAGCGAAGCGCTGATTCACCTTCAGGTACGTTGCGTAGTGTTCCTCCGAATAGTGCAGCGCCTGCAGGAAGTGATGGCACAGCGGCCACAACGCGCCATTGCTGAACCCGAGGTAGAACTCCTCGTACTCGGACTTGGTCAGATCAAACGTCGCATAGGCAAGCCGGTCGCGGCGGATCACCTCGATGCTGCCGGGCTCCCCGTCGGAGATTTCCCCGGACCAGCCAATCCACAGGCCGCCATGGGCCCGCATCGCGGCCAGCACGCCCACCGCCAGGCCCCCGGGCGCGGAGCCCTTGCGCGGCACATTCACTCGATTGGAAATGGCAACGAGGCGTGTCATACGACGTCCTCCCAATAGCGACTCAGGCGCAGTGCGCTGATGATGATTCCGACCATGCTGTACGACTGCGGAAAATTGCCCCACAGCTCGCCCGCATCAATGAGTGCAGCGATCTGGCAATTACCGATGACCGCAAGATCAAGGTTGGCTGTGCCGCTCAATTACCGCCGCTCAGTTACCCAGGCCCAGGCAACCACGCAGCCAGGCGCGTACGGCAGCCGGATCCGGCAGCCACCACGGTGCCGTCACGCGCGGGCCCACCGCGATGGCCATGCCATGCAGGCGCTCCACCGCCTCGAATCCCGCTCGGTCGGTCTGATCATCGCCGATGAATATCGGGAACCGCCCGGCAAACGGCGGTTCCGACATGAAGCTGCCCAGGGCGGCGCCCTTGTCACAGGTGCGGGGACGCAGTTCGAACACTTCCCGGCCCTCCTGCAGGTCAAAGACCCCGCGCGAGGCGGCTGCCAGCCCCTGCATGTCCCCGCGCAGCCGCGCCGCCACCAGCGGGCCAGCGCCCCGGTAGTGCACCGCGAAGGCACAGCCCTTGTCCTCGAGCAGCAATCCTGTGTAGTGCCGCAGGCGCAGACGCAGCGCCATGCGCGTCTGCCATATGAGGGTCGCGGGAATCGAAAAATTCTCGACCGAACCGTCGGACCGCCGGCGTTCGGCACCATGGACTCCGGCCATCGGCAGGCGCATCGGCGCGAGCAGTGCGTCCAGATTTTCCATGCTCCGGCCACTGATCACCGCAAGCGCACCTGCGGTCGCGACGTACAGCTCATCGAGCAGGTAGAGGAGGCACCCATCCGCCACGACCTGGTCGGGACGCTCTTCCAGGTTGAGGAGCGTGCCGTCGAAGTCCAGGAACACGGCACTGTGATCCGCGATACGGTGCAGCGGTGGAGACATGCCCTGGCAGTGCACGCCGCGCGCCTCTATTGACACGCTTTCGCCCATGGTTCAGTCATCCTGACACTTGGCCTTATCAGGCTCCATTTCCTACCCCCTGGCGCCGTGCAGATATGGGCTCGCCGATACAGTCCCTGCAGGACGAGTCCCACAGCGGGACCTCGGCGGTTATAAGCCGTTGAACTTAATCCAGTATTCGATCTTCGGTACCCAGCTGCAGCAGCGGCCCGTAGAGGTCCGGCCGCCGGTCGCGAAATACGTACCAGTTGTCGCGCTGGGCGGCGAGCTGTGCCAGATCAAAGGACGCCAGCAGAACTGCATCGCCCTCCCCGGGTGCCTCGGCCACCTTGCCGCCCGTGGCGTCGGCGATGAATGAGGCGCCGTAGAAGCGGATGTACAGGCCTTTGGGATCCTGCAGCGAGCGCTCCAGGCCATAGCGGTTGGCGGCGATCAGGGGCATGAGATTGGCGGCGGCGTGGCCCTGCTGGGTCCGCTGCCAGTGCTCGCGCGAATTGAGCGCCACGGCCGGCGGCGGCTCGCTGCCGATGGCGGTGGGAAACAGCAGCAGTTCCGCGCCCTTGAGCGCCAGGATGCGGGCAGTTTCCGGAAACCACTGATCCCAACAGATGCCGACGCCGAGGCGCCCGTAGCGGGTACTCCACACCTTGAAGCCGGTGTCACCGGGAGAGAAGTAGTTCTTCTCCTGATACCCGGGCCCATTGGGAATATGCGCCTTGCGGTACACGCCGAGGATGCCGCCGTCCGCATCGATGATCGCGATGGAGTTGAAGTACGCCAGGCCATCACGCTCGAAGAAGCTGACGGGCAGCACCACCTCGAGCTCACGTGCAATGGCGCCGAAGTGACGCACCGCCGCGTTCTCCTGCAGCGGCTGCGCGAGAGCCAGATGCCGCGAATCCTGCTCGATACAGAAATACGGTGTCTCGAAGAGTTCAGGGATCAGGATGACCTGCGCACCCTGGGCCGCCGCTTCGCGCACCAGAGCCTCGGCGCGGGCGATGTTTGCTTCCCGGTCCCAGCCGCAGCTCATCTGTACGGCGGCAACCGTCACCGGACGGGGTGTCAGGTGCAGGTGGCGCGGCGCCGTCATTCAAAGACCTTGCCTGGGTTTAGAATGCCGTGCGGATCAAGCGCCCGCTTCAGCGCGCGCATCGCATCGATCTCCTGCGCGGTGCGCGAGATGTTGAGGAAATGGCGACGTTCGAGCCCGATCCCGTGCTCGGCCGAGATGCTGCCGTCGATGGGACGCAGCAGCTCATAGGCCAGCTCCTCGCCCAGCCGCATGACGCCAGGGTCCGCGGTGCCCGGCGCCACGATCACATGCAGGTTGCCATCGGCGATGTGCCCGAAGGCAAACACCTTGCCCGCGGGAATCTGCTGCGCCACTGCCGCGCGCAGGCTTGCGAGGTAGCCCGCCATGTCCTCGATGGCCATGCTCACATCGAAGTTCAGCGTTGCTCCGTAGTGCTGCGTGATCAGCCACGGATCATCGCGCGGGGCCCAGATTGCGTTGCGTTCGGCTTCGGATTTGGCGATGACGGCATCCAGCACCACGCCCTGCTCCATGGCCTCACCCAAAGCCTCCTCGAATCGCAGGTGGTCGCCGTCCGGATCCGCACCCGAGGCCTCCACCAGGCCGTAGATCCCATGGCCGCCCGGCAGCAGCGCGCGGTGATGGCCGAATGCGCTGGTGGTCGCCTCGTAGAAGTCCGGCCACATCGCTTCGAAGGCACTCAACTGTCCGCCGAGGCTGGCGTCGAGGAGCCCCAACAGTTTCACCAGACCATCGAAATCCCGGCAGGCCACGAGCGCCGTGTTGGTGCTGCGCGGCTTGGGAAACAGCCGCAGGTCGGCGCGGGTCACAACCCCGAGGGTGCCCTCCGAACCGATGAACAGCTGCTTGAGATCGTAACCGGCGTTGTTCTTGATCATCCGGTTCAGGGACTTGAGCACGGTGCCATCCGCCAGCACCGCCTCGATCCCCAGCACCAGCGCGCGCATCATGCCGTAACGCAGGACGCGCACGCCGCCGGCGTTGGTCGAAATGTTGCCGCCGATGGTGCAGGTTCCCCGACCACCCAGGTCCAGGGCGAACATCAGATCGTGCCGCTCGGCCTCCTCCTGCACCCGCTGCAGGATGGCGCCCGACTGCACACGCATCGTGCGGCCGGTCACATCCACGCGCTCGATGGCGTTCATGCGCTCGGTGGAGAGAATCAGTTCCTGATCGGTGGTTGCAGTGCCCTCCACCAGGCCTGAGCGCCCGCCGTGGGTGACCACGCTCTGGTGGCGCGCGTGACACAGCCGCAGCACGCCTGCGACCTGTTCGGTGGATGCCGGCCGCACCAGCGCCGAGGCGCGCGGCACATGGCCGTTCACATCGGCGCGCTCGTGCACGGCAGCGCCCGTCAGGAGGCCGGTGTCGCCGACGACGGCGCGCAGATCGGAGAGCAAACCTGAATCAAGCATCCCGGTGATCCTGTGGCTTCTATCGACAGGGGCGAGATTTTCGCACACTGGCGTCAGTTAAGGAGGCGCTGACGCTCCTGGGCCGGATTCTCGGGAAACAGCGCCTGATCCAGCGCCTGGATGTAGGTGGACACGTCCGCCGCGCCGGGCACGAGCACCCGGCTGTTCAGCAGCAGGTTGGGCACGCCCTCCACACCCAGACCCCGCAGGCGCCGCTCCTCGGCGAGCACCTCGTCGCGGCCGCTGGCACCGGCCGTAAAGGCCGAGCGCACCGACTCCTCGACGCCGGCCTCGCTCGCCAGCTGCACCAGGACCAGCGGGTTGCTGATGTCGCGGCCGGTTTCGAAGAAGGCCCGGAACATGCCGTCGATGAGTTCGCCCTGATGCGTGTCATGCGCCGCCAAGTGCACCAGCCGGTGCGCCTCGCGGGTGTCCGGCAGGTTCACGATGCGGTCGAAGTGAAACGCGATGTCCAGCTCGCGCCCGGCGGCTTCCAGCTTGCGCTGCGCCTCATCGACATCCGCGCCCGCGGGCAGCCGCGATGCAAAGTGTTCGCGCCAGTTGCTCTGGGCGACCCCGGCCAGCGGCAGTCCATGCCAGCGCTGCACCCGCAGGTCCGCGCCGTACAGGCTGTCGAGCGCCCGCGTCAGGTTACGCTTGCCGATGAAGGACCAGGGGCACGCCAGGTCGCCGATGAAGTCCAGTTCCAGCGACCGGGGACGTGAGCCGACATGCAGTATTTGGGTGTCCATGCCGGCTATCTGGCGGCCGCGGGCCGGATTTCAAGGTACGCAGCCGATTCACTCAGCGCCGGCGGCCTTTCTGGACCTGGGCTGTAATCTGGATGGCGGTCTCAAGGGCCGCGAGGCCGGCCTCGCCGCTGACCACCGGCGCCTTGCCCTGCTGGATGCAGCTCAGGAAAGAGTGGATCTCCGCTTTCAGGGCATCCCCGGCATCGAAGTTGCGCTCCTCGATCACCACCGGCAGCTGCCCCGCAGCCGGCCCGCCGGGCCGCTTGCGGATCACGGTCACGATCTTCTGCTGCAGATCCATCGACACGTAGGCCTCATCCGAGAACACACGCATCTTGCGCTCAGTCTTGAGGCTCACGCGACTGGCCGTGGCATTGGCCACGCACCCGTTGGCGAACCGGATCCGCGCATTGGCGATGTCCACATCCTCGGAAAACACCGGCGTGCCGATGGCGTCGATGGATTCGATGGCCGATCCGACCAGGGTCTGCACGATGTCGATGTCATGGATCATCAGATCCAGGACCACGCTGACATCGGTACCGCGTTCCTTGTAGGGCGCAAGCCGATGGCATTCGATGAAACGGGGCGCCCGCAGATGCTCCTCGGCGCCCAGAATGGCCGAGTTGAAACGCTCCAGGTGCCCGACCTGCAGGATGCGCTGTTGCCTGGCGGCCAGTGCGATCAGCGCACGGGCTTCCTCGGGGGTTTCGGTAATGGGCTTTTCGACCAGCACGTGGGCGCCTGATTCCAGGAACGCGCGGGCGATCGGGAAGTGCGCGGCGGTGGGCGTCACGATGCTCACGGCATCGACGTGGCCCAGCAGTCCGCGATAGTCCTCGAGCGCCCTCGCGCCCACTTCGGCAGCCACCGCCTCACGGGCCTCCTGCCGCGCATCCACGACCGCGACCAGCTCGCATTCTTCAAGCTGGGCGTACTTCTGGGCGTGGAAGCGTCCCAGATATCCGACACCGATGACTGCCGCTCTGACTTTTTTCATTGCGGCGCTATTATGCCTGCATGCCTATGTCATTGAACGGCGCCACGATCCGCCGCGAGTTCCTGTGGCTGGCGATCGCCCTGCCGGTGGGCGTGCTGCTGCTGCCGCCGCTGATCGGGCTGGTGGGTTCACGCGTTTTCGGCCCTTATGCCGGCGGCAATACCCGGGACCTCGTCGACCATTACTTTCGGGGCCTGGGCCAAGGACACCAGGCGTTCTGGATCATCGCCCTGGGGCCCTACCTGGCCATCCTGGTCCTGCGGCTCACCACCGCCGCCGTCCGGGCCGCCCGCCGCCCCGCTTGAGTCCCCGAACCTGTCTTGGCCCTTACTTTTTGGGCCAGTACTGCCACACCGCAGCGCACAGGCAGACCACCAAGGCGGTATGCGCCACGGGCCGCCAACGCCGTTCCCGCAGCTGGGCATAGAAGCTCACCCCCGCCACCGCCGAGAGGGTCCCGAAAACGGCGATCGCCACCCCCAGCGTGGTTTTCTCTCCGAACAGCTCGCCGGCCTCATCCGCAGGGACAAACAGCAGGGTGACCCAGGTCAGTGCCAGGCCCGTGAACAAGGTGAAGGTCGAGCCCATGATGATGCCAATGAGAACCGCGAGTGGGCGCATGATGTCGAAAGCTTGCTGCGATGAGGCGCGCACTCTAGCCTAGTACGTCCCGGCGTCATGTAACTTTCCCGAAGCGAACCCCAAGGAGCCCCCGCACCCCCCATGAATATCCTGAACCGATTCGAGCGCCGTTCGGCCGCGTGGGCCGCCACCGTAGTGGCGGTCGTCATGGTAGTGGCCCTCACCGGTTCCTCCCAAGCTCCCGCTAATCCTTCGGTCCTGCCGCCCAATGCCATTGCGCCGACCGACCGGCAGCGCGCCATCGCCCGCCGTGTCGGCGCGATCCTCGAGGAGGCCCACTACCGCCATGTGCTGATCGACGACAAGATGTCCGGGGAGATCTTCGACCGCTACATCGAGTCGCTGGACAGCCAGCACAGCTACTTCCTGGCGAGCGACCTGAAGGAATTCGAGCAGTGGCGCTACCGCTTCGACGACATGATCCATACCGGCGATGTGGAGCCGGGGTTCGCGATCTTCGCGCGCTACCAGCAGCGCAACCGCGAGCGGGTGGAAGCGGCGCTGAAGATGCTCGACGCGGAGCCGGACTGGACCGTCAATGAGTCCATGGAGTTCGACCGTAAGGATGCGCCCTGGGCAACCACCGGTGCGCAGCTCGATGAGCTGTGGCGCCAGCGCGTCAAGAACGACGGCCTGTCACTGCTGCTGACCGGCAAGAATTGGAAGGACGCCACGGGCATCCTGCGCAAGCGCTACGAACGGGTCCTCAAGCGCGTCGATCAGATCTCCCCTGACGATGTCTTCGAGAACCTCATGAACGCCTACGCGCGCACGTTTGATCCGCATTCGAATTTCTTCTCGCCGCGACAGTCGGAGGAATACCGCATCCAGATGAGCCTGAACTACGACGGTATCGGTGCCTCCCTGCAGCAGCAGGATGACTTCGTTCAGGTCATGAATGTCATCGAAGGCGGTCCGGCGGCGGTCGCCGGCACGCTCAAACCGAATGATCGCATCACGGGGGTGCAGCAGGGCACCGATGCCATGGTCACCGACGTGGTGGGCTGGCGCCTGGATGATGTGGTGCAGTTGATCCGTGGCAAAGCCGGCACAGTGGTGAAACTGCAGGTGCTGCCGGCCGGTGCCGCGCCGGGCGCACCGGAGAAGATGCTGGTATTCACGCGCAACAAGGTCAATCTGGACAATCAGGCGGCGAAGCAGGAAATCCGCACCGTGACGCGCGCCGGCCGCACCCTGAAAATCGGCGTGATCACGATCCCGAGCTTCTATCAGGATGTCGCCGCGCAGGCTGCCGGCGAGCCCAACTACCGCAGTACCACCCGCGACGTGCACCGGCTGCTCGGTGAACTGACCGCCGCGGGCGTTGATGGCATCGTGCTGGATCTGCGCGATGACGGCGGCGGTTATCTGCCGGAAGCCACGGCGCTGACCGGCCTGTTCATCGACAAGGGTCCGGTGGTGCAGCTGAAGGACACCACCGGGCGCGTCGAGGTGCTGGACGACCCGGATCCCGGCGTCGCCTACGCCGGCCCGCTCTCCGTGCTCGTGAACCGCTACAGCGCCAGCGCCTCGGAGATCTTCGCCGGCGCGCTGCAGGATTATCACCGCGCCTATGTGCTGGGCCAGACCACCTTCGGCAAGGGGACCGTGCAGAATCTGGTGCCCCTGGACCGCTGGTCGCAGAAGCCCTTGAGCGGCCAGATCACGGTCACCATCGGCAAGTTCTACCGGGTCACCGGGGAGAGCACGCAGCATCGCGGCGTCGTCCCTGACGTGCAGCTGCCCTCCGTCATCGACACGAAGGAAGTCGGCGAGAGTTCACTGGAAGCCGCGCTGCCCTGGGACCGCATCCAGGGTGCGCCGTTCAATGCCTGGCATGACGAGCATCCCGTCATTGCCCTGCCCTCGCTGGTGAGCGAGGAGACGGCTCGCGAGCAGCACGACCCGGACTACCACTTCTTGGTGGACGAAGTGTCCGCATTGAACAAGGTGCGGGCCGAGAAGACCCTGTCGCTGAATCTCAAAGTGCGGCAGGAGGAGCGCACGCAGCTTGACAAGGAACGTCTGGATCGCGCCAACCAGCGGCTGATCGCTGAAGGGATGCCGCCCGTGAAGACGGTGGAAGAATTGGACGGTGGCGAGGACGCCGCCGGCGATGGCACCGAGGGTACTCGCGGCAAGCGCAGCCCCGGGAGCTCCGCGCCGGGTGCAGTGAACACACCTCCGGATCTGGTGTTGGGCGAGGCGACGCAGGTGATGGCGGACATTCTGATGGGCAACGCGCCGAATCAGAAGGCACCGACGAGCACTCCCCCGCAGCAGACCGCCAAGCGGCTGGCAAACTAGCGCAGCAGGACGCGGAACAGGTCCCAGGTGTCCTCGCCCAGGACATTGGGCATGCGTGCCGCCGCGAGTGCCCCCAGGGGCTTGCCGGACAGCATGTCCGTGTCGGCCAGCGACATGGACTCGGCGGTCGGGGAGGTGTCGAGTGAGTTGCGATAGCGCGCACGCTGGCGCATCTCATCACTGCGGCCCTTCACATCCTGCGCGACATTGACCTTGCTCTCCAGGATCACCCGTGCCCGCGCAATGAGGGCAATGAGGGCTTCGCACTCGGGGCGTCCGCCGTAGGCATCGACCGGCTCACGGCGGCCCATGGCTTCCTTGGCGAGACTCACGAGGGAGGTATCCGCCAGCCGCAGACACAGGACTTCGGCATAGGCGATCGCCGCAATGTTGATGGCGCGCCGGGCGTCCAGTGACAGTCCGGGAAATTGGGGGGGCTGTTCGGCCTCGATGGCCGCGGAGTCGGCCCGGGCCTGCTCCAGCTGCTGGGCGGCCAGATCCAACCCCATGCGCGCGCCCGTCAGGCGCCGATCCAGGTCGCGGCGTTTGAAGTAATGCCAGAACCGTGTCAGTGCCGCGCGCTGCGTGGTGAGGTCCGTGACGAACTGCTGGGCATCGTTGAATTGAGCCTGCGCGGTGCGCATCGCAGTCTCGGCGGCCTGCCGGCGTGCGAACTGCGTGCGGTTGAATTCGGCGAACAGGGCGCGTCGTTCGCGCTCCTCCTGCTGCGCCGCGAGCTCCGCGGTGAACTGTTCGAGGATCTCCCGGCCCCGCTGCCACATGGCGCGCAGCTGGTAGAACACCAGCGCCGGATAGGCGGTTTCGGTCAGGCCCAGCCGTGACTCCAGCGAGCCAAGCATCTCCTGAACCCGGGCCGTGGCGCCCTCCTGCTGTTTGATCCGGTCCTTGAGCCGATAGACCTCTTCCTGCAGCTCGCCATAGGCTTTCTTCAGCTCCGCGCGATTGCGGAACAACGTCAGAACGCGATGATCATCCTCGGGGTCATCGGTCCCCTTCGGACTTACGCGAATCAAACGGCTGATCTGTTCAATGGCTTTCATGTATGGCAGCTGAAGATCGGCGGCCATACCGGCCATCGTCAGCTATTCCCCGCTGCGGCGGGCGCAAAGCGGTGCCCCCGCTCCACGCAGTACTCCAGCCACTTGTTTAGCATGATGTTGCGGGCCCAACGCTGATCCAGTTCACAGGCCACCGTATTGCGCAGCGCCCGCAGGCCGGCGTGCTCGTGGCTGTGGGCCCATTCCTGGGCCTCCACCAGCCGGGCGTCGTGGTAAACCCGCACCCCCATGTCCGGGAACCGCCGCGTGATGTCCTGGTCGGGGATCAGGTAGGTGAGGTTCAGGGTCGTGGTGTACGGGGAGCGTTCGATCACCGACAGCTGCAGGTCACAGTCGCCTGCGACCCGCGACCGATACTCACCCGCGAGCACGGCGACGTTGCCCGCAAGCCATCCGAGCCGGATGAAATTGCTTTCGTACAGGCTCATCAGGGCGACGAAACTTCGGGGTGTCGCGCGCCAGGAAACTGCTGTCTGGGCGTCATTGAGCATGGCCCGACTATATCGCACGTCAGTGTCCATGCAACCCGTGCAATGCGTCAGGTTCGAGAAGAATTTCCACTCGCGGGGCTGCCGGAAAAGGCAGGCGCCAGCAGCTGCGCACGATAGTGCTGCAGTTCGCGGATGGACTCGCGGATATCTGCTAGCGCAAGATGAGCACCCTGCTTCATGAAGCCTGCCGCGACCTGGGGTGCCCAGCGCCGCGCGAGTTCCTTGAGCGTACTGACATCAAGATTACGGTAGTGGAAGAATTTCTCAAGCCGTGGCATGTGACGTGCCAGAAACCGGCGATCCTGACAGATACTGTTGCCGCACATCGGCGAGGCGCCGGCGGGGACCCATGCGGCCAGGAACGCAAGTGTCTGCTGCTCGGCATCGCCGGTGCTGGCGCTGCTGGCGCGCACCCGCGCCACCAGCCCCGATGAGCCGTGCTGGCGCTGATTCCACTCATCCATGCGGGCCAGCGCTGCCTCGGGCTGGTACACCGCGACTGCGGGCCCTTCGGCCAGCACGTTGAGATCCTTGTCGGTGACAATGGTCGCAATCTCGATGATGTCGTCGGTCTCGGGAACGAGACCTGTCATCTCCAGATCGATCCAGATCAGATTTTCGGCGTTTGACATGGCGAAGCTGCATTCTATCTGACGCATGACCTTCACCGCACGCATCATCGCCGCCTTCGGTCGTCATCTCGTGGTGCGCGACGCACAGGGCATCGAACGCTCTGCCCGCCCCTTCGGCCGCAAGCTGCAGGTGGTGTGCGGCGATCAGGTCACCTGCGAAATCGACGCGCGCCATGATGAGGCCCATGTCACCGCAGTGCTGCCGCGGGACAGCTGCCTGTACCGCACGAACCTGCGCGCCGATGAGGAGGCGGTCGTTGCCAACCTGACCCTGATGCTGGTGACGCTGGCGCCGCTGCCGGTGCCGGATCTGTTCGTGATTGATCGCTATCTCGCCGCGGCCGCCTCGGCGGGCATCCGGGCGACCCTCGTGCTCAACAAATGCGAGCTGCCCTGGCCACCGGAGCTGCTCGCGGAGCTGGCGGCCTATACCGCGGTGGGCTATGCGCACCTTGCCGTATCCGCCAAGACCGACATCGGCATGGCCCAGCTGCGCGCCGCCTGCGCCGGAGACATCGCGGTTTTCGTCGGCCAGTCGGGCGTCGGCAAGTCCTCGCTGGTCAGCCACCTGGTGCCCGAAGCCGACATCCGCACCGGTGAACTCATGCGTTCCCAGGAAGGCACCCACACGACTACCGCATCGCGGCTCTACGACCTTGCCGGTGGGGGCCACCTGATCGATTCGCCGGGCGTGCGCGATTTCGCCCCGGCGCTCTCGCGCCTCGAACCCACCTCACTGGGATTCCTGGAAGTCGCGCAGCGCGCGCCGGGCTGCCGTTTCGATGACTGCCGGCATCTGAAGGAACCGGGCTGCGCGGTGCGTGCAGCCAGCGAGTCCGGGCAGATCAACCCGCGTCGCTACGAAAGCTACCGCCGCCTGCGCCGTTTGTTTGAAACCCTCGGCAGCCACGATGGTGGCGCAGGTCGCAAACCTCGCCCGCGCTGAGCGCTTTAGCCCATCACCTGGCGTCCCACCAGCGCGTGCGCCAGGGTGCCGCCGTCCACGTACTCGAGCTCCCCGCCCACCGGCACGCCGTGCGCGATGCGGGTGGCCTGGATGCCGCGCGCGAGCGCGAGCTCGCGCAGGTAGTGTGCCGTGGCCTCGCCCTCCACCGTCGGGTTAGTGGCGAGTATCAGCTCCTGCACATCACCTTCACCGAGCAGCGCCTCGAGCTCACGCGCCCCCAGCTCCTCCGGACCCACCCCGTCGAGCGGCGAGAGATGTCCCATCAGCACGAAGTAATAACCGCGATAGCTGCCTGAGAGTTCCACGGCCACCACGTCAGCGGGTGACTCCACCACGCACAGCAGCGTGCGGTCGCGCTGGGGAGCGGCGCAGATCGAGCACAGCTCATCATCGGTCAGCATGCGGCAGCGGCGGCAGCGCTGTACCGAGTCCAGCGCCGTGCCCAGTGCCTGCACCAGCGCGCGGGCACCGGGACGGCCCTCCTGCAGCAGGTGAAAGGCCATGCGCTGCGCCGTCTTCGGCCCGACACCGGGCAGCGCGCGCAGGGCATCGATCAGCTTGAGCAAGTTGCGCGAATGTTTCATCTAGAACGGCAGTTTCACACCCGGCGGCAGCTGGATGCCGGCGGTGACCGCGGCCATCATCTCCTGGGTGCGTACTTCGACCTTGTGGGCCGCATCGTTGAACGCGGCGACCAGCAGGTCCTCGAGCATCTCGCGATCCTCGGAGGCCACCGCCGGTTCGATCTGCACCCGCTTGACCTGGTGACGACCGGTGAGAGTGACCTTGACCATGCCGCCGCCGGACTCACCGACGACCTCGATGTTCTGCACCTCGGCCTGGGCCTTCTGCATGCGTTCCTGCATGACCTGGGCCTGTTTCATCAAATTGCCGATATTGCCGCGCATGAATGTGCCTCTCTCAAGAATCAGATCGCGTGGGTCGGATCGTATCCGGTAACGGCGTCGCGCCAAAGCGCTCCTGCAGGGCCTTCACCATCGGATCCTCACCGAAGGCCTGGCGGGCGGCGACCAGTGCCGCCCGGCCCTCCCGCTCCTGGATCTGGGCCGGGGTCTCCGCGGTCTCATCGGCGACGAACTCCAGCCGCAGCGGACCGCCGAAGTAGCTGCCCAGCGAGTGCTGCAGTTTGGTCTCGGTGCCAGGGGTCCGGGTGAAACGTGGATCCAACGCCAGGCGCACGACACCCTCGCGCCGTCCGAGGAACTGGCAGTTGAGCGCCAGGGACCGCACCAGGCCCGTCAGGCCCATCTCGGCCACCATGGCCGGCCAGTCACCCGCGGCGGCCGCAGCGCCGGCGGCGGGGGCCACCGGGGCCACGGGAGCCGCGGAGGGAGGCTCAGCAAGGGCCGCCGCGGGCGCAGCCCCCGCCGGCGGGGGCGTCGGGGCCCTGGCGGGCGAGGACGCCTCGGGGCGGCTGGCGCGACCCGCGGCCGCGCGTGCCGCCTGGGGACCGCCGGCGGCGGCCGACCCGGCCGCGAGGCCCGGGCCGGCGTAGCGGAACCCGAGCATCCGCAGCAGCGTCATTTCAAAGCCGGCGCGTGGCTCGGGCGCCAGGTGCAGATCGCGGCGGCCGATGATGGCGGTCTGGTAGTACAGCTGCACGTCCTCGGGCCGGATGCCCTGCGCGAGCTGGCGCAGCAGCGCCACTTCGTACAGCTCATCCCCGTCGTAGTCCGGGACGGCCTGGACCAGGGCGACCCGCACCAGCAATGCGGCGAACTCCTCCAGCACCTGCGCATGATCCGGGGCCCACTGCTCCAGATCCTGCGCCCAGGCGATGACGCTTGCGGCCTCGGCGGCAATCATCAGCTGGGCGAGCTTCACGACATGATCGCGCGCCACGGTGCCGAGCATGTCGCGGACCTGCGCTTCGGCGACACTGCCACCGCCGAAGGCGATCACCTGGTCCAGCAGCGACAGCCCATCGCGCATGCTGCCATCGGCGGCCTGCGCCAACAGGCGCAAACCCGGTGCTTCAAAGCCAATGCCTTCCAGTTCCAGCACCTGCTGCAGCCGCCCGGCGATCAACGACACCGGCAGGCGCTTGAGATTGAACTGCAGGCAGCGCGACAGCACGGTGGCCGGCAGTTTCTGCGGATCCGTCGTGGCCAGCAGGAATTTCACCCGCGGCGGCGGCTCCTCCAGCGTCTTCAACAGGGCATTGAAGGAATGGGTCGACAGCATGTGCACCTCGTCGATGAGGTACACCTTGTAGCGGCCCTGGGTGGGTGCGTACTGGACGTTGTCGAGCAGCTCGCGGGTGTCATCGACCTTGGTGCGCGAGGCGGCGTCGACCTCGATCAGGTCCACGAACCGGCCTTCGTCAATGGCCACGCAGCTGGGACATTCGCCGCAGGGCGAAGCGGACACGCCCCGATCGCAGTTGAGGCACTTCGCCAGAATCCGCGCGATGGTGGTCTTGCCGACCCCGCGGGTGCCGGTGAACAAAAAGGCGTGATGGACCCGATCCGTGTCGAGCGCATGCGTGAGCGCGCGACGGACATGCTCCTGCCCGATCATGTCGGCAAAGCGCCGCGGCCGCCATTTGCGAGCCAACGCTACATAAGCCACAGCTCATCCTTCATCCAGTGGAGGTGATCCGCACCAGCTTGGATCTCCGGCACCCGACATCGCCGCTGCCGCTGCTCCCTTCCGGGCCTGACGGGATTCACGACTGGTCGTCGCGGAGTAGCCGATGCGGACCACCATGGACCGGATGCGGGATGCGGCGGCCGAGACTGGCGGAGAGGGTGGGATTCGAACCCACGAACACCCGTGAAGATGTTACTGGAATTCCAGTCCAGCGCCTTCGACCGCTCGGCCACCTCTCCCATCAACAACTTATAAAACTTTTCTCAGCTAAAAGATCAAATTCGCGGGGTGTCCGGAACGTGGCCAATCATACTACGAAGCAGGCGCACCCAGGCGCGCGGCTCCCGTCAAACTGCCGGCGCCGGCCGCGGCCCCTTCGGCTCGGTGAACTTCGGCGGCGCATCCAGGCAGGGGTCCTTCGGACCGCGCGGCGGGGGCGCCGGCTCATTCAGCACCGGGATCTGCAGCGCGCTGCGGGTATCGGGCGCATCGACCCCCGCGGGCACCTTGATCGGCGCGACGTTGGTCGCCTTCATGTAGCCATCGGTGTCCTTGTTGCAGGACTGGGTGTAGTGGCGAATGGAGTGGCAGCCACCCAGGGCCAGCCCCACCACCGTCAGCAGCACAACATTGCGCAATCCCTTCAGCATCGGTTCCACCTCAAATTAGTTACGGCAGCGCCCCGGCCTGACGCAGCGCGCGCTCCAGGTCGGGTTGAAACTGCGCGGCCAGCTCGGTCAATGGCAGGCGCAATCCCGCAGCCATCAGACCCATACGCGCCAGAGCCCACTTGGCCGGAATGGGATTGGCCTCCAGGAACAAGGTCTCATGCAGGGCAGCAAGGCCCGCATCGAGCCTACGGGCACCTGCGTCATCCCCCTGCATCGCGGCGGCGATCATATCCGCCATTGCCCGCGGTGCCACATTGGCCGTCACGGAAATCACACCCCGGGCTCCGGCCAGTACCGTCTCCCGCGCCGACGCATCATCGCCACTGAGCACCGCGAACGTCGACGGCACCAGGCTCAGGATCTCGCGGACGCGCGCCACGGACGCCACGGCCTCTTTGACCGCGGCCACGTGTGGGAGTTGCGCAATGCGCCCCACCGTGGCCGGCAGCATGTCCACTGCCGTTCGCGACGGCACGTTATAGGCGATCACCGGCACCCGTGAGGCCGCCGCGGCCGCCTGATAATGCCGGACCAGGCCCTCCTGCGAGGGTCGGTTGTAGGCCGGCGTGACGATCAGCACCCCGTCCACCGGCAGCTGCGACACCCAGCCGACACGCTCCGCGGTGGTGGCGGTACTGCTGGTGCCCGCTCCGGCGATCACCTGGATCCGGCCCCGGACCTGGGCACAGGCCCGCTCGGTCAGCTCCCGCAGCTCCGCGTCCGACAACGTCGCGGACTCCCCGGTGGTGCCACCGACGACGATGCCGCGGGTGCCATTTTCCAGGTGAAAGTCGATCAGGCGCGCCCACGCGGAATAATCCAACCCGCCGTCGGCGTGCATGGGGGTGACTATGGCAACCAGACTACCTGAAAACATTCCGAAAACTGCGTGACCGGCGTTTGCGCGAAGCGCGCGATGGTACGAGGCGAGGCCGGCCCGGGCAAGTTCGAAATTAGCGCGGGCGGGCGGCCAAGGTCGCCTTGGGCGGGTCCAACCGGTACACTCGGTGCGCTTATTTGCATGACGGCCCCCCGAAGATGAAGCAACACCTCGCTGTATCAGCGATCGGCAGCGACCGGACCGGGATGGTCCACGAACTAACCCGGGTAATCACCGAGTGTGGGGGCAATATCAGCGAGAGCCGGATGGCGAACCTCGGCACCGAGTTCGCGATGCTGCTGCTGGTGTCCGGCAACTGGCACGCCCTGGCGAAGCTTGAAACCGAGCTCAAGCGGCTGATGGAAACCAGCAACCTGTCCGTGCATCTGCGCCGCACCGAGCCGCGCAGCGCCCGCACCGACATGCTCCCCTATTCGATCGATGTGGTGTGCCTGGACCAGACCGGGATCGTCTCCGGGCTCTCCGGGTTCTTCTCGACCCGCGGCATCGACATCGCCGAAGTCTCCACCCGCAGCTATCCGGCGGCCCACACCGGTGCGCCGATGTTTTCCGTGCAGATGATCATCAACGTGCCCAGCCGCATCCATGTCTCGCATCTGCGCGAGGAGTTCATGGAGTTCTGCGATTCACTCAATCTCGATGCCATCCTCGAGCCCGTGAAGGCCTAGATTGCCGATGCCCAAAGTTGCACTCGACCGCAAGGTTCCCGACTTCAGCCTGCCCACGACCGGCGCTGCGGAATCCTTCCGCCTCAAGGACGCCGCGGGCGGCAAGCTCGTGATCTTCTTCTATCCCAAGGACATGACCAGCGGCTGCACGCTGGAAGCGCAGGGGTTTCGCGACCAGGCGGCCGCATTGCGCCGCGCCGGCACCGCGATCGTGGGCATTTCGCGTGACAGTCTCGCGTCCCACGAAAAGTTCTGCCTGAAGGAAAAGCTCCCCTATCCACTGCTGTCGGACGCCGATGAGAAGGTGTGTCGGCTGTTTGATGTGATCCAGGAGAAGTCCCTGTACGGCCGCAAGTACATGGGAATCGAACGCAGCACCTTCCTGATCGATGCGGCGGGCGTCCTGCGGCGTGAATGGCGCAAAGTGAAAGTAAACGGACACGTGGAGGAAGTACTTGAAGCGGCGAAGTCTCTCTGAACAACAGCCCCCCGCGGCCTCTGGCATGTCCGTGACGGGCACGGCGGGTGCGGATCGCGTCATGCGGCGCCTATTCGTCCTGGACACCAACGTGCTGATGCACGATCCCACCTCGATATTCCGCTTCGAGGAACACGACATCTACCTGCCCATGGTCGTGCTCGAGGAACTCGATGCCAACAAGAAGGGACTCTCGGAAGCCTCGCGCAATGTGCGTCAGGCCAGCCGCTTCCTGGATGAAATGATCCGCGGCGCGAGCAAGGAACAGATCGACCAGGGTCTGCCGCTGCCGTCCGGCTATTCCGGCAACCACGGCAAGAGGGCCTCCAGCGGCCGGCTGTTCTTCCAGACCCGGCACCTCGGCGGTGGCGCCGTACTGCCTGAGAGCCTGCCCGGACATGGAGCGGACAACGCCATTCTGGCCCAGACCCTGCAGCTGCAGCGCGAGGAGCCGACGACCGGGGTCACGCTGGTGTCCAAGGACATCAACCTGCGCATCAAGGGCGCGGTGCTGGGCGTGCACGTCGAGGATTACTACAGCGACAAGACGCTGGAGGACTCGGATGTCCTGTACTCGGGCATGGGCGCATTGCCTGCGGACTTCTGGGAACAGCATGGCAAGGACATGCGTTCATGGAAGGAGGCCGAGCGGACCTTCTACGAGGTCACAGGTCCCGCCGTCCATGACTGGCTGCCGAACCTCGGGGTGTACGAGAACGCGGACCATGGTATCGAGGGCATCGTGCGCAAGGTCGACGGCGACACGGCGACCCTGGAGCTTACGCGCGACTTTCGCAGTGAGCGTCACAACATCTGGGGGGTGATCGCGCGCAACCGCGAGCAGAACTTCGCCCTGAACCTGCTCATGGATCCTGAGATCGATATCGTCACGCTGCTCGGCCCGGCGGGCACGGGCAAGACGTTGCTCGCGCTGGCGGCGGGTCTGGCGCAGACCCTGGAGAGCAACCGCTTCATCGAGATCATCATGACCCGCGTCACCATCCCGCTGGGTGAAGACATCGGCTTTCTGCCGGGCACCGAAGAGGAAAAGATGGAGCCCTGGATGGGAGCCTTGATGGACAACCTCGAGGTGCTGACGCAGAGCCAGGAGGGCGGAAACTGGGGCCGGGCGGCGACCAATGACCTGCTGCGCAACCGCATCAAGATCCGCTCGCTCAATTTCATGCGCGGACGAACCTTTCTGAATCGTTTCATCATTCTGGATGAGGCACAGAATCTGACGCCCAAGCAGATGAAGGCCCTGATCACCCGCGCCGGTCCGGGCACCAAGCTCGCCTGCCTGGGGAACGTCGCCCAGATCGATACGCCGTACCTGACCGAGACCACCTCGGGCATCACCTACGCGGTCAACCGGTTCCGGGGCTGGCGGCACTCCGGCCATGTGACCCTGGTGCGCGGCGAACGCTCGCGGCTCGCGGACTTCGCTTCCGACGCGCTGTAGGATTACCCTGGGGCGGGTTCGCTGCGGGCTGTAGGCTTTTTCGGCCCCCGCGCGTTGTATGCCCTTTGGCCGTGGTTCCCGTAACGATTGGTTACGCCTTTGACTGAAACTTGGGAGTGCCGGCCGCTGTCACAGGTCCTATGCGAGTAATGAGCAAAATCAGCACGGTCGCGGCGGCTGCCTTTCTGGGCGGCTTTGCGACCTATGCAGCAGCCCAGTCCAACTCCGATCTTCCGGATATCGGCAGTCCGGCCGGGACCATCGCCAACCTGGACGACGAGTACCAGATCGGCCGCATGGTGATGCATGAGCTGCGGGATCAGAACGAGATTCTCGAGGACCCGGAAGTCAGCGACTACATTCAGACCCTGGGATTGAGGCTCGCATCCCAGGCACCGGATTCGGAGCGCCAGTTCCACTACTACGTGGTACGCGAGGGCGACATCAATGCCGAAGCGCTGCCGGGCGCCTTCATCGTCGTCAACTACGGCACCATACTCGCTGCCAACAACGAGTCCGAGCTGGCCGGCGTGCTCGCGCACGAAACGGCGCACGTCACCCAGCGCCATCTGGTACGCGGCGCGCTGGCCTCCGAGCACATGAGCCTGGAGACCGCTGCCGCCATCCTCGGCGCCATCGCCCTTGGCGCACTGGGCGGTGGTCCGGCGGCCATCGAGGGCGGCGTGATGGCAGCTGAAGGCATGGGCGCTCAGATGCAGATCAACTTCACCCGCGACCAGGAATACGAAGCGGACCGCGTCGGCATGACGTATCTGTCGCGCGCCGGCTTTGACCCGAACGGCTTACCGAACTTCTTTGAGGAGTTCTACCGCCGCTACGGGTACAGCGAATCGCATATCCCGCGCATGCTGGTGGATCACCCGGTGACCAGCGAACGTATCGCCGAGGGGCGCAACCGCGCCGCGCAGCTCGAACGGCCCAAACACATGGCCGACAGCATGGACTTCGGGCTGGTCCAGGAGCGGCTCCGGGTCCTCACCGCAGGGGAGGAATTTGATCTGCGCGCCTATTATGCGGGGCGCCTCAACATGCGCGACCCGCCGGTGGCAGCGCTTTATGGCCAGGCGCTGGCGCTCGTGCAGCGTGGTCATCCGGCCGATGCCATTCCCATCCTCGTGCCGCTGCTGGCCGCGAACCAGGGTGTCATCATGCTGCACAGCCTGCTGGCGCAGGCCCAGATCGCCTCCGGGCATGTGCCGGAGGGCCTGGCGACCTTCGCCCGCGCCGAGGCGTTGTTTCCACGCAATATTCCGCTCACGGTGCGCTACGGAGAGGCCCTCATCGGCGTCAACCAGGCCGACAAAGCCCATCAGCTGCTGCTCGACCTGTTCAACAACGCGCCCCCCACGCCGTCCGAGATCCGCCTGACGGCGCTGGCGGCAAGCAGTGCCGGGGATGCCGGGGATGCCTACTACTACATGGGCGAATACAACATCGCGAACGGCGAATTCCAGCTCGCCTCGCAGCAGCTGGAACTGGCACTGAGTGCGCCGGATCTCACGGTCGTGCAGCGCAAACGCTTCCAGGCACGCCTGAAGGAAGTCCGGGATGCCATCCTGGATGACCGCCGCGCCCATGGCGGGCGGGCGCCGGATGCCGGCAACGGCGGCGGTAACAACGGCGGCTGACATCACGGCCCGGTTCGCCCGCCGGTGGCACTTGCTACACTAGCCGCCATGCACGGAAAAACACGTCTGACTCTTCTCGCCGGCGCGCTTGCGCATCTAACCTTGATGACGGGGTGTGCCACCCTGCCCCCCGGGGCGACCCGGGATCCGCGCGATCCGCTGGAGCGCGTCAACCGCACGATCTTCAAGGTCGATGACGCGCTGGCCCATGATGTGGCGATCCCGATCGGGCACGCCTATACGAACGTGACGCCGGCCTTCGTCCGCCGTGGCATCGCGAATGTCTTCGAGAACGCGCATACCCCGGATATCATGTTGAATGATCTGCTGCAGGGGAAGTTCGTCGGCCTCGGTCAGGAGTTCGCGCGACTGCTCCTGAACACCACGCTCGGCCTGGGGGGCCTGCTGGATCCGGCCAGTGGCGTGGGGCTGCCCAAGGGCGACAACGACTTTGGCAGGACTCTGGGTACCTGGGGCGCTGGTCCCGGTCCGTTCCTGATGCTGCCCCTGCTCGGGCCTTCGGACCTGCGCGATGGCTTCGGCAGGATTCCCGATGCGTTTGCCAGTCCGCAGAACTACATCGGCAACAAGGGCTGGTTCTACGGCGTCTACACGCTCAACTTTCTGAACACGACGACCGAGACCCTCATTCCCACCTACCAGCTGCTGGATCAGCAGGACGCCTTTGATCGCTACGCGTTCGCCCGCAATGCCTACCTGCAGCGCCGCGAGTTCCTGATCCACGGCGACAGCGGGCCTGCCGTGGACCAGGAGGAGCGGGATCTGCAAAAATCGCTGCAGGACGATTCCGGCCCGGCTCCGGCAGCGCCGCAACCGCCTCCCCAGAAGTAGCTCCGACCCGGTCGCGTGGAAGCCAGGCGCGATCAGGGGCTGAGCCGCGCACTTGGTCCGTGGAGTCTGGCGGCCGGCATTTTCAGCATGATTGTCGGTGCCGGGATCTTCACCGCGCCGGCCGAAATGGCCCGGGCGCTGGGTTCCTGGGCACCCCTGGCCATCCTCGGCTGCGCGCTGGCCGTGGGCGCGGTCGGCATCTGCTGCGCCGAGGCCTGCAGTCGCATCCCGACCACTGGTGGCCTCTACGGCTGCGTGGAGGCGGCCTTCGGACCCCTCGCCGGCTTCGTCTGCGGCATGCTGCTGCTGGTCGGCGACCTGCTCGCCTGTGGTGGGGTCGCCGCCGCACTGGCGAGCAGCGCAGCGGCGCTCGCGCCGTCAGCCGCGGTGCCGCTGGTGCGGATCGCGGTCATTATCGGTGTCCTGGGCACCCTGGCGCTGATCAATTGCCGCGGCGTCCGGCGCGGCGGTCAGTTCGTGACCGTCTCCACGGTGATCAAGCTGCTGCCGCTGCTGGTGTTCGTCGTCGTGGGATTGGGCGCCATGCACGGTGCAAGTCTCAAGCTCGTAGCCGCCGCTTCCCCAGCCGTCGGCCGCGCGATCCTGCTCTCGCTGTTCACCTTCATGGGCATGGAGTCGGCATTGCTGGTCAACGGTGAGGTGCGACAGCCGAACCGCACCATCCCGCGTGGACTGCTGCTGGCCCTCGGTGGCGTGACTGCGCTGTACGTGCTCATCCAGATCGTGGCGCAGGGAATCCTCGGCGGCGCGCTGGCGCGCTCGACCACGCCCCTGGCCGATGCCATGGCAGCCATCAGTCCCACCCTGCGGCTGCTGCTGCTGGTGGGCGCGGCACTGTCCATGCTCGGTTGGCTCGGAACTGACGTGCTGGCGTCGCCCCGCATCCTGTTCGCCGTCGCCCGCGACGGCCGCCTGCCGGCACTGCTCGCGCGACTGAATCCGACGACGCACACGCCCAATGCGGCGATCGTGATCTACGCCAGCGCCGGGGCGGTGCTGGCGGCGACGGGTACCTTTGCGGAGCTTGCCGTGCTCTCGGCCCTCGCAAGCACCGTGCTGTACATCTACATCTGCCTCGCCGCGTGGCGACTGCGGCGGCGCGGCACCGCACTGGCAGGCGCACCGCTTGATTTCCGGTGGCTGAAGGCGGCGGCAGTCATCGGGGTGGGCAGCATGATCGTTCTGATCGCACTCGCTTCACCCGTCGAGATGCTGGGACTGGCGTTGCTGGTGGGCCTGTCCGCCGTGCTCTACCTGGCACAAAGCCGCGTGCGGCTGGCGCGCAACAGCGCCTGAAATTCCAACGGCCTTCAGGCGGCCGCGTCCGCGAGCACCGCGGTCACTTCGCTCAAGTGCGCAATGGCACTGATCTGCACGGGAAGATTGGCGAACGTCAGGTGACGCCCGTGTTGAGTCGCCCATCGGCGCCATTCAATCAATACGGCAAGGCCGGCGCTGTCGGCACGCGAGGCTCCCGCGCAGTCGACGACGATCTGCGAACTGCCGTCGCGGGTGAAGCACTCGATGCCGGCCGCACACGCCCGGCGCGCCGTCGCAAAGGTCTGCGGCGAGGTGACCACGACGTGCCCGGGTGCAGCGACCGTGACCTGTGTCGCCGGTGCGTCGCTCACGTGGGTGGCGCCGGCAGGCCCGCCGGCTTCGCGCCTGACTCCAGCCGTGCGATAACCGCATCCAGTCCCTTCTGGTCGATCTGCGCCGCGAAATCATCGCGGAAGCTCTTCACGTAACTGATGCCTTCGATCTTCACATCCCAGGCCTTCCAGCCATCGGGGGTCTTGTGCAGCACGTAGAGCACCGGCACCGTCGTACCGTCATCCTTGTTGATGGTGGTGCTGACAGTGGCGAGATCCGAGCCGGGATCCACGCGGCCCGGCAGGACCTTGAGGCGGTTGGCGGTGAAGCCCACCAGCGCATTGCCGTAATTCTGCAGCATGGAATCCTTGAACGCGTTGACGAAACGCGTGCGCTGATCCGCCGTCGCGGTGCGCCAGTACTTCCCAAGTACCAGCTGTGCGGCGTACTGCGTGTCGAAGTACGGCAGCAGGTACTTGTCGGCCAGCGCTCGCACCTTGCTCGGGTCCTTGCGGTACGCATCCCGATTGGCGTCCAGTTCCTTGAGGATGTTGGAAGCCACGTCCTGAATCATCTGGGTCGGGTCCTGGGTGTTGATGCTCGGGGCATCCGATGCCGGTGGTGCGGCAGACGTGGGTGTGACGCAGATCGCACCGCTCAGGACCACGACGGCGCCGATCGCGCCGAGGATCGACCTTTCGAGAATGGATTTTGGCGAGTTCGCTTTCATTTGGACTTCTCCTTTTTCGGCGCTGACGAAGTGCTATCCGGAGTACTGCCTGAGCCGCCGGAATCAGGGGGCTTATTGGCCTGGCTTGAGAAAAACTTGCCGATGAGGTTCTCCAGGACCAGCGCCGACTGGGTCAACGTTATCTCACTGCCCTGCTTGAGGAAGGTTTCCGAGCCCCCGGGGCCGATACCGACGAACTTGCCGCCCAGCAGACCCTGGGTCTGGATGCTGGCGTCGCTGTCGTCCGGGATCTTGTTGTACTTGCCGTCGATCCGCATCGATACCACCGCCTTGTAGGTGCTCCAGTCGATGCGGATGCTTTCCACTTCGCCGAGATTCACGCCAGCCATGGTCACGGGCGACCCCACCTTCAGGTCGCCCACATTGTCGAATGCCGCCGTAATGTGATAACCGGTCTTCTCCGCCGCCAGCTTCAGGCCGCTCGACGGCAGCTGCGTGGTCAAAAACAGCAGCGCGACAAATCCCAGCAGGACAAACAGTCCCGTGCCGATTTCGATTCCGCGAGTGGAGCGCATTTAAAACCTCAATTCTTAAGCAAGCGGCATTCAGATGAACGCCGCGGTGAGCATGTAATCCAGCAACAGCGTCAGTACCGAGGACGCCACCACCGTGCGCGTCGTCGCCAGACCCACCCCTTCGGCGGTCGGGTCCGCGTGATATCCCTCATAGACGGCAATGAGACTGCAGATGAATCCGAACACGACGCTCTTTACGATGCCTTCGGTGAGATCCTTGAGCCCCACCGAACTTTGCATCTGCGACCAGAACGAACCGTTGTCCACGCCCATCATGCGTACGCCGATCACGTAGGCGCCGAACAGACCGATCACATCGTATACCGCGGTCAGCAGAGGCATGGAAATGAGTCCGCCGAGAAAGCGCGGCGCAACCACGTAGCGCATCGGATCGACGGCCATCATCTGCATTGCCGTCAATTGATCGGTGGCCCGCATCAGACCTATTTCCGAGGTCAGCGCAGTGCCCGCCCGACCGGCGAACAGCAGCGCGGTGAGCACCGGACCGAGTTCCTTGAGCAGCGCCAGTGCGGTGGCAAAACCCAGCGCCTCCGTTGAACCGAAGCGCTGCAGCGTCGTGAAGCCCAGCAGCGCCAGCACCATGCCGGTAAACAGGCCCGAGAGCATGATGATCACCAGCGAACGTCCGCCGGCGTTGAAGATCTGGGCGATGACGAGGCTCGGCCGGGCCAGCACCCGTCCGCACTGCACCAGCATCTGGGCCAGGAAAATGGCCATGTGGCCGATGCGCGCCAGGGATCGCAGGATGATGCCGTCGCGCACGGCAGCGGTGCTCATGGGGCACCTCCCAGCAACTGACTGACCAGGTCGGGCGCCGGATAGTGGAACGGCGCCGGGCCGTCGGGATCACCGCTCATGAACTGGCGCACGATGGGCAGTTGGCTCGCGGCCAGGTCGCGCGGGGTGCCGCCCGCCACGATCGTCCCGGAGGCCATCAGATAGCTGCGGTGCGCAATGCTCGCCAGCTCGTTTACGTCATGAGAGACGATGATGCTGGTAATGCCCAGCGCCTGGTTCAGTTGTTGAATCAGGCGCTGGATCACTCCCAGGGCGATGGGATCCAGGCCCACGAACGGCTCATCGTAGATCAGCAGTTCAGGATCCATGACGATGGCCCGGGCGAGGGCCACACGCCGCGCCATGCCGCCGGAAAGCTCCGCCGGCATCATGTGTGCCGCACCGCGCAGGCCCACTGCATTCAGCTTGGTGAGCACCAGGTTTCTGATCAGCGGCTCAGGCAGATCGGTGTGCTCACGCAGCGGGAAGGCGACATTCTCGAATACATCGATATCGCTGAGCAGTGCGCTGTTCTGGAACAGCATGCCCATGCGCTTGCGCATCGCAAACGTTTCTTCCGAGCCCAGATCGGCCAGATTCTGGCCGAAGACCTCGACGACACCGCCGTCGGCATAGATCTGCGCCGTCATCAAGCGCAGCAGTGTGGTCTTACCGGTGCCGCTCGGACCCATCACGGCCGTGATCTGCCCGCGCATCGCCTGCAACGACAATCCGGAGAAAATGGGCCGGCCGCCGATCGAATAGTGCACGTCGCGCACATCGACAATGACTTCGACAGCGGCGGCCTTGGCCGGATCGGCCTGCCCCGCGACCAGTGGTCCGGCTGCGTTTTGTTGTATCACGTGTTGGAGAATGCCTCAGGCGGCCTTGGTTTCCAGGTCGGCAGTGTAACTGCCGGTGGTGGCCAGGCTGTTCAGGCGCGCCCGCTTCAGAAATGCCTGCTGCCCGATCTCGTAGCCTGCGGCGGTGCCGCCCCAGCCCTTGAGTGCAGCATCCTGCAGTGCGCGGCCATAGCTGAACGTCAGGGACCAGGGCAGAGCGCTGATCTTGTTCATCAGTGACAGGTGCAGCGTCGCCTCCTGCGAGGACTGGCCGCCGGAGAGAAACGCGATACCCGGCACTGCGCTTGGAACGTGGCGCTTCAAACAGCGCACGGTCGACTGCGCGACCTGTTCCGGGCCGGCGCGATTCGCGGCCTTCTTGCCGGAAATCACCATGTTGGGCTTGAGGATCATGCCCTCCAGGTAGATGCGATGCTTGTAAAGCTGATCGAATACCACCTCCAGGGTCTCATTGGTGACCGCCTCGCAGCGTTCGATGGAGTGATCGCCATCCATGAGCACCTCCGGTTCGACTATCGGCACGATCTGCTGTTCCTGGCACAGTGCGGCGTACCGGGCCAGCGCCTGGGCATTGGCTTCGATGGCGTAGGCGGTGGGGATGTCCTTGGCGATATCGATCACGGCACGCCACTTGGCGAAGCGCGCCCCGAGCTTGTAATACTCCTGCAACCGCTCGCGCAGGCCATCCAGGCCCTCGGTGATGGTCTCGCCGGTGAAGCCGGCCAGGGGCTTGGCGCCGAGGTCCACCTTGATGCCGGGAATCACCCCGACGCTGGTCAGATAGTCGGCGAAGTTCACGCCTTTGGAGGTTTTCTGGCGGATCGTCTCATCGTAGAGGATCACTCCGCTCACCCACTGCTGGGCACCCGGGGCGGTCAGCAGCATGTCGCGGTAGGTGCGCCGATGCTCTTCCGTGGAGTCCAATTTGATGCCGTCGAAACGCTTCTTGATGGTGCTGGAGCTTTCATCCGCAGCGAGCAGTCCCTTGCCCTTTGCCACCATGCCGTGGGCAACTTTTTCAAGATCGCTGAGATTCATCGTCGCGTACCCCCTTAGGTACTTTTCATGGAATGGGATTGAGCGCGGAAGAATACCAAATCGGCACGACGCAGCCTCCGATGCCGCAATGCGGCGCTTGGATTGGAACATAAAGAGTACTAAAATGGTCCTACTTACCTCCTCAGGCTGCCCGGCACCCCCATGCTACGCATCAGCAAGTTGACCGATTACGCCACGGTGGTGCTTGCCGCCCTGGCCGAACACCCCGAGCAGGTGCGCACCGCCGCGGCCTTGGCCGTGCGCACCCGCATCGCGGCCCCCACTGTCAGCAAGCTATTGAAACAGCTGCATAAAGCCGGCCTGCTGACCTCGACACGGGGCCTGCGCGGCGGTTATCAGCTCGCGCGCCCCGCCGCCCAGATCACGGTGGCTGCGATCCTGGATGCCCTGGAGGGACCGGTCGCCCTGACCGACTGCGCGGGCGGCCACGGGCAGTGCGGAATCGAACACAACTGCCGCGTTGCACCCGTTTGGCAGCGATTGAACGTCGCCATCCGCCGGGCGTTGAGTGACGTGACGCTGGCGGAGCTTGCCGGACTGGATGCCGTCCAGCCCCGGCTACCGATCCTGGAAAACCAAATCAAATTTGCAGCCCGCCATGACTGAGAACACCGCACTCGTAGAACTGGTCGGCCGCCAGTACCAACACGGCTTTGTCACGGACATCGAGTCCGATACCGTCGCCCCCGGCCTCGATGAGGACGTCGTACGCTTCATCTCGCGCAAGAAGGGGGAGCCCGAGTTCCTGCTGCAATGGCGCCTGAAGGCCCTGCGGCACTGGTTCACCTTGCGCGAGCCGCACTGGGCCCGCGCGCACTACCCGGCCATCGACTACCAGTCCATCTCCTACTTCTCCGCACCCAAGGCGAAGACGGACGGTCCGAAGAGCCTGGCAGATGTCGATCCGAAGCTGCTGGAGACCTATGCCAAGCTCGGCGTGCCGCTGCACGAGCGGGCGCGGCTCGCCGGCGTCGCCGTGGATGCGGTGTTCGACAGCGTGTCGGTCGCCACCACCTTCAAGGAGCGGCTCTCGGCCGCAGGCGTGATCTTCTGTTCCTTCTCCGAGGCGGTGCGCAATCACCCCGCGCTGATCGAGCAGTACCTGGGCACCGTGGTCCCGGTCGCCGACAACTTCTACGCGGCGCTGAATTCGGCCGTGTTCACGGACGGCTCGTTCGTCTACGTGCCCAAGGGCGTGCGCTGCCCCATGGAGCTGTCGACCTATTTCCGCATCAACGCGGCCAATACCGGTCAGTTCGAGCGCACGCTCATCATCGCGGACGCGGACTCGCATGTCAGTTACCTCGAGGGTTGCACCGCGCCGATGCGCGATGAGAACCAGCTGCATGCGGCGGTGGTGGAGCTGGTGGCCCTCGATAACGCCTTCATCAAGTACTCCACGGTGCAGAACTGGTATCCGGGCGACGAGCGCGGCGTGGGCGGCATCTACAATTTCGTGACCAAGCGCGGCGAGTGCCGCGGCCGCAATTCGCACATCTCCTGGACCCAGGTCGAGACCGGATCGGCCATCACCTGGAAATACCCAAGCTGTGTGCTGCGCGGCGAAGGCTCCATCGGGGAGTTCTACTCGGTCGCGACCGTCAACAACTACCAGCAGGCCGACACCGGCACCAAGATGATCCACATCGGCCGCGACACCCGCAGCACGATCGTGTCCAAGGGCATCTCGGCGGGGCACGGCCAGAACTCCTACCGTGGCCTGGTGAAGATCCTGCCCAGCGCGCATGGCGCCCGCAATTTCACGCAGTGCGATTCACTGCTGATGGGCGGTACCTGCGGTGCGCACACCTTCCCGTACGTCGAGGTCAAGAATCCGACCGCGACGGTGGAACACGAGGCCAGCACCTCGAAGATCAGCGAGGACCAGCTGTTCTACTGCCAGCAGCGCGGGATCGCCACCGAGGACGCGGTGAACATGATCGTCAGTGGCTTCTGCAAGTCGGTCTTCAAGGAACTGCCGATGGAGTTCGCCGTCGAGGCCCAGAACCTGCTCGCGGTCAGCCTCGAAGGTGCTGTCGGCTGAGTCTCCAAGGACATTTTTCGAAAAAGAAATGCATTCATGTTAATCGTCGAAGATCTGCACGTTTCCGTCGGCACCACCCAGGTGCTCAAGGGCCTCAACCTCACCGTTCCGACCGGTGAAGTGCACGCCATCATGGGCCCCAACGGGTCGGGCAAGAGCACGCTCTCCTATGTGCTGGCGGGCCGGCCGGGGTACATCGTCACCTCCGGCGCGGTGACCTTTGATGGCCAGGATCTGCTGGCCCTGGCCCCGGAGGAGCGGGCCCGCAGCGGCCTGTTCCTCGGGTTCCAGTACCCGGTGGAAATCCCCGGCGTGAACAATGTCTATCTGCTCAAGGCGGCCCTCAATGCGGCACGCAAGCATCGGGGGCTGCAGGAAGTCGACGCCTTCGAGTTCCTGGGACTGGTGCGCGAGAAGATGAAGCTCATGCAGATGCCAGAGACGTTCCTGTCGCGCGGCGTCAACGAGGGCTTCTCCGGCGGTGAGAAGAAGCGCAACGAGATCCTGCAGATGCTGGTGCTGGAACCGCGGCTGGCGATCCTGGATGAAACCGACTCCGGGCTCGATATCGATGCTCTCAAGGTCGTCGCCGCCGGTGTCAGCAGCCTGCGCGATGCGAACCGCTCCTTTGTGCTGGTCACCCATTACCAGCGGCTGCTGGATCACATCGTTCCGGACAAGGTGCACGTTCTGGCCGGTGGTCGGATTCTGCGCAGCGGCGATCACACCCTGGCACACGAGCTGGAACGCCGTGGCTATGACTGGGTGGTCAGCGAGGCGGCATGACCAGTCCCCTCCTGACCCGGATCGCTGCCGAGCATGCAGCGGCGTTGACCGCGCAGTCCGCCACGCCGCAGTCACTTGCGCATCGGCGTACTGCGCTGCAGGGCCTGCTGGCCCGCGGCCTGCCGACCCCGCGCGATGAGAACTGGCGCTACGCGAACCTGCGGCCACTGGAGAAGGCGAACTTCACCCCCGGAACCGCGGCCCCTGCCCTGAGCGCAGCGCAACTCCCGGCCGCCATCGACGGCTTCACGCGATTCGTGTTCGTGGATGGACAGTTCGCCCCGCAGCTCTCTGCGCCGCCCGGTGCCGTTGGCGCGGCGCTCGTGACGCGCCTGCAGGGGGAGCTGGCAAGCGACGAGCAGGCCTTTGCGCTGCTCAATGAGGCCTTCGCCACGGATGGGGCCGACATCCAGGTCGCAGCGACCGAGACGCCCGTGGATCTGGAGGTGCTGTTCTACAGCGCCTCGGGCGCGGCGGCCTATCCACGGCTGAATGTGCGCCTGGCGCCCAACGCGCGCCTGCGTCTCATCGAGCGTCACATCGGTGCGGCGGCCCCCGCGCAGTTCATCAACTCCGTCGTGCGCGTCGCGATCGCCGCGAGCGCCGCCTGCACTCACTACCGGCTGCAGGAAACAGGTAACGCGGCAACCTGGACCGACACGGTGCGTGCCACGGTGGCACGCGATGCCCGCTACGACCTGCACCTGCTGCAGCTGGGTGCGCTGGCGGCCCGCTCTTCGGTCGACATCGCGCTCGCGGGCCCGGCCGCGCAGACCCGGGTCGACACGGTAGCCCTCGCCGACGGCCAGCAGGTGCACGACACGATGATCGTGGTGGACCACCAGGCCGCCCATACCCAGACCCGCGAAAACTTCCGCGGCATTGCCGCTGGCCGCGCGCGCATCGGCTTCAACGGCCTGGTCATCGTGCGCGATGCCGCGCACCACGCCGATTCGGCGCAGTCGCTGAAGGGCCTGATCGCCGGCACCGACGCGGAGATCGATCTGCGGCCACAGCTGGAAATTCATACCGACGAGGTCCGCTGCAGTCACGGCGCCACGACCGGCAAGCTGGACGATGCGATGCTGTTCTACCTGCTGACCCGCGGCATTGAGCCGGCCGTAGCCCAGCGACTGCTGAAGTGGGCGTTCATCACCGACGTGGTGGCCGCGATCGATGTCCCGGCGCTGCGCGTGCACGTGCAGCGCAGCCTCGCCAGCCATATGCAGGACGCGCAGAGCCTGGAGGACTTGCTTTCATGAGCGCTACCCCCCTGAGAGTCGCAACCGCCGCCTATGACGTGGAGCGCGTGCGCCGCGATTTCCCGATCCTGGCGCGCACCGTGCACGGCAAGCCGCTCACCTATCTCGACAGCGCCGCCTCATCGCAGCGGCCGCTGGCGGTGATCCGTGCCGTCGATGATTACGAGAGCCGCTCACATGCGAATGTCCACCGGGGGGTGCATGCCCTGAGCCAGGAGGCCACCGCGGCCTTCGAGGGCGCGCGCGAACGCGTCCGCCGTTTCATCAATGCCCGCTCCACCCGCGAGATCATTTTCACCCGCGGCACCACCGAAGGCATCAACCTGGTGGCGCAGTCCTATGGCCGGGCGCGGCTCGGACCCGGGGACGAGATCCTGATTACCGCGCTCGAGCACCACGCCAACATCGTTCCGTGGCAGATGGTCCGCGATGCCACGGGCTGCTCGCTGGTGGTGGCGCCCATCGATACCGCAGGCGAGCTGATCATGGAGGAGTTTCACCGGCTGCTGACACCGCGGACGCGCCTGGTCGCCGTGGCCCATGTATCCAACGCCCTGGGAACCGTCCTGCCGGTGGCCGAGATCATTACCGCCGCGCACGCGCGAGGGGTGCCCGTGCTCGTGGATGGCGCGCAGGCGGTTCCGCATACACGGGTCGACGTCCAGGCGCTGGGCGCGGACTTCTATGCCTTCTCGGCTCACAAGCTCTACGGTCCCACCGGCATCGGCGTGCTCTACGGCCGCGAGGAACTGCTAACGCAGATGCCGCCGTGGCAGGGCGGCGGCGACATGATCCTCACCGTGACCTTCGAGCGCACCACCTATAACGAGCTGCCCTATAAGTTCGAGGCCGGGACGCCCAACATTTCCGGCGCCGTGGGCCTGGGCGCTGCCATCGACTACGTCGAGTCCCTGGGCATAGATGCCATCGCGACCCATGAGCACGGCCTGCTCGAGGCGGCCACCGCGGCGCTCACGCAGATTCCGGGTCTGCGTCTCATCGGCACTGCCCGGCACAAGGCGGCCGTGGTCTCCTTTGTAATGGAGGGGATCCATCCCCATGATCTGGGAACCATCCTGGACGCCGAAGGCGTGGCGGTGCGCACCGGCCACCACTGTGCCCAGCCGGTGATGGATTTCTTTGGTATCCCGGCGACCGCCCGCGCCTCCTTTGCCTGCTACAACACGCTGGCGGAAGTGCAGCAGCTCGCCGCAGCGTTGCGCCATGCGCAGGAGGTTTTCGGCTGATGGAGTTGAAGGACCTGTACCGAGACGTGATCCTGGATCACAACCGGCAGCCGCGTAACTTCGGCCGCCTGGATCCGGCCGATGCGACGGCCGATGGTCACAACCCGCTGTGCGGAGACCGGCTGACGGTCTCGCTGCGCCTGGCGGGCGACACCATCGCGGACATCCGTTTCGAGGGCAAGGGCTGTGCGATTTCCACCGCGTCGGCATCATTGATGAGCGAGGCGGTGAAAGGTCACGATCGCGCCGCCGTGCACGACCTGTTCACGCGCGTGCACGCGCTGCTCACGCAACCTGAAGCGCCGGCCGATGAATCACTCGGCAAGCTTGCGGCATTGTCCGGTGTGCGCGAATTCCCCTCGCGGGTGAAATGCGCAAGCCTGTGCTGGCACACGCTCAACGCCGCCCTGGAACACGGCGGCACCATTTCCACCGAAGCTGGCAACGAGGCTTCCTCCGAAGGCACCCGATGAGATCGCACGAAAACGAACCCGTCGTCATCTACCGTCAGGTGAATGCCGTGGTGGTCCCCGCCGGACAGGAAGTGACCCTGAAGCCCGGACAGGCCGGATACATCACCCAGGCGCTGGGCGGCAGCTTCACGCTGTATATCGACGGCAATCTCTACCGGCTGGCCGGCGCCGATGCCGACGCCATCGGCAAGGAAGTGCTTAGGATTCCGGAGCTGCCGCCCAATGCCACCGACAGCGATGTGCTGGACGCCGTATGGGCGCAGCTGCGGACGTGTTTCGATCCTGAGATCCCCATCAACATCGTCGAACTCGGCCTCGTCTACGACTGCGCGGTGACGCCCGCGGCCGATGGCACGCGCAGCGTGGATATCAAGATGACGCTCACGGCTCCGGGGTGCGGCATGGGCGACATCCTCGTGGACGATGCGACCGACAAGATCAAACTGATTCCCACGGTCACCGAGGCGAAGGTCGAACTGGTATTCGACCCGCCCTGGAATCAATCGATGATGACCGAGGCCGCGCGCCTGCAGACCGGGATGTTCTGAGGATGCCCGGGCAATGGATCGATGTGGGGGCGGCCAGCGCGGTGCGCGAGGACCGCACCTTCACCGCCGAGGTGGACGGCTACCCCGTGGTGATTGCACGGTGCGGCGAGGACTTCTACGCCATGGAGGATCGCTGCACCCATGACGGAGAATCCTTCGCGGCCGCCGATGTCGAGGACTGCGAGATCATCTGCCCGCGCCACTTCGCGCGCTTTTGTCTCAAGACCGGGGAGGCCCTCTCGCCTCCCGCGTATGAACCGGCACGCACCTTCAGGGTCCGGATCGAAAACGGGCGGATACTGATCGAAGCCTAAAATATGATCTAATCCTGCGGCATTCCATCTTCTTATCAACTCCATAACGATTGGTACTTCTATGTCGGACTCCGCAACTGAAATCGGACAAATCAAGGCCCTGATGAAGGGCGCGTCGGTCGAGATGACCTGCAAGGACACCGAGCACCTGGCCGAGGCCGCCAAGGTCCTGCCGGCCGGCACTGACATCTTCATCGCGCTGTTCCCGAACCAGAGCTTCGAGGAACTCACCGAGGCCGCGCGCGCCGTGAAGGCGGCAGGTTTCACTCCCGTACCGCACGTGCCGGCGCGCCGCATCAAGGACGTAGCCCAGGTTACGCAGATCGCACAGGGATTCGCCGCCGCGGGCGTCACCAGGTTCCTGCTGGTTGCCGGTGACATGACCTCCGCCGAGGGCGCCTTCGATTCGACCATCGGCGTGCTCGCCAGCGGTGAGTTTGCCAAAGTCGGCATCAAGAGCATGTACATGGCCGGCCATCCGGAAGGCCATGCGCACATGACGACCGAGCAGCTGCGCGAATACGAACAGAAGAAGATCGCGATCGCCAACGAACAGGGCGTGAACCTCACCTTCGTGACGCAGGTCGTGTTCGAGCCCGAACCGTTCATCGAGTGGGAACAGACCCTGCGCCGCGCCGGCGTGCACAACGCCGTACGCGCCGGGCTGCCCGGCCCCGCGAGCCTGAAGACCCTGCTGCGCTATGCCAAGATCTGCGGCGCCGGCGCCTCGATGCGCGCCCTCATGGGCGGCGGCAAGATGGCGCTGGTCGCGAGCCTGCTGGGCGACAGCGGTCCGGAAGAAACCATCCGCACGATTGCGCGCGAACAGGCCGCCGGCAAGGTCAACTTCAACGGCCTGCACTTCTTCGCGTTTGGCGGTTTCCTGAAGACCAGCAAGTTCGTGGCCGCAATCCAGCAGGGCAACATCACGCTGGATTCCAAGGGCGAGGCATTCAAGGTTCGCGTCTGAACTGACCCTGCTGTGGCGCGACGTCGCGGCTGATCCGCCGCCGTGACGTCGCATTCCTTCTGCTGCGGCCCGTCCGAGCCGCGCTGCGCCCCCGCGCAACCCCATCAACGCCCCATGACCGCGCTGCCCCGATCTGCAGATCCCGGGCTTCCCCAAGGATTTGCGCAGCCAACCTGGGCTCCATTACATGTAACGCTTGACAGCGTTACCAGTAATGCATAGGCTACGGCCCATTGCGTTACCAGTAACGCATTTCTCAGGGCGGTTTGTTTTGACCAAGGACGGCAACCGAAGGCGGCAACAGACACGTCGCCAGAAACTGCGGAAGGAAGGCCTCGTGATGCGCGAGGTGTGGATACAGCCGCAGCACGCCCCGGTCCTGCTCAAGGTCGAGAAGCTGCTCAGAAAACCAAATGCCCACCCACTCATTCACGCTTTGAAAGGGGTCAGCGCCGCCATGTCAACCGGATCAGTTACCACTCAAACGCTGCTTCCAGACCTGCAGTCAGGATCCCTCGCCGCCTCGCGCCGCTATACGTTCTCACTGGTCGAGGGGCTGGAGCCGGTCATTCAGGCCGTTGCCCATGACTACGGCGATGTGAACGTCTACATCGCGGTCACCGGGGAAATAGCGATCGCGCAGGCAACCTTGTTTCCGGTTGCCAGAGTCCGGGACACCGCCCGGCTCAACGATCGGATCCTGCGCACGGAGAAACTCTTTGATCTGGCCAATATCTCGATAGACACCCATCCGGATGGCTTGGAGTTCTACGTGATTTATGGCGCCCTGCGCGCCGCCTCGGCGCTGTCCGACATCGAATTTGAGATCGACACGCTCGCCCGCAACGCGGTGGACGCCGCGGGTGCGTATCGCGAATTCGTGAAGTAAACGAAGGAGATCACACATGTCAGGCGTACTGGAAAAACTTTGGACCGCACTGCGCGGCGCCGCCAACGAAGCCGGAGAGGCCGCCGTGGATGTCAACGCCACGCGCATTCTTGACCAGGAGATCCGCGACGCCGACGCCGAGCTGCGCGATGCCCGGGTCGCCCTGGCCGGCATGATGGGCAAGCAGACCGTGGAGCGTAACCACCTTACCGAAAAGCAGGCGAAGCTCGATGAGTACGCCGGCTACATCCGCCAGACACTTACCAAACAGAAGGCCGCCGAAAGCGCGGGCCAGGCGGCCGAGGCTGCGAAACACAGCGCGCTGGCTCAGGAAGTTGCAGCCAAATACGCCGAGCAGGAAGCGCTCATCACGGCCAGCAACAGCGTGGTCGCCGAGTACGGCAAAAACATCGACGTGCTCAAGCAGAAGATCACCGCGGGCGAGACCGCCATCCGCACGCTCAAGCAGCGTGCGGACACGGTCAAGGCCAAACAGCATGTCATCAAGGCCTCAGCGGCGGTGGCTGCCGCCAGCTCCGGCACCGATTCCCGGGCACGCAGTGCCCTGGATAGTCTGGAACGCATCGAAAAACGCCAGGAAGAGGCGCTCGCGCAGATGGATGCGGCAAACGCACTCTCCGCAGAATCAACGGGCGAAGCCCTGGAGGAACGGCTGCGCAAGGCCGGCGTCGTCCCGGGGGCGAGCGCTGCCAGCGACGTGCTCGCGAGATTCAAGAACGAAGGCCCCCCGAGCGAGGGTTCCGGGCCCGCCACCTGATTGTCGAAAGGATTCGGTCATGAGTTTCGGGACGATGATCAGCGCGCTCGCGCGCGATGCAAAGGAACGACTGCGGCCGCCGCCGCCGCGGCCGCTGCTGCCACCGGAGCCGCTCAAATTACGGCGCGGTGGCTTCGTGGAGATCGATTCGGTGCCGTTCCGGATGTTGAACGGACGTGCGAATTTCGAGATCGGAAATTGTGCCCAGCCGATCGCCGCGCGCGGACTCGTTGATCTGAAGGGCAGCTGGCTGCATCGCTACTACCTCGATGACGATGAGACCTGGCTACAGGTCAAGACCGACGGCGGCACGGACGACGCGGATGTTTCAGAGTGCATCGTGTGGCAGTACTGGGATACGGCGACCCCGGCAAATCACGCCGAGCTGGCGACAATCGCGGGAGCCAACAGCGATGTGGGCCTGCCCACCTATGAGGTCGGCGCGTTTCTCTACCACCGCGTGTGGGGAGTTTCCAAGGGTCAAACCGAACTCGTGCCATTCATCGAGCAGGTGTTTGACAAGAGCGACACGGTAGCCAGCCGCAGCTGCAATCACTACGCCATGTTGTACCGGCGCCTGATCGAGGCCAGCAGCCGCGCGGAATACGTATTGATTTCCGTCGAAGAAATGCCGGACAGCCTGCAGGTTGTCACCTCGATCGGCGTGGATCTGAACCCGGCCGACCTGACCGTCACCTGAAGGGAAACGCAAACATGTCTCACCCCTGGGCCCTCTCGTTCCTCGGCCTGCCGGCCTTCCTCAGCTACTTTGGCTGCGCGATGCTGCTGCTGTTGCTGTTCGGCTTCATCTATACCCGTCTCACGGCCCACGATGAGTTCGAACTCATCCGCCATGGGAAATCATCTGCGGCCATCGCCCTCGGCGGCTCGCTCCTGGCATTCGCGCTGCCGCTGTGCAGCGCCATCATTCATTCGGCCTCGCTCATCGACTTTCTGATCTGGGGCGTGATTGCCCTCGTGATCCAGATCGCCACCTTCTTCGCCGTCCGCGTCTTTCTCTCAAATCTTTCGCAAAGAATCACCAACAATGAGCTGTCGGCGGGTCTCTTCGTGGCGCTGGCATCGCTGTCGGTGGGTGCAATCAATGCGGCGTGCATGACGCCGTAACCCAAGGGTCATACCGGTCTTACACCGTCGCAGGGAGTGACAATGAAGCGTTCACGATCAATCCAGCTGCTGCTCATGGGTACCGCGCCGCTGCTGCTGTCCGCATGCGACAACCCATCGCCTCCGCAGCCGCAGCCGCAGACGGCACTTGCCTACCAGGGACTGACCCAGTGCATCAGTGACGGTAAGGTCGGCGCCGACATCTGTGAGAAGGCGTATGCCGACGCCATCCAGGCGCAATACCGGGACGCGCCCCGCTTTGATTCCCTCACCGACTGCCAGGCGCAGTACGGGTACGACCAGTGCCACCACGTAGAAACGTCATCCGGTGGCTGGTTCATGCCCGCGCTCGCCGGTTTCATGGTCGGCCGCGCACTGAGCCACCACGACGGTTACAACTACGGCTATGGATATGGCGGCGGCTATGGGCAGCCCCTGTACCGAGCGCGCGGGGACCGTGCCGAATGGCGCACGGCTTCAGGCGAGCGTTTTGGCGGTGCGGCCCGGGGTCCCTACAGCCCCACCGTGGCGGAGACACTGTCCCGGGGTGGTTTCGGCATGAGCTCAGCGGCGCGTGGCAGCTGGGGCGGCTGGGGCGGCTGATGGCCGTCGGTCCAGGAGACGACTCATGCAGCGCGTGGTAATGGCGGAGCGACCCCGATGGCGCGAGCAGGCCGAGTCGCTGGGATTCCGCTTTCACTCCATCGGCGGGGATCCCTACTGGGACGAATCGGTGCATTACCGCTTCACGCTGGCGCAGATCGAATCGGGAATCGAACAGCCCACGCAGGAAATACATGAACTGTGCATGGACCTCGTGAGTCGCGCGGTGCGCGATGAAGAGTATCTGCGCCGGCTCGCCCTGCCCGAGCGCTTCTGGGATCTCATCCGCTCGTCCTGGGGCCGCGGTGATCCTCACCTCTACGGACGTATGGACCTCGCATACGACGGGGCGGGTCCGGCCAAACTTTTCGAGCTGAACTACGACACCCCGACGTCGCTCTATGAGGCAGCCGTGTTTCAATGGATCTGGCTGCAGGATTGCATCGCGGCTGGTCGGCTGCCGCCCGATACCGACCAGTTCAACTCCCTGCAGGAAAAGCTCCTGAGCGCCTTCTCGATGCTCGTCGCAAGTGTCAACGGCCGGATGCATTTCGCCTCCGTCCGGCGGTCCATCGAGGATCGCGCGACCGTCGAGTACCTGGAGGACCTCGCCCGCCAGGCCGGCATCCACACCACCTACGTCGCAATGGAGGACATTGGCCGCACCGTCGATGGCCGCTACACGGACTGCGACAACAATGTCATCGAGGCGATCTTCAAGCTCTATCCTTGGGAATTTCTCTTCACCGACGAGTTCGCCCAGTACCTGCGGTCCGCCGCGGCAACATGGTTCGAGCCGCCCTGGAAATCGATTCTCTCCAACAAGGGGGCCCTCGCGCTGCTGTGGGAACTGCATCCCGGGCACCCGAACCTGCTGCCCACTTTCTTTGAAACCATAACCGAGGCCACAGCGCAGCTGCCCCGCGGCTGGGTTCGCAAGCCGCTGTTCTCACGTGAGGGCGCAAACGTCGAGCTGGTCACGCTACAGGGCGAGCATCTCCAAGTGCCTGGGCCCTACACGGACTTCCCCTACGTCCGGCAGGCGTTCCACGCATTGCCGAAGTTTGCCGACAGCTATGGGCTGATCGGCAGTTGGGTCATTGGTGATCAGCCGGCCGGAATTGGAGTGCGCGAGGACTCCTCCCTCATCACGCGCGACACTGCCCGCTTCGTACCGCACATCGTCAGCTAGCGCACGTGGCCGGTGCCCGGTGTACACTTGATCGGGTGTACAGCCGACCGCCTTCAGGGCCCGACGTCATCGCCCGGCTGCTCCGGGGCCCGGCGCTGTATTTTGTAGCGGGCGAGGATCCGCAACCCGAGCTGCCCAGGGTGCCCGAATCGCGCCGCTCTGCGGTAGCGGGCCTCGTCGTCACCTTGTTGCTGGTACTGGGCGGAGTGCTCCTGGTACACGTACTGGGTCGGACGGCAAAACTTCAAGATTGCGTGATGTCGGGACGAACCAACTGTGCGCCGATCAACCCGTAGCTGCGCGCGCCGAATACTGGCGGGCATCGTGGTACTGGCGGCGGTTGCGGGCTGCGGCCTCGCGCACGCCCAGCCCCAGCGGCAGACCATTTCCGGCGACTTCTGGACCGAACCTGCCACATTGCGATCCCTCGGATTCGAGTGGCGCATTTCCGGCGACGACAATCGCAACGCAGCGGTTGAAGTCAGCTACCGCAAGAAGGGCGAAACGACCTGGCACAAGGCGCTGCCGCTGTTTCGCGTGCAGCACGAATCCGTGATGGGTGGCCTGCCGCGCGACGGCGACGGTCAGCACTTCAACCGCTATGTTGCACCGAATATGTTCGCGGGCAGCATCCTGAACCTGGAACCGGGCACCACCTACGAGGCCCGGTTCGTACTTTCCGATCCGGATGGCGTCCGCGGTCCAAAGGTGAAGATGGTGACAGCCCACACGCGCCGCGAGCCGCAGCCCGCCGCGGGGGGGCACGTCTATCACGTCTATCCATTCGATTTCAAAGGCACTCGACAGCAGCCGGCATTCACGGGCCTGCTCGCGGCCTACTACCTCGGTTCGGACCAATCCGATCATTCCCGTGAGATGCCCCCGCGTGTGCTGCCGGGCGACACCATCCTGGTGCATGCAGGCCTCTACAAGGACAACCGCTTCGTCTACAGCGGCTTTGATCGCACCATTGCCGCGTACGGAACGCCCTTTGACGGCACCTACTATCTGACGCAGAACGGCACGCCGGACAAGCCCGTCGTCATCAAGTCCGCCGGCGACGGCGAAGTGGTATTCGACGGCGACGGCTGCGATAACCTGTTCAACCTGATGGGCGGCAGCTACAACTACTTCGAGGGCATCACCGTCCGTAATACCCAGGTGGCCTTCAAGCTCGGTATCAAGAACATCGCCGGCTCCAGCGGCTTCACCTTGAAGCACAGTCGCATCTACGATGTGGGCCGGGTCATCGAGGCGGGTTGGTCCGGATCGAAGGACTTCTACATTGCCGACAACGTGTTCATCGGCCGGCATGATCCCAACAAGCTGCAGAGCTGGTTCACGCCGGAGGTCTGGGCGAAATTCCCCGGCTATCCGGCGCTCATAAAATCCGAATATGCCGTCAAGGTGTATGGCCAGGGCCACGTCGTCGAGTACAACTACGTTGCCAACTGGCACGACGGCATCGACGTCGACACCTACGGTGATCCGGACGGCACGCCGAATGAACTGCGGGATCGGGTTCCCGTCGCCATCGACATCAACAACAACGACATCTACAACGCCGACGACAACTGCATCGAGGCGGACGGCGGCGCGCACAACATCCGCGTGTTCCAGAACCGCTGCTTCAACTCCACCGGCGGTGCGTTGAGCGCCCAGCCGATTTTCGGCGGACCGCTCTACTTCTACCAGAATCTGGTCTACGGTCAGACCACGGGCGGGTACCTGAAGCTGGTCGACACGCCGGCCGGCGTGCTCCTCTACCAGAACACCTTCATCGGTCAGGCGCGTTATTCAGGGCCTGCCTCCAACATCCACTTCCGGAACAATCTGATCCTTGCGGACGGCTGGACCTCCGAACTGTTTTCACTCAAGACCTTCAACAGCTATTCCGACTCGGACTACAACGGCTTCCGACCCGCCCCTGGCGCCGACTATTCATTCGAATGGGACGCCCCCGCCGCCGGTCTCACGAGCGATTATCAGGGCAAGCTCGACGTGCGCCGCTTCCGGACGCTGCCTGAATTTCGCGCCGCCACCGGCAACGAGGCGCACAGCGTTCTGGTCGACTACGGGATCTTCGTGAATGTGCCGCTGCCTGACCGATCGGATCCGCAGCGGCTCTACAATCCTGAGGAGCTGGATTTCCGGCTGAAGCCCGGCTCCGCTGCAATCGGTGCCGGCATCGAGTTGCCGACGATCACGGATGGATTCACCAGCGCGGCACCGGATCTAGGGGCCTACCAGTCGGGAAAACCGCTACCCCATTATGGGCCGCGGATCGCGCCCCCGGGAGCACCGGCCGCCGATGCGCCGCGCTCCTTCCGGGGGCCGCCAGCCGGTCGCTGACCGCGCGGCGGGCTCACTCGACCACAATGGTCGCACTCATCTGCGGGTGAATGGAACAGATGACGTGATACGTTCCGGGCCGGTCGAACCTGAACGCGAAGCTCATGTCGGTATCGAGCGCACCGGAGCGAAACAAGTCCGGATCGCTGACGACCGTGTGCGGTTCATCGTCCCGATTGATCCACGTCACTGTGGCGCCTGAGCGGATTTTCACCTGCCTGGGTTCGAACATGAAATTTCTGATCTCGACCTGTACGGTGCCAGACGGATCAGGTGCTGCCGGTGCGGTGGCCATACCCTGCCACGATGCCAGCAGACACACTGCAGTCAGTAATCCGTGATTGAGGAATCGCATTTTACGCTCCCGCCAGCGATGCATCGCTCAACGCCAGCGCCCGGGGATGCTTGAGAATCGATACGCTGGTGACGCCGAGCATTCCGGGCAGTTGCTCCACCGGCACTTTCAAAGGTCCCGGGCCCGCCGCCTGGCCTGCCGCCGGCTGCGGGTAGGCAGTGGAGCGGGCCGTATGGAAGGTCACGTTGCCCTCGACCTTCTGGATGATCTGATGGATGTGCCCGTTGAGCACGGTCACTGAGCCGAACCGCTGCAGCTGCAGCAGCAGCTGGTCCGCATCCCCGGTACCCCACCCCCATGGCTCATACACCGTCCACAGCGGCATGTGGGCGAATACGACGATCGGGGTACTGGAGGAGCGTCCCTTGAGATCCGCGGCGACCCAGTCCAACTGCTGCGCACCCAGACTACCGAGTCCCCCGGCTTTGAAATTCAGCACGTTGATCAGCGCGATGAAATGCACGCCGGCGTGATCAAAGCTGTAGTAGCCCCGGTTTTGCGAGGGCTTGCCGAATCGGGAGAAGTATTCGCTGACCGTCGGGTCGGCAACGTCATGCTCCCCGGGCGTGGTATGCAGTTCCGTCGTCCGCAGCTTCGAGAACAGCTGCTGCGCAAGATCAAATTCCCCGGCCCTCGACAGGTGGGTGATATCCCCCGTGTGGATCACCAGGGCCGGCTGCCCGGGCAGGGCGTTGACGAGATCGATGGCGCGGCTGAGCGTCCCGGAGACATCCGGATTGGCGTCTTTCGCGAATCCGATATGCGTATCGCTGAATTGAACGAACAGAGGTTTCCCGACCGCCGCGGCGGCCTCCTTGCTGTCCGCCGCCATTGCGAGGTCCATTGGCGTGAGAATCCCGCCAGACAGAGCAAACAGCGTTCCGGCTCCGCCGTAAGCCATGCAACGCAGTGCGGCGCGGCGCGACAGGCGCCTCTGATCATCGGTCATATCCGTCTCCTTGATGGATTCGGGAGACAAGACTCCGGCGTGCGCTGATTTATTCCGGGTTGTCGCGCGCGCCCGCGTCCTGCAGCAGCCGTGCGAGGCCCTGCAGTTCGTTCCAGCCGGCATCCGAGACCGCGCAATAGCCCACATTCCCCGCCTTCCAGAACTGCAGATGGTAGCCGTTGCGGGTCGAGTTCCGGGGCACGCTGCCACTGCGCAGCGCCCAGCTGAAAACGTTGATGAAGTGCGCACCGTGCTGGTACACCACGACTGCCGCGCGCTGATGATCCAGATAGTCGGCGCGCCCGCCGAGGAGGCGGTACCCCTGCTGTGCAAAATCGGCCACCACCGGGGAAACCTCGGTGCGCCCGGCAAACCACGGTTTCACGGTGTGCTGGTCGGTCGACACCACATCGATCAGATGCGATGACAGCAGCGATCGGGTGTGATCGGCGATGAGGTCATCGAGTAACGGCTTGCCGGGCATTGCTGTCATGAACAGGGCGACGAGCCCCGCGGCCACCGCTCCGCCGCCCGCTCCGCTCACGAGGCCGATCCAGAAGGTTCTTGTCATCCACAGGGGTGGGCCCCGGCGGCTGCGCTGCGCGAAGCCGGATGCAGTGTCCCGATCCAGCCCGTGCCTGATCCGCTCCCGCAGCGCAGCCGGCGCCCGCACGAGGCCTGCGCCACGGATCAGCCGGCGCACCTGGCCCAGCTCCTGCAGCAGCGTGCGGCATGCATCGCATGTCTCCACGTGGCGCTCGATTTCGAGGGCGTTGAGCGCATCGACCTCACCATCGAAAAAAGCCTGTACCCGCAGTGACTCAGCGCATTCCACTAGGCTTCTCCTTCGATCTCGAGCCGCCATCGCGTGCGCAAGGCGGCGCGCGCGCGCGCCAGTCGGGACATGACCGTCCCGATGGGCAGGCTGGTGACGGTCGCGATCTCGCGGTAATCCAGGTCTTCGATTTCCCGCAACACCAGGACCTCGCGGTGGTCTTGCGGGAGCGCCGCCAGCAGCCGCTGCAGCAGCCGCTGATCATCGCGGCGCATTGCAACCGCCTCCGGACCGGGGGTCCCGGCGATGATCGCGCCGCTGTCCTGGTCGTGCTCCTCCGGCAGGGGGACCAGATTCTGCTTCTGCCGCTTGCGATATGCCGTCAGGTGGCAGTTTCTGACAATGATCAGCAGCCACGCCTTGGCATCAGCGCCACGCAGATCATCGAACCCACGAAACGCACGCAAGGTGGCCTCCTGGACTATGTCGTCTGCGTCATTGGCGGACCGGGCAAGCCACCGGGCATAGCGGTACGCAGCATCCAGGTGCGGCAGCACCTGCGCTTCGAATCGCGCCCGCTTATCGTCCATCGATCGTGCCGCTAGTCACATTAAAGGCAAGACCCGGGCAGCCCCGTTTTTATTCCATGGTGCCAGGACGCAGTTCAAGGATTGCACTGCCACATTTCGCCATTATCGGGCCATTCCGACGCCATTTTGCCGCGCAATGCTTTGCAGTAAGGAAGATGCATTGAGTCACCAGCCGATGAAAATTGCGGTTCTGTTCGGCGGCACCAGCGAGGAGCGGGACGTGTCAATCGCCAGCGCCGCCCAGGTCATTCCGGCGCTGCGGGCCCTGGGTCACGAAGTCTATGCCGTCGACACCGCCACCGGCCGGCTGCCGCCAGCCGCCGAACAGCACCTGCTCGCCAGCCGCGTCGCACCCACGCCACCCTCCAGTACCGCGATCGAGCAGGTGCGCGCGCGCGCGGTCAATCTCTCCCCCGATCAATTCGATATCCGCGCCACCGATGTCGTGTTCCTGGCGCTGCATGGCGGCGCCGGCGAGGACGGTCGCATCCAGTCGTTGCTGGACCTGGCAGGCATGCCCTATACCGGCAGCAACCACATTGCCAGCGCGTCGGCCATGGACAAGGATCTGGCAAAGCGGCTGTTCCGTGCAGCTGAGGTGCCCACCGCAGACTGGCTGATGGCGCCCGTGACGACGGCGGAGGTCGCGCGCCTGCTGGGATGGCCCGTCGTGGTCAAACCGAGCAAACAGGGATCAACTGTGGGCTTGAGCGTGGTCCGTCGTGCCGAGGACCTGACCGCGGCGATCGAGTCCGCCCGGGCCTTCGATGATGAAGTCATGATCGAGACATTCATTCCGGGTCGGGAATTCACCGTCGCAATCCTGGGCGACCAGGCGCTGCCCGTCGGGGAGATCATCGCGCCGGGAGAAGTGTTCGACTATCGCTCGAAGTACCAGCAAGGAGGCGCCCGGGAGGTGTTCCCCGCCGACCTTCCCGCTGCGCAGTCACAGGTGCTCCAGGGGTATGCCCTGAAGGCACATCGCGCATTGAAACTGGGGGCCTACAGTCGGATCGACTTCCGGCACGATGCCCAGGGCCGTTTCTGGTGCCTGGAAGCCAACTCTCTGCCCGGGCTCACCGCCACCAGCCTGTTGCCGCAGGCCGCCCAAGCCGCCGGCATTGATTTCCCGACCCTCCTGGAACGCATCTGCAAAGGAGCGATCAAGCCGCGATAGACCCGCTCAGTGCGCTGCCGCGGTGAGGCGCAGGCCGCGCTGCATCAGATAGCGCTCGAGCAACTGCGGATCCTGCTCCGCTGCGGCGAGGGCGACATACGCATCCGGGCGGATCAGATACATGCCATCCCTGGCGAACCCGGCCCCCTCGTGCACGGACTCCCAGGGGAATACATGCACCGCAAGGCGCGAAGCACACCATCCGGCGAGCCTGGAATCGAGGACGCCATACACATGGAGCTGCCAGTCAGTCGTCGTGAGCGTGTCGAAGTTGTCGCTGCCCGAGGCCTTGGCCCAGGGGACGCGGTCGCCGCCGCGGACGGCACCGGCTTTTCCTGCGCTGAGGGCGCTGTCGCGATAGGCGATCACGATCTGGGACACCGCACTGAACAGGTATTCGCGGGCCTCCTCGAATTTGAACAGCGCCGGTACGATGATCGGCACGATGCGCGTGCGAATGAAGTCCGCGGTCCGGCCTTCTGCCGTGGCCAGCGTAAACCCACGATCCGTGGTCGCCACGAGCTTGCGCGCGAACGCGCGCCGCTCGGTTTCATAGGTGTCGAGAAGCCGCTCGGGTGCACAGCCGGAGAGGACACTGCGCAGTTTCCAGGCGAGGTTGATGGCATCGCCGATGCCGGTGTTCATGCCCTGGCCGCCCGCGGGACTGTGGATGTGTGCTGCGTCACCCAGCAGCAGCACGCGCCCCTCGCGGAAATGGTCCGTGACACGATGATGGACCCGATAGGTCGAGAACCAGTTCACTTCGCGAACGTCAACCTTCAGGTTCGCGATGGCCCGCGCGCTCACGTCTTCGAAACGCAGGCTGTCAGGATGTGCAGCACGCTCGCCGCGCACCGTGCCGACCAGTCGGGCCCTTCCGTGGCCCTTCAATGGAAATACCGCCAGAAAGTCCGCTTCCTCGAGATCCACATGCAGCTCACCGTCGAGCGCCGGACCTGCCGCATCGACGTCAGCGACGTAGAACAGCTGCTCGTAGGTCCCACCCGGAAAGCCCGCTGCGATTCCCTGCCGAACGACAGACCGCGCACCATCACAACCTGCGAGGTAGGCGGCTTCACAGGACTCCTCCTGCCCGGCAGGTCCGCGCAACACCGCGGTCACCTGCTCCGCGCCGGCATCGAAGCGGAGCAACTCGGTCCTGCGTTCGACGCTCACCCCGACTGCTGCAAGCCGCTCGATGAGTAGGCGCTCATGCTGATCCTGGGGAAAGACGAAGGGCCCGTAAGGGGTGAGGCCATCGGCGATGGTCGCAAACGAAACCCGTGTCGCCCGCTCACCGCGCACCCACAGATTGATGCCCGCAACCCGCTGGCCCTGATTGAGGAGCGCATCCGTCAGATCAAGCTGCCGATACAGTTCCAGCGTCCGTGCCTGCACGGCGAGCGCGCGGGAGGTGGTACCGGGAGCCTCGGTCCGGTCGATGATGCGGACACTCACGCCCATTCTGGTGAGCCATAGCGCCAGTACCAGCCCGGTGGGACCAGCGCCAGCGATCAGGACTTCAGTGCGGCGGCCCGCAGGTAAAGTTTGCGGCATCATCAATGCTCCCGGTGCCGTTGTAGCGTGCCACCTTAGGATACGCGCACAGCGGGCGTGTGCGATTCACCTGGCCTCGAATCTGCTGTGTCGCGATGATGCGGTCGGGTGCCTTGCCCTGCTCCACCCATGTCTCCAGGACACCCAGGGTATCGAAGGTATCCGGCCCCTCGCCGCCGCCGCAGTGGCCCATGCCGGGAACCATGAACAGCCGGACCCAGTTGTCCGCCTGCTGCGGCTCCGGACTGAGCGTGCGCACCGCCTCATAGAACTCAACGGTGGAACCGGGCGCGACCTGCTGGTCCGCCCAACCGTGATAGAGGATCAGCTTGCCGCCGTGCTTCGCGAAGGCGGCCAGATGGGGATCGAGCTCGTCGATGTCCTTGTCCACGGCATTCGCCTTCGCAGCGTCACGCTCGAGATCAAAGGTGCGCCAGTCCCAATTGGGATTCTGGTAGACGACATACCGGAATTGATCCAGGAACAGGTCAACCGGCGCAGGCCCCGCGGCGAGGCGACCCCAGCGCAGCTCCGTTCCGGGTTCCAGTCGCGGAAACAGCACCTGGCCTTTCGGCGTCGTCGCCGGACTGATCATGATCTGCGCCGTTTTGACCTGCGATGCCGTCAGGCAATCCGGCGCGTCTCCCGCCTTGCACTGCAGGCTCGCGAAGCTCACATGGCAGCTCTCGGGTTCCTCGATCAGGCCATCATTGAGGCCGTCATTGGCGTCGCAGGCGGCAAGCACCGCGGTATGGAGCATCGCGTACTTGCTGGCCGGGATATACGCCGCCGGATCGCCAAATGCCTGCTTCGCGAGCCACAGCGCCCAGGCATTGCGACGCATATTGGCCGGATCCCCCGCAATGATGCCGTCGAACTCCTCCGGGTAGCGGTACGCTTGGATCAAGCCTTCGCGGCCGCCGCCGGAGCAGCCCTGCCAGTACGAATGGCTCGACGTGCGCGCGTACAGCGCCTTGACGAGGACCTTCGCCTCGAGCGTCGTCTCATGCTCGGCGCGGTAGGCGAAATCGATGAATTTCTCCGGATGCCCCATGATGAAACTGGCGCCGCCGCCCCTGTGGCCATCATCAGTGGCGCCGACGGCGTAGCCGCGCCGCAGGGCATCCGCCATTGCCTCGTAGTTGATGGCGCCGCCCCAGCCACCGCTGCCGACGATCAGCAATTTGGTGTTCCAGTTGGCGGGTAGCCAGATCTCCGCACCGATGTCCGAATCCCCGGTCGGCGTAAACTTCAGGACCACGCGGCAGAAGGCAGGCAATTGCGCCAATGCATTGGATGCATCCGGTGGTCTGAAGCTACCCGGGGCAATCACCCGGGCCTCGCCGATCTGAACCCGGGGTGCCGTCAGTGTCACCAGCGCCTCGCAGGTTGCCGCCTGCGCG
>Ga0302316_10000101_pt1 | contig 75623 bp, 76 predicted proteins | sample III_Palsa_N3_2_FD_200456 | JGI IMG/M metagenome (GOLD analysis project Ga0302316, IMG submission 200456) | Peat permafrost microbial communities from Stordalen Mire near Abisko, Sweden - III_Palsa_N3_2 | ecosystem: Environmental > Terrestrial > Soil > Palsa > Peat permafrost | place: Sweden...
TCCTGCAGTTGCCGGTATGCGGCATCGGCCAATTCACGGCGTCCATAACCGACGTTGACGCACCACAAGCCCGCCATGCCGTCGATGATCTTGTTGCCCTCGGAATCCCATACGTAGACGCCCGCCTCTTTGGTGATCACCCGGCTGCCGGCCCCCTTGAGCGCGCTGGTGTCGGAAAAAGGATGAATATGATGTGCCGCGTCAAGCGCGCGCCACTCTTGCGTCGAGCGGGCTGCCGTGCTCCCGGCTTGCCCGGCTGGTCGCACGATAGCGGTTTTTTCGTCGTACCTGAAGTTACTCATGTTGATCTCCATCTTCATCTTTCGGTAAATGGCGGCACTCCGTGAATAGACCCACGCCAGGTGCAAACTCGGCTCATGCCCGTTACCAACCGGGGCCTGCTTGATCTTCCCGGTTTGCCCCTTACAGCAGTGGCTGCATTCCAACCATGATCGCGGCTGACTTATACATTCAGCAGCAAATGCTTACGCTCCCAGGAACTGATCACGCGGAAAAACGCCTGATATTCGGTCTCTTTCAAGGCGAGAAAAGCGCGCACAAACTTGGCGCCGAGAATCTCCGACACCGGTTCGCATTTGGCCATGCGAGCGATGCCCTCTTCCAGATTGCGCGGCAGTTCGTAGGGCAAATCGTAAGCATCGCTGGCGAGCGGTTCGGTCGGTTTCATCTGGCGTGTCATGCCGATATACCCTGCCGCCAGCGTTGCCGCCATTGCCAGGTAGGGATTGCAATCCACCCCCGGAATACGGTTCTCGATGCGGCGCGCCGCCGGCCCCGAGTTCGGCACGCGAAAACCCACGGTGCGATTGTCGTAACCCCACTGCACATTGATCGGTGCGGCCATAAAACGCGACAAGCGGCGGTAGGAATTGATATACGGCGCGAAAATCGGCATCAGGCACGGCACGTAAGCTTGCAAGCCGGCGATATAACCGTAGAAAAGTTCTGAAGGACCATCGGTCGCGGCGTCGGTAAAAATATTGCGCCCGGTGTTGGCGTCGACAACGCTTTGATGAATGTGCATCGCCGAGCCCGGCTCGTTTTCCATCGGCTTGGCCATAAACGTCGCATACATGTTGTGACGCAGTGCGGCTTCACGCACCGTACGTTTGAACAGGAACACCCGATCGGCCAAGTCGAGCGGGTCGCCGTGCAGGAAGTTGATTTCCATTTGCGCGGCACCGACTTCGTGGATCAGCGTGTCGACTTCCAGTTCCTGTTTTTCGCAGTAGTCGTAGATGTCCTCGAACAGCGGGTCGAATTCGTTGACCGCCTCTATCGAATAAGAACGGCCACCCGTTTCCGCGCGGCCGGTACGGCCGACCGGCGGCTGCAACGGCAGGTCCGGGTCCTTGTTCATATCGACCAGATAGAATTCCTGTTCGGGCGCGACAATCGGCTTCCAGCCTTTTGCCTGATACAGCGCAAGCACCTTGCGCAGCACATGACGCGGCGAGATTTCCACGGGTGAACCGTCGAAATGCACACAATCGTGTATCACCTGGGCGGTCGGATCGGGCGCCCAGGGGATCAGCCGTATCGTCGATGAATCGGGAACGCAAATCATATCGGGGTCGGTGACCCCCGAAAGCGATGAATCTTCCGGGTATTCGCCGGTGACGGTTTGCACAAATACCGCTTGGGGCAAACGCATGTCCTCACCGGCCTCGAACTTGCTGCGCGGAATAATTTTTCCGCGCGCGGTGCCGGCCATATCGGGAACCACGGCTTCCACCTCGGTAATACGGTGTTTTTTCAAAAAATCGTTGATATGTTCCATGGTCTTGACTCTTTGTTTTTGCAGCAGGCCGGCCGAGGGGTACGCCCCAGCCTCGCCATGTCAGTTGCGCTGCAGTTGGCGTTCGCGGCAGGCCGCTCCGAAGCTCCGAAAGAGCTCCGTGGCGAGCGGATTCTCAGCGTGTTTCCACTCTGGATGCCACTGCACAGCAAATGCGTAGGTTTTGGCGTTTTTTACGCTGAAGGCTTCGACCAAGCCATCCGGCGCAACGGCTTCGACCTGTAACCCCTGACCCAGGCGATCGATGCCTTGACTATGAAGAGAATTCACTTCTACTACCGTCTCGCTCGCGGTCTCACCCAACATGCGCTGCAAGCGGCCACCCGCAACCAGATGCAGCAGATGAGCCGGACCGTATTGCACAGCCAGATCGTCGTGTTTGTTTTCACGATGATCGGATAATCCTTGAATTTCGTGAATTTTTTGATGCAGTGTGCCGCCGAAGACCACATTCATTTCCTGAAAACCGCGGCAGATTCCCAAAACCGGCACCCCGGCTTCAAGCGCCGCACGCATCAGCGGCAAAGTGGTGGCGTCACGGGCCGGGTCATGCAGTGTCCCCGCCTCGCTTGGCGTGCCCTGGTAGTGATGCGGCTCAAGGTTCGAATAGCTGCCGGTAAATAACAAGCCGTCGACCAGCGCCAGGGTTTGTGCAATATCCTGCTCCGCTCCAAGCGCGGGCAACACTATGGCAAAGGCATCGGCACCCTCGGTGACGGCACGAATGTATTTTTCCCCCGCGCCGTGAACAAAATGCGAGTCGAGGCGGGTACGATCGGCGCAGATTCCAACAACAGGTTTTATTGGCATAACTAAATTGAAGTTCTGGTTTGTAGCGCACCTGCCGCGGACACGGCTGCCCCAGCTGGCCAAAAATCCAGCGATGCCTGGGCAAAAAAAGCTATGAATGCGCCACGGAAATGGCAGAAGAACAGAGAGAGAACGTCAGGGAAGCAGAGAGGTGACTTCGTCGGTGTATACCGCAATAAATGCACGAGCCGAAATGGAGTTGTGACGGCGGACAGAACCACGGGAAATGACAGCAAAAATGGATTCGTACCGACATAACCCTCGATGCGTCGAGCCTGCCGGTTGCGAAACCGGCCAAGTTTTATCCCGCTCCCATCTAAATAAAGTGCCTCTGACTCTCACAATTGCCTTTGGATCATCGTTGGTGCGTCTATTTTATTCAACGCTTTTATCCCTGGGTCGCCGGAGCCTACTCGTTTTAGCCAACGGGCTCAGGAGGGAATTGCACACGCCCTGTTTTCCGGCGCATTGACCTCTATCGCGCTGACCAGATTCAATATATTCTCGTCAAAGGACTAAGTCAAAGGCAATCAGGCGAAGCTCGCGCGCGAAGAGATCTTCGGGCTGGTGCTGTCGGTGATGATTACCTTCGATACACTTGATCAAGCCATCCGGATCGCCAATCAAAGCGAATATGGTTTGGCCGCGGCGATCTGGACCTCCAACCTGACGACCGCTCACGATACAGCGCGCCGCCTGCGCGCAGGCACAGTCTGGGTCAATTGCCACGAAGCAGGCGGCGATATGAATGTCCCCTATTTCCGCGAACGCCGGTTTGGATTCAGTCATGCTTGCCGAAATTTACCGGGGAACACCCGCGACCGACGCGGGTCTGACGGGTATAGCAGCGCAGGCAGCCGGTAACAACGGTCAATGGCGGCGGTCGACACCGGCAAGCGGCGCACATTTCCCCAGGACTCCCCACTCAAGGCTCCTATCCCATCATGCAAAACCACCCTCTCAGACTCAAGCTGAACGATCCCGAACTATTACGCAGCCAGGCTTATCTCGAAGGCAATTGGCTCAACGCCGACGGCGGCGGCAAGATTGAAGTGACAAATCCGGCGACCGGTGAATTACTCGCTACCGTGCCCAAGATGGGCGCCGATGAAACACGCCGTGCCATCGCCGCCGCTAATCGCGCCTGGCCCGCCTGGCGTGCCAAAACCGGCGGTGAACGCGCGACGATCCTGCGCCGCTGGTTCGACTTGATGGTGCAACATGCCGATGACCTGGCGTTGATCATGACCAGCGAGCAAGGCAAACCCCTGGCTGAAGCGAAAGGGGAAGTGTTGTATGCCGCTTCGTTTATCGAGTGGTTTGCCGAAGAAGCCAAGCGTGTTTATGGCGACACCATTCCGAGCCCCGCCAACGACCGCCGACTGGTGGTGGTTAAAGAGCCGATCGGTGTCTGCGCCGCCATCACGCCATGGAATTTCCCAGCCGCCATGATCACGCGCAAGGTCGGTCCGGCGCTGGCCGCCGGCTGTACCATAGTGGTCAAACCCGCCGAGGCCACCCCGTTGTCGGCCCTTGCGCTGGCCGTGCTGGCCGAACGCGCCGGCGTTCCGGCCGGGGTCTTTAGCGTGATCACCGGCAGTGCCCGGGCCATCGGCGGCGAAATGACCTCCAATCCCACGGTACGCAAGCTGTCGTTTACCGGCTCGACCGAAATTGGGCGGCTGCTGATGGAACAATGCGCTCCGACCATCAAAAAACTCTCCTTGGAACTGGGCGGCAACGCACCTTTCATCGTGTTCGACGATGCCGATCTCGATGCCGCGGTCGAAGGCGCGCTGGCATCGAAATTCCGCAATGCCGGGCAAACCTGTGTCTGCGCCAATCGCCTCTATGTCCATGACAAAGTGTATGACGCCTTTGCCGAAAAACTGGTGCGGGCAGTGGCCGCGCTCAAGGTCGGTCCCGGCACCGAACCTGGGGTGATGCAAGGTCCGTTGATCGACGCAGCCGCGGTGGAAAAAGTCGAAGCGCATATCGCGGATGCCGTGGCACATGGCGGCCGGGTCTTGCTGGGCGGTCACCGTCACGCGCTGGGCCAGACCTTTTTCGAACCCACCGTCATCGCCGACGCCACCCCCGCCATGCGGGTCGCCAAGGAAGAAACGTTCGGCCCGATGGCGCCGCTCTTCCGCTTTCATTCAGATGAAGAAGCAGTGGCATTGGCCAACGATACCGAATTCGGGCTGGCCTCGTATTTTTATAGCCGCGACATCGGGCGCATTTGGCGCGTGGCCGAAGCGCTCGAATATGGCATGGTCGGGATCAATACCGGCCTGATCTCCAACGAGGTCGCACCGTTTGGCGGCGTCAAACAGTCAGGGCTGGGCCGCGAAGGATCGCACTACGGCATCGACGACTATTTGGTCATCAAATATCTATGCATGGGGGGTATCGACAAGTGAAACCCAACCCACGGTGAAATCAAGCGAAGCCGAAAAATACCGCCAAGGCGCGGTTGACGGCCAGCATGTCGGCTTTACTCAGGCGGCCGAAAGGGCCGCCTACTTTACTCCGGGCCACGCTTTGCGTTTTATCGACCATGACTTGAGACCGCGTTTCCAGGCCATTTTCAGCGTCGGGGTCGAGCATGATCCGAAATATCGGAGTGGCCCTAAGCTGGGACGTTATCGGTAGCACCGTCACGGACGGATGCCGGTCAAACAAATCGGCTTGAATCACCAGCGCGGGCCGCGGCTTGCCATAGTCGCCCTGTAATGCGACGGTGACCAAATCACCCCGCCGAAGGCTCATGCCCATTCATCCGTATCGGCGGCGGCGGCCAACCAAACCACGGTTTCATCTTCCTGCGGATCATTCAGCAACAACTGCGATTGGCGGCGGCACTCTTCCGCAAAGCCCGGCCGGTGAATATCCGGCACCCAGATTTGTACCGGACGCAAACCGGATGCGCGCAGCCCCGTTCGATACTTTTGTACCCGTTCCGATACATGCGACTTCATGATTTGCTCCTGGTAGAAGTGCGTTACATGCAACGTCAGAATAGGTCTGAATTTTGTTACATGCAACATGAGTCTGGATCACTCTGATAACAACATCTTCTACCCCCAAAGCTATCTCGCATAGCTGACCGTTCAGCCGGCCACCCAACCGGCAAAGCCGCGTAAACCCTGATCACATTTGCCTTGCCACCCGCCCAGGGGCGTTATACCGTTAACGTTGCAAAATTCAGTGGTCTTACCTTTAAACTCATGTCATCGCCCCAGGTTCTCACCTTTCCTCCCATCGTGCAGCGTTCGGTCTCCGAGCAGGTCGCGCAAAGCTTGCTCAGCATGATCCGCACCGGCTTGCTGAAACCCGGGCAACAACTGCCGCCCGAGCGCGAACTGGCGCTGATGCTGGGGGTCGGCCGGCCGGCCGTGCGCGAGGCCATACGCGGTTTGGCGGTAATCGGCTTGTTACGGGTGCGCCATGGCGAAGGCACTTTTGTCGGCTCGCTGGTTTTGCGCGAATTGCTTGAGCCGCTGGAACTGCTGATCGAGCTGAACCATGGCGCGCTCGATGCGCTGTTCGACGCCCGCCTGATTATCGAAAGCGGCGTCGCAGCCCTTGCGGCAACGCTGATCAGCGACGAGCAGCTCGCACGCCTGGAAGCCTGCGTCGCCGATGAAAGCAGTATGTTGAATAGTCCCGAAGTGTTCGCCGCCGCCGATATGACGTTCCACGAAACCATCATCGAGGCCTGTGGCAACGCTTTGCTCGAAAGCATTACGGGCAGCCTGTATGTGCTGGGCAAAAAAAGCCGGCAGATCACCTCCCAAGTCCCCAATCTGCTTGAACGCAGCCTGGAAGATCATCGGCAGATCCTGGCCGCGCTTCAAGCGCGCGACCCGGTGTTGGCGGGTCAAGCCATGCGCCAGCACCTGATCCGGGTGCGCGACGCTTACCGCAGCTCCAGCCAAGCCATCGAACTGCACCCACCCGGCGCCTGATCGCGGCGCCGCATTTCACTCAAATCAGGAGAAATCATGCAAGGTCGTCTGAATGGCAAAATCGCGTTGATTACAGCCGCCGCTCAAGGGATCGGCCGCGCCAGCGTGGAAGCCTTTGTGCGCGAAGGCGCGACGGTGATTGCCACCGATATCAACGCCGATTTACTAGCCGACTCATTTGCCCAATTATCCGGCTGTACCACACGCCGCCTGGATGTCACGGATAGCGCCGCGGTTAAAGCTCTGGCCCAGGAAATCGGCACTATCGATGTCTTGTTCAATTGCGCCGGTTATGTCCATAGCGGCTCGATTCTCGACTGCGATGAAGCCGCGTGGGATTTTTCCTTCGATCTCAACGTCACGTCGATGTATCGCACCATCCGGGCCTTCTTGCCCGGCATGCTGGAACGCAACGGCGGCTCGATTATCAATATGGCGTCTGCCGCTTCCAGCGTCAAAGGCGTGCCCAATCGCTTTGCCTACGGCGCCAGCAAGGCCGCCGTCATCGGCCTGACCAAAGCACTCGCAGCCGATTATGTGGCACAGGGAATCCGCTGCAATGCAATTTGCCCCGGCACCGTCGAATCGCCTTCGTTACGCGAACGTATCGCCAACCAGGCAAAACAAAATCACGCCAGTGAAGAGGATGTCAGGCGCGCCTTCGTCGCCCGCCAGCCGCTGGGACGCGTCGGCAAACCCGAGGAAATCGCCGCACTTGCGGTGTATCTGGCTTCGGACGAATCGGCATTTACCACCGGGACCTCGCAGCTAATCGACGGCGGCTGGTCCAACTAAACATACAGCATATCCAGGAGAGCTATTTTGAAATTATTGCGCTACGGCCCCAAGGGCTCAGAAAAACCTGCCTGTCTCGACAAAAGCGGCGCCATCCGCAGTCTGGCGGGTGTTATCGATGACATCACACCCGCCGTGCTGAGTCCGGAAAGTTTGGCAAAACTCGCGCAACTCGACCCGACTTCTTTACCCTTGGTCAGCGAACCCGGTCGTATCGGCACGCCCTACACGGGCCTGGGCAAATTCGTTTGCATCGGCTTGAACTATAGCGACCATGCCGCCGAGTCGGGTTTGGCGGTGCCCAGCGAACCGGTGATTTTCAATAAGTGGAGCAGTGCTTTCACCGGCCCCAACGACGTGGTGGTGATCCCCAAGGGTTCGCAAAAGACAGATTGGGAAGTCGAACTCGGCGTGGTAATCGGCAGCAAAGCCCGTTACGTCAGTGAAGCAGATGCGCTCAAGCATGTGGCCGGATATTGCGTGGTCAATGATGTATCCGAGCGCGAATATCAAATCGAGCGCGGCGGCACCTGGGATAAAGGCAAAGGCTGCGATACCTTCGGTCCGGTAGGCCCGTGGCTGGTCACGCCCGACGAGGCCGGCGACCCGCAGCAGTTGCAGATGTGGCTGGAAGTTAACGGTAAGCGTTTCCAAAACGGCAATACCCGCACCATGGTATTTAACGTCGCTTACCTGATTCATTACTTGAGCCAGTTTATGACCTTATACCCGGGAGACATCGTCTCGACCGGTACGCCACCCGGAGTTGGCATGGGCCAGAAACCGCCCGTTTATCTGAAACCCGGCGATACCATCCGGCTCGGAATAGACGGCTTGGGCGAACAGCAGCAACAGGTTTACGCCTGGGATGAAGCACTGCTGGATTAAACCCAGCCGACGGATGCATCGGCCGAGGTTAAAGCCCGATGCATCCGGTACTTTCGCGGTGCGGTTCAACGCTGCGCTCTACCGCCAGGAGAGCGTTTTTTTCGACCCGCTTGCGTAGCCCCCTGCCGCGGTTCCTCGTTCGAGGTGAACCACAGATGAAACCATTCCGCAGTTGCAAAGTCTGACCCTTTGTAACACCAAGCCTTCTTGTGCAATGTTACCGCCCGACGCCGAGTGCTGATTGGCGGCCGGGAACAAGAATTGCTGAGAAGGATTGTGCAGACCTCAACTCGCTCATGCGATAACGAAGGCGCATTTTCAATGCTACGTTAATTAATCTGTGGAGATACTTATGAATCAAAGACGCAATTTCCTGCTCAAAACCTCGTCATCCGCTTTAGTTGCGGGATTTGCGCTGGCGGGCTGCACCACCACCGGAAGCGCCAGTTCAGGCAGCAACCCGGCAGCACGGCGCCATGATATCGACGCAGGGGTCGATTCGACGCTGGAAAAACTGTACAGCACCGTACATGGTTCACGCGAATTAGTTGCAAAATCGCGCGGCATTCTGGTATTTCCTTCCGTTCTTGCGGCCGGATTTTGGGTCGGCGGCCAATATGGCGAAGGTGCTTTACGCGCGAACGGCGCGACGGCCGGCTACTACAGCACGGTTTCCGGGTCGGTCGGGTTGCAAATCGGCGCCCAATCCAAAGCGATTATTTTCCTCTTCATGAACGAACATTCGCTCGCCGATTTCCGCAATAGCCAAGGCTGGTCGGCCGGTGGCGACGCTTCGGTGGCCGTGCTCAAGGTCGGCGCGAACGGCGATGTCGATACCACCACGGCAACCGCGCCGGTGCTGGCATTCGTCATGACCAATGGCGGTCTGATGGCAAACCTGTCGCTGGAAGGCACCAAAGTCTCGCGTCTGGATATTTGATCGCCCGGCCAGGGCAAACCCCGCCGTCGATGGCGGGGCACAAATCAGGCTGGGTGCCTACGCACCCTGTTTGAAAGCCATACGCCGCAGTACCGGACTGATCGATCGCCGGTATTGCGGCATCTCGCTTTTACCTTCGCCATTACCTTATTTGCCGGTACAGGCCGGACCCAAACCCGCCTTTTCGCAGGCCGCTGCGGCAATTCCGGAGGTGTCTCCCGTGCTCGGTACCAATGCATCGGATGCAGCAGACGGATAACCGTCGTTATTCATCAATTGCCGACCCACCGGATTGATCGCCGTGCCGTCCTGGCTATCGGCCGCCTGGCGCTGTGCGTCCATAGCGGCTTGCTGCGCTCGTTGCGCTATAGCTGAACGGGTGTCGAACATCTTCTGCGCGCTGGCCGAGGCTTGCCCCGCAAACTGATCGTAGCTTTCCTGACGTCCCCGGTTGAATTCGCCATAAGATAATGCGCCGGCATAAAGCTGCGCCACCAAGGCGATCAACGCATGTTGCTGCGCGTCGAGAATGGCCTTTGATTCCGGCGTGACGGTATGCTCGCGAAAAGCCTGCCCCAAGGCGTAACAGGCTTTAAGCTGCGCATTCCATTGCTCCAGCAGCAGCTTGTCCGCCGCATCCGGTTTGCTGGTGTCGGCAAGCATGGGCAAGGTCACCGTCTTGATCGCTGCCAGCGGGGTTTTTTGTGCCAGCGCATGCAGCGAGGCATCGCCGGCCAGCCGCGCCATGCAAGCCGAAGTCGGGTCCTGGGCCCAGGCCTGAGGCAACACCAGCATCAGAAGCACCGCCAATCGCCCCAATTTCATCGCATCTCTCTTGGCATCTCTCATTTGCCGGGCAACCGTTTCCGCGCCCCGACGACCCCGCATGCATGCGGACATTTTCTCGCACCGGTTAAAATCAGCTTCCGCCATCATACTTGGCGGCCATGCGCGTCATTCCACCCCGGCTCATGCAGCATGCCGACGCACTCATGCCAGGCAGTATGACGCGGCCGTCATGATTTGTCGCCACCGCGAATTCAAGTCGCAACGCCGGGTTAAAATGGCAAAAATGCAAAATCTACCGGATCCCAGTGCCATGACGAAAAGCCAGTCCCTGCGGCACACCCTGACCCTCACCGCGGCCTGCGCGATAGGGCTCGTTGCGCGCCCGGCGCAAGCAGAGAATTGGTCCAGTCTCGCATTTATTCCAAGCACTCAAATCACGGTATCGTACGATAAGACTTCCACCGAAAAAGACCACGGCCTGACCCGGGTCTGGTATTTATTCACCTATGCCATCCCCGTCACCACCGCCGAAGGCTACGTTTTCAGATCTTATAAAGAACAGGAAATCGTCGACTGCAAGCTGCGCGCCTCATTCACCGCCTCGTTCGTGGCTTATTCCGAGGTCGACGGCGGCGGGCGCATCATCTACAGATGGACCGGCCCGACCGCGGTAATGCCGCCGCTGCAGCCTTACATTCCAGGTACCGTGCGCGCCATCATGATAGACGCCGCCTGTGAACCGCCGCCGCCCAAGTTGCCACCGCTACCGCCGGTACCTCCGGTGCCGGCATCCGGGGCTACCGCGGCATCGGGAAGCATGGCGGCACCGCCGGTCACGATGGGCGTGGCACCGGCGATTCCCACTCCGGCAACCGACAGCGCCAAACCGCTGCCTTAGACGGTAAGGCAATAGCCGGGATAACTGATCGCCGCAGCCCTGGCGCCCTGAGCGGCACTAGGGAAATTCCTGAGTCTCAAGCGCGGTCCGACACGCAAAAAACGTTTGGACAAAAATTTGTCCGCTCTATACTCGAAGCGTCCCTTGGCGAGATAGAGAGAACACCATGTCCATCCATTTAGGTAATGGCGATATCGTCTTGATGATCGCCCTGGCGCTGTTTGGAACCCTGGTCGTCGCGATCAGATTTCGCCCGCGTAACGTCTTCATCCTCTTCCTCGAAGCACTGTTGGTCGACGCCCTCGCGGTGTTGGCTGTGGTAGCTTTGGAAATCGTGCCGGTCCTGCTGGCCTGAACTCGACTCAGATCAAACGCAAAAAATTCTGGAAAAAACCGGGAACTCCCGGCGCCACCCGCGGTCTATTCTTGTACCGCGTACGTGTGTGCGTCGCGGTATTTCCTCTCGCCCGCGCCTCCCCGACGTGGGCGTTTTTTTTGGATAACCGGCATTTCTTTTGGGATAGCAGCCTCCGCAAATATCTCACAACATGAGGTTTTTGTTATAATTTGAGCTGACCCGCCGGACACCCCCGCCCTATGATCGCCGCACTGCACAAGATACCCGATCGCACGTTGCGTCATATCCGGCGTATCTGGCACGAATATGGCGTGTTCTGGCTGGGCGCTATTCTGGTCGGCTTGATCGCGGTGCTCTATGCACGGCTGATCGATTATGGCTTCTCCTACTTCCAGACCATCCGTCACGCGCACGCCTGGGCTCCCCTCGTCATCACGCCTGCGCTCAGCGCCTTATGCGTCTGGCTGACGCGCACCTATTTCAGGGGCGCGGAAGGCAGCGGCATTCCACAGGTCATCGCCACCCTGCACGACAATCCGACCGACCTCGGCAACAAGCTGCTGACCTTGAAACTCGCGGCAGGCAAAATCCTGATTTCCTTCCTGGCCATTTTGGGAGGATTTACCATCGGCCGCGAAGGTCCGACGGTACAGGTCGGGGCCGCGATCATGTTCTCCATGCGCCGTTTTTATAAACGTTCGCATATCATGATCGAACGCCAGTTGGTACTGGCGGGCGCCGCGGCCGGCCTGTCGGCCGCGTTCAACACACCGTTGGCCGGTATTGTATTTGCCATCGAAGAGCTGACCCGCAGCTTCGAAAGCCGCACCAGCGGCGTACTGATTACCGCCATTATTTTCGCCGGGGTGGTCGCCCTGGGCTTGAACGGCAACTACACTTATTTCGGCACGATCCTGATTGCGCCTGCCGATTTCGATCGCTCCCTGATCATCGCGGTAATCTCGACCGGTCTGATCACCGGCTTGGCCGGCGGCGGTTTCTGCTGGCTTTTGCTCAACACCCAACGCTGGATCCCCGAGCCGCTCCAGACCTTGCGCCAACAACAGCCGGTCGCCTTCGGCGCCCTGTGCGGGCTGGCCATTGCGGTGGTGGGGGTGGCCTCCGGCGGACATACTTTCGGTAGCGGTTATGCCGAAGCGCGCGGCCTGCTCGACGGCAGCGAGCATCTCACGGTGCTTTACCCGTTTGTAAAAATGTTCTCGATGGTGGGCTCTTACCTGCCGGGCATTCCGGGCGGTATCTTTGCGCCTTCGTTAGCCATCGGCGCCGGCTTCGGCAACATCTTGCACATGGTCTTCGACCACATGTCGCTGCCCTTGCTGATCGCCTTGGCCATGGTCGGTTATCTCGCCGCCGTGACGCAATCGCCGATTACCGCGTTCGTGATTGTGATGGAAATGATCAACGGACACGCTTTGGTCATCTCGCTGATGGCGACCGCCCTGATTTCCAGCCGTGTTTCGCGCCTGCTCGCGCCGCCGCTTTATGACGCCTTGGCGCAGCGTTACATGCCGGCCAAGGCATTGGCCGCGCCCGAGGTGCCCGGCACCGAAACGCCGCCTTCCACATAGCACAACGCGCCAGGCGGTTAAGCCTGACGCGTTGGTTCAATCATGCTCCGGTGCTTGACCGGGGCGGCGTATCAACTACGCTCAACGTGCCCAATGGCCGTCGACATAACGCCAATTCGGACCGTGCTGCGCCCAATGTGCCGGCACCCAATGCCAACCGAGACGCTCGGCCTGCCAATGTCCCTCAACCCAGACATACTGGCCATGGTCCCAACGCCAGTGGCCCTTGTCCCACACATAACCGTGCGCGACGGGCGGCGGCGGCATCACTTCGACGCGCAGCGGCGGCGGTGCGCTCGGGGCTTCGATAAACACTTGGGCGTAAGCAGCCCCGATGCTGGCAGCGCTCAATGCCGCCAACAACGCTGCGCGCAGAAAAGTTGCAGATTTCATAGTTTTCCCCCGATTGTTAAATAATCGCAAAAGCATCATGCAAAAGTGCGGTGCAACAGCCGTTCCAACCCGCCCTTGCAATGAGTGGTATTGAATCGCGTTCGATCGCTTACGTCGAGTAGCAATCTGTTAAAACCCACATCAAGTTGTGACGGCATATTTTTTGCACAGACAATACCGGCAGCGGCGCTTTGCTTGCACGCCGCTTTCCGCTTGATCGTCCGAAGCCATCCGACTTGATAAAAAGAGCGTGCCGCTGCCGCATCGCACGCGATGCAGGTGCAGCTAAGACTGCGGAATTTCGATTTTGACTTCGAGCACTTCGAGGTTGTCCTGACGCTCAAGACTGACCTTGATATCCTCATTCGAAATTTTCACGTACTTTGAAATCACCGCGACCAATTCACGTTGCAAGGCCGGCAAATAATCGGCCGGCGCGGCCGTAGTGCGTTCATGCGCGATAATCAGTTGCAGACGCTCCTTCGCAACCGAAGCAGACTTCTTCTTTTCACCCAGTAAAAACGAAAGAATAGACATGCCGGCCTCTTACTTGTTGCCGAACAGGCGCTGCAGCAGACCCGGCTTTTGGTATTCGGTGAAACGCATCGGCTTTTCTTCGCCGAGGAAGCGGGACACCACGTCTTTATAGGCTTCCGATACGTCGCTGCTATCGATATGAATCGCTGGAATACCCTGGTTCGATGCATGCAGCACCGATTCCGATTCAGGCACCACGCCAATCAACTCGATGCGCAGGATTTCCTGGATGTCTTCCAGCGACAGCATTTCGCCGTCGTTGACCCGCTTGGGGTTGTAGCGCGTAATCAGCAAATGCTCACGGATCGGTTCGCGACCGTCGATCGCACGTTTGGTCTTCGACGAGAGAATCCCGAGAATACGGTCCGAATCGCGCACCGACGATACTTCCGGGTTGGTCACAATCAATGCTTCATCGGCAAAATGCATCGCCAGCAAAGCACCGGACTCGATCCCGGCGGGCGAATCGCAGACGATATATTCGAAACCCATGGCGATCAGATCGTTGATGACCTTTTCCACGCCGTCCTGGGTCAATGCATCTTTATCGCGGGTCTGCGAGGCCGGCACAATGTAAAGATTTTCGCACTTCTTATCTTTGATCAAGGCCTGGTTCAGATTCGCTTCGCCCTGAATCACATTGATCAGGTCATACACCACACGACGCTCGCAACCCATGATCAAGTCGAGGTTACGCAAGCCCACGTCAAAATCGATTACCGCTGTCTTATGCCCGCGCAATGCCAGCCCGGATGAAAAGCTCGCGCTGGTTGTCGTCTTGCCGACGCCGCCTTTGCCCGAGGTCACCACTATGATTTTTGCCATGCCTATTTACCTTGCGTGTTTGTCTTGAGATTGCGGTCAATTAAATCGGAGACCTGCCTGGGTGAACTGCGGCGCAGCGCGCTCAGGTCAGTCTCAGCGTTTCGATAATCAATTTCTCGTGTTCCAGCCTGATCTGCACCGATTTACCGAGTACATCTTTGGTCAGCGGATTTTCGGTGGTACGGTAAATTCCCGCAATGGAAATCAACTCGGGTTCCAGGCAGGTACAGAAAATTCGTGCGTCGTGGTTGCCGCGCACCCCGGCCAGGGCACGCCCCCGCAACGGGGCATAAATATGGATATTACCTTCCGCGATCACTTCGGCGCCATTGCTGACCAAACCGAGCACCACCAGATCGCCCTTCGAATAAATTTGCTGACCCGAGCGCAAGGGGCGATCGATCACCATGGTCGGGGTCGCCACCTGCACCACCCGCTCGGTGACGCGTTCAACCACGCGCTCGACCGCTTCAGGCGCCGGGACGGCTAAATCGGCCGCTACATTTTTAGGCAAAAGCGCCGTCTCACCGTCGCTCGCGGCATCCGCCCCCGCTTTGGTCGCACGGCGATCGCGCCCCTCCAGCACGGGCAAACCACAGGCTTCGACCCACGCCAACTGCGCCGGGTTCGCCATCACGCCAATCGGGCGCAAGCGCGCCTGATCGAGCAAGGCAGCCAAGTCAGCCAGGGGAATGCGATCGTCGGGTTCAAGGCGGCGTACATCGATTGCCACCACGTCATGAGCGAAAAATTCGGGGGTGGCTTCGAAACGGCGTGTCAACTCTACCCGTAAAGCATCGAGATCGGTTGTTTTGACGACAAAAACCAGCGTATCAACAGAGCCACTGCGAATTTCGAAGAATGGCGATTTTTTGAGCGACATAGGCTTTAGTTGAAATTTTCGCCTATTTTACAGTGCCGCACGCCCAATCAGTATCCCCTGTGACGCTTGCCGGCCTTTTTTTGCTGTTATCGCGCCCGGTTGCGTCAACTAAGCCGTCCGGTAAGCGGTTTCGACGCCATTGCCGCGATAGGGTGGGATCTCGTCCGGGTAACCGTGCTTCAGCTTGAAGCTGGCGGCGACCTGTTCCATGCGCGCCGCTTGCTCCTGCAGGGAAGAAGCGGCGGCGGCGGCTTGCTCGACCAAAGCCGCGTTTTGCTGGGTCACGCCGTCCATTTGGGCCACTGCGCGATTCACTTGTTCGATACCGCGGCTTTGTTCCGTCGACGCGGAGGCGATTTCCTCCATCACGTCGGCGACCCGCCGCACCGCCTGCGAAATTTCCTGCATGGTTTCGCCCGCGGTACCCGCCAGCCCCGCGCCGTCGTTAATCGACGCCACCGACGCCCCAATCAGGTTTTTGATCTCCTTGGCGGACGCGGCCGAACGTTGGGCCAGGCTGCGTACCTCGCTGGCCACCACCGCAAAACCACGGCCTTGCTCGCCGGCGCGCGCCGCCTCGACCGCGGCATTCAACGCCAGAATATTGGTCTGGAAGGCAATGCTGTCGATCACCGCCGTGATCTCCTCGATTTTGGTCGAGCTGGCTTTGATCCGATCCATGGTCGACACCACGTTCATCACAATCTCAGTACCTTTGCCCGCAATCGACGCCGCATTGTCGGTCAGGCCCCGGGCATTCTGCACATGACCGGCGTTCTGCTTGACCGCGGCAGTCAAGGTATCCATGCTGATCGCCGTACGTTCCAGCGATGAAGCCTGCGCCTCGGTACGCTCGGATAAGTCCTGGTTGCCGGCGGCAATCTGGCGCGCCGCCGTGGCGATCGACTCGCTGCTGGTGCGTACCGTATTGACCGTATTCGCCAAATTCTTCTGCATCTCCGCCAGACCGCCCAGCAAGGCACCCATTTCATCTTGCGATTCGATATGTATGGTGCCGGATAGATCGCCGGCGGCAATTGCCTGGAAATGTTTGAGTGCTTGCCCGATAGGACGCGAAATCGCGCGCTGCAGAAACACGCCGCATAGGATGGCGCACAACACGCCCGCGAAAATACCCGCAACAGCCACTTCGGTAATCAAGTGATAGCGGCTTTGCGCCGCGTCGAACTGCTCTTGTGCGTATTGCTGCTTGAAAGCGATCAGCGCATCGCTGGCTTTCACATACTGATCCTGCAGTCCCGCCATTTTATTCAGGGCAATCTCATTCATCAGAGTATGGTCGCCCGCGGCGATGGCCGCGTCCAAAGCCTCGAAACCCACCTGAACAAATTGATCGCGGCGGCTGACCACCGCATCGCCCAGAACCTTTTCCTCGGGGGAGCTGGGCAAGGCCTGATAGTCTTTCCAGCTCTTCTCGGCCGCTTGCAGGAAAAACTTGCTGCGGCCCACCGCGGCTGCGATGCCCTTGTCCGCGCCTTGCGAATCGGCCAGCACCAGCGCCTTGTCGAGCACGGCGCGGGCATGCTCCATATGAATCACGCCGGTGTCGATGGCGTTCAACGCCACCATTTGCGTGGTGTAAGCGTCCTGTAGCGACAAATTGGCATTACGCAAACCAACGATGCCCAGCACACCGCCCGCAACCAGCAATACGCTCAAGATGGCCATCGTCAGCCAAAGCTTGGCGCGTATCGAGATGTTTCGAAACATGGCGAGCCTCGCGAGATTTCTTCCTATCATGCATAACCGATGCATAGACGGTGCATCTTGATGCTGATCTCTTGGCCGACCCAGGTGAATCCACGTAAACCTGCATGCACCGGCGTCAAGCGCGGCGCAACGCGTCAAATATCAACTTCAAACCCAAAGCGCCGATCACGCCCGCAGCGGTCCGGTCCACGCTGCTTTTGAGTTTCAGGTAAAACGCTTGCGGCCGGCGCGCGGAGAAACTGAAGGCCACCACACTATACCAACCGGCTTCGACCGCAAACACCAGCGGCGGCAATACAACACAGGCCCAAGCCGGTACGTGACGCGGCAGCAGCGCGGCAAAGATACTGGCGTAGACCAACGCCGTTTTCGGATTGCTCAATTGCGTCGTCAAGCCCAATCCCAGCGAGGTGCGCAAGCGGACCGGCGCGAGCGCCAAGCCCTCGACCACCAGAACGCCGGCGGCGCCGCGCCAGATTCGCGTGGCCAAATAAACCAAATAAGCGCCCCCGGCGACTTTCAAGCCTAAATAGAGCCAGGTGACTTTCATCAGAAGCGCGTACAGGCCGCCCACGGCCAGCGCGGCAAAGATGGCGCCGCCCAGCCCCATGCCCAGCGCCGCGGCAAAACCGGCGCGCCGCGATAGCGCAATCGAGGTGCGGGCGACCATCACAAAACTAGGTCCCGGACTGATTGCGCCGATCAGCACAGCACCCAGGATGGCAAATAGTGAAGCGAGCATGGTCATGAACAATCTCCAATAGCAGGCACTGCATCGATACGCCGATACGCCAAGCACCAACATGCAACGGCGGGCGGCCCCAATAGCTGAACCAGATAATAACGAGATCCAGGGTGCAAGCCCATCCCCATATGCGGGTTCCGGGCATCGCGTGGACTTTTACCCGCATTGAAAAAATCCGCTATACTCGAATTATTGAACGATTAGTCATTAAAAAGCCAAAAATACCATGAGAAGCAATACCTCCTCACCTTCCCCGCGCGCACCAGCCGAACGCGGCCGCCCACGCGAGTTCGACCCGGCGGCGGTACTTGCGGCCGCCGGCAAAACCTTCCGCGAGCAGGGTTATCACGCTACCTCGATCGACGACCTGTGCCGCTCGACCGGCTTATTGCGCGGCAGCCTGTACAGCGCCTTCGGCGACAAGCGCGGTATCTTGCTGGCCACGCTCGATCACTACGGCGAAGGCGTGGTGGCACGGCTCGGCACCGCCCTGAATGCCGCCCCGCCCGGCCGCGACAATTTGCGCGAAGCCCTGCTGGAATATATCCGCATTGCCGCTTCTCTGGCTGGATTACACGGTTGCCTGGTCACCAACAGCGCCATCGAAATGCTGCCCCAGGATCCAGAAGTCAGCGCCAAAGTGCAATGCATCTTGCGCCGCATGGCAGGCTTACTCTCAGCTACCGTGATTCGCGGCCAGGCCTGCGGCGTATTTAATGCCGAACTGGACGAGCGCGCGGTCGGCACTTTTCTGATGTGCATGCTGCAGGGGCTGCGGGTGCTCAGCAAAATATCCGAAGATGAACACGAGCGACGTGCCATCGTGGATCTCGCTCTGCGCGCTTTGATCTAGTTTTTTTAATATTTATTGAACATTCAGTCATTAAGTAGAGCACCAAGATGAAATCCATTTCCGCTACTTCGCCCACAGCGAGCGCCATCGATTCCGCGACCGACCGGTGTCCGCCGCCGCAACCGCTGGAGGCGCAGCGCCACCCATTGATCCTGCTGGTGTTGCTGGTCGGGGCTTTCCTGCCGCCGCTGGACTACTTTATTGTTAACCTCGCCCTGCCGGCCATCCGCAGCGGGCTGCATACCAGCGGCGCCGAATTGCAATTGATTATTTCGTCCTATGCCTCGGCCTATGCCGTGTTCCTCATAACCGGCGGCCGCCTGGGCGATCTATTCGGGCGCAAACGCATGTTCTTGACCGGCATGGCCGGCTTTGTCCTGGCCTCGGCCTTATGCGGACTCTCGCAAAGCGGCAGCGCCTTGATTATCGGCCGGGTGTTGCAAGGCCTGGCGGCCTCGGTGATGGCGCCGCAGGTTCTGGCCACCCTGCGCACGGTGTTTTCGAGTGCGGAACAGCCCAAGGTAATGAGTCTCTACGGCTCGGTGTTCGGCTTGGCCGCTGTCGTCGGTCAGTTGGGCGGCGGCGCCCTGATCACCTGGCATCCGCTGGGCCTGGGTTGGCAAAGTATTTTTTGGGTCAATGTACCGATCGGGATCGCCGCATTCGTGGGCGCCGTCAAACTGATCCCCGAAAGCCAACCCAAACGCGACACCCGCATCGACCTGCTCGGCGTAGCCTTGCTGTCGGTATTCCTCGGCTTGCTGATCTATCCGCTCACCCGCGGCCGCGAAGACGGCTGGCCGGCATGGACTATTATCTCGCTGCTGGCCAGCGGCCCCGCGCTGGCGTTATTCGTCTGGGTCGAAAAACGCATCGCACGCCGCGGTGGCGACCCCTTGGTCCATATGGAGTTATTCGACAATCGGGCCTTTGTCATCGGCCTGGCGATGACCTTCCTGTTCTACTTCCTCAGCGCGTTTTTCCTCACCTACGGCATTTTCCTGCAAAACGGCATGGGCATGTCGCCCTTGGCTTCGGGCCTCGCGGTGATGCCTTACGCGATTGGTTTTCTGATTGGGCCGCTGGGTACGCCCGCAGTCGCCCGGCGCATCGGCAACCATATCCTGATCCTCGGTTTCAGCCTGATCGCCATCGGCTTTACCGTGGTAATCGCCACGCTGTATTGGGGCCAACCCCTGAGCCTGATCTTTTATGCCGGCCTGTTGTGCGCCGGCATAGGCCAGGGTTTTATCTTGCCGTCACTGGTGCGGATAGTCTTGTCCGAAGTCCGCCCGGAGCGGGTCGGCATTGCATCCGGGCTGGTGACATCGCTGCTGCAAATCGGCTCGGCGGTCGGCGTGGCGCTGGTGGCCGGGGTGTTTTATACGGTGCTGGGCAATCATGGCGACATCAGTGCCTACAGCCACGCTTTTGCAGCTACCCTGCAAATCGTGGTCGGATTGATGCTGGTTTGCCTGGTGCTGGGCAGCATTCTGACCAGCCGCCACGGAACCTCACCCGGCACGCGCCGGTAAACGTGGCACCGCATGTGGCACCGCATGTGGCACTGCCGACTGATCCGCCATGTTGGGGGTTGGGCCGCGAAAGTTGAGCGGCCCGACAGCTTTAAGCCCCAGGTAACGCAGGCACGTTACCCGCAAAAACGAAGCAAAATTGGTCGCTTCGCCCAGGTAGGCCGACACCTCGCCATGCAATTTGGCGATTAATTGATTGGTGGTCATTTCATTGTCGCCGGCGAGTTCCGACAAGGTCTGCCAGAACATATTTTCCAGCCGGATGGTAGTAATCACCCCAGCGATACGCACCGAACGTGCCCGGCATTCATACAGAATCGGGTCGGCGTGAGAATAAATACTGCACATACCACTCTCCTTCCAGGGCACAGCGCCCGCTGATACGGGCGCGCCCCATTCAAGCTACACGTTACAAGACGATCTGTGTGCCCAGCGCCGCCAGGAACAACGCCAGCCAAGCGGGGTGCGCGGGCCACGCAGGCGCGCTGACCAGATTACCGTCACGATGCGCTTGCGTCACCTCCAATTCGATAAATTCACCGCCGGCCAACCGCACCTCGGGCGCGCAGGCCGGATAAGCCGAGCATTGACGTCCCTTCAACACGTCCGCCGCGGCCAATAATTGCGCTCCATGGCAGATTGCGGCGATCGGCTTTTGCGTGCTGGCGAAGTGACGCACGATCTCGATCACCTTGGGGTTGAGACGCAAATACTCCGGCGCGCGACCGCCCGGCACCACCAGGGCGTCGTATTTACCGGCTTCAATTTGACTGAAGGTGGCGTTCAGGGCGAAGTTATGTCCGGGCTTCTCCGAATAGGTCTGGTCGCCCTCGAAGTCGTGGATGGCGGTGCGTATTGATTCTCCCGCCTTCTTGTCCGGGCACACCACATCGACCTGATGTCCCACCATCAACAGCGCCTGATACGGCACCATTAATTCATAATCTTCGACGTAATCACCTGCGAGTATCAAGATTTTCTTCTGGCTCATGACGGTCTCCGTGCCGGCCTCGGGCTGGCGGCTGTAGTAGTGGGTTTGCGGCGCAATGCGGCCGGCTGCTGCAATTTGGGCCAGGGACGTTGCATGCCGGGTTCATCCAGCAAATGCGTAGGCGGCCCAAATTTCGCGGCGCGGGGTCAGATCTGACCGAGCCGGGCCGCATTCAGAGTATGCGAGCTTAAGTCGAAAATAGGTAATAGCCCGCTATTACCTAGCCACCCGACCATCGGCGTGAAACCGGTGCCCACCCTACCAGCGGTAGCGCCGGCCCTTTGTACAGCGGCCCCAAGCGCTTGATTGGAAAGCCATCTTTCGCTTCCCAACGTCAAACATTCTACTTAGCAAAGCAGATTTTGGTATTTTCCTTTTCCCTGACCCGGTGTTTGAATAAGCACCAGCAGATCCGGCATTCCTTATTCTCTCCACGAGGTCGAACATGACACACGCCGCAAGCGCATTACACGATTCGCTCCAAGAGCCGGCCATCGCTTTGGACATCCGCCGCGTGGCCGGCCGCATCGGAGCCGAGATCCGCGGTGTACGGCTGACAGCCGATCTGGATGAAACCAATATTTCTGCAATTAAATTAGCACTACTAAAATATAAAGTACTGTTCTTTCGCGGGCAACAGCACCTGGATGACACAACGCAAGAGGGCTTGGCACAACGCTTCGGGGAACTGGTCGCTCACCCGACCGTACCTAAAATCGCCGGCACCGGTCATCTGCTGGAACTGGATTCCAACCACGGTGCTCGCGCGAATTCATGGCATACCGATGTCACTTTTGTCGAAGCCTACCCCAAGATCTCGATCCTGCGCGCCGTGCTGATTCCGCCCTATGGCGGCGATACCGTATGGGCCAATACGGCCGCGGCTTATGAGCACTTACCGCAAGCCTTGAAAGATCTGGCGGATGGTTTGCGAGCACTGCATACCAATGCCTACGATTACGCCGCCACCCATGTCGATGCCTCGACGGAATCGCTTAAGCGTTATCGCGAAGTATTTACCTCCACCTTGTACGAAACCGAGCATCCGGTAGTGCATATCCATCCGGAGACCGGTGAGCGCAGCTTGATCCTGGGCCATTTTGTCCAGCGTTTGCAAGGCTTGTCGAGCTCGGATTCCAATCATTTGCTGGCGCTGTTCCATGACCACATTACGCGCCAGGAAAATACCGTGCGCTGGAATTGGACCCAGGGCGACGTAGCGTTATGGGACAACCGCGCGACTCAGCATTATGCGATCAACGACTATGGCGACGCACATCGCATAGTACGTCGCGCCACGGTACAGGGCGACGTGCCGATAGGCGTTGACGGCCGACGCAGCGTGGCACTGAAACCATCGGGCCCGGCCAAGGATCGGCCGCGCCACGATGCCGTGCCTCCCGCTACGGTTTAAGCGGATTCGCCTTACTCCTTTACACGGTCATTCAGGATTCCGATGAGCCCATTTTCCACCCTGCGCGGACTGCTGCCTTTGCTGCTGATCCTGCTGCTGGCCTCGACCGTATCCGCTGAGGCACTGGCAGAAAAACCCGCGGTCATCCGTATCGGCGTGGCCACCCAAGGCGCGGGCGACCCGCCGACTTTCGGCGGCTCACCCGCAGCCACGGTACAACAACAAGGCTTGCTCGAAAAAGAATTCCAGCCCGACGGGATCAAAGTCGAATGGGTTTTCTTCAAAGGTGCGGGACCCGCGGTCAACGAAGCGCTGGCCAATCATCAACTCGACTTTGCCTTTGAGGGCGATCTGCCGGCAGTGCTGGCGCGCGCCAACGGCATCAAGACCCGCTTGTTACTTGCCAGCGGCGTGCGCAGTGACGTCAAGCTGGGGGTGCCCGCCGGCTCCGAGATTCATTCGGTCAAAGATCTCAAAGGTCATAAAGTCGGCATTTTTCGCGGCACCAATATGCAACTGGTGGTCGATGGTGTGCTGGCGGCCAACGGATTGTCTGAACGCGATCTGCAAGTGATCAATCTGGATACCTCCAGTGCGCTTGCCGCCCTCGCCGCCAAAGGTATCGATGCTTCGTTCAGCGACTTTAGCCTGTACAAACTGCAGGATCTGGGCCTGATCAAGGTGATCGACGAATCCAGCAGCGCGGGGCCGCAGTTCACCCGGCAAGGACACTTGCTGGTACTCGACGATTTCGATAAAGCGCATCCCGACCTGGTCCAGCGCGTCGTCACTCAATTCGTTCAAGGCTCGCACTGGTCCTCCGAGGAAAGCAATCGCGCGGCGCAGTTCAAACTATGGGCGCAAAGCGGCATTCCTGAAGCCGTATGGGCCACCGAATACAAAAACGATCAGTTGAAGGTGCGCAACTCGCCCTTGATCGACCCCTTCCTGATCGCCCGTTATACCGCAGTGGCCAACCAGGCTTTACAACTCAAACTGATACGCCAGCCGGTCGAGATCGACACCTGGTTTGAACCGGTCTATCTCGACCACGCCTTACACGAACTCAAGCTGGAACATTACTGGACGCGTTACGACGCGAGCGGTAAGGCGCTGAGCTAGGTCTGGACCATGAGCGATACCGCCCTCCACCGCATAGCGACTGCGCCGCGCGCGATCAACGCCGAAGCCGGCAACCGAAGTCTGCTTGGCACGCTGGGCTGGCATGCGTTGCCCTGGCTGTTGCCGGTACTGTTATTTGGCTTATGGCAGACCGGATCGTCACGCGGCTGGATCGCGCCGCAAATCTTGCCGCCGCCGGAGCAGGTCTATGCCACGCTCGCCGACCTGGTGAGAAGCGGCGACCTATGGCATAACGTCGCCGCCAGCCTGAGACGGGTATTGGTCGGCTTTGCCGGCGGCACCGTCCTGGGTCTGGTGTTGGGTAGCGCGCTGGGTTTGTCGCGCACCCTGGAAATCTATTTGCTGCCCAGTTTTAACGCCCTGGCGCAAATTCCGCTATTGGGCTGGTTGCCGTTCCTGCTGTTGCTGGTCGGGATCGGCGAACCGCTGCAATACCTGCTGATCGGGCAAGCCGCACTAGTGCCCGTTACCTTAAGCGCCTTGCAGGGCTTCAGGCAAACCCCGCAGGCCTACTACGAAGTCGCCGATTTATTCCAATACCGGCGCTGGCAATTGATCACCCGGGTGATCTTCCCCTCGGCCCTGCCGACCCTGGCTACCGGCATCCGCCTGGCCTTCACCAAAGCCTGGTTGGCTTTGGTGGTGGTCGAACTGGTCGCCTCCTCGGAAGGACTCGGTTATTTGATTGTGTATGGCCGGCAATTGTTTCAGCTAGACCTGGTGATGGCGGCGGTGATGGTGATCGGCGCGCTCGGTTACACCATGGATCGACTGTTGAATTGGCTTGAACTGCGCCTGACGCGCGGCCGGCCTCAGGCATCTTGATGCGAGAATATTCATGGCACAGTTGATGGCACTCGAAGGCGGCGCCGCGCCGGCGCGGCAACCGACGGCACGACGCTCGACGGGACGCTGGCGCGGCTGGGTCCTGCCGGGCTCGGCACTGGCCTTATGGTGGCTGGCCTCGCATCTGGGCTGGTCGCATTCGGGTTTGCTGGTGTCGCCGCAACAAGTCTGGCACACGGGCGTCGAGCAGATTGTCACGGGCGCCCTGTGGCGTGCCCTGTCCGCCAGCCTGGCGCGCGAACTGACAGGTTTCATTCTCGGCACCGTGGGCGGCTTGCTGCTGGGCGGTCTGCTCGGACTCTCGCCGTGGGCGCAGCGCGCCATCGGCCCCAGCTTCAATACCTTCAAACAAATTTCCTTGTTTGCCTGGATCCCGTTGATCTCAGTCTGGTTCGGCCTGGGCGATCTTGCCAAAATCGTTTTCCTCTCGCTGGCCGCGCTCATCCCCGTGGTCGCGCATGTGAGCGACGGAATCCGCAATGTCCCGGTATCGCTGCTTGAAGTAGCACGCGTGTTCCGCTACAACCGCCGGCAAACGATTCTTCATGTAATTGTCCCGGCGGCCTTGCCGTCGATTTTCACCGGTGTCTATCTGGCTTTGATTTATTCGTGGCTGGCGACCTTGGGCGCCGAATATCTGCTGGTGGCCGGGCGCGGCATCGGTAACCTGCTGGTCGACGGCAGCGATCAGTTCCGCATGGATCTGGTGCTGTTCGGGGTAATCGTCATCGGGCTGGTCGGCTGGGCCTTGAACGCTGTGGCGCGCGCACTTGAGCGGCATATTTTCGCGGCCTCGCGTAATTAACTGTCCTATTTCGGGAGTAAAACCATGTCAACCGCCCCGCATCCATCGGCATGTGGACTGGCCATACAACAGGTCAGCAAAGACTATCGGCAGACCGGCGGCGGCATCTTGCCGGTGCTCGACTCGATCGGATTGGAAGTCGAATCCGGTCAATTTGTCAGTATCGTCGGTGCCAGCGGCTGCGGCAAATCGACCTTGCTGCGCCTGATCGCCGGGCTCGACGCGGAATTCAGCGGCGCGATCAGTTTCGACGGCGCCCATATCGCCGGCACGGGTCTCGAACGCGGCCTGGTGTTCCAGGAACCGCGCCTGTTCCCCTGGTTGAATGTGGCGCAAAACATTGCGGTTGCGTTGCGCAATTCAAAACTCAACGCGCGGCAAAAACACACGGCAATTGCCGAGCATATCGAACTGGTCGGCCTGGGTGGATTCGAACACGCCTTCCCGCATCAACTCTCGGGCGGCATGGCGCAGCGGGTGGCTATCGCCCGCGGCCTGGTCAACCGTCCACGCGTGCTATTGCTCGACGAACCCTTCGGCGCACTGGATGCATTGACGCGTAGCCGTTTGCAAACCGAATTGCAGCACATTTGGACACACGAAAAAATCACCATGATACTGGTCACGCATGACGTCGAGGAAGCCGTTTTCCTTAGCGACCGGGTAGTCGTGATGCAACCGCATCCCGGCCGTATCCGGCGCGTGGTCGAGGTGCCGCTGGCCCACCCGCGCAATCGCAGCGACGCCGCCTTTGTCCGCATCCGCGATGACGTGCTGCGCGAATTTGCCGAACCGGAAACGCCGACCGAAGCGCCGCCGCTACCCGCGGCGAGCGACCTCGCCACGCCGATTACCCCTTGGCGTATGGCTTGGTAAGTCGCGGCGCGCGACCGACCATACTATCTGCCCCACTTACGGAGCTCCCCATGAACGCAGCCGTCCAATACCAGACCGATGCCATCGCCATCCACCCGCTATCGGCCCACACCGGTGCCGAAATCACCGGCGTCGACCTGAGCCTGCCCTTGCACCCGACCCAGATCGAAAGCATCCGCGCCGCCCTGTTGCAATGGAAAGTGGTTTTCTTCCGCGAACAATTCTTATCGCATGAGCAACACATAGCTTTCGCCCGTCAATTTGGCGACCCGACCGTCGGCCACCCGGTATTCGGCAGCGAGGCCGGACACCCGGAGATCTACTCCATCAGTAAACATCGCAAAGCCACCCGCTTCGACGGCCCAGGCTTGGTCCGACCGTGGACCGGCTGGCACACCGACGTCACGGCCGCCGTCAACCCGCCCTTCGCCTCGATCCTGCGCGGCGTCACCATTCCACCCTACGGCGGCGATACCCAATGGACCAACCTGGTCACCGCTTATCAAAAACTATCGGAACCGTTGCGCCGCTTCGTCGACACCTTGCGCGGCGTGCATGAATTTGCCGCACCCGCCGGAGTGCAAGCCTCCGCCGAATTCGAGCAAGCCGTGCGTCAAACCACCTTGGTGTCTGAACACCCGCTGGTGCGGGTTCATCCGGAAACCGGCGAAGCCGCGCTCTATGTGAGCCCAGGTTTTCTCAAACGCATCGTCGGCTTCACCCCACGCGAAAGCCAGGCCCTGCTCGAACTGCTATGGGAGCACGTCACACGCCCCGAATTTACCGTGCGCTTCAAATGGGAAGCCGGCAGCGTGGCATTCTGGGACAACCGCGCCACGGCCCATCTCGCCCCCACCGATATCTTCGACCTCGACTTCGACCGGCAGTTGTATCGCGTCACGCTGGTCGGCGATATCCCCGTGGGTCCGGATGGTGTGGCGTCGCGGTCGATAGCAGGTAACCCGGTGGGTGCGGCGCACGCGTTGGCGGTCAATTAAGAGAATCCGGCTATGGACGAGAATTCGTCGTGGCGAGGGAGGTGGTGCAGACGTGCTTTACGGCAGGGCGATGTGACCGGCCTGAACCGGCGCGGGTAAGCTGTTTGGCGAGAATAATGCTCCGAGCGATATAATAGGCCCCGATTTCCCCGCTGCTGCATTCTGTGCGGGGAAGCAGGCCACACCAGTGCGGTTTATGCCGCAGCCGGGCAGTTTCTTGCATAAATGGGTTTTCATGAATACGCCGCTTTGGATCAAAACAGCATCAAAATTATCAGGTGATTTTTTGCTGCGCTCGGGTAAGCGCAGCAATACCTATTTCGATAAATATCGCTTTGAGGCGGACCCCGCCTTGCTGCGCAAAATCGCCGAAGAAATGGCCGCCCTGGTGCCGCCCGGCACCGAAGTCCTGGCCGGCCTGGAAATGGGCGGCATCCCGATTGTGACCATGCTCAGCCAGGTCACCGGCCTGCCCGCCGCCTTTATCCGCAAAGCCCCCAAGGAATACGGCACCTGCCGCTACGCCGAAGGCGCCGACCTGACGGGCAAAAACTTTATCCTGATCGAAGACGTGGTCTCCAGCGGCGGCGCCATCATCGACGGCGTACGCATGCTGCGTGCCGACGGCCTGGACGCCAAACTCGCCTTATGCGTGATCGACCGCGAAACCGGCGGCAAAGAAGCGCTGCAGGAAATCGGCATCGAGCTGCGCGGCCTTTATAATTTCCGGGAAATCGACGGAGCGGTTTGAACGCTTGAGTTCGGTTTGTTTGCGCTTGATTAGCTTGTTCCGCTCGCGGGCTGTGAATGAATGGCCTGCGGCGGAGCACCGTGATGCCCCTTGCTTGCTCGCTGAGAACGCCGTGATGCGGGGGAACATCATGACTAAGCAGTCAACGCCATGACCGTCACGATAATTGTTCAGACTGAACCATGCCGATTGAACTCGGCGGGGCATTCAAGCGTTGGAAAATAGCTCGACGAGCATGGATTCCTGTTCAGCAAATTTTTTGGGGTTCGTTGCTTTCAGCTTTTCCAGGTTCCGGCATTTCCACACGATAGCCGGCAACTCACGCAGGTGTTCGTAGGGCATCAGCGTCCAATCGGGCTGCGCTCTCACCGAAGTGCGACGTTGAGAACACGTCGGGGGCAATGGAAAGGAGCAAGCGGACGGTGTCCAGGTAATGTTCGTTCATTAGGGTTTTAGCGTAAGGCGTATGCCGCTCCGAGTTTTGTTCGACCAACGCTTGCCTGCCCCTCCCAATCTGGCAACGTGCTGGTGGGCCACGGCGGCCCATTTGAGTTGTTCTGCATCGCCTAAATCACGGACCAGTTTCACAACTTTGACGCGTGTGCAATGTTTCAGCAAGTCGTCCAAAACGTGCGCCCGGATGTTGCGCATCGATCCCATCAGATTTCGCGCCTCTTCGAGCGATTGTGTTTTACCAATGTCGCTGGCCATCTCTAGTAGAGCGCGCTCAGGTATGGATACGGGCGAGTCTTCACCATGGAACGGTTTTACCTTCACGGTCGACGTATTGCAGGCCCGGCTTACCTTGATGCGAGAGTAGTGTATCTACGATTTTCGGGACAGTTTCGTCGAGACTGAACGGTGCCTTCGGCCCACCCAGCGCTGTGCGTATCCAACCCGGAGCCATCAACACCAAGGCGCGCGGATCTTTGGCATGTCGAGCGGCATAGCTTCGCATATACATATTGAGCGCGGCCTTCGTCCCGCGATAAACCTCATGGCCGCCCTTCTCATTGTTACTGATGCTGCCCTGCCCCGACGACATGACGCCAATCAGACCGTCTGCAGGCACAAGGCCTTGCAGTCCTTCAATAACGCGCATCGGACTCAGTGCGTTGGTTATCATCACTCGAACAAACTCTTCTGTTGATACCTGCGCGATGGTCTCCTCCTGGTTGTCATTGGCAGTACCCGAGTTCACAAAAAGCATGTCGACTCTTCGACCAGAGAGGCGGGCGCGCAGTGCTTCGATCTCATCCGGTTGAGTGATGTCGAGCGACTCGATCTCGACATGCCCTTTGTGTTCGTCTTCAAGATCATGCAATTCGGTCCTCGCAGTGCCACGGACCGTGCCAATGATGTTCCATCCCCTTTTCAGGAATTCAGCGGCCATTGCGTGACCAAGACCGCGTGAAGCTCCCACAAGCAGGATTGTGTTGGCGTGATTGTTTGAAACAGTGGAGTGCATGGCGATTCCTTTGATTTAGCTGACAGCAACAAATATAGTTCAGCCACCCGACCGGCGCCAGACGCATAGGATGCATAATATAGTTGCGTTGAACGCCAGACCATCGAGGCAAAACGGGAGCGACCATGGAAAACCTGGATTTCAATCTTCTTCTGGCGCTCGATGTTCTGCTTTCAGAAGAGAGCGTTACCAGCGCGGCACGCCGCCTCGGCTTGAGTCCTTCGGCGATGAGCCGGACGCTTTCGCGGCTGAGGTCTGCAATAGGTGATCCACTGCTGGTACGCGCTGGGCGCGGACTCGTGCCGACCCCCCGGGCTACTGAACTTCGCGACCAGGTTCATGAGCTCACGCATGACGTACGGACAGTGCTCAGCCCACAAAGCCGCCATCTGGACGTCGACTCGCTCGATAGGACCTTCGCTATTTGCGCCAACGAGGGGTTCATAGAATTATTCTCCGCAAAGCTGATAGCTGCTGTCATCAACGAAGCTCCTCAAGCCCGCCTGCGTTTCGCACCAAAGCCTGAAAAAGATGCCGGACCGCTCCGCGCAGGACTGATCGATATTGAGATTGGGGTACTCGGGGTGTCCGCGCCGGAAGTTCGCACCCAACTGCTTTTTCGAGATCAATTCGTCGGTGTAGCCAGGAGCGCACATCCATTATTAAGAGGTCCAGTAACGGCTGAGGCATATGCCGCATGCAAACATGTTGTGGCATCGCGTAAGGGAGAGTTCAACGGACCGGTCGACGATGCGCTAACAGAACTCGGGCTTAGACGCGCGGTAGTGGCTGTTGTGCCGAGCTTTCGAGATGCGATGCGGATTGCACAACAATCGAACCTGGTTGCCCTCGTGCCACGTCTGAGTCTCAGCAGTGCGTTGACAGTCGGTGAGCCAAGCGCAGCAGGCCTTGTCAGCTTCGAGCTTCCCGTCCGCACGCCGGAGATCGCCATATCAGCGATGTGGCATCCTCGTATGCAAGCCGATCCAGCTCATCGGTGGTTACGTAACATCGTCTTGGCGGTGTGCCGAGAGGCGGCACCCCACTGAACCATTTCGGGATGTTTGTCGCGGTAATAAACCGGATGATTAATTACCAACGCGGCGCAGCTAGCAAATACGGGTGTACGGTTGATGTAAATCATTAAAATTTCGCTGCTACTGCATAATGGGCTGCAATGGGCCGCAACATGCCTTTCGCATTGCGAGGCTCTGTCAACGGCCGGTGTAAGCGCGCTGATTTGGCAGAGCGCAGCCATGAGCCGTCATTGAGTCGCTGTTCCTCGGTCGAGGATAATCCGACAGCAAACTGTATGCAGTGTCCGCGAAATATGACCGGAGAACGATCCGCTGTTATGCTCGCCCATTGAACTCCTCACATCCCCTGGAGCTCCTTCGGATGAGCATTGGCCAGCGTAACGGACGGATCGATCTGATCCGTGGCGTTTCCATATCTCTCGTTCTGCTTCATCACTTCAATATCGCCTATCTCTATGCTTATTTCGCATGCTTCGACGGGATTGCGATCGGCTGCTGTGCGGCACTGATTGCGAAACGGGTCGCGGTACATGGTCGTGCAGCGGCACTTGCGCAGATCGCTGTCGTGGTGGCGATGAGTTGGCTTTATCTGTTTAGGTCAATTGGACACACGAATGTACTTGGCGTGACAGCTATGGCACTAGGAACAGCGTGGCTGTTAATTTGCGCGTCCGGCTTTCAGCCCACCCTGTCCAAAGGACATTACGGAATTAGACCAATGCTGCGATGGCTCGGTCGACGTAGCTATCCCCTCCGGCACGATCATCGCCACGTTTGACGAAAACGGGCACTACGGTAATCATACAAACGGTACCAGCCACACAGCGATCTATCTGCGTGAAACACCGAATGGCATTGTTGTGCTGGATCAGTGGAAAGGTCAAACGGCACTCCGCGACCACCCTCCGCAGCAACGGATCATTTATTTTCGGAATGGTTATGGCAAAAAGGTTGACGATGCGACTCAATACTATGTCGTTCAGTAAGTGCCTGTTGGCAGTGCTAGGGTGTTGTGCGTGCATGGTAAGTCATGCTGCGGAACGGCATCGTTATGAATGTCCATCACCTCTGCTGCTCGGCAATATCAAGCACGTGCTCAAGCACGTCGAGGTCTATGACGGTCCGCCCAAAAACATGGCGTCGCTCGAAGCGTGGGGTTTGTTAAAAGACGTCGATGTTTATCTGGTCTGCACCTACGATGGCACGGATAAAGATGTCACGATCCATGCCGTCGGAAGTGCATCGTGCTATGCAACTGACAAGCCACGGACAGCTTTTTGCGATTGATCGCAAGTCCATCCGTGAGCCATACCGATGGCTCACGCCTCGCCGCACACGAAAAAATGCCCGCTTACGCGGGCATTTTCTTGATTCTTGGCGGAAAGGGTGGGATTCGAACCCACGTTACGGAAGAACCGTAAACCAGATTTCGAGTCTGGCGCATTCGACCACTCTGCCACCTTTCCTAGGGTCATCACCGTTGTCGCTTGGGCTAGCCCCTGCGCTACGGCAATTGTCACGCGAATTTGTGACCTTCGGCCGCGGTCGGTTGCGGCGAAGTCAGTGATTATAGCGGAACCTGTATCCTATTCCAAGCCCCTGCTTGAGATTATCCGCAAGCAATTCAGGAAATCCGCTCCAGCCCACCCATATAAGGCCGCAGCGCAGCCGGCACGGTCACCGAGCCGTCCGCGTTTTGGTAGTTTTCCAGGATGGCGACCAAGGTGCGGCCCACGGCCAGGCCCGAGCCGTTCAAGGTGTGCAGCAGTTCCGCCTTGCCTTGGGCATTGCGGAAGCGGGCTTGCATGCGGCGCGCCTGGAAGCTTTCCATGTTGGAGCACGAAGAGATTTCGCGGTAGGTGCTTTGCGCCGGAATCCATACTTCGAGGTCATAGGTTTTGGCGCTGCCGAAACCCATGTCGCCAGTGCATAGCAGCATCTTGCGGTAAGGCAGTTCGAGCTTTTGCAGGATTGTCTCGGCGTGGCCGACCAGTTCTTCGAGCGCGGCCGACGAGTGTTCCGGCTGCACCAGTTGCACCAATTCCACCTTGTCGAATTGGTGCTGGCGGATCATGCCGCGAGTATCGCGGCCGTAGCTGCCGGCTTCTGAACGGAAGCAAGGGGTATGGGCGACGTATTTTTGCGGCAGGGTGTCGAGGGCGACGATTTCATCGCGCACAAAATTGGTCATCGGCACTTCGGCGGTCGGGATCAGGTAGAAATTCTCCACCGCATCGCCCTCGCCGTCATGCTCGCCGCCGGCCTTGCGCGGTACCTTGAACAGGTCTTCTTCAAATTTCGGCAGTTGGCCGGTGCCGCGCATCGAGGCGGCATTGACGATGTAGGGGACGTAGACCTCGTTATAGCCGTGTTCCAGCGTATGGGTGTCGAGCATAAATTGCGCTAAAGCCCGATGCAGGCGGGCGATGCCGCCGCGCAGCACGGTGAAACGTGCGCCCGAGAGTTTCGCGCCGGTATCGAAATCGAGGCCCAGCGGAGTACCGACGTCGACATGATCCTTGACCTCGAACTCGAACACGCGTGGCGTGCCGAAGCGCAGCACTTCGACATTGCCGCTTTCGTCGCGACCGGCCGGTACGCCTTCTTGCGGCAGGTTGGGCACTTCCAGCAAAAATTCGGCGAACTGGGATTGAATCAGGTCGAGTCGTGCAGCGGATGCTTTTAGCGTGTCGCCGATACCGCCCACTTCAGCCATCACGACAGTGGTGTCTTCACCGCGGCCTTTCATGCCGCCGATTTGTTTGGACAAACTATTGCGGCGGGCCTGCAGGTCTTCGGTCTGGGTCTGGATTTCGCGCCGTTCGGCTTCCAGTTTTTGAAATGCGGCCACGTCCAGCGTGTAGCCGCGATCGGCCAGACGGCGTGCGACAGCGTCGATGTCTTTGCGCAGCAGTTGAATATCGAGCATGGGTTCAGTGTTTCTGTGACGCCGCACAGGCGTCGGTTAGCAAAGGGCTCGTAGTTCGATCACCGGCTGGGCCAGGTGGTCGAACCACGTCGGAATTAAGTGCAAGCAGGTGCCAAGCGGGCGCAAAGCGGGCGCAAAGCCGAGATTTTATCGCAACGGCGAGGTGTTTCCTGCGTTTGCTACGTTTTAGCCGCGATTTCTGCCGCAATCGATGAGTTTATCGAACGCACATCCGCTGCGAAATACGGCGCCACCCATCCCGGACGGAAATCAGCAGCAGCGTCAACTCCCTTAAGTTTTATCCCGATGCGTGCGCCGCCATTCAGCATCCAGCGCGCGCAGACGTTCGAGTTTCTCGCCGATCTTTTGTTCCAGTCCGCGCGGTACCGGCGCATACCAGCCCGGTTCGCGCATGTCGTCGGGCAGATAGGTCTCGCCTGCGGCGTAGGCGTCGGGTTCGTCATGGGCATAACGATACTCGTGGCCGTAGCCTAATTCTTTCATCAGTTTGGTCGGGGCATTACGCAAATGCACCGGCACGCCACGCGATTGGTCCTGGCTGACGGCCTTGCGCGCCGCATTGTAGGCCATATAACCGGCGTTCGATTTGGGCGCGACGGCCAAATAGATCAGTGCTTGCGCCAGCGCCAGTTCGCCTTCGGGCGAACCCAGGCGCTCATAGGTTTCTGCGGCGTCAAGGGTGATCCGGGCCGCGCGCGGGTCGGCCAGACCGATGTCTTCCCAGGCCATACGCACGATGCGGCGGGCCAGGTAACGCGGGTCCGCGCCGCCGTCTATCATGCGGCAGAACCAGTACAAAGCGCCGTCCGGGTTGCTGCCGCGCACGGACTTATGCAAGGCGCTGATCTGGTCGTAGAAGGCATCGCCGCCCTTGTCGAAGCGACGCAGATTCTCGGCCAGCGCGCTGCCCAGCAGGGCTTCGTCGATTTCGGTGGCATCTTGCGCGGCGCCCGCACGCGCCACCAGTTCGATATTGTTCAGCAGTTTGCGCCCGTCGCCATCGGCCGAGGCGATGATCAGGTCGCGGGCGGAGTCGGTGAAGGTCAAGCCGCCGAGTTCGACACAGGCGCGCGCCAGCATTTCACCCAATTCGTCGGCGTCGAAGCTTTTCAGCACATAGACGGCCGCCCGCGACAAGAGTGCGCTATTGACTTCGAACGAGGGGTTTTCGGTGGTGGCGCCGACAAACACAAACAAGCCCGACTCGACATGCGGCAAAAATGCGTCTTGCTGGCTTTTGTTGAAGCGGTGCACTTCGTCGACAAACACCAGGGTCTGGTGTCCATGCGCTTGATGGATACGCGCGGTTTCCACCGCTTCGCGGATTTCCTTCACGCCCGAGAGCACCGCCGACAAGGCGATAAATTCGGCATGAAAGGCCGCCGCCATCAGCCGCGCCAAGGTGGTTTTACCCACCCCCGGCGGCCCCCACAAAATCATCGAATGCGCCTGCCCCGACTGGAACGCAACCCGCAAGGGCTTGCCCGCGCCCAGCAGGTGTTTCTGGCCGATGACTTCATCAATGGTCTTGGGCCGCAGCCGTTCGGCAAGCGGCGCGGCGGACGGGCTCAGCTCAAACATCATCAGCCTTTGATCACATCCGCGCCCTTGGGCACCGCAAATTTGAAGGCGTCGGCCGGCAAGGCCGGGTTCTTCTGAATATTGCTAAAGGTGAGCAAGGTCACGTTGCCGAACACATCATGCAATTCCATGGCTTTCAACTCGCCGTCCTGGAAGCCGATGCCGACACTTTGAAATTGCGTGTCTTTATCCTTGGGCGTCAGTTCCAGCCAATCTATGCCTTCCTTTACGCCGACGTCGTGCAAGGTGAAATGCGCATTCAGGTCGTTGCTGCCAAACAGGATGGCCGCCGGGCTGGCGCCCAAGGCATTGCCGAGTTTGCGCTCGGTGACCTGGTTCAAATCCTTGTCGAACACAAACAGCGTATCGCCGTCGGCTTCGAGGATCTGTTCATAAGGCGTGCGATAAGCCCAGATAAATTTGCCGGGGCGGGCAAAAGAGAAGGTGCCTGACGACGGACCGCCCATTTGCACGGCGGAAGGCTGCTGCCCCTGCCCCTGCCCCTGCCCTTTAGTCGGCGCTTTGACTTGGCGTTGGGTGAAGTCGCCGGTGGCCGAATGGACTTGCGCAATAAAAGCTTGCAGCGATTGCGTACCGCCGGCGAAAACCTGGCTGGCAAAGATCAAAGCGGCACCGGCCGCGGCCGAGCGTATCAGTGCGGCATAACGGCGGGCCAGCTTGGTGCGAGGTGTGGCCGGAAAATCTGACATGGTGACGAGGTCCATCGATAAGGTCTAAGTGATTTATTCTTCGCGCGTCGGCACCAGAATTTCCCGGTTGCCGTTGGAGGACATGGTCGACACCATGCCCGAGGTTTCCATCTGTTCGAGCAAACGCGCCGCGCGGTTATAACCGATGCGCAAATGCCGCTGCACCAGGGAAATCGAAGCGCGTTTATGTTTGATCACTACCTCGACCGCTTGATCGTACAAAGGGTCAGACTCACCGGCAGCGGCGCCGGTTCCCGGCGAGCCGTCGAAGGTATTCTCCCCGTCGCCGCCGACGCCGCCTTCCAGCAGGCCTTCGATATAGTTGGGCTCGCCTTGTTCCTTGAGCTTATTCACCACCCGATGGACTTCCTCGTCGGAGACGAAGGCGCCGTGCACCCGCACCGGAATCCCGCTGCCGGGCGGCAGATAAAGCATATCGCCCATGCCCAGCAAGGTGTCGGCGCCTTGCTGGTCGAGAATGGTGCGCGAGTCGATTTTCGAGGAAACCTGGAAGGCGATACGGGTCGGCACGTTGGCCTTGATCAGGCCGGTAATCACGTCGACCGACGGACGCTGCGTCGCCAGGATCAGATGGATGCCGGCCGCGCGGGCCTTTTGCGCGATGCGGGCGATCAGCTCTTCGACCTTTTTGCCGACCACCATCATCAAGTCGGCCAACTCGTCTATCACCACCACGATATGCGGCAAACGGTCCAACGGTTCAGGCGCATCGGGGGTGAGGCTGAACGGGTTGGGCAGTTTTTCTTCGCGTTTGGCGGCTTCGTCGATTTTAACGTTGTAGCCGGCCAGGTTGCGCACGCCCAATTTGCTCATCAACTTGTAGCGGCGTTCCATTTCGGCAACGGCCCAGTTCAGCGCATTACCGGCTTGGCGCATATCGGTCACGACCGGACACAGCAAATGCGGAATGCCTTCGTAGACACTCATTTCCAGCATCTTCGGGTCGATCAGGATCATCCGGACCTGGTCTGCCGTGGCTTTGTACAACAGCGACAAAATCATCGCGTTGATCCCCACCGACTTACCCGAACCGGTCGTGCCCGCCACCAGCAAATGGGGCATCTTGGCCAGATCCGCGCAGATCGGCTTGCCGCCGATATCCTTGCCCAGCCCCATGGTCAGCATGGATGCCGCGTCGGCATAAACCTCGGAACCGAGAATTTCCGACAAGCGCACCGTCTGGCGTCGCGGATTGGGTAATTCCAGCGCCATAAAATTCTTGCCGGGAATGGTTTCCACTACCCGGATCGACACCAGCGACAGCGAGCGCGCCAGGTCTTTGGCCAAGCCCACGATCTGGCTGCCCTTGACCCCGGTGGCCGGCTCGATTTCATAACGTGTCACCACGGGTCCCGGGTAGGCCGCCACCACGCTGACTTCGACACCAAAATCCTTGAGTTTCTTTTCGATCAGGCGCGAAGTGTATTCAAGCGTATCGGCCGATACGGTTTCCTGGATTGCGGCGGGCGGGTCAAGCAAGGCCAGCGGCGGCAACGTGCTGTCCGGCATATCCAGGAACAATTGCGCCTGCTTTTCTTTTTCGGCGCGCTCGGACTTGGGCACGATCACCACCGGCGGCACAATCATCACCGGTTCATGATCCTCATAGCTGACCCGCACTTTCTCGACCTTGCCTTCGCGCTTGACGGCCGCGACCTCGCCCAGCTTGCGGTCGCGCCCGGCTTCGTGACGCAGCCTGAGCAGCAAGACCGCATCGATCAGCACCCCGCCCAGCCGCTCGGCAAAACTTAACCATGAAAAGCGGAAAAACAGCGATAAACCAACGGCGAAGATAAACAGCAACACCAAAGTGCCGCCGGTAAATCCAAATGCACGCGAGATGACGCCGGCAATCCCGTCGCCGATTACACCGCCCGTCGAACGCGGCAGATGCAGCTTGAACGACCACATGCGCAGCGACTCGATCCCGACGCTGGACAGCATCAGCAAGCCGAACGAAACAACTTCGGCGATCCAGCCGCCTTCTTTACGTGGCGCGGCGTCATCCGGCGCCAATTTTTCGTCATGGTGCGCCAGCTTGCTGTAGGCCACACCGACCCGGTGCAGCAGCAGGACAATCCAGCCATACGCCGAGACGCCAAACAGCAGCAGCAGCATATCCGCCATCCAGGCGCCGACCCGGCCGCCCCAATTGGCGATATGGTCCACTTGCAAGGCGTGGGTCCAGCTTGGGTCGTGAGGGCTGTAGGTGAAGAGGGCGATCAGCAAGAACGCCGCAAACACCACCTGCGCCAGCCAGCGGATTTCGATAAGCAGGCGCGACATGCGGTGCGGCAATGCCGGCGCGCCTGAGGAATAATTGAGTTTTGCCATTGATCGCTATGTACTTCGTGGGTCTATCTGATTTGATAAATACGATAAAGCCCGATAAGGCTCGATAAAGTCCGATAAATCGTCGAGCCTAATTGTAATCCGTTGCGCCTGCGCTCCGGGCAAATGTCGCGCTTTAAATCATTTGGGGGCGCTACAACACGGTAAAAACGCCCGCCGCCGCCGCCGTCAGCAGCCCCGAAATCACCGCCTGACAGGGTTAGCCGGTGAAAGCACCAAGTCAAGCGGCGCTCCACGGCACGATCTGCCGTCGGGCCGCCCGGCTCCAGCCGCTATCGCCGCGATTGACAGGATCGATTCGCTAAATTCCCCGTCGCTTTATAATAGTGAACTACCGTTGCCTGAATGGCCGGTTGCGATGCTTTCCGCCCAGTCGGCCCGGCATCGTAATCCGCCGCTCGGCGCAATCCATATCCTGAAGTTTGACGGGGCTGCCCAGCCGCCCGCGCCAACGTTGTTACGGAATTAGCCATGTCTGAAGCCAAGCACGCCAAAGTTCTGATTCTCGGCTCCGGCCCCGCCGGATATACCGCCGCTGTCTACGCTGCGCGGGCCAACCTGTCGCCCGTGATGATTACCGGCCTGGCCCAGGGCGGCCAGTTGATGACCACCACCGATGTCGAAAATTGGCCGGCCGACGCCAATGGCGTGCAAGGCCCCGAGCTGATGCAGCGTTTTCTCGAGCATGCCGAGCGTTTTAACACCGAAATTATTTTCGATCATATTCACACGGCCAAGCTCAACGAAAAACCGATCCGCCTGATCGGCGACAGCGGCGAATACACCTGCGACGCGCTGATTATCTCGACCGGTGCCTCGGCGCAGTACTTGGGCTTGCCGTCCGAAGAAAAGTTCGCGGGCAAAGGCGTTTCTGCCTGCGCCACCTGCGACGGCTTTTTCTACAAGCAACAGGAAGTCGCTGTGATCGGCGGCGGCAATACCGCCGTCGAAGAAGCCTTGTATCTGTCGAATATCGCCAAGAAGGTCACCATCGTGCATCGCCGCGACAAATTCCGCGCCGAGCCGATCCTGATCGACCGCCTGCTGGCCAAGGTCAAGGAAGGCAGCATTGAAGTCAAATGGAACCATGTCCTCGACGAAGTGCTGGGCGACAACACCGGCGTTACCGGCATGCGCATCAAGCATCGCGACACGGGTGCCGCGACCGACGTGGCTTTGCAAGGCGTGTTTATTGCGATCGGCCACAAGCCGAATACCGACATTTTCGAAGGCCAGCTCGAAATGAAAAACGGCTATATCACGACGCGCACCGGCCTGGCCGGTAACGCCACCGCCACCAGCGTGCCCGGCGTCTTCGCCGCCGGCGACGTGCAAGATCATATTTATCGTCAGGCGATTACCAGCGCCGGCACGGGCTGTATGGCGGCACTCGACGCGCAGCGTTACCTTGAGGAAGCGGACGCGCTTTAAGCATCTGCCAAGGCCAAAGCCGGGGTTTCACCGCGCGGGCGGACATCGCGCCACGGGTTTAAACCCCGGCTGTAAAACCTCGCTACGGCGCGCAGGATAAGTTTACACTCCGGTCAGACACTCATATTTTGTACATGGCCGTCATGACCTCAACACCCTCCCGCCCCAAACGCTCGGGACATCCAGCCGAAAAGCTGGTGTCGCGAGCCAACGCCCACTCAGCCCGCGCGGCTCAACCGGTGCCGCCGCAAACTCCATCCGGCGGCAGCCTGCACAGCCTCGAAGCCTTGGGACAATTGCGTGCCTCGCTGAAAATTTCCGGCGAGCAGCGTGAACAAGCCCGGCTCGAAGCGCTGCAACACGCCCGCGAAGCCGAGGAAGCCGCCAATGTCTTCCGCCGCGAAGTCGGCGCCATCCAGCCGCTGACCGCCGCGCCGCGCATCCAGTCCGAAAAATCGCCGCCGGTACCGCTGCCCTTGCAAACCCGGCGCGATGAAGCCGCCGTGCTGGCGGAAGCCATTTCCGACGACTATGACCCGGAAGTATTGCTCGACGTCGACGAGTCGATTTCATTTTGCCGGCCCGGGGTGAATGGCGATGTCGTGCGCAAACTGCGCCGCGGAACCTGGGTGGTCCAGGCGCAGATCGATCTGCACGGCATGCGCCGCGAAGAAGCACGTGAGGCGCTGGCGGAATTCCTGCGCGCCTCCGTCAAAAGCGGTTTGCGCTGCGTGCGGGTGATTCACGGCAAAGGGCTGGGGTCGCTCAATAAAGAACCGGTGCTGAAAGGCAAAGTGCGTGCCTGGCTGGTGCAAAAAGAAGAAGTGATCGCCTTTTGCCAGGCCCGGCCGCACGATGGCGGCGCAGGCGCGGTGGTGGTTTTGCTGCAACCCGCGGCACAGAGCCGCGCTCACGCCGGCAAAAACTGAACGTGCCCGCGGCGAACATGCATTTGCGCATCTCCGAGCTATTGTCGGCGATGGAAACCCTGGCGATTTTTGCCTATGCCATCTCCGGCCTGATTGAAGCTCGCCGGCGCAATCTCGATGTGGTCGGAGCCTTTATCGTCGCCTTCCTGACCGCTTTCGGCGGGGGCACATTGCGCGATCTGCTGCTCGAGCGCCGGCCGTTTTATTGGGTCGAGCACCAGAACTACGTGCTGATCTTGTTTGCCATGTCGCTCGCCGCACCTTTTCTACTGAAGTCGACCACCCGCGTCGTCTCAAGCCGGGCGCTGCTGGTCGCCGATGCCGTCGGCCTGGGGCTATTCAGCATTTCCGGCACCTCGATGGCCATCGCCATGGGCCTGCCGATGTTTACCTCGGTGATGATGGGCGTGATTACCGGCGTGTTTGGCGGCGTTTTGCGTGACGTGTTGTGTAACGAGGTGCCTTTGGTCCTGCGCGACTCAAGACCTTACGCTACCTGCGCCTTCCTCGGATGCTGGGTTTATATCGCGCTGCAGCGCAACGGCATTGAGCCCGACATTTCCGCGGCAAGCGCAACCGGCTTTATTTTGGTCGCACGGCTGCTCACCTATCAATTCAAGGTGACGTTGCCGCGCTAAAACCCGGCTCTCGTCCCGGCGCGGCCCAACCTCAGCGACGCCCGCAAAACCCATCAGATAGCGGCTTCGTCCTGCTCGCCGGTACGGATGCGGATAACCCGCTCAACCTCGGTGACAAAAATCTTGCCGTCGCCAATTTTCCCGGTACGCGCAGCGCCTACGATAGCGTCAATCACCGCATCGACTTGGGCGGTCGTGACCACCACTTCAACTTTCACCTTGGGCAGGAAATCAACCACATATTCGGCACCGCGATAAAGTTCGGTATGCCCTTTCTGACGGCCAAAACCCTTGACCTCGGTGACGGTCAGCCCAGTCAGACCGACTTCGGCAAGCGCTTCACGAACTTCATCGAGCTTGAACGGTTTGATCACAGCGGTGATACGTTTCATGATGACCTCGTCATGGTTATGCGGGCGGCGATGCAGTACCCGCGGGCGCTCAGGATTAAATCGTTTAAAGCGTTTAACTGCTTAAGGTATCTAACTACTCAAGGCATCCAGCTGCTCAAGGCATTTCGTTGAATTTCGAGGTGATCGGATAACGCCAATCGCGGCCAAATGCCCGATGCGTCACGCGAATCCCGATCGGGGCCTGGCGTCGTTTGTATTCGTTGATCTTGATCAGGCGTGTGACACGCTTGACGTCGGCCGGCGCATAACCGGCCTCGATGATCTCGGCGATACCTTGGTCTTGTTCCATAAAACGCTGCATGATCGCGTCCAGCACTTCATACGGCGGCAAGCTATCCTGGTCGGTCTGGTTATCGCGCAACTCCGCCGACGGCGCGCGCGTCAAAATCCGCTCGGGGATAATGTCGGTGCGGGCAAAACCGCTGGCCTGGTTGCGGTAATGACACAGGCGGTAAACCAGCGTTTTGGCGATGTCTTTCAGGACTGCGAAGCCCCCAGCCATATCGCCGTACAAAGTGCAGTAACCGACCGCCATTTCGCTCTTGTTGCCTGTCGTCAGGACAATCGAACCATGTTTGTTCGACAGGGCCATCAACAGGGTGCCGCGAATCCGGGCCTGGATGTTTTCTTCGGTCGCATCTTCCGCCAAGCCGGCAAACTCGCCCGCCAAACTGCCGCGAAACGCGTCGAACATCGGCGCAATCGCAATTTCATCGTAGCGCACACCGACGCGTTGCGCCATATCTCGCGCATCGACTTCGGAGATATCGGCGGTATAACGTGACGGCATCATCACCGCCCGCACCCGGTCCGCGCCCAGCGCATCGACCGCAACCGCCAGCACCAGGGCCGAATCGACCCCACCCGACAGACCGATCAATGCGCCGGGAAAGCCATTTTTATTGATGTAGTCGCGCACGCCGACCACCAAAGCCGCATAGCCCTCGGCTTCGAGCGAGCCGCGTTCGACGATCTGGGCCGGCTGCGGCACGCCGTCGACAAAATCGATCAGGCCCAGGCTTTCTTCGAATTGCGCCATGCGCATGACCAGCGTCCCGCTGCCGTCGAGCACAAACGAATCGCCATCGAACACCAGTTCGTCCTGCGCCCCCGCCAGGTTGACATAGACCATCGGCATCCCGGTTTCGCGGACGCGTTCGCGCAGGATGTCGATGCGCACTTCGCCTTTACCCAGATGATACGGCGAGGCATTGGGGATCAGCAGGACCTGGGCGCCCGCCTCCTTGGCGCGCTGTGCCGCTGAGCGATGCCAGACATCCTCGCAAATCACCACGCCGTAACGCACTCCGTCGAGGTCGAACACCAAAGGCTGCGGACGCGAGGCAAAGTAGCGTTTTTCGTCGAATACCTCGGTATTGGGCAGCTCTTCCTTGAAGTAACGGCCGATGACCCGACCTTCGAGCAGCAAGGAAGCCGCGTTGAAGGTATCGACGGGCGGCAGGCCGCGCTCGATCGGCCGGTTTGCATTAGTATGGGCGGACAGGTGCGGTGGATTTTCCCGATACGGGTGGCCGACCAGCACGTGCAGCCCTTGCAGCGGCGCCAGTTCCTGAGCGAGTTGTTCGAGCGCCGCCGCGCTTTGCGCATAAAATGCCGGGCGCAGCAGCAGGTCTTCCGGCGGATAACCCGAGGTCGCGAGTTCGGGCGCGACAAAAATGCGTGCGCCACGCGCATGGGCTTCGCGTGCGGATTGCACGATTTTGGCCAGATTGCCGGCGAAGTCACCGACAGTCAGATTGAGTTGAGCTAGAGCGATTCGGGTTTTCATAAAGACGGCTTAATCAAGTCAACTGCGCAAGTCAACAGCGCAAAACCGCCAGACGGCAGGGCTTTGGCCGTCATCGCGGGATACGGCATCAAGTTTAATTTCCGGGGCTCAAGAGCCGTCCGGCACACGTTACTGAAATCACGCAACCGGGTACAGCAACACATGGCAGCTCATTATCGCACGCGTATTGCCGATACACCGGCCGAGATTGCAGCACAGGACTGGAACGGCCTGCTGGCACGTCAAGCTCGCCCCACCCCCTTTCTCCGGCACGAATTCCTGCACGCACTGGACGCCGCCGGTTGTGCGCGCCCCGAAACCGGTTGGGCGCCGCAATTCGTCACGCTATGGCGTGAGACAGAAGACGGAGAAATCCTGGCCGCCGCCGCTCCGCTCTACGTGAAAACGCACTCTTATGGTGAATACGTGTTCGATTGGGCCTGGGCCGACGCTTACCAGCGTCACGGCCTGCCCTATTATCCCAAACTGCTGTGCGCAGTGCCCTTCACGCCCGTCAGCGGGACACGCTTGCTGGCCGAGGACGAGCAGGCGCGCCGCGCCCTGGCCGCCACGCTGATGACATTTGCCGAACAGGCGCAAGTGTCGTCGCTGCATATCCTGTATCCGACCGAAACCGAAGCCGAGGTCATGCTTGATAGCGGAATGATGGCGCGCAGCGGCGTGCAATTTCACTGGCTGAATGCGGGTTATGCCGATTTCGACGCTTTTCTGCAAACCCTGGAGCAGAAAAAGCGCAAAAACATTCGCGCGGAGCGGCGCCGCGTACGCGAAGCCGGCGTGACCTTCCGCCATATCGAGGGGGGCGATGCCAGCGAGGACGATTGGCGGTTTTTTAATCGCTGCTATCAACAGACCTACCGTGAGCACCAGTCCAGCCCTTACCTGAACCTCGATTTTTTCAAACGCATCGCAGCGGCAATGCCGGATAATTTGTTGCTGGTGATCGCCGAACGCGCAGGCCTGCCGGTTGCCAGTTCGCTATTGGTATATCAGCGTGAACCCGACGGCGGAACGCTGTATGGCCGCTACTGGGGTGCCGTCGAACACATTCCTTGCCTGCATTTCGAAACGGCTTATTACCAGCCGCTGGAGTTTTGCATAACGCAAGGCATCGCCACGTTCGAAGGCGGGGCGCAAGGCGAACATAAAATGGCACGCGGTTTTTTACCGACCGTCACTCACTCCGCGCATTGGCTCGCGCATCCGTCCTTTGCCGACGCGGTGGCACGCTTTCTGGAACGCGAAAGCGACGGTATCGAAGCCTATGTCGACGAATTGCGCGAACGCAATCCATTCAAAGACTAGTCGCCAACGGCTGATGCCGCGGGTATCCTGATGCCCTCCACCGCCTCACGACAAGCTGTGTGCCATGCCCTGGTTTCTCTATCTGATCGAATGCAGCGACGACAGCATCTATACCGGGATTACGGTCGATGTCGACGCACGTTATCAGAAACATCTGAACGGCACCGGCGCACGTTACACACGGTCGCGGCCGCCGCGCCGTCTGCTGGCCACTTTCGAACTGGCGGATCGTTCCAGCGCCTCAAAGGCCGAATACCGGGTAAAACGTTTGAGCCCCGCGCAAAAACGTGCGCTGGCGCAGGGGCAGATCGAACTGCCGATGCCGGATGTTGCACACGATGAAATGCCCGATGAAACACCGCTGGCGGAAATGGTTGCTCAGGCAGAACCTACCTAGGTAGACCGTACCTAAGGCAACTGAACTTGGCCGAGCTTGCCCATGCTGCTTTTACCCAAGCCAGGCCGACCTGAATCGGACGCCGCTACATGCGGATCAGATACAGCGGCAGCATCTCAAGCGACCGCGAGCTTCAAATGCCCTATCGGCTGCTGGGCGGGCTTCACATTAATTTCTATGTCGTAACCCAGCCGGTTTAAACAATCCATCAGCTTACGTTCGGACAGATTGGAAAAATCGCCGCGCATCATATCGGATACCTTGGGTTGGGTAACACCCATCCGTTTGGCCGCCTCTTGCTGGGTCAGGTCGAGGCTACGCATGGCTTTTCTGATCTCGATGACCAGACCGGCCTTGATCTTGAGCTTATCGGCGTCAGGCAGTCCGAGATCGGCAAAAACATTGCCGCTGCTTACTTCGAATTCGGTATCGTTGATCTTTTTTTTACTCAACGGTTTGCTCGTCAGTTTACTCATCACTTAGCTCCTGAGCCATTAATGCGGCATCTCTCAAGCGGTTGCGGATCAGATCGAGATCGTGCTGCGGTGTTTCGATGCCACACCGGCTCTTTTTCTGAAACACATGAAGCACAAATACGGCGACCTCGAACTTGACGGTATAGACCGCGCGATAGGTGCCGCCTACATCGTTTTCAATCACTTCGAGCACACCCGCCCCGCCAAAACCTCGCAACACTTTTGCGTCGTCGTGCTTCTCGCCATGCTGTGCAAGGTTTAACGCAAAACCAAAGGTACTTCGTACGGTCTCGGGCAAGGCCAGCAAGTCTTTCTTGCTGGCACCAACCCAAATCAAACGTTTCTCAGGAGCCATCTTCGCACGTATTTTATACATGAACAAGTATACTTTTAAAAAATAGAAAAAAGATCGTCAGTGTCATGGCGGGCACAACCGCTTGCCTCAGAGAAGAGGTTACGCTTGTCGCAGCACGCCGAGGCGGTCGTGCCGCATTTTTGACCATCCGGCCTAGCCTGGGGCAAACCGTCCCGTCAAGCACATCGGGATGCTCGAGCGGGCCGTGAATCGACCACAAAAAACGGCGTGCCGCCATTCATCTGTGTCTGAGACACAGCGAATGGCGGCACGCCGCATGTACTAAGCAAGCAGCCGACTAAACGATCGGCGGCCAGCTATGCCAATAACGGTTATTTCTTGTAGTTGGCAGCGCCTTCGGTAATTTCTTTATGCGCGGCATCCACGCCCAGCCAACCTTCGACCTTGACCCATTTGCCCTTTTCGAGCGCCTTGTACTGTTCGAAGAAATGCTTGATCTGGTCTTTCAGGTAACCCGGCACGTCGTCCACCGATTTCAGATCGGCCGTCATCGGGCAGACCTTATCGGCCGGTACGGCGAGCAGCTTGGCGTCGACTCCGGCTTCGTCGGTCATTTGCAGCATGCCGAGGGCGCGGGCGCGCACGATGGAACCGGCCAGCAGCGGAAACGGGGTAAGCACCAGGACGTCGACCGGGTCGCCATCGCCCGACAGAGTCTGCGGGATATAGCCGTAGTTGACCGGATAACGCATACCGGTGCTGATAAAGCGATCGACCACCAGCAAGCCGAGTTCTTTATCGAGCTCATACTTGACGGGATCGCTTTGCGCGGGGATTTCGATAATAACGTTGAAGTCGTGGGGCAAATCCTTGCCGGCGGGAACGTGATTGAAGCTCATGAAATATCTCGTGAAAGTCCAGGGTCAAAAATCGAAATTACGCGGGTCGACCAAAGCTGCGCCAAGCCGGCATATCCCTGCGGCACTCGCCGCAGTCAGGAAACCAGTGTTACACCATGCCGCACCGGCATGTGGTGCGTGTCAAAACGGATTATAACGAAACCCAGGCGCCGGCTGACAATCACAGCGCCAGAGCACTGGCACGATAGTGCTGGCCGGCCTGTTCCTGATTGCCCAGTTCCTCGTGCAATTGCGCCAAGGTGCGGTGCAGGCGCGCGCATAACACCTTATCGTCGGTCAGCTTGAGCGCGCCCTCCAGAAAGGCCTGCGACTTGCCCCACAACTGTTGTTGCAGACATAAACGACCCAGGGCGAACAGCAGGTCGGGATCCTCGCTATGATCGCGGCGCCAGGCTTCGGCACGCTGGATCAAGGGCAAGGGCTCACTACCGGCGCAATCGGCGTAACGGCGTAGCAAACGCGGGTCCCACGTCTCGTCGAGCGCGGCCTCAACAATTTTGCGCGCCGGCGCATAACGCTCCAGGTCGACCAGCAAGCTCGCCGCCAGATCGGCCAGACGCGCCGAGGTTTTTTCGGTGGCCGGCAGGTTCTGCCAACATTCAAGCAAGGCATCGGGGTTGTGACGGCAGTCGCGCAGCAAATTCTCGCCCGCCAATTGGCGCAAACGCACGGCCACCGCGGTGTGAATCGCGTCGCGTTTTTCCAGGGCCTTCACCAGCTTCAGCACTTCGCCCCAATGTTTGAGTTGCTGGCGCGCGCGCAGTGCAATCTGCTGCGCGTAAATCCGGCGCGGCCCCTGGGTCTGCATTTGCGACAACGCGGCCAAGGCGCCTTCGGCATCGCGCGCATCGGCGCACATATCGGCTTTTGCCGTCAGCCGCGCGTCCTGCCAGTCGGCGGCGTCAATCGCCGCCAGCCAGTCGTCGCGCCGGGTGAATTCATGCATGCGGTGCGCGGCGGTGGCGCCGATCAGGCTGGCCGCATTCTTGTTTTCGGGCAATAACTCGCCCGCGTCGCGCGCGGCTTTTTCTGCTCGTGGAAAACGGCCCGCAAACAAATTGCCGACCGCATCCCTGAGCGCCGCATGCCCTTTTGCCGCCCGCGAACGCCGGCGATAAGCGGCGACCCGGCTGGGCATGGTCCATACGTTACGCACAAACCGCAGCAAGGCATAAAACGCAATAAAACCGACAACGATGGCCACTACCAGTAAATTCAGCGGCAAATCGACGCGATGATTCGCCAGCAGAATCATCACGTGGCCATCGTCGACACGTCCCAGTATCGCCAGTGCGGTGGCGAGGATAAACAGCAAAGCCAGCCAGATCAGTGAACGCAACATGGCTTAGCTCCGGCTCTTGAATTGGCGCACTGCAGCCAGACTGCCGTTCATATCAGGCAACGCCACGTTGGCTGATTGTTGATCGACTTGCTGCAACAAATTGCGCACCGTCTGCACGCGTTTTGAGGTCGGGTCGAAATAGCGGTTGAGCGCGGCATTGGCTGAATTCAAATCGGATTTCAAGGTGGCCTGATTGCGCGCCAGCAGCGACAAACGCGCCGACAACAGGCGCAATTTCAGGTTGGCGCGCAGGAAATATCCCTGATCGGGCGCGACCAGCATCGCATCCGGATCATCGATACGGCGTACCTGGATCAAGCTCTTTAAGTCGCGTCCGGCCTCCAGCAATAGTTGTTTGCTCCAGCTTTGCCAGCCGTTATTCGAGGCGCCGGCCGATGCCTCCGCACTGGCCGGCTGCGCCGCACCGACGGCGTTATCCGGGGTTTTTTCCTCGCCGAGCAAAGGCAGTGTGTCGACTTGCGCGATGGCATCGTCGAGCTTGATGGCCATGCCGGCCAGATCGACTTGCGGCGTCGCCTTGAGTTTTTCGATGTCCTGCTGAATCGCACGCCGCACACCCAGCATCTGCGGTCCGGTCGAAGTTGCCAGCCGGGCATCCGCGCTTTGCAGAGCAAACAACGCAAGCTGGACGTTACCGGTTAACTGCAATTGCTCACTGGCGGTCGACAGCATCTGGCCGATTTCGGCCAGGGTCCAGTCGTCGCGATTACGTGCCAGATCCTGGTATTGCTGTTGCAGCGCCTGCTCCGCGGACTGGGTATCCTGCACCTTGCTGCTGACCTGGCCGAATTGGCTATCGAGATCATGCGCCTGGGCCACCACTTGGGCGATGCGCGCGTCGCTCGCATCCTGACGCTGGGCCAAAGCGTGTTCGGCTCGGTCCAGTTTGCGGTTCAGCGCATAAGCACCGCCGCCCGCAGCCAACACCACAATCAGCAAAATGATCCATGGCACGGCGCGTTGCCTGGCACCGGGTTCGGTCGGCGGCGTCGAGTCCGGTTCAGGTCCCGCCCCCCCCGGTCCATTACCCCGCGGGTCGCGCGGCGGCGCTCCGGCGGCGGATAAACCCGGCTGCGGTTTCGCCTCGTTCAGGCCAGGCAGCGTCGCGGCAGGATTCGATGCGCTCGCGGCACCGGTCGCGGGCGTGCTGGATTGAGGGTCGAGTGGAGTGTCGTGCGTGTCAGTCATGCGTCTGGAGACCAATTGGGTTGTCTGGCTGGTTGCCAGAGAAGCTGCCGAAGGGGTTGCCTGAGGGGTCGCCTGAGGGGTTGCCCAAGACAAAAGCGCGTTGACGATATTGCGATCGCCCGCGCCCGAAAGCGTAATCGTATCAAAACCCAGACTACGGGCGGTTTCGGCAATCCGCGCGTGGGGCGCAATCGCCTGGCTGCGCTTCAATGCTGCATAGTGTGCCGGATTGAGCGCGGTACGGGCCAGATCGTTTAAATAACGCACTCCTTCCGAACTGGTAAATAACCAGGCCAGCCGCTCGGGAGCCTGATCGAGTTGTGCCGCAAGTGCCTGCCACTGAGCTTGCGTGGGTTGCGGCGCGCTGCGATGGTAAGCCGTCACCGTGGTGACTATAACGCCCATTGCGCGCAAGGTTTCGGCAAATACTTCGCGACCGCCGTCGCCGCGCACCAGCAGCACTTCGCGACCGGCCAGCGTATCCAGGTGAAAAACTTGATCCAGCGCCTCCAGCAGGGCCTCGGAATCATAACGGACAGGATCTTGAGCCGATTCGTCGGAGGCGGGCGGCGTCTGGGCCTCGGCGCGGCTGAGTTGGATTGCCGGTTCGGCGCTTGGCTCTGCGGTTGGCTCTGCGGTTGGCTCTGCGGTTAGCTCTGCGGTTGGCTCTGCGGTTGGCTCTGCGGTTAGCTCTGCGCTTGGCCCGACTCCCGGCCGAGGGCTGGAAAGGGGTACAGATGCCGGTGTCTGCGCCGCCAGCTCGTGGGCGTCATCGCGCGCCACCTCATGCGTGGCGTCCAGCGGGGCCACAATCACCTCGGCTTGCGCCCCTTGCGGCGCAATCACCTGATAACGCGGTGCCGCAATTCCCCATTGCGCCAGCGCCCGCACACTGCCGGGTCCCATCACACCAAGTGGGACTTGCTTGGGCCAAGCCACGCCGATCGCGTCGCGATACGCCATCACCTGATCGATCGCATTGGGCGAAACAAACACCACCAGTGCATAACGTTCAAGTGCCGACAAAGCGGCGTGCAGGGCACTGGTGTCGCTGACCGCGCGGATTTCCAGCAAGGGAAATTCGACCGCCAGCAAACCTGCGGCGCGAATCGCGGCGACCAGTTCTACTGCCTGACCGGCCGGTCGGGTAATCATGACTGTCTGCGGGGTCGCAGACATAACATCAGACATCGCAGCTCCGGCATAGTAGGTGGATCGTCGCGCCCATCCGGTCCAGATCGGATGGGCCGCGCCCAGTGGTGCTCAGTACCCGGCGAACGGCAGGGCCGGTCCGTCAGCGTTCAGGGTTGCGGTGCTCGACCCCGGCGTTCAGGGTGTCGCGGGTGTTCCGGCCGCGCGCCCAGCCTCCGCTTGCGTGCTCAGCAAGGCTTGCACGATGTCCAGTGCGCCTTGCCGGATCAAATCGTCGGCCACCTGCTGGCCCAAGGCTTCGGCCTGCGCCTGATGGGTTAATTTCAGCTCCAGCGGCACGCGCCCCTGGGCCAACAGGGTGCGGCCTCCGTCGGGGGTGGCAATCGAGGCTTGCAGCCATAGCGCGCCATCTTGCCAACCGGCATAAGCCGCAAGCGGCACCGTGCAACTGCCGCCCAAGACGAGCGATACGCGCCGCTCGGCCGCCGTCGCCAAAGTGGTCGAGGCATCGGATAAAGGGGCCAGCCAGGCTTGCAACTCAGGGCGATCGGCGCGGATTTCAATGCCGAGCGCGCCCTGTCCCGCGGCGGGCAAGCTATCTTCGACCTCGATCAGAGTCCGGATGCGTGCGCCCAGACCCAGGCGTATCAGGCCTGCGGCGGCCAGGATAATCGCCGCGTAGTCGCCGCGATCGAGCTTGGCCAGGCGAGTGTCGAGGTTGCCGCGCAACGGTTCGACCTTGAGTTGCGGATAACGTGCCCGCACCATGGCTTCGCGCCGCAAGCTCGAAGTGCCTACCACGCTACCCGGCGGCAACGCGGCAAGGTTGTCGAAATGCGACGATACAAATGCGTCGCGCGGGTCCTCGCGTTGCATCACCGCAGTCAGGGAAAACCCCGCCGGCAAAAGCATCGGCATGTCTTTTAGCGAATGCACAGCCAGATCGGCACGCCCTTCCGCCAGCGCTGTTTCCAGCTCTTTGACGAACAGGCCTTTGCCACCGACCTTGGACAAGGTACGATCAAGAATCTGGTCGCCGCGTGTCGTCATTCCAAGGATCTCGACTTGGGCGGCGGGATACAATTTCTGTAATGCGGCCCGCACGTATTCGGCTTGCCATAACGCCAGCCGGCTTTCTCGTGATGCAATCACCAGAGTGCGGGGCGCTTGAGTAGTAGGTATCTCGGAGTTCATTGGAAGTGCATCATTGAAAGTGCATCTAAGGACGAGATAAAAGTAGGCCAGTACCCTGTTCCGTAAATTGTTTAATAAATGAAATTGTCCATTTGGTCGCTGCCCCAAGGGCCATTTCATCTCGAACGAATTTGCGGAACAGGGCACTCATAATGGTATCACGCACCCCAAACTGACCCAGTCCCATCCTGGCCCAACCAGGGACACCCTTAAGGAATCGTATCGTGACGTCTCCCGGATCAGCCCGCAAACTCCGGCCCGCAAGCCCTACCCTTGAATCCGCCGCCACCGTTGCCTCGACCTCGCGGGCCAAAACCACCACCGCCGGCAGCAAGAAACGCAGCGCCGCGACGCCGCCGGCCGACGCCGGCGCGGTCACGCAAATCAAGCAGGTACCGCACAATCCACTGAGCGGCAAGAACCGTGCACGCGAAGACAAGGACCAGCCGCTGTTCGAGGACATCCGCTTCCTGGGGCGTTTGCTGGGCGAAGTGGTGCGCGAACAGGACGGCGATGCGGTCTATGAAGTGGTGGAAACAGTACGCCAGCGCGCCGTCAAATTTCGCCGCGAAGACGACAGCGCGGCAGCACAACAACTGGAAAAGCTGTTGAATACGCTAAGTCGCGACCAGACCGTTTCGGTGGTGCGGGCTTTCAGCTATTTTTCGCATTTGGCCAATATCGCCGAGGATCGGCACCATATCCGCCGCCGCCGCGTGCACCAACTGGCGGAATCGCCGGAACCGGCCGGCACCATGGCTCATGCGCTGCAACGCCTGACCCAGGCGGGCGCGGGCAAAACTCCGGCGCTGCAATATTTCTTCGATCACGCCTTGATCGTGCCGGTGCTGACGGCCCATCCGACGGAAGTCCAGCGCAAGAGCATTCTCGATGCGCAATACGATATCGCCAAGCTGTTGGCGCAACGCGACCAGCCGCTGACGCGCAGCGAACGCGAAGAAAACGAATCGCTGCTGCGGGCCCGCGTCACCTCGCTGTGGCAGACCCGCATGTTGCGCGAATCGAAGCTGACGGTGGCTGACGAAATCGAGAATGCGCTGTCTTATTACCGCGCAACTTTCCTCAGCGAAATTCCAACCCTGTACGCAAATATCGAAAAACTGCTGGCCGAACATGGCCTGCCCGCACGGCTACCCTCATTTTTCCAAATGGGCAGTTGGATCGGCGGCGATCGCGACGGCAATCCGAATGTGACCGCGCCGACCTTGCAGCACGCCATTACGCGTCAGGCGGCGGTGATCTTCGAGCATTATCTGGGCGAGGTCCATACGCTGGGCGCCGAGTTGTCGATTTCCGAATTGTTGAGCGGCGCCAGCGATGCGCTCAAGCAGCTCGCCGCTGTTTCGCCCGATCAATCGCCGCATCGCCAGGACGAGCCGTATCGCCGCGCCCTGATCGGCGTGTATGCGCGGCTGGCCGCCACCGCCCGCAAGCTGCTCGGTGCTGCCGCCCCGACCATCCGCCAACAGGCCGACAGCGAGGCCCAGCCGTATCCGGGGCCGGAAGCTTTTGTGGTCGATCTGCAAACTTTGGTCGATTCGCTGCGCACCCATCACGGCGCCTCGCTGGCCCGCCCGCGGCTGGAGCCGCTGGTGCGCGCCGCCGAAGTGTTCGGCTTTCACCTGGCCAGCATCGACTTACGCCAGAGTTCGGACATTCATGAAGCCGTGGTCGCCGAATTGCTGGCACGCGCCGGCGTGGTTGCCAACTACGCGGCCTTGAGCGAAAGCGAAAAAGTGCGTGTGCTGCAAGTCGAGCTGGCCCAGCCGCGACCGCTATTGTCGCCCCATCTGAGCTATTCCGACCTGACCCGCAGCGAACTGGCGGTGTTTGAAGCGGCCCGCGAAATTCGCCAGCGCTTCGGCGCGCGCGCGGTACGCAATGCCATCATTTCGCACACCGAAACCGTCAGCGATCTGATTGAAGTGATGTTGCTGCAAAAAGAAACCGGGTTGATGCAAGGGTGTCTGCTGCCTCTTGCGGGTACGTCCGGCGTAGATTCTACCGATGCCGTTCCGCACGAAGCGGCGCAACTCGGCTTGATGGTGATCCCATTATTTGAAACCATCACCGATTTGCGCCAGGCGCCGCACATCATGCGCGACCTGTTTGCCTTGCCCGGCGTCGACGCCCTGGTCGAAGCGCAGGGCAACGAGCAGGAAGTCATGCTCGGTTACTCCGACAGCAACAAGGACGGCGGTTTCCTCACTTCCAACTGGGAACTGTATCGCGCTGAACTGGCGCTGGTGTCCCTGTTCAACGACCGTGGCATCAGGCTGCGCTTGTTCCATGGGCGGGGAGGTACCGTCGGACGCGGGGGCGGCCCGACTTATCAAGCCATCCTGTCGCAGCCGGCAGGCACGGTCGACGGGCAAATCCGCCTGACCGAGCAAGGCGAAGTGATTGCGTCGAAGTTCGGCAATGCCGAAATCGGCCGGCGCAATCTCGAAACCGTGGTGGCGGCCACCCTGGAAGCCACACTGGCGCCCCATGACGAAGCACCGGCGGCATTACCCGGCTTCGAAAAAATCATGCAATTGCTGTCGGATCAGGCGATGCAGGCCTATCGCGCGCTGGTGTACGAAACCCCGGGCTTCACCGATTACTTTTTTGCTTCGACGCCGATTGCCGAAATCGCCGAATTGAATATCGGCAGCCGTCCCGCATCGCGTAAGTTCAACGACCCGGCACAGCGCAAAATCGAAGATCTGCGCGCCATTCCCTGGGGTTTCTCCTGGGGCCAATGCCGTTTGCTGTTGCCGGGCTGGTTTGGCTTCGGCAGCGCGGTACAAGCCTATCTGGCTGAAGCGGCTTCGCCGGCAGAGCGCGGCAAACGTCTGGCCACGCTCAAGAAAATGCACAAAACCTGGCCGTTTTTTGCCAATTTGCTGTCGAATATGGACATGGTGCTGGCCAAATCCGATCTGGCCGTCGCCTCGCGTTATGCGCAACTGGTCAGCGACAAAAAACTGCGCAAGCATGTGTTCGGCCGGATCGTCAGCGAATGGGAAAGCACCTCGCAAATGCTCGCGGAAATCACCGGTCACGACGAACGCCTGGCCGGCAATCCGCTGCTGGCGCGCTCCATCCGCAATCGTTTTCCGTACCTGGACCCGCTCAATCACCTGCAAGTTGAGTTATTGGGCCGGCATCGGTCCGGCACCACCGACGACCGGGTCAAGCGCGGCATTCATATGACCATCAACGGCATTGCCGCGGGCTTGCGCAATACCGGCTAAACCTATGACCACACCCGACTCGACCGTCCCGCACCCCGATCCCACGCCGGAAACCTTGACCGCGCTGCTGGAACGCGTCGCTCGTGAGGACGCTCCGGCGTTGCGCGCGTTATATGAAATCACTTCGACGAAACTGTTTGGCCTGGCGCTGCGTATATTGATTAAGCGCGAATGGGCGGAAGAGGTTCTCCAGGATAGTTTTATCAATATCTGGCGTTTTGCCGACGACTACCGGCCTGCCCTGGCCGCGCCGATGACCTGGATGGCTGCCATTGTCCGCAACCGGGCCCTGGATCACCTGCGACGCGTACGTTCCGTCGAGACAGAATGGAGTGAAGCTTTGGACGATCTATTGCCTGCGCCCGGCCCCGGCCCCGCTGAATTAACCCTGATGAGCCAGCACGCGCGGCAACTGGCAGTGTGTATGGAACGGCTGGACGCAAATCAGCGCCAGGCCGTAGCGCTCGCCTATTTGCGCGATCAAAGCCATAGCGAGGTCGCCGACTCGCTGAAAGTACCGCTGGGCACGGTCAAGTCGTGGATTCGGCGCGGCCTGGAAAAACTGAAAACCTGTCTCGGAGCGCAGTAACATGAATCTCCGGAACAACCCCGAATTATTGGACCGGCTGGCCGCCGAACACGCGCTGGGTACTTTGCGCGGCGGCTCACGCAGGCGGCTGGAAACCCTGGCCCATAGCGACAACACGGTGCGCCGGGCGTTGGACACCTGGCGCCGCCGCATCGAGGCCATCGCCGAACTGCAACCGGGGCAAACGCCTCCCGAATCCGTCTGGCTAGCCATCGAAGCCCGGCTGGGACTCAAATTGCATAGCGCCCGGACCACGCCGCCGCCCGTCAAAACGGATAACGCGCGGGTCCGCGTCGAACGCTGGTTCGACAATCTCAACTTCTGGCGCGGCTGGTCCATGGTCGCGACCGTGGCCGCGGTGCTGGCGCTGGCCGTGGCCTTGCGTCCGCTGCTGCCAGCTTCCAGCACCAGCCCGGCCGAAGCCGCAAAAATCGCCTATGTGGCCGTGCTGCACGACCAAGCTTCGCAATCGACCTTGCTGGTTACCTGGGACGATGCGCATAGCACGATGAATTTGCGCAAACTGGCCGACTACCCTCTGCGCTCCGATCAGGCGCTGCAGTTGTGGGGTTTGCCGTCGCAAGGCCATCCGGTGTCGCTGGGTGTGATCAAACCCGGCGCCGGTTATAGCGTGAAGTTGAGCGAACGGCCGCAAAATTACCCGGTGCTCGCGGTATCGGTCGAAGCCAGCGGCGGCTCGCCCAATCCGGATGGGCCGACCGGCCCGGTGGTGTACTCAGGGAAATTGGTACCGACCACCTAAGCGCCCGATGAGCCGGCCGGAGGGTGACCCCGGCCTGGCTCGGCCGCCTCGGAGCGGCATTCCTCCAGCCGGTGCTTGGTTTGCTTGGCTGTCCTGATCTCGATCCCGGCTCGCGCCGGGCTCTTCCAAAGTGTTGCCGTATGACGAGCCTACCCAGCCCCGCCTCGACCTTGGCCTTGCCTCAGATGCCCCTGCCAGGCTGGCAAGCGCATCTGAAACTGGGGTTTGCCGCCCGTGCCGGACAAACGTTTCTGGCCGAACGCCGCCATCTGGGGCCGCTACGGGTGCAAAAACCGCTTTATCCCGAAGGCGAGATAATCTGCCACGCGATTATTGTGCATCCTCCGGGCGGCATCGCGGGCGGCGACACCTTGGAGATTGAGGTCGAGGTCGGTGCCGGCAGCCACGCGGTACTCGCCACCCCCGGCGCCAGCAAATGGTACAAATCCAACCAGCGCACGGCGCGCCAAAGCGTCACCTTGCAGGTGCGTGAACAGGCCCGGTTGGACTGGCTGCCGCAAAACAATATCGTGTTCGATCATGCCATTGCCAAACTCGACCTGAAGCTGGTGCTCGACCCCAGCGCCAGCGCCATCGGCTGGGACGCCACCCAATTGGGACGGCAGGCGGCGGGCGAACATTGGTCGGCCGGCAGCCTGCGCAGCAACACCACCTTGATACGACCCGACGGTCAATTACTCTGGACCGAACGTGCACTGTTGCACGCCGAAGATCCGTTGCGCCTGGCGCCCCAGGGTTTGGCGGGGTGGCCCGCGTTCGGCACCTTATGGGCCTGCGGCCCGGCGTGCCAGGGCGACATCGCACGCGCATTGACCGAACGCCTGGCCGAACAACTGCCGTTTGACGAACAAATCCGCGCCGGCATCACTTGCCTGCCCGGCGATCTGCTACTGATCCGCGTGCTGGCGCGCAAAATGGAAACACTGCAAAATCTGCTGACCGCGTGCTGGACCCAGTTGCGCCCGGCGATCCATGGCGTAGCGGCACAACCCCTGCGCATCTGGTCAACTTAAAGCGCGCTGCCGCCCGGCGCCGCACCAGCACGGCGTACCGATGCACCAGCCTGGTTCTCGACCGCGCGCGCCGATCGCAGGGTATTGGCACAAGGCACCCGCCGCCGAGGCACAAAGCATCTTATGTTTGGCATGTCGCTTGCTTTTCATACCGTGCTCGCGGCACACTCGATACTTGCGCGCGGCGGGTTGCAATGCAGCGTCCGTGTTGCTTGGCCCCATACCGATATGCCCTCGATCCTAAGCTCCCATGAAACTGACTCCGCGTGAAAAAGACAAACTGCTGATTTTTACCGCCGCGCTGCTTGCCGAGCGGCGCCGGGCCCGCGGCCTGAAGCTGAATTACCCGGAAGCCGTGGCCTTTATCACCGCAGCCCTCATGGAAGCCGCACGCGACGGCAAAACCGTTGCCGAAGTGATGCATTACGGCACCACTTTGCTCACGCGCGAAGACGTGATGGACGGCGTCGCCGAGATGATCCCCGACATCCAGGTTGAAGCGACTTTCCCGGACGGCACCAAGCTGGTCACCGTTCACCACCCCATTCCCTAGCGACTCAAGCACTCAGGCCCGGCGTCGAGCGGGCATGAACTACTTAAGCCGTGTGCAGCAAACACCGAGGCAGCCATGATTCCAGGCGAAATGTTTATCGAAGCGGGCGAGATCGAATTGAATGTCGGCCGCACCACCGTCAGCCTGACGGTGGCCAATACCGGCGATCGCCCGGTGCAAGTCGGCTCGCATTTTCATTTTTACGAAGTCAATCCGGCACTGGCCTTTGAACGTGAGGCCGCGCGGGGTTTTCGCTTGAATATCGCCGCCGGCACCGCGGTGCGCTTCGAGCCAGGCCAGGAAAGAACCGTCGAACTGGTGGCGCTGGCAGGCGAGCGCATCGTCTACGGCTTCAATGCAAAAATCATGGGACCGCTCTAGGCCCCGCGAGCTTGCAGCAGATCGCGATAAAGCGCCGGGGGCTTGAACCAATCGGCACATCGGCTTTAAGGACCGGTTTTAACCGCCGGCTTTAACGACGGGTTTTAACCAACAGGCACGAGAGAACAACATGACGCTTAGCATCGGCCGCCGCGCTTACGCGGAAATGTATGGTCCCACCACGGGCGACCGCTTGCGGCTCGCGGATACCGGTCTGATCATCGAGATCGAACACGACGCGACGATCTACGGCGAAGAGGTCAAGTTCGGCGGCGGCAAGGTCATCCGCGACGGTATGGGGCAATCGCAGCGAGTCCACGCCGAAGTGGTCGATACCGTGGTCACCAACGCCGTGATCATCGATCATTGGGGCATCGTCAAGGCCGATATCGGCATCAAGAACGGGCGGATTGCCGCCATCGGCAAAGCCGGCAACCCGGATATCCAACCCGGCGTGACCATCGCGATCGGACCGGCCACCGAGGTCATCGCAGCCGAAGGCATGATCGTCACGGCCGGCGGTATCGACACCCATATTCACTTTATCAGTCCGCAGCAAATCGACGAAGCGCTGGCTTCGGGGGTCACCACCATGATCGGCGGCGGCACCGGCCCGGCCACCGGCACCTTCGCCACCACCTGCACCCCCGGCCCCTGGCATATGGAACGGATGCTGCAGGCCGCCGACGGCTGGCCGGTGAATATCGGTTTTCTCGGCAAAGGCAATGCCAGCCGCAGCGAGCCCTTGCTGGAACAAGTCGCGGCTGGCGCCATCGGGCTCAAGTTGCATGAAGACTGGGGCACCACCCCGGCCGCCATCGACTGCTGCCTGTCGGTAGCCGACGACACCGACACCCAGGTGGCGATTCATACCGACACCTTGAATGAAGCCGGTTTTGTCGAAGCCACCGTCGCCGCCTTCAAAGGCCGCACGATACACACCTATCACACGGAAGGTGCGGGGGGCGGCCATGCGCCCGACATTATCAAGGTCTGCGGCGAGTCCAACGTACTGCCGTCGTCGACCAACCCGACCCGGCCTTACACCGTCAACACCCTGGACGAACACTTGGACATGTTGATGGTGTGCCACCATCTCGACCCATCGATTGCCGAGGATATTGCCTTTGCCGAATCGCGCATCCGGCGCGAGACGATTGCCGCCGAGGATATCCTGCACGACCTGGGCGCCTTGTCCATGCTGTCCTCGGATTCACAGGCCATGGGACGGGTCGGCGAAGTGATCCTGCGCACCTGGCAAAGCGCGCACAAGATGAAAGAACAGCGCGGCGCGCTGCCTCAGGATTCAGTGCGCAACGATAATTTCCGCGTCAAACGTTATATCGCCAAGTACACCATCAACCCGGCCATTACCCATGGCATCTCGCACGAACTGGGTTCGCTCGAACCCGGCAAGTGGGCCGACATGGTGTTATGGGACCCGGCCTTTTTCGGCGTCAAGCCCACCCTGATACTCAAGGGCGGCATGATCACGATTGCCTTGATGGGCGACCCCAATGCGTCGATCCCGACCCCGCAACCGGTGCATTACCGCGAAATGTTCGGTTGCCGGGGCGGCGCCCTGGCGCGCAGCTCGCTGACCTTTGTCTCGCAGATGGCACTGGATGCCGACGTCGCCGGCCGCTATGGCCTGAGCAAACAGGTGGTGGCGGTCAAAAATACGCGCAACATCGGTAAAGCGCAGATGATCCATAACGCCTGGCAGCCGACCATCACGGTCGACCCGGAAACCTATCAAGTGGTGGCCAACGGCGAATTGCTGACCTGCGAACCCGCCAAAACCTTGCCCATGGCACAACGTTACTTTTTATTCTAAAGCCACCATGCGGAAAATCGATAAACGCCTGGGCGCCGGCGTCAAACTGGCGCGCACGCTGGTCGAGCGCGCCGCCACCCTGACCCTGCCGTTTGACGCGCGCGGTAAAAGCCGGCTTGCGGCCACGCTCGATTCGGGCGAACAGGTCGCTTTATTAATGCCGCGCGGCACCGTGCTGGCCCAGGACGATATGCTGGTCGCCGACGACGGCGCGCTGATCCGTGTGATCGCCGCCAGCGAAGCGATCCTGCATGTCAGCGCCGCCACGCCCCAGGATTTGATGCGGGCGGCCTACCATTTGGGCAATCGCCATACGCCGGTGGAAATCGGTGCAGATTATCTGCAACTCGAAGCCGATCCGGTATTACGCGCCATGCTGGAAGGCATCGGCGCCAAGGTCGAAACCCGGACCGCGCCGTTTCATCCGGAAGCCGGCGCTTACGGCGGCGGCCATCGCCACGGTCACGACGCCAGTTTTGCCGAGGACTATGCCTTGGCGCAGCAAGTGTATGCGCAACACGATGTGCCTGACGCAGGCGGTGAAACGCATGAGCATGCACATCATGAGCATCCGCATTCACATGCTCACCCCCATCAGCACGACGAACACTGCGGCCATCTGCACACCCCGTCCCCTCAAGCCGAAACGCCGATTCAGTTTCGCCCCCGTCCGCATGCGCCCCGCTGAACTGACCGCGCTGCTGCATCTGGCCTCGCCCGCTTTACCGATCGGCGGGTTCAGTTATTCGCAAGGGCTGGAGGCCGCGGTCGAAACCGCCTTGGTGCATGATGCGGCTTCAGCCCAGCAATGGATCGCGGCCGGCTTGAGCCAGGTGCTGGCGAAATGCGAATTGCCGTTTATCGCGCAGCAGATGCAGCGCTGGCACAACCACGACTTCGAGGCTATGCGGCAGGCCAATGCCTGGTTCCTGGCCAGCCGCGAGTCGGCCGAATTCAGGCAGGAGACCGAGCAAATGGGCTGGTCGCTGGTATCCCTGTGCGACTCGCTGGAATGGGGCAAGCTCGCTCAGCGTACGGTGTTGCGCACCATCAAGCCTATCGCTTTGCCGACTGTATTCGCTTTTGTCACCAGCGCCCGCGAAGCCGATCCCGAGGCCAGCCTGATTGCCTACGCCTTCAATTGGGTGGAAAACCAGGTTGCGGCAGCTTTAAAGGCCGTGCCCCTGGGCCAGTTGGCCGGCCAGCGTATCTTGTTCGGTTTGCACGAGGCCATTGCGACCGCCGCAGCCGGTGCGCTACAGGTCGGCCCGGACGATTTGTCGACCTTCTCCCCTTTGCTGGGCATTTTGTCGGCTCGGCACGAATCCCAATACTCCAGATTATTCCGCTCATGAATCCTAATTATCCCGCCCGCAGCAAAACCCTGCCGCCTTTGCGTGTCGGCATCGGCGGCCCGGTCGGCTCGGGCAAAACCACGCTGGTCGAAATGTTGTGCAAGGCATTGCGCGACCGCTACGACCTGGTGGTCATCACCAACGATATTTACACCAAGGAAGACCAGCGTTTGCTGACCGTGGCAGGCGCCTTGCCGGCGGAGCGCATTATGGGTGTGGAAACCGGCGGCTGCCCGCATACGGCGATCCGCGAAGATGCGTCGATCAATCTGGAAGCGGTAGACCGGATGCTGACGCGTTTTCCCGATGCCGACATTGTGTTTATTGAATCCGGTGGCGACAACCTGGCCGCCACCTTCAGCCCTGAGTTGTCGGACCTGACCATTTATGTGATCGATGTCGCCGGCGGCGAAAAAATCCCACGCAAAGGCGGCCCCGGCATTACCAAATCCGACTTGCTGGTGATCAATAAAACCGACTTGGCGACTATGGTTGGCGCCTCGCTCGAAGTGATGGCGTCGGACGCCGCGAAGATGCGCGGCCCACGCCCATTTGTGATGTGCAATACCAAGGCCGGAGAGGGTTTGCAGACGGTGATCGCATTTATCGAAAAACAGGGCTTGCTGGTGAGCTAAGCGGATCAAAGTCCGATCATCGCCAATAACACCCGCACGATACGTGCCGTCGCACCGCGATGGCGGGCAGCAAAGGCTGCGGCGGCCTCACCCATGGCAATCCGCCGCGGCGGGTCGCTCAATAGGTCGACGACCGCCTGCGCCAGTCCGGCTGTATCGGCCACGCGCACGGCGGCACCGGTATTGATAGCATCGCTGCTGGCCTGGGTGAAGTTGAAGGTATGCGGCCCGATAATAACCGGGACCCCGACCGCACACGCTTCGATCAGATTATGCCCGCCCAGCGGCAGCAAACTGCCGCCGATAAACGCCAGGTCGGATGCCCCGTAGTAGGAAGCCAGCTCGCCCATGGAATCGCCCAGCAGCACCTGCGTATCCGCCGGTAAAGGATCTTGATCCCAGCTCGAACGACGCGCATAACGCAGGCCGGCACGCTCGATCAGCGCCGCGACCTCGTCAAACCGCTGCGGATGGCGCGGCACCAGAATCAATAAGGTGGTGGCCAGAGCGGTAGTGGCCGGTGCCGCCGGCGTGGCACTGTGCAACACCTGCTGGAATGCCGTCAGCACCTCGGACTCTTCACCTTCACGCGTATTGGCTGCCGCCCACACCGGGCGCGTGCCGATCGCTGCGCGCCACGCTTGGGCAGTTTCGAGCGCGCCGGGCGGCAAAGCCATGTCGAACTTCAAATTACCGAGCACCATCACTTCGCGCGCGCCCAGGTGCAACAAGCGTTCTGCGTCACCCGGGCTTTGCGCCAGGACTTTCGACAAAGCGCCAAATACGGTATGCGCCGCACGACCAAAACGCGCCGCCCGCCGTGCCGAACGCTCCGACATGCGGGCGTTGGCCAGCACCAGGGGCACGCCGAAGCATTTGCACTCGGCGATCAAGGTGGGCCACACTTCCGTGTCGATCAACACCCCCACCGCAGGTTGCCAGTGCCGCAGAAAACGGCGTACCGCCTGCGGCAAGTCATAGGGTAAATAACAGCGCTGGACCCGGTCGCCGAACACTTGTTCACCGGTGGCCCGGCCGCTGGGCGTCATATGCGTCAGCAGGATGCGGATCTCGGGGTTGGCCGCCAGCAAGGCATCGATCAGGGGTTGCGCCGCACGCGTCTCACCGACGGACACTGCATGGACCCAGACCAGTTTGCCGGGTCCCGTCGCCGGGCTCACGGGCGCATAGCCAAAACGCTCGGCAATATGCCGACGGTAACCGCTCTCACGCCGCGAACGCCACAACAAGCGCAGCACGGCAACGGGCGCTGCCACCCACCACAGCAAGCGGTAAAGGAAATTCAGTACACCGTAGCTCATACCAGCTTGCGCCCGGCCAGCCGTTCAAGGATGCCCAAGGGAGCGCATTCGGGGTGCACCATGGCGCCGGCCGGCAAAAATAAGGTCTGCTCCAGCATAAACTGTCCCGACATCACCGCATGGGAGGTTTGATCGGAATAACAAACCCAGACGCTGCCGGGCGGAAACGGCACGTTCTGTTGCTCACACTCACGCTGATAAGTCTCATCGGCTTTCATTGCGTCGTGTAAACCGAGCATCAGATGATCGTAAGCGCTACGTGGCGATTTCGTAATGTGCATGGTGTTCAGCAGCCACGCCGACCCCGGCCATTGGCGTCCGATGCGCGGCATAAAGCGGCGCGCGACATCCTCGAAGGGTTCGCCCACACGCCAGACTCGCGGTACGCCAGCCGGATTCACGTTGGTAAACACACGCAAAATCCGCTCGCCGTAATTCGGCCGAGACGGAAACGCGTCGACATGGAGACGCCGATCGTCAGCCCGTACCGACTGCTTGCGGCTTTCAACCTGCATCGGGCGATAGCTGGTCGGCGCCAATCGCAACGCCGGAATATAGTAAGGCACCAAGCAGTGGATCAACGCTTGCGCTTGGGTCCGGAAACGCTCGATCATCCGGGCCAGCGCAGCCACCTCAGCCTCGCCGCCGCTCGCGCCTTTCAGGCGCCCCTGGGCGTCAAGGCTGATATTGCGCGACTTGGGGTCCCGCACCTCGGGGCTGAGAAAGCGGGTTTCCGCCGCTTCAAGTTGAAATCCCAGTTTGGGGAAAAAAAGCACTTTGCCCGCTTCGAGCGCATCGACAGCCGCCGTTTTGATACTCGCATCGGTATCCGCGAGCGACCAGTCCTGTGCCTTCAATTCAACAATTTGCGAGCTCATGCGGGTTCTTTAGATAAGGTTTGCTGTAAAAATTGCATATTCTGCGCCGGGCTTATCGTCTCTACCAAGCTCATTCGGACGCTTCAGATAAGGTTTGCTGCAAGGTGGCGCCCAGCGTACCGACCAGCTCATCCAGCGCCGCGGCCACCTCGGCAATGGCGGGCGGCGCACCGGTATCGCCCAGATTGATGATATTGGACGACCAAAAACCTTCGGTTTTCCAGCGCGGCGAATCGCAATACAGTTCGATGGTCGGGCGTCGCAGCGCGGCAGCGATATGGGTAAAACCGGTATCCACGCCCACGATAACCGCCGCGCGGCGGATCAAGGCGATGGCTTCCATCACGGATATTTTCGGCAATACCAGGGCATTTTTCATCTGCGCCGCCAATTGTCGCGCGGCGGCCTGTTCCGCCGCCGAACCCCAGGGCAACAGCACCTGGATGCCCCGCTGGTCCAGCATCGCGGCCAATTGCACCCAGCCGTCGGTGCGCCATTGTTTGGCGGCCCGCGCCGTCGCATGAAAAAACAGGGCATAAGCGCCGGCCGGCAGACAGTCCGGTACCGGCTCGGGCCGCGGCACATTCAGGCGGAAATCAAGATCGTCATGGGCGTTTTCGTCGAGCGCGTAATCGAGCGCAAAGGCGGCGACCTGGCGCGAACGTGTCACGCCATGAGTGCGTACGCCGACGGGCACCGACTGATGATGAAAAATGCGCGACAGCGATTCATAACCCGACCCTTCGGTGGCATTGGCCAGACCTACCCGCCGCCCGCCGGGAGCAAGCCGGGCGATACGCATCAGCGCACCGGTCTTGAACAAACCCTGGGTATCGAAGATCAAATCGTAGGCAACACTGCGCAATTGCTTGAAGCAGGCCGCGATTTCCGCCCGCGTACTCGCCGCGGGCAGACTTTTGCGCCAACGCCGCAAGGCAAATGGAATCACCCGCCGCACGTCCGGATGCAGCCGCACCAACTCGACATACGCTTCCTCCACCACCCAGTCGATCTCGGCCTCGGGAAAATGCCGATGCAAATCGGACACCATCGGCATGTTGTGGACTACGTCGCCTAGCGACGACACACGGACAATCAGAATTTTCAAAACTTTTCCCAAAAGACAAAAACGAGCCGAACGGATTGCGCCGTCAGCTCGCGTTCCTGCACCCAATACGGCAACCGGCTGGAACGCCGGCGCCGCCTGCCGTATTAGAACGGTAGCACTGCCTCGGGTTTTTCCGCCAGAATAACGCGCTTGAAATCCTGCTGGATACGAGCGAGCGCAGCCTCATTATCCGCTTCAAAACGCATCACGATCACCGGCGTGGTGTTGGACGAACGCGCCAAGCCGAAACCTTCGGGATATTCGACCCGCAGACCGTCGATCTTGATCACCTCGTCGGCACCTTCAAACTGGGCGGATTTCTGCAAGCGCTCGATCAGCGCCACATTCTCGCCCTCGGCGCATTTGAGTTGCAACTCGGGCGTGCACAGGGAATCGGGCAACGCGTTCAACAATGCGCTCGGATCGGCTTCCCGGCTGAGGATTTCGAGCAGGCGCGCGCCGGTATAAAGACCGTCATCAAAACCATACCAGCGATCCTTGAAGAAAATATGACCGCTCATTTCGCCCGCCAGCGGCGCGCCCGTTTCGCGTAATTTTGCCTTGACCAGCGAATGGCCGGTTTTCCACATCAGCGGCCGGCCGCCATGTTTGCGAATCCAGGGGGCGAGATTACGCGTGCATTTGACGTCGTAGATAATTTCCGCGTCCGGGTTGCGCGACAGCACATCCTGCGCGTACAACATCAACTGGCGGTCCGGATAAATAATATCGCCGCCTTTGGTCACCACGCCCAGCCGGTCGCCGTCGCCGTCGAAGGCAAAACCGATTTCAGCGTCGCTGGTCGCCAACGTGCGAATCACGTCCTGCAGATTTTCCGGATGCGCCGGATCTGGGTGATGGTTGGGGAAGGTACCGTCGATCTCGCAGAACAACTCGATCACTTCACAACCCAAGGCACGGAACAGGCGCGGCGCCAGTTCACCGGCCACCCCATTGCCCGCATCGAGCACCAGCTTCATTTTGCGGGCCGGTTTGATGTCGCCGACGATACGCGCCACATAGGCGTCCAGCACATCGTGCTGGCTATAACTGCCGCTACCCGTGACAAAATCATTGTCGCTGATGCGACGATACAGGGCCTGGATCTGCTCGCCATAGATCGCGGCGCCGCGCAAAACCATTTTGAAGCCGTTGTAATCTGGCGGATTATGACTACCCGTGACGACGATGCACGAGTCGGCCGTGCGGCCGTCAAGCGGAATCTGGGTGGCAAAATAACCCACCGGGGTCGGAACCATGCCGACATCGATCACATCCACCCCGGCGGACTGCAAACCCTCGGCCAAGGCACTCGACAATTCAGGCCCGGAAATCCGGCCATCACGGGCCAACACCACCGCACTGCCGCCCTGGGCGCGAATCTCGCTCCCGAAAGCACGGCCAATCTGGCGTGCCACATCGGCATCCAAAGTCGTGCCGACCACGCCACGGATGTCATAGGCTTTAAAAATCGACTGGGAAATCATGAATTTTTATCCTTGTTTGACGGAACCTGTCCGCGTTCAACTTATAATTGCGGGCTAGCAGCTAAAACCGTTCCAGCGCGTATTTTAATGCTTAAGCCATCCCGCGCTGCAATTTTGCTGCCCCTTCCTCTGACTCGGTGCATGTTAAAGAAATTCAATCAACCGGATATTGCGAAAGCATTAAGTAATCTGGCTTGGCTTGGTACCGAGCGTTTGGTCCAAATCGGGGTGGCGATCTTGATCAGCGGGATGCTGGCGCGCTACTTCGGCCCGGACACCTTCGGCAAATGGCAATACGCCAATACCTTGCTGCTGGTGATTGCCCCGCTGACCTGGGTGTGCGGCGCCGAAATACTGGTGCCGCTGATCGTGCGCGAACATGCCGCCGCGACTCTTGCGGTACAGCTTAATGCATCCGGCGCGGCATCCGGCGCGGCATCGGACACGGAACACGCCAATTCCTTGGGCGCCATCCTGGGCAGTGCATTCACCCTGCGTTTCACGGTTTCGCTGGCCGCATTGCTGTTATGTTGGGGGGTGCTTTACCTCGGCTGGCTGGACCCGCTGGTCGCGGCCATGCTGGCCGGCCTTGCGGTGACCATGATTTTTCGCGAACCGTTCGGGGTCGTCAGCGCTTGGCTGCAAAGCCAGACGCATAGCAAACCGGCACTACTGATCAGTTTGAGCACCGCCATCCTGAAAGCAGGCGCGGTATTTATCCTGGTCCGCCTGATGGTTAAACCGGCCCATTTTGGCTGGTTGTGGGCGACGGAAGCGTCGTTGATTGCAATAATATTATTGCTGTATTTTATTTGGCGCAACCATGGCCGGCTGGGTTGGCATATTCGGCCTCAGCTTTTCAAGCATCTGGTTTCAGCCGGCACCGTGTTCTGGCTCGGACTGATCTGCATGTATTTGTTCCTCAAGCTGGACCGGCTGGTCCTGGAACATTTTGTCTCATATGCGGAACTTGGACGTTATTCGGCCGCGCAGCAACTCAATGAAAATTGGATCACCTTGGGCCTGATGCTGGCGCAAACACTCGCACCGGCATTTATTTATCGCATCGACAACATCCTCGTCCTGCGGCGCAATGTGATTCGTTTGATGGCCTTGACCGCGGTGGTGATGGTTTGCGGCGCGATCTTCCTCGATCTGATTGCGGGCTTTGTCATCCGGCATGTGTTCGGCCCCGCTTTTCTCGATGCCACCGGAATTTTCCGCTGGGCTGTATGGCTCTCGGTCCCGGCCGGCATCGAGGCCATCGGAAACCTGATCGTGTTGAAATACCAAGCCAAGTATGTACTGCTGGGAAAGTGGTTGTTGGCGTTATGCATCGCGCTTCTGGTCGATACCTGGCTCATTCCACGCCTGGCTGGATATGGCGCTTTGATCGGGCTGGCATGCGGCTATCTGAGCGCCGCCGCCGTGAATATTTATTATTACCGGTTTCGCCTGTTGCCATGACCGACGGACTCATTGCCTTGACCCAAGCTGCAAGCCTCTCACCCACCGCCCCATGCGGCGAGCTGGACGACGTTACGGTACTGATTCCAGTGTACAACTGTCAGCATGATCTTGAACGGACTCTGGCGTCTTTGGTTGCGGGCACGGTTGCAGGGGCGATGCTCAACGTCCTGCTGGTCGACGACGGCAGCACACCCGCCATCGTGGCGCCCAAGCTGCCGCAGCTCAATCTCGAAATCATCCGTTTGACGCCCAATGGCGGGATCGAACGTGCACTGCAAGCCGGTTGCCAACACCTGATCGAGCGCGGCGTGCGTTTTATCGCCCGGATCGATGCCGGCGATATCGCCATGCCGGGACGCTTCACCCAACAGCGTGAATACCTGCACTCGCATCCTGAAGTAGGGGCGGTCGGCACCTGGGCCGATGTCGTTTCGATGACGGGTCAATATTTATTTTCGCTGAAACCGCCGACCGCTTCCGGCACAATACGGCGCAGACGTTTCTTCCGTAGCTGTTTTGTGCATCCGGCCATGATGTTGCGCGCCGAGGCTGTGGCGCAGGCCGGCAACTACCGTGAACGTTATCGCGCTGCGGAAGATCTGGATTTGTTTCTGAGAATCATGGAACACTGGGACTGCGCCAATCTGGCGCAAATCGGTTTGCTTTATGAACTCAACGAAAATGGGATCAGCGCAACCCGGCGCCGAACCCAGATCATTTCGACGCTCAGGCTGCAATTACGTTATTTCGAGCCGCTCAATCCATTTTATTGGTTGGGCCTGTTCAAGAACAGTTTGCACCTGATACTGCCCTATCGCACGCTGCAGCGTGTCAAACACGCGTTATTGTTCCGATGAACCTCGATACCATTCCCCACCCCGCAGCTTTACACATATGCCTGGTATGTAATACCGCCTGGGCGATCCATACCTATCGGCCAGGCCTGATACGAGGCCTATTGCAAAATGGCATCCGGGTGACCGTGATTGCGCCCTACGACGCTACAGCAGACGCCATGACCGCGTTGGGGGCGGATTACATTGACCTGCCGCTGGCGTCCAAGAGCGTCAATCCATTCAACGATTTGCGCACGCTATATGCGTTGTGGCGCATCTATCGAAAATTACAGCCGGATCTGATCTTCCATTACACCATCAAACCGAATATCTACGGTTCGCTGGCTGCCATGTTGGCGCGCGTGAAGTCGATCGCGGTCACGACCGGCTTGGGTTATGTATTTATCCGGTCAAGCCGCTCCGCCAAAGTCGCCAAGCTGCTATATCGGCTGGCGTTCAGATTTCCACGTGAAGTCTGGTTCCTCAATCCCGACGACCGGGAGACCTTCCTCAAGCAGAATTTACTGGCCCATCCCGAGCGCGCCGTGTTGCTGCCCGGGGAAGGTATCGACCTCGATCAATTTCGATTAAGCCCTCTGCCGGCAGCGCGGCAACATTTCAACTTTATCCTGATCGGCCGGCTGCTATGGGATAAAGGGGTGGGCGAGTATGTGGCAGCCGCACGTCAACTCAAGCGCATCTATCCGCACGCGCGCTTTCTGTTGCTGGGGCCCGCAGGCATCGCCAACCCCAGCGCCATCACGCGTGATGAATTAAATCTATGGATCGAAGAAGGCTGCATTGAATGGTTAGGTGAAACCGACGACGTCCGGACCTATATCGCCGACGCCGACTGCGTGGTGCTTCCCTCCTATCGGGAAGGCATGCCGCGCACCCTGTTGGAAGCATCCGCAATGGGAAGGCCGATCGTGGCCTCACGAGTGCCTGGCTGCCAGGACGTGGTAGTGGATGGCGTAACGGGCCTGTTATGCGCCGCGCGTAGTGCGGATCAACTCGCCGCCGCGATGGCGCAGATGCTGGACATGACGCTGGAGCAACGCACCCGGATGGGTCTGGCGGGACGCGACCGGATGCTGGCCGAATTCGACGAGCGCACGGTCGTCGCACGTTATTTTTCCACCGTGAAGGCGCAAACCGGCGTCGTACTTTCTGTTCGAGACCGACCATGACATCAACTCACACACCTCGCGCGGCAACGTCCCGCCAAGGAGGCGAAGGCTGCATTCTGGTCACCGGCGGAGCGGGATTTATCGGCTCGCATACGTGCGTCGAATTACTCAACGCCGGCTACGCAGTCGTGGTGGTCGACAATCTGGTGAATAGTCACCGCGAGTCCTTGCGCAGAGTCGAACGCATTACCGGTCAATCATTGACGTTCTACCAACAAGACGTGTGCGACGAGCAGGCGCTCAACGCGATCTTCGACGCGCATCCGATCAGCGCAGCGATCCACTTTGCCGCACTCAAGGCCGTCGGCGAATCGACCGCCAAGCCGCTTGAATACTATCGAAACAATCTCGATAGCCTGCTGGTGTTGGCACAAACCATGCGGGCGCATCAGGTGAAGCACCTGGTTTTCAGCTCGTCTGCCACCGTGTACGGCAATCCGCATGCGGTACCGATAGACGAATCGTTTCCGCTGTCGGCAACCAATCCCTACGGTCAGACCAAGCTTTTCGCCGAACAGATTTTGCGCGACCTGGAAATTTCGGACGCCTCGTGGCGTATCGCCACCCTGCGTTATTTCAATCCGGCCGGGGCGCACGAAAGCGGCTTGATCGGCGAAGATCCGGGCGGCACTCCGAATAATCTGATGCCTTATGTCGCTCAAGTCGCGGTCGGCAAGCGGGCTCGATTACAGGTCTTCGGCAACGATTACGACACGCCGGACGGCACGGGCGTGCGCGATTATATTCATGTGGTTGATTTGGCGCGCGGTCATTTGGCGGCGCTGGATACGCTGATGACCCAAGATCGCAGCTTTACGCTCAACCTCGGTACCGGACAAGGCTATAGCGTGCTCGACGTAATCAAAGCCTTTCAGGCCGCGAGCGGCCGGCCGATCCGCTATGACATCGTGGCCCGCCGTCCGGGCGATATTGGTGCCTGCTACGCCAATCCGGCGGCGGCCGTCGCACTGTTGGGCTGGCACGCGGAATACGGCATCGAGCGGATCTGCGTGGATCATTGGCGCTGGCAGTCGGCCAACCCGGATGGTTTTGTATAATAGCCCGCGCAGACCCGCTCGCGGGTAGCATCTAAAAAGACCGCTTCGATAACGCGCTCAGTCTCCCGCGGGAATCTCATGCTCAGCTTTGCCCTTGCTTTTGCTGTTTCACTGCTGATTACGCTGCTCGTAATCCGCTACGCCCACCTGCACTCCCATCTGTCGGGCGATCAGGATCTGACCGGCGTACAAAAATTTCACGCCCGCGCCGTGCCCAGGGTCGGCGGCGTCGGCATCCTGCTGGGCCTGATTGCTGCGGCGTGCGAACTGCGGCTTCACTATCCGCACATCTCAGCCGCCATTCTGCTGCTAGTTGCGTGCGGCATGCCGGCATTTTTATCCGGTTTAATCGAAGACTTGACCAAACGCGTCAGCCCGCTGATGCGCCTGATATGCACCATGGCAGCTGCGCTGCTCGCCTACTTTCTGGTCGGCGCCTCAGTCAGTCGCATCAGCGTCCCGCTCTTCGATGACGCCCTGGCTTATCCGTTGGTCGCCTGCGTGGTCACGGTGCTGGCGGTTGCTGCACTGGCCAATGCGATCAACATCATCGACGGTTTCAATGGACTGGCCGGCATGGTCAGCTTCATGATGTTCGCCTCGCTAGCCTACGTGGCCTTCGAGGTATCCGACCCGGTCGTATTGTCCGGTTCGCTGATCATGATGGGCGCGATTCTCGGCTTCTTTATCTGGAATTTCCCGGCCGGCTTGATTTTTTTGGGTGATGGCGGCGCCTATTTCATCGGTTTTATGCTCGGCGAATTGGCTATCTTGCTGGTCCTGCGCCACCGCGATGTCTCGCCCTGGTATCCGGTGCTGTTGTTTATGTACCCGATCTTCGAGACCTGTTTTTCGATCTATCGGAAAAAGTTTGTGCGCGGCATGTCGCCCGGCATCCCGGATGGCGTGCATCTGCATATGCTGGTCTACAAACGCCTGATGCGTTGGGCTGTAGGCGCCAAAACCGCGCATGAACTGACCCGGCGCAATTCGCTCACCTCGCCGTATTTATGGTTGTTATGTCTGATTGCGGTGATCCCCGCGACCCTGTTCTGGCGGCATACCTTACATTTATTTGTGTTTGTGGTGGTGTTTGCGCTGACTTATGTGTGGTTGTATTTGAGTATTGTGCGGTTTAAGGTGCCTAGGTGGATGGTGATACGGCGGCGGTGATTCGACCTGCTTTCGCATAAGCTCATCGTTATGTCACGTTCTGGGCTAATACAATTACCTTTCCTGGGATTTACCGGGTAATGTTCGATAGAGTTAGCGATGCCAATGGCAGCGAGTTCTTCGTTCCAGCACTAACCATGCCGAAATCGCTGGAAATGTCGGGCGATAAGCGTGCTCTACATAGGACTGAAGCGTGCGGTCATATTCCACCACGTAAGTTCGTCCTAAAAATCGGCTCCCCGCGATTCTCAGACATACTATTTAGCGATCAAATTCTTCAGGAGTTCTGGTGCAAGCAATTTCTCTGATCGTCCCTGTCTATAAGGAAGAGGCCAACATCAGGCCGTTTCTGGCCAGAGCCGAGGCGGTGTTCGAGGGCATGGGTAAAAGTTACGAAATCATCTTCACACTCGATCCGTCGCCTGACCGCACAGAAGAGATGATTCTTGAAGAGATAAATCGCAACCCGAACATCAAGCTGATGGTCTTTTCGCGCCGTTTTGGACAGCCGGCCGCTACCATGGCCGGCATCCTCACATGCTCAGGCGAGACCTGCGTCGTAATCGACGTCGATCTGCAGGATCAGCCGGAACTGATCGAACAAATGTACGCCAAACTGGCCGACGGCTACGAAGTCGTTTATGCCAAACGCAAATCCCGCCGAGGCGAAACGCTGATTAAGCGAGTGATTTCGCACGTAGGGTACTCGGTGATAAACAAGCTGAGCGATGTGCAAATCCCCCGCAACACCGGGGATTTCCGCATCATGACCCGCCGCGTCATCGAGGAATTGCGGCGTCTGAACGAAAGTCATGGTTTTCTCCGTGGGCTGGTCGCCTACGTCGGTTTCAAGCAAACCTTCATTGAGTACGAGAGGGACGAGCGGTTTTCCGGCACGGGTAACTACAACCGGTTGACTGGTTCTCTTAAGATTGGCTTAAATGGACTGATTAGTTTCAGCTCACGCCCGCTGTTCATAATGTCGATCGGTGGGTTTGTCTTGGCAGCTTTTAGCTTTCTGTTGGGGGCTTGTTACATCATACAAAAATTGGTAGGTATTAATCTAACACCGGGCCTGTCGACGACAGTACTCTTGATTTCTTTTTTTGCCGGCGTCCAGTTGTTGGGCTTGGGGTTGATTGGCGAATATGTTGGCCGCATTTATGACGAAGTTAAACGACGTCCCTTGTACATTATCGACCGTCAAGTGAATTTTGGAGTGGAGAACAATGCCGAAAAATAATGACCAACGAGCGAAAAAATGGCCTAAAACATTTCCGCCCCTAACTGCGCAGCAAGAGGAAATCAGCAATGATTTTGTGCAATACTGGCATGAAGTTTTACCTCGTCGCTATGGCGTGATAGATGAGTTTAATCATAAATATGTGGTTCGCAACGCTCCGGAGAATTTCACGCACACCTTGGAGATAGGCGCGGGCAACGGCGAACACTTAAAATATGAGAAATTAAATCTTGCTCAGAAACTCAATTATGTGGCAGTCGATATTCGTGAAAATATGATCAACGAACTACGTAAACAATTCCCAGAAATTAATTCTGTGGTGGGCGACTGCCAAACACGAATGGATTTTGAGGATGGATATTTTGATCGTATTTTGGCAATCCACGTCCTGGAGCACTTGCCTAACCTGCCAGCAGCAGTACGGGAGATGGGTCGCTTGTGCGATAAAAATCGTGGCGTATTATCGATAGTGATTCCGTGCGAGGGAAGTTTGGCTTATACATTAGCGAGAAAAATGTCAGCTCAACGGATATTTGAAGCACGTTACAAACAGAGTTATCGTTGGTTTATAGAGAGAGAACATATAAATCTCCCGCATGAGATTTTCTCAGAACTATCCACCTACTTCGAGATCAGTCACGCACGCTATTTTCCAATCCCGATCAATGCGAAATTTTGTAACTTATGTATTGGAGCAACATTAAAGCCGAGAAAATCACTAAAACAATGAGATCGGCCAAGAATTTTTCGTCTGAATTCATAGCTTATTCTCAAGTTGATGGCACAATCATGAATATATTTATTCGTGATATTTTTTAAAATACAACCCAACTCACCTACAAAACGCCTTAATACCACACATATCACGGCGATAATTTTTAATGCAAATAAAATCTACTTTTTTCGGCTCAAAATTAAAAAACGCCTCTAGTTAATGAGATAATTTTGTGCAACCAATTAATTATTTTCGATCAGAGAAATTTAGTTCTATCGGGATTTTATCTGAATAACATATATTGATGCCATGATTCAATCATTTACAGCTGGCGCCGGATATATCGCATCAAAGCTTTGGATTTCCCGAAATAAAATAGAATCAACGTGATTAAAAAGTAAGTGAATTTTGGAGAGTAATCGCTATGCTGCCATTTGACTTGCCAGCACCCCAGGGGAATCCACTCAAGCCGCTTTGGGACGGACAGTGTTTTGTGTTTGGCGACGTACGTACTCCGGTCCTCGAGTACAGCGAGAACTTTGCTGGTTGGTCTGACGATTTGACTGCACTGCACGAAGAAGCTGCGGGCGACAGCCACCCGATCGACCTGGCCTCGCGCAACGATGCGATTGCACAGATTAAAAAATTCGCACCTCAACCGGGCGCCGTGATCATGGAAATTGGCTGCTCATCCGGTTTTTTTATCCGCGATCTAGTGAAGAATTTCCCCCAGACAGTGGTGGTAGGCGCCGATGTGGTTAAGGAACCTCTATTCCGTCTTGCAGAGGCCCTTCCCGGGGTGCCGCTAATTCGTTTCGATTTGCTGCAATGCCCCCTGCCAGACCAAAGTGTTGATGTGCTGGTGATGCTGAATGTGCTAGAGCACATCGAAGATGACG
>Ga0302316_10000102_pt1 | contig 75573 bp, 71 predicted proteins | sample III_Palsa_N3_2_FD_200456 | JGI IMG/M metagenome (GOLD analysis project Ga0302316, IMG submission 200456) | Peat permafrost microbial communities from Stordalen Mire near Abisko, Sweden - III_Palsa_N3_2 | ecosystem: Environmental > Terrestrial > Soil > Palsa > Peat permafrost | place: Sweden...
CCCGTGGGCGTCTCCAACTGCCCGAACTGCGGCGAAAAGAAGCTTCCCCACCGCGTCTGCAAGAAGTGCGGCGAGTACAAGGGTCGCGCCGTGGTTGCGGTCAAGGACGCTGCGTAGTCCAGAGATTCGAGCGAGGTTTTGCCGGATTCTGCAGTGCGGATGAAGTTCCAACCAGAGTAAGAGAGTTTCGAGCCTACGCGCGTTATGCCGATCGACATCGTTCTTGATGCCATGGGGTCTGATAAAGCCCCCGAGCCGGAGATTCGCGGAGCTATCCTGGCCTGTCGCCAACTGGACGTACGTGTCCACCTGGTCGGGCCGGAGGATGTTCTGCGTCCGAAATTAAGGGAGGCGCTGAAGGCTACCGCGCGGCCGGGATTTCCGGGGGGCCAGGGGTTCCAGGGGAAGAAGCCTCGGCTGCCGATCTTCATGGTGCAGGCCAGCGAGTGGATCAGCATGGAAGACAAGGCGGCGCAGGCAGTGCGGTCGAAGCGCGACTCGTCCATGCGGGTGGGGCTGAAGATGGTGCGCGAGGGGCGCGCGGCGGGGTTTATTACGGCTGGGAATACAGGTGCAGCGATGGCGACCGCCAAGATGGTGCTGGGATCGCTTGCCGGAGTGGACCGGCCGGCGCTCACTGCGATGCTGCCGACGAGTACAGGTCAGCCCTGCGTAATTCTGGATGTTGGCGCGAACGTGGATTGCGATCCGGAAAACCTGGTGCAGTTTGCGGTGATGGGGCACATGTATGCCAAGAACGTGCTGCATGTGGCGAGTCCGCGGGTAGGGCTGCTGTCGATTGGCGAGGAAGATTCGAAGGGCAACTCACTGACCCGGGATACGTTGCCGTTGCTGCGCGCGCTGGGGCTGAATTTTATCGGGAACGTTGAGGGCCGCGACTTGTTCAACGGCCGCGCGGACGTGGTGGTGTGCGATGGGTTTGTGGGCAATGTGGCGCTGAAGACGAGCGAGGGGCTGGCGAAGCTGGTGAGTTCGTCGCTGCGCGAAAGTTTGAAGATGACGGTGACGTCGCAGGTGGGGGCGATGCTTTCGCAGAAAGCATTCAAGGCGTTTAAGAGCCGGCTGGATTACTCGGAATATGGCGGGGCGCCGCTGCTGGGAGTGCGCGGGGTGTGCGTGGTGGGACATGGCTCGTCGAACGAGCGGGCGGTGATGAACGGGATCCGGGTGGCGGCGGAGTTTGCGTCGGCGTCGGTTAACTCGGGCATTGAGGCGAAGCTGGCCGCGCGGTAGGCGCAGCTGATCATCGTCCACACTGTGTGGACACGTCATGGCACAAGCTGGCGTAAGCTCTAAGGGCATAGGTTCCAGGGAGCGCGGTTCATCTGTGAGTGTCGGGAGCGTCTGTAATTGTCAGGAGGGTCTATGGCCACTGCAAAATTTCTTGATCCGCCGCCCGCTGCAAGTCGTGACAAGGCTTCGTTTGAACTACTGCGGGTGTGGGTGGCTGAGCAGGGTCAGCATGTGAGTCTGCGCAGTGGTGCGTGGGAGGACCCGTTTGCGTGGGGGATTGTGCTGGCAGATCTGGCGCGGCACATTGTGAACGCGGAGTCGATGCATCGCAAGGACTTGGATGAAGAGGCGTTCCTGGAGCGGCTGCTGGAGGGATTTCAGGCCGAGATTGATTCGCCCACGGATGAGCCTGAGGGCGAAATCAAGCAATAGGCGAAATCAAGCAATAGGCGAAATCAAGCAATAGGCGAAATCAAGCAATAAAGGTGCGCGAAACTACATCGCGAGGGCTACGCGTTCGAGCTCGGCTTGAATGTGCTCGGCAGTGCAGCCGGGAACTTCAATGCGCGACGCGGCGGTACGAGCCTCGTTGTGGGAGACGCCGTAGCCACGACCGCTGAGGAAGTTGGCGACGATCTCTGCGGCCTGGAAGGAATCGACGCCTGACTGCAGCAGCTCGTTGCGGAGCGTCATGAGGTCGGTGGGCGTAAATTGCTCGACGTAAGTGCGGTCATCGTTTTTATTTTCGGACTGGCTCACGGGTCGACCTCCTTTGATCACGACAGATATACGTGACTTGTAAGGTTAGAACGCAATCGTACGGTGCAGGTTGCAGAGGCAATGTGATTTATTCACAAAACTTACATTTCCTGATGCCGGTTTGGGAAAACCATCCTCGTAACGCACGATATCCTGTAGGTATGTCTTCTATCGTCTCATCACCGTTTGTGCTTGACGGCATTGCAATCGCCGGACAAATCAAGTCCGAGCTGGCCTCGGAGGTTGAGGCTGCGCGCGACCGCGGATACGTCCCCGGGCTAGCCGTGATCCTGGTAGGCGAGGTGCCTGCCTCCCAGATTTATGTGCGCAGCAAGGTAAAGACATGCGGGGAGCTGGGGATCTATTCGGAAATGCATACGCCGCCGGCGAGCGTGTCGACGGAGGAGTTGCTGGCGCTGGTGGCATCGCTCAACGCTCGCGAGGACATCGACGGCATTTTGATTCAGCTGCCCCTGCCTGCGCATGTGAATACGTCGCTGCTGCTGGAAGCCGTCGCGCCAGAAAAGGACGTCGATGGCTTCCATCCGGTGAACGCAGGTCGGCTGCTGAGTGGATTTCCCATGGAAGAGATTCTTGCGCCATGCACGCCTGCGGGGATTATGGAGATCCTGCGGCGCAGTAAGATTCAGATTCGCGGCAAGCGTGCCGTGGTGATTGGGCGATCGAACATTGTGGGGAAACCGGCGGCTGCGATGTTGATCAATGCGTCGGCGACAGTGACTGTGTGCCACTCGCAGACGGCTGACCTGGGAGCGATTACGCGCGAGGCGGATATCGTGGTGGCGGCGATCGGGAAGGCTGGCTTTGTGAGTGCAGAGATGGTGAAGCCGGGCGCGACGATTATTGATGTCGGCATGAATCCGATTTCGACCGAGGAGGAGTTGCAGAAGTTCTTTCCCGGGAATGCGGTGCGGCGCGCAGCGTTTGAGAAGCGTGGATCGACGCTGATGGGCGATGTGGATCCGGCAGCGTTTGCGATCTCGGGAGCGTATACGCCGGTTCCGGGTGGCGTGGGCGCGCTCACGATTGCGATGCTGATGGCGAATACCGTGAAGGCCGCGCGGCTGCGGCGAGCGTAAACTTCAGGCACGGAGATGTTCGCGAGAGGAGGCAGACTGCGATGAAACTGCGAAACGTTTTTTCTGGGCCTCAGATGCAGCCGTTCCGACGGTTCGCGGCGATTGCTCTGTCTGTGTGCCTCGTTGAGAGTCTGGTCGTGTGGTTTGCGAAGAAGCCGATGCCTTGGGCGGGCGCCATCGCGGCCACCGTTCCGCTGCTCGTCGTGGCCTTCATTGTCATCCCGATGATTCGAGCGTCGAAGAGTGAGTCTAAAGGCTGAATGATGCTGCGTGTGGGGCTTACAGGGGATCTGGGAAGTGGGAAGTCGACGGTGGCGCGGATGCTGGCGGAGCGCGGCGCGGTGGTGCTGTCGTCCGACGAGATGGGGCGGGCGCTGATGCAGCCGGGCGAGCGGGGGTATGCGCAAATTGTGGAGGCGTTTGGCCGCGAGGTGGTTGCGGAGGATGGGACTCTCGATCGGAAGAAACTGGCGGCGCTGGCGTTTGACTCCGCGCGGCCGAGAATAGAGGAGTTGAACGCGATCATTCATCCGGCCGTGATTGATGCGCAGGCAGAGCAGTTAGCGGAACTGGAGAAGACGAGTCCGCAGGCGATTGTGGTGGTGGAGTCTGCCCTGATTTTCTCGACGCAGCACGCGCCGCGGGGGAGCTGGCGGGACCGGTTCGATTGCGTGCTGGTGGTGGACGCTCCGGAAGAGGTGAAGATTGCGCGCTTTGTGGACCGCATTGCGGCGGGGCGGGAGCTGTCTGGCGAGGAGCGGGAGGGGTTTGAGGCAGATGCGCGGCGGCGGCTGCAGGTGCAGCATGCGACGGTGTATCCAGGCGATTGCCTGGTGCTGCATAACGATGGAGATGTGGAGTTCCTGGAGCAGCAGGTTGCGGTGGTGTGGGAGCAACTGAAGGCGATGGAGAAGCCGGGCGGAAAAGGCTGAGGCGGCTTCAGCGAATCGAAGATGGCGTGGGAGACACGCTACGGCATGAAGGCAGGACGCGCGATGAGGGTTTGCTGCGCGAGATTCCCTCGAGGTTTGATACCCTTGAGGTACAGGATTTTTTTAGGAGAACACTATGGCGACAGCGACATTGGAATCAGTACAGCCGAAGTACAAGGTAGCCGACATTGGGCTTGCGGATTGGGGACGCAAAGAAATCATCATCGCGGAGCAGGAGATGCCCGGGTTGATGTCGATTCGGCGGAAGTATGCGGCGGAGAAGCCGCTGGCGGGCGTGCGCGTGATGGGCTCGCTGCACATGACGATTCAGACGGCCGTGCTGATCGAGACGATGGTCGACCTGGGCGCGGATGTGCGCTGGGCTAGCTGCAATATCTTCTCCACGCAGGACCACGCCGCGGCGGCGATTGCGGCGGCGGGCGTGCCGGTGTTTGCCTGGAAGGGCGAGTCGCTGGAGGAGTTCTGGTGGTGCACGAATGAGGCGCTGACGTTCCCTGATGGCAAGGGCGGCGCGCTTGGGCCGCAGTTGATCATCGACGATGGTGGCGATGCGACGCTGCTGATCCACAAGGGCTATGAGCTCGAGAATGGCGACAAGTGGGTGGATTCGCCTTCGGGATCGCACGAGGAAGATGTTATTAAGGCGCTGCTGAAGAAGGTTCATGCAGAGCGTCCGGCGCATTGGCATGAGGTAGTCAAAGAATGGCGCGGCGTTTCGGAAGAGACGACCACGGGCGTTCACCGGCTTTACAAGATGCTGGAGCAGGGCACGCTGCTGGTGCCGGCCATCAACGTCAATGACTCGGTGACCAAGAGCAAGTTCGACAACCTGTACGGTTGCCGCGAGTCGCTGGTAGACGGGATCAAGCGCGCTACCGATGTGATGGTGGCGGGTAAGGTTGCTGTGGTGTGCGGTTATGGCGATGTCGGTAAGGGTTCGGCGGCGAGCTTGCGCGGGCTGGGTGCACGCGTGATCGTTACCGAGATCGATCCGATCAATGCGCTGCAGGCGGCGATGGAAGGCTACGAGGTGACGACGCTCGAGGATACACTCGGCCGCGGCGATATCTATGTGACTTGCACGGGCAACGTCGACATCATCACACTCGAGCACATGAAGAAGATGAAGGATCAGGCGATCGTGTGCAACATCGGTCACTTCGACAATGAGATCCAGATGGAGCCGTTGAATGCGTACAAGGGCGCCGTGCGCGAGAACATTAAAGCGCAGGTGGACAAGTACACGTTTGAGAATGGCAACGCGATCTTCGTGCTGGCTGAGGGTCGGCTGGTGAACCTGGGCTGCGCGACCGGGCATCCGAGCTTCGTGATGTCGAACAGCTTTGCCAACCAGACACTTGCGCAGCTTGATCTTTGGAAGAACAAAGACAAGTACGAGATCGGCATCTATATCCTGCCGAAGCTTCTGGATGAGGAAGTTGCGCGACTGCACCTGGAGAAGATTGGCGTGAAGCTGACGACGCTGAATGAGAAGCAGGCGAACTACCTGAGCGTGCCAGTCGAAGGACCTTACAAGTCCGAGCACTATCGGTACTAGGAAATAGGAAATAGCAAAGGCCGCCGAGGATATCGGCGGCCTTCAGCTTTAACTGCTACTTCCTATTTCCTGCGTTACTGCGCGTCTGTATCTTCGGCGACGATGGATTGCACGCCGGGGGTGAGCGCCGCGTGTTGCGTACCGACGGATGCCTGATCGATGAGGACGACGGTGCGGACGGCGCCTGAGGCGTAGGCTACCTGGGCGCCACTGAACAGCGTTGCGGTCGACGAGGCGAGCACGGTTCCGGTGGGAACGACGTCGATGGCGTAGGTGCCTTCCGGTAGGTCGATGTACCCGGAGTTGGCGCCGAAGCCCAGGTTGACGGCCACGGGCGAGGTACTGCTTCCTTTGCCGAATGGAATGAGATAGACGTCGACAGCGCCGGAGCGGGTGGTCTGATTGATCACGCGGATGGAGATGCGGCCGGCGGGGGCTGGGGTGGATTGATCGAGCAGGAGGGTCTGCTGGAGGTTGGCCAGGCCGGCGCCGATGATCTCGGTGTACTGGCGATTGGGGGCGAGGGTTTCGCTGCTGGCGACCAGGGTCTGGCGGGTTCCGGCTTTGACGGCGGCGAGGTTGTAGGCGCCCGGGGACATGGGGATGTAGCTGGTCATGGTGCCGAACCCGAGGTTGTAGGCGAGGGCGGAGCTGTTCTGGTAGGAGTCGATGACGCCGGCATCAGGGGAGGCGTCGATAACGCGGATCTGCGCGGAGTTTGAGGTGATGCCCTGGCAACCGGAGAGGCCGGCGGCCGCCAGCAGCATCGCGGCAAAGAAGGCACGGCGGCGATCAGACATGCGGCCTGCTCGGGGTCTGCCGGGATGAGGGATTGATGCCATGGAATAGGTACAGGGGAAGGCCCGGAGCTGACTGGCGGCACGCAATTCGCGTACCAGCTCACTTTATCGGATTGTCAGGCACTTCGTCGCGCGCGGGGGCGTGCAAAACAGTTGGAGTGCCCAGGAAGGAAAGGTGTGGCGGGGCGGTCGGAGGGGTGTCTGAGCCGCGAGCTTAGGCTGCGGACAAAAATCAGCCCCGAGCGCAATGCCCGAAAGGACATTTGCACACGGGGCTAGCTCTCTTTCTTTTGCTGCGCCGCCAATACTACGCCGAGTGAGGGGACTTTCGTCAATAGGCGATTTACGGAAGTGTGGATTACTTGGCAATACGGTGGGCCACGATGAGGTCGGAGACGCGCTCGTAAGCTCCCTGGGGGATGACGCCGCGAGTGGCGAGCTGGTTTTTGGCCGTGTAGGGACGGCCGGCAATAACGCGCCGGGTATAGGCAGGACCGAAGCCAGGCAGCGCGTTCAGTTGCTTCGACGTGGCGATGTTGATGTCGAGCGGTTCGGACGGTAGCTGCCTGCTCTGCGCAAGCTGCTGCTCGAAGGAAACTTGGCCGGAAGCGTTGGCGCAGGTCAGGCTGGCCGCGACGGCCAGAGCAGACAGAGCGAGAAGGCGGAGGGATGATTGCATAAGTGCGTTATCTGAAGGGTATGCCTTTCGGCCGTGCGTCGTTAGCATGTGGTGAAAGACGCCAACCCGGCGCAGGATACCGTGAGAAACTGAGGGGACGAGAATGCGGATAGCGCCTACAAGTCGGTTGAAAGCAACTGCGATCTTGGCTGTATGCCTCGCGAGCGGCGGTATCATGCGTGGGCAAACGACCGGCGGAACAACCGTGCGGGCTGAAGCGCCGCCCACAATCGTGCAGCAGCCAGGCGCACCGGTTCGAATCTCCGGTAGCGTGATGCAGGGTCTGTTGCTGACCAGTGTGCAGCCTGTCTATCCACAAGAGGCAAAGAAAGCTGGGATCGTAGGACTCGTCGTTCTGAGAGCGACCATCTCAAAAGACGGACATATCTCCAGTCTCGAAGCCGTAGCCGGTCCGGATGCCCTGCGCCAAGCGGCGCTTGATGCCGTGCGGCAATGGACCTATAAACCATACCTACTGAATGGAAGTGTGGTCGAAGTGCTGACGACGATCATCGTGCAGTTCAAATAATTCGCCCTGGAATCGCCGCAGCCATCGGCGCAATCCGCCGAAAGCATACTGCATCAGATTTCGCGGCTGGTTCTGCGGCTTCCCTGCTCGATCTTGAGGATCTGGCCGTCGCGCATGTGCAGGATGCGGTCGGCGATCTGGGCGGCCTCGGGGTTGTGGGTGATCATGAGGACGGTCTGATTGAGCTCGCGGCTGGAGGCGTGCAGCATGGACAGAACGGTGTCGGCGTTCTGCGAGTCGAGGTTGCCGGTGGGCTCGTCGGCCAGCACGATGGCGGGCCGGGTAATGAGGGCGCGGGCGATGGCGACGCGCTGCTGCTCGCCGCCGGAGAGCTCGTTGGGCCGATGGCTGAGGCGGCCTTCGATTTTCAGTAGTCGAGTGAGCTCGTTGAGGAGCTGCTGGTCGAAGGGCTTGCCGGTGGCGGCGATCTCGTGGGCCAGCTCGATGTTGGCCTGGGCGGAGATGGTGGGCAGCAGGTTGAAGCGCTGGAAGACAAAGCCGATTTGAGACCGGCGAAGGGTGGTGCGCTGCGGGTCGGAGAGGCGGGAGAAGTTCTTGCCCTGGATGAGCAGGGAGCCGGAAGTCGCCGAGGTAAGGCCGCCGAGAATATAGAAGAGCGTGGACTTTCCGGAACCAGACGGGCCAACGATGGCGACGAACTCGCCTGGCGCGACATCGAAGGTGACATCGCGGAGGGCTTCAACCTTGAGCTTGCCGGAACCATAGATCTTGCCGAGGTGTTGGGCGGAGATGATGGGGGCGTCTGCGGTGGGGGGTGGAGCAAGGACTGCGGCTTGGCTGCTTGATTCCATATGAGGATTCAAGTCTATCGCAGCGGGAGGCTAGGGATGGTCTGTCGCGGGCTCATCGTCGTCCAGCCAGGTGCAACCGCAGCTGAGGCAGTGCCATACTTCTTTGCCGGGGTGCTTCGATCTTGATGGAATCGGAATATGGGGGAAGAACAACAGGATAGCGAGGTTGGTTCTGCCTGGCTTCTGCAGATCAACGTCGGCGGAGCCGCACTTTGGACAGGTGGGCTGCACGAAACCGGGAGCTTCGGCGAAGTCGATGGATTCGGGCCGTGGCTCGGTGAGGATCTGCACTGCCCTGATTTCATCCTCCTCCGGAACCTGCAGTCGCAAACCGCCAAGGGCGTTCGAAACTCCCCATTGCATGCGAATCATATTCTCGTCTTTGAGGAGGCAGGGGATATCCGCTGACTCCAAGGCCGCGCGGGCGACGATGGCTTCACTGAGATCGCGATATTTGGCTACAGTCACGAGGTGCTGATACACAAGCTCAGCCTCTTCTTCGATCAGGGGAGGCTGCAAAGACCGGCGACTAAACTCCTCGCGTAGTAGTGTCTGAGCTTCCGGCTGCAATCCGTCGTAGGCGCGAGCGATGTCCATCAGCTCTGTCTCGGACATTTCGCCGAACTCTTGCCGGATCTGATCGTGTTCCGCTTTCGTCATTGAAAGGCATGCTAGCAGACGAGTCAGGCGCGGCCCATGGTGATTTGAGCCAGGTCAGCGGGGCAATCCGGTTCTTCCACGAAGATGAGCTCGAGGCGGACGGTGAGGACGCGGCGGCGCCTGGCGCGGTGAGGATTGTGATCGCGCACCGTGCAGAGGCTTTTCATGCGGGTATGGCTGTCGCGGGAGAGCTCGACGCCGCAGGAGAGGAGGCCGCTGTAGAGCTCAAAGACGGAGCGAAGCAGGACCTCGAAGCGGAGCTCGGTGACGTTGGGAGGGAGCTCGCGCCGTTCCAGCAGCCAGCAGCCGCAACTTGCCATGGCATCCAGCAGCATTGGCACGAACTCCTGGTGGTCTTCAAACGATCTGCCACGCAGCTCGATCAATGGAATCTCGGGAGAAAAAGCGGTTTCGGAGGTGCCGAGCGGTTCAGGGATCATGGTGCCTCGCTTGCTGTTGGGAATATCGGAGATTGGCAGGGGGACATGAGCCGTGTCGCAGGCTGCGACGGCAGGGGGCACCGTGGCTATCGTGGAGCGATGTTTATGGCAACAGCGTGTTCGTGGCGACGGTGTGGGATGTAGGCGAACAGAAGTGTGCGTACACTGAAAGCCATAGATCCAGAGCATGGGGGTGGTCCTTGGTCATCGGACTTGGCACGGACCTGATCGAGATTGAGCGAATCGCTCACAGCGTGGAGCGGTATGGCGAGGCGTTTCTGCGGCGGATATTCACGTCCGGGGAGATTGAATACTGCCAGCGCAAGAAGAAAAATTCGGCGGAGAGCCTGGCGGCCCGGTTTGCGGCCAAGGAAGCGGGCGCAAAGGCGCTGGGAACGGGGATCAGCCGCGGTGTGAGCTGGCTGGAGTTTGATGTTCGGAGGCTTCCAGGGCAGAGGCCGGAGCTGTACTTAAGCGGAAGAGCAGAGGAGGTAGCGAAGGCGCTGGGGATCCGGCGGTTGTCTCTGAGCCTGGCGCACTCGCGGGGATTATCGATTGCGGTAGTGGTTGCGGAAGATTAGTCTGGCGTCTGAAATCGTCAGCGCAGTGCTGGAAGACTCAGGGCCGCAGGCGGAAGAGTAAGCACAGCATCTTAAAGGCAAGAGGCTACATCCAAAAGTTGCCAGGCGTCCCGCGGTGTTTTTCTGCAAAGCGCTGATACGATGGTTTCACAGTCTGACATGCCCGATCTGCTCTTACTGATGAGAGATCTTCGAGGAGTTCGATGCCCAGCCAGCAAGAAGTCAAGTGGTCGCAGCTGAAGGTTGGGCTGATCGTCCTGGTGTCGATCGCTCTTTTGAGCACGCTGCTTTTTCTCATGACGAGCGCGTCGGGGATGAGCGTTTTCAGCCACAAGACCATCCTGTACACCTACTTTCAGAACTCGGACGGCCTGAAGATCGGTGCCGCGGTGAACCTCGAGGGCGTCACAATCGGCGAGGTTACGCATGTGACGGTGTCGACGGATCCGGCACGGAAACTGACGCCGGTGAAGGTCACTTTCAAGATCGACCCCAAGTATCACGCCAGCGTGCACACGGATTCGAAGGCGTCCCTTTCGACGGTGGGCGTGCTGGGCGATACGGTGTTGGACATCAATAGCGTGGTGGCAACGGGGCCGGAAGTGCAGACCGGGACAGAACTAGCGACACTACAGACGCCGAATCTTACCGACGTGGTGAAGGCCAGCCAAGGCACGATTGAGAGCCTGAATGTCATCCTGGCAAAGATGAACAACATTGTGGACAACATTCAGCAGGGCAAGGGCACGGTCGGCAAGCTGATTAACGACCCGGAAATGTACAACAAGGCGACGCTCACGATCGACCAGTTACAGACGCTGGTGACGAATTTGAATGAGGGGAAGGGCTCGGCCGGCAAGCTGCTGCACGACGACCAGCTCTACGACCGGCTGAACGATACATCTGCCAAGCTGCAGCAGATCGCGACGGATTTGAACAATGGCAAGGGCTCGGCGGGCAAGCTGCTGAAGGACGAGTCGATGTACAACAACCTGAATTCGACGCTGAAGCACGCGAATGATCTGCTGGCGGAGGCGGATGCAGGCAGGGGCGCGTTGGGGCTGTTGACCAAGGACCCGGCCTTCGCGAAGAAGCTGGACGGCACGGTGACACAGTTGGATACGCTGCTCACTAATGTGAACACCGGCAAGGGTACGATCGGCAAGCTGGCGACCGACCCCACCATGTACACCAACCTCAACACGCTTCTGACCAGCAGCACGGACCTGGTGCAGGCGGTTCGGAAGGACCCGAAGAAGTACCTGGTCATCCACCTGAAGATCTTCTAGGCAGCAGGCGAAACGTGGGGCGCGCGCGAAACTTTTGTCGCGGCGAGGCCGTATGATGTGCATCGCCACCCAGCTGCGCCCTTTCGCAACCATGGATTGTTGCTCTATTCTGGCTGCGACAGAGCGACGTGCTGTCTGCAATTAAGGAGATCCATGCGCAACTTCCTATCCGCAGTAGTGATTGCCATCGCAGCACCCATTTGTATGGCTCAGACTTTTTCCACGCCGGCCGATAGTGGACCGACGACCGCTCCGAAGAAGCCGGTGAGCTTCGATCTGTCGTCAATCGACAAGACGGCCGACCCGTGCACGGACTTCTACCAGTACGCCTGCGGGAACTGGATGAAGGCGAACCCGATACCGTCCGACCAGGTGCGCTGGGGGCGGTTCAACGAGCTTTCGGAGCGCAACAATTACCTGCTGTACACGGAGCTGAAGACGGCAGCCGATGCGCCCAAGACCGCGCTGCAGCGGCAGTACGGCGACTTCTTTGCCGCCTGCATGAATACCACCGAGGTGGACAAGCTGGGGGTTAAGCCGTTGGAGTCGCAGCTGGAGGCGATTGCCGCGCTCGAGGGCACAAAGGATCTGGCGGCGTTCAATGCGAAGCAACTCAAGCGGAGCGGGGGCGGGTTCTTCGGCATCGGCGTGACCCAGGACCAGAAGGACAGCTCGCAGCAGATTGCGGCGACAGGGCAAGGCGGATTGACGCTGCCTGACCGGGACTATTACCTCAATCCAGAAGCGCGCTTTGTGACCATCCGCAAGCAGTACATGGACCACATGGTGAAGATGTTCACGCTGCTTGGCGACACCGAGGACAAGGCGGTCGCCGAGGCGAACGACGTGATGCAGATTGAGACGGCGCTGGCCAAGGGTTCGATGGACCGGGTGGAGATGCGCGATCCGGCCAAGCGTTATCACATGATGAGCGTTGCCGACCTGCAGAAGCTGAGCCCGAACTACGACTGGACGGTTTACCTGGATGGCATCGGCATGCCGCAGGTGAAGGACGTTGACGTGGTAAGTCCGGGATATGTGACGACGGTGAACGAAGTGCTGAGCACGCAGCCGCTGCAGGCGATCAAGGCTTACCTGCGCTGGCACGCGCTGCACGACGCCGCTCCATTGCTCTCGAAGCCGTTTGAGGATGAGAACTTTGCTTTCTTCTCACAGACGCTGCAAGGACAGAAGGAACAGCAGCCTCGCTGGAAGCGCTGCACACGGCTGACGGATCGCGCGCTCGGTGAAGCGGTTGGACAGGACTGGGTGAAACAGAATTTCCCGCCTGATGCGAAGGCCAACATGGAGAAGCTGGTGCATGCGCTCGAGGCGTCAATGGCCGCTGATCTGCAGACGCTGCCGTGGATGAGCGATGCGACCAAGGCGGAGGCGCGGAAGAAGCTGGACGCGATCACAGATAAGATTGGCTACCCGAACCACTGGAGGGACTACTCCAGCGTGGTGGTGAAGCGTGACGATCTGCTGGGGAACGTGCAACGCGCCGATTGGTTTGAGGAGAAGCGCAATCTCGATAAGTTCGGCAAGCCGGTGGATCCGATGGAGTGGGGCATGACGCCGCCGACGGTGAACGCGTACTACAACCCGCCGCAGAACAACATCAACTTCCCTGCCGGCATTCTGCAGCCTCCGTTCTATGACAACGCCCTGGATCCGGCAGTAAACTTTGGCGGCATTGGCGTGGTGATTGGCCACGAGATGACGCACGGCTTCGACGACCAGGGCTCCAAGTACGACCTGCACGGCAACGTCAAGGTGTGGTGGACTCCGGAAGATCTGGCCAAGTTCAAAGATCGCACCGAGTGCACAGCCAAAGAGTATGACGGCTTTGAGGCAGCGCCGGGGCAGAATCTGAACGGGCATCTGACACTGGGTGAGAACACGGCGGACAATGGCGGGCTGCGCATTGCCTACCAGGCGCTGATGGCCACACTGGCGAAGGACGGAGCCGCGGCCGAGCCGGGTTACACGGACGGCAAGCGCGACGGCTATACACCGGCGCAGCGGTTCTTCATCGCCTTCGGACAGGTATGGTGCCAGAACGCGACCGAGCAGTCGGCGCGCGTGCTGGCGAAGACCGATCCGCATAGCCCGGGACAATGGCGGACCAATGGTTCGGTGCAGAACTTCGACGAGTTCGGCAAGGCGTTTGGCTGCAAGGTTGGCCAGCCGATGATGCCGGCGAGTGGGGGTTGCCGCACCTGGTAGGGTTTGGCGGAAGCGGTCAAGAATGCCTCGGACTTCGGTTCGAGGCATTTTTTCTGCTACCCATTCAGGAGTTGATGAGTCGAAAACGTATCAAAACCACCTCTGGCGGCCGAATGACTGTGTCGAAAATTGGCGTAAAGTCGCTCTACCTTCTACAATCAGACCTAGGTTTTGTACTCCCTCTTAGACAGGTTTCCCCGTGCGAACAAGCCATACTGGCTACTCCCGGACGGGGATGAAGGAAACGCATGAAGTTGAGTTTGATTGGCCGGTGGTCGATGGCCTTGTTCGCGTCGTTGGCATTGGGTCTTGGCATGACTGCCTGTGGTGGTGGCACCATTGGTTACATGTGGGTGTTAGGGCAGGAATATAACCAGGTCGCCGGATTCAAGGTAGATCAGTACTCCGGTAACCTGACAGAGGTTCCGGGGTCGCCGTTTTCAAGCAACGGATCGGTGCCGGTCTCGATTGTGATCAAGTCGGGTGGACGGTTCGTATACGTCATTAACCAAGGCGTGGGCGGCGGTCCCAGTGGCGCGGGCGCCGACCAGTCGATTGCGCTGTACAGCGTTGGTGGGGACGGAACCCTGGCCTTCCAGCAGAAATACAACACCGTGGGATACGTCTCGGAGTGGGCACAGATGGACTCCAGCGGTACCTACCTGTATGTGGTGGATAAGTATTCTCCGGGCTTGAATGCAGAGTCGGGTCTTTACAATGCGCCGAACACGGATGGCAACGGCTCCATCACTGCATTTGTGGCAGACGCCAACACGGGCCGGCTGACGCTGCTGACCAACTCGCAGACTCAGGTCGGCCAGGTGAACCTGCCGTTCTGGGAGGTTGGGCCGTCTCCCGTGATGTCGAAGTCGCAGGGCGGCTGCCTGTACACGGTCAACGGCGGATATAACGCGTCGGGGAATCAAACCGTCACGCCGTATTCGATTGGAGCGTCGGGCCAGCTGGTGTACACAACCACGGGCAACATCGTGATTCCGCAGTCGACGAGCGGTGTAAAGACCAACATCACGTCCATCAACGGTGAGAACGCCTACATGTTCCTGACGGATGCGGCGAGCAACATCCTGTACGGCTATCAGTCGACGGGTGCGTGTAACCTGACAGCGCTCAATGGCGGCTACACGAACCTCGCGACCGCTTTCCCGAATACGTCGGATCCGGTCTACTCGATGATCGACAGCACGGGCAAGTATCTGTACGTCGCGAACAATTCGACCACCAGCACGCAGCCGACGACGCCGTTCAGCTCGCTGTCGGCGCTGACGATCAACTTGACCAGCCAGCAACTGCAGCCGATTATTGGCTCGCCTTACCCGGTTGGTTCCGGCCCGACGTGCATTGTCGAGGATCCGAGCAATCAGTACATCTATACATCGAACTATAACGATGGAACGGTGACGGGCTTCCAGCTCAACGGAGGCACTGGAGGCTCCGGCGAACTCTCCCAGCTGACCAAGGGCTCGAAGTTCACGGCGGTTGGCAAAGCGAGCTGCCTGGCGATCAGCGGCTCGGTCGATTAGAGACGGTTGACGATTTCCGGCAGGGCCAGGTTGGCCCTGCCGGCAGACTTCACACTCCAGCCTTTGGGCTGGTATTCAAAGACGGGCCGATCGATGCCCGATGTAAGGGAAACGCATGAAGTTCAACACAATCAGCCGTATTGCCATGGCCGCAGTCGTCTCGGTGGCAATCGCGTTTGGAACCACCGCCTGCATCCGCGACTACACGTCGGACTATGTTTATGCCGTGTCCAACAGCAGCGGACAGATCAACGCGTACGGCGTCGACTATCAGAGCGGCGTGCTGACCCAGATCAGCGGTTCGCCGTTCTCTACAAACCTCACGAACCCCTCCACTATGGTGGCTGCGCCCAATGGCAAGACGATCTACGTCATTGGCGGAAGCCAGCAAGCGCAGGTTCAGGCGATGCCGGTCGGTTCGGATGGAAAGCTATACGGCGGGACTGGGGCGAATATGCCTGCAGACGGAACCTATCCCACGGCTGCTGCCATTGACCACACGGGTAGTTATCTTTACGTCACCTACACTTATCAGAACGGATATTCTCCGACCTCTCCCGGTCCTGGCGGCGTCGCCATCTTCCCGATCAACGCGGATGGCAGCCTGGGCACCCCCAGCAACGTGAATGTGGGCAATAATCCGGTTGCGATTGCAGCCTCGGCGCCTACCTGCACGGCAACGCCCGCACTGGGCAGCAATAGCAGCCCGAACTGCGTAACTCTGGGCACCGCCGGCTCGACAAACAACGGCACGAATCAGTCGTTTGTCTACGTGGTGGATGCGGAGATGATCACAGGCGGTACGCCGACAATTCTGGGCTTCGTCGAGACTCCAGGCACCGGTGCCCTGACGCCGATCCCGGGCACGAACCCGAATAATGGCTTCAACGCTGGCGTTTCACCCAGCGCCATCGCCACCGACCCGACCGGCAAGTACGTGTATGTGACGGATAAGGCGCAGAACCAGGTCTACGGGTATGGGATCTCGAACACCACGTCAGGCGCTTTGACCGGACTGGTTTCCAGCCCGTACGCAACGGGACAATACCCGGTGTCGATCACAATCGAGCCACGCGGCAAGTATGTGTATATCGCGAACTACAACTCGCAGACGGTTAGCTCGTACTCGCTAAACCTGTCGAGTGGCGCGCTGGGTGCGTCGTCGGGAAGCAACTTCGCCACCACGACCGGCCCCACCTGCGTTACGGTTGAGCCTGCACTCGGAATCTACCTCTACACGTCGGATTACCTGGCCGCGAACATCTCGGGAGGTCAGCTGAGCCCGAACACTGGAGCGCTTTCCGCGGTCGCGGGGTCGTTCTTCCCGTCGGTCTCGCAACCCATCTGCGTGGTCTCGGTGCCGAACGGACCGCATGCGGTCCAGTCGACTCAACCCTAACCTCGAAGGATTTGTACAAAGAGAAGAGCCCGGCCAATGGCCGGGCTTTTCTCTTTGCAATGACATGGTCTCCAGTGCGCTGACAGGACTCGCTACCCGCCGCCGACTGCCAGCAGGTCAGCTATCCTAGAGACATGCTTCATTCCTCGAGCTTCCTCCTCGGCAACGTCACGGTGGGCAGTGGCGAGCTGTTTCTGATCGCCGGCCCATGCGTGATCGAGTCCGAACCGCACGCCCGCAAACTCGCCGACGCGATCCAACGGATTACTTCCGACCTGGGCGTGGCGTACATCTTCAAGGCCAGCTATGACAAGGCGAATCGCACGTCGATCCGGAGCTTCCGGGGACCGGGCCTGGCGGAGGGCTGCCGCATCCTGCGCGCGGTGGGCGAGGCTAATCAACTGCCGGTGCTGACCGACATCCATACGCCGGAGCAGTGCCAGGAGGTAAGCGATGCGCTGGGGTCGGTGGAGGCGATGCTGCAGATTCCGGCGTTTCTGTGCCGCCAGACAGATTTGCTGATCGCGGCAGCGAAGACCGGTCGCGCCATCAATGTGAAGAAAGGGCAGTTCGTCGCGCCGTGGGACATGCGGCATGCGGTGGAGAAGATTCGCGATTCCGGCAACACGCGCATCTCGCTGACGGAGCGGGGGGCCAGCTTTGGCTACAACAATTTGGTGGTCGACATGCGTTCGCTGCCGATCATGCGCGGGTTTGCGCCGGTGATCTTCGATGGGACGCACTCGGTACAGACGCCGAGCGGCGGCAATGGGGTTTCGGGCGGCCAGCCGGAGTTTATTCCAGTGCTGGCGCGAGCGGCGGTGGCTGCGGGGATCGACGGGGTGTTCCTGGAGGTCCATGACAATCCGGCCGAGGCGAAGTCGGACGGTGCGAACGCCCTGCATTTGGACCTGTTGAAGCCGACACTGGAGAGGCTGCTGGCAATTCATGCGGCGGCAAAGGCATAGGCCGACATGCAGCCGGGCAAAAAAGGGCCCCCATCGCTGGGGGCCAATCTGCCGTGATTCTCTCCTTTGGAGAGCCTTTAGGTGTCGGCGAAAACAGACACCGAACTCGCAGCGAGGTTCCGCTGGAGTAGGTACGCACGCGGATTGGCGGCGGATTGGAACCGAAGCAGATTCTTTTGAGATTTTTTTGCGCCTGGATCTAGCGGGTTTCGACCTGCGCGATGCGAATCTGAGGTAGCTGCTGGTTCCAGTTATCGCTGACATCGTCGAAGATGAGGCGAAAATCGGCTTCGGTGCCGGGGGCGAGGGGCGAGGCGCTGACGGCACGCGTATCCACATACGGTTGACGCATGTAGATGAGGTTGAGCGGGCCGGTCTCGATCTGCGGGGCCATGTGGGTGTCGTTCGCGAAGATTACCTGCACGGTGACGCCGGTGACAGTGTTGGGGCCGTGGTTCGCGATGTGGCCCTCGAGGTAGGTTTGCTTACCGCCGGACATGCTGGTGGATTCGCTCAGCTGCAGGTTGCTGACCGGGAGGTTAGAGGCGTAGGCCGCCACGGGCTGCAGCGTGTGGGGCGAAGGTGCTGCGGGGCCGCGACGTTCCAGCAGCACCAGCGCGGCGACCAGGATGAGCACTGCAACCGCAGCAATGGCGACGGCCGTGGTCGGAAAGCTCCGGGCCGGCGCCGGATCGGTGAACAGGGGCGAGGACGGCTGGGCATCGGGATCGAGAGGCTGCATGATTGCCGATTCTATACTGCCGGATGAATGAGGTTATACCGCCGAGAACTTGGCGCGGTTGTGCGTCTCCCGGTAATCGTCGCCCTTCATCTCAATGACAATGCACATTTCCTGAAGACGAGAGCGCATGCGTTCGCCGATACGATCGCCCAGCGTGTCTGGGCGCATCGCCGCCCACGCGTCTCGCTCGACGGTTGCCGCGGCCGGCAGATTGGGATAGTTGGTGGTGACAATCGTGGAGCGTCGCTCGTTGTATCGAGTATTGATGATGTGAGCAATCGTATCGGAGGCCCAATCACTTGGCTTGGAACCCCCAAACTCATCCAACAAGAGCACGTCCGCCTTCAGGACAGGTTCGAGGATATCCCGCTCCGTTTGATCTACTTTTCTCTCATAGGAATTTTGCAGATTCTTGAGCAAATCCCGATAGTCGAAGAAGATGCCGCGAGCCCCTCGGTCGGCGATGAGCGATTGAAGAATTCCTACAGCAAGATGAGTTTTACCTACTCCAATATTTCCAGTGAACAACAGGCCCTTGCCGTCGGTTTCCAGCGGGTACATCTCGATGAAGCGGCGTGCATCTCGTTTCGCTTGCGCCAAAGAATGATTGGATTGATTCGTGATGTAATTTGCGATCGTGCAGTCGGCGTAGCGCTGCGGGATGTGGGCTTGCTGGATCATGCGGGCGGAATGCTTGGCCACACGGCAGTCGCAGGGAACGGCGGCGCGGGTTCCATCGGCGCGCTCGATGACGCGTAGACCGGCACCTTCACAGATGGGGCAAAGCTCTTCCGGCATGGGAATCTTTCTCCGCGTGCGGACTTCTCGCGGCCTCTCTAGTATCGCAGGCCGGTCGGCCGGGACGATCCTGTGCGAATCAGGCTCCGGGTGAGGAAAGCGGTGCGGGCGGTTGGTTGGTCGGGCGGGCGAGGGTGAGGTAGACTCGCAGCCACACATGCGAAATTCTGGCCGTTCCCTACTCTGCTGTCTCGTTGCCGCACTTTCTTCGCTGGCCATTCGAGCTCAGCAGACGCCGATCGCGCTGACCGGGATGCTGGTCATGCCGGAGACGGTGATTGAAGATGGGACGGTTCTGATCCAGGATGGCAGGATTGTGGCTTCTGGCGCGCGCGTCACTCTGCCGGCGGGCACAAAGATTGTGCATACCGACGGCATCATCGCGCCGGGGCTGATCGATCTGCATAACCACCTGAGCTGGAATATCTTTCCGCGCTGGAAGCCGATTGAGGAGTTCGGCAATCGCTATGACTGGCAGCAGAAGCCGGTCTACAAAATCCAGATGACGGTGCCGCATGAGCTGATCACGAGGGAGGGCCTGGAGTGCGAGGCCGAGCGGTATGCCGAGGTGAAGGCCATCACCGAAGGCGAGACGAGCGTGACCGGCTCGATGCATGGGACGTGCGTGCAGCACCTCACACGGAATCTCGATGTTGATCCGGAGCTGGGGCCGGGGCTGGGGAAAATTATCTACGACGTGTTCCCTCTACAGATGAGCCCGGAAGCGCTCGATGCCGCGAACGCTGCGTTGATCGCGCATCCGCGAGGCTCGCTGCTGATTCATTTGAGCGAAGGTGCGCCACATGATGCGTCGGCCATGCGGGAGTTCGCGATGCTGAAGGGTCGCGGCCTGCTGCGTCCCGGCGTATCGCTGATCCACGGCGTGGCGATCACACCAGAAGGTTTTGCGGAGATGGCGGGGAGAGGCGTTGGCCTGGTCTGGTCGCCGCGAAGCAACGTGGAGCTCTATGGCGATACCGCGAATGTTGCGGCGGCGAAGGCGGCTGGCGTCCACATCGCGCTGGCGCCGGACTGGAGCCCAACCGGCAGCGTCGGGTTGCTGGGTGAGTTGAATTATGCGTCGATGTGGAACCAGGCGCAGGTGTCGCCGCCGTTCACTGAGCGAGAGCTGGTGATAATGGCTACGGCGAATGCAGCGGAGCTGGTGAACCTGTCTGGGCAGATTGGTTCTCTGGCACCGGGCCATGCGGCAGACTTGATCGTGCTGCGTAGGCGCTCGAATCTCCACGACGCGTATTGGACGATCACGCATTCGTTGCCGGAGGATCTCCAGCTGGTGCTGATCGGGGGTAGAGCGCTTTATGGAGACGCTGCGCTAATGCAGCCGTTCGGAGCGGCTAGCGAGGAGACCCTGCAGATTTGCGGCGCGTCGAAGAAGCTGGAAACTGGCGGGAAAGCCTTCGTCGAGACCGAGCGGCGGCTTGAGCAGACACTGCACCAGGCCGGGCGGTACCTGGCACCCTTGGCGGAGTGCGGGTACTAGCCGTAAGCTCAAGCGGATCAATACTTAGGACGATTTTACCGTTGGTGGTAAAATAGTAAGAGCGCCTGAAGCCCCGGGAGTCGGGGCCCAAGCTCGCAGCGCGACAGGAACATCGATGTAAGTTTGAGTACATGACTTGCAAGCGAACCGTTCTGCGGCGGGAATGCTAGAAAGAAACACGATGCCTAAGACAGCGATTCATCCCCACTATGAAGACACCCACGTGAAGTGTGCGTGTGGTAACGAGTTCGACACACGTTCGACCCACAAGGGCGCGATCGTGGTGGAAATCTGCTCTGCCTGCCACCCGTTCTTTACCGGCAAGCAGAAGTTGGTCGACACCGCCGGCCGTATCGAGCGCTTCCGTCGCAAGTTTGCCGCGACCGATGCCAAGAAGGCCGAGATCGCCGCCCACGACGCGAAGTAAAGGCGGCGAAGTAAATGCCGCGAAGTAACTCTCGCGCCAAACGAAACCGAGAGGCCTCTGCAACACGCGGAGGCCTTTCTTGTTGCTGATACGATCCTGCACCACTAGACACATCAGAAGACTTTGCCAAGCGACGTTTACATGAAGAAGGAATGGGACAACTCGGCGATCACCGCGGCGCGCGCGATGCCTCACACGGCGCGTGTACCCGCGGAGCTGTCCATTGGCGGCGTGCGCATAGCGCCGGCGACCGTGCTGGCGCCGATGGCCGGAGTCACCGACACCGTCTTCCGTAGGTTTATCAAGAACGCGAGCATGTTTACCAATCCTGCGCAGCCTGCGGACGTAGACGTCGAGACGACCAATGAAATCTCCGGGTGCGGCCTCATCATGACGGAGTTCACCTCCGCCGACGGTCTGAGCCGCATGCGCGAAACCAAGCGCAAGCGCTACCTGACGTATTACGAAGACGAGCACCCCATCTCCGCGCAGCTGTTTGGATCGAACCCGGCTACGCTGGCCGAGTCGGCGCGGATCTGCGAGGATGCGGGCTTCGACCTGGTGGATCTTAATCTCGGCTGCCCGGCCAAGCGCGTTGTTTCTTGCAACGGCGGCAGCGGCTTGTTGCGCGATCTGCCGCGCATCCGCGAGATCTTCGAGGAGGTCCGCAAGGCCGTTTCGATTCCCTTCACCGTGAAATTTCGGATGGGCTGGAACGACTCCAATATTGTGTGCGTGGAGCTGGCGAAGATGGCCGAAGACTGCGGCCTGAACGCGGTGGCGCTGCATGCACGCACGCGCGAGCAGGGCTACTCCGGCGACGCGCGTTGGGAGTGGATTGCCGCGGTGAAGGACGCGGTGACGATCCCGGTGATTGGCAATGGCGACATTCGTACGCCTGAAGATGCTGCGGCGATGGTCGAGGCCACGGGCTGTGATGCGGTGATGATTGGCCGTGCGGCACCTGCGAATCCCTGGATCTTTCGGCAGATTGCGCAGTACACGGCCTCCAAGCAGAGCACCGGTGTGGGCGTCTACGACAAGCCGACGGACATGGATCGCTATCGCATGATTCGGGATTATTTTGAGCGCCTGATGACCGAAGTCGCCGAGCATCCGGAGGTGCTGGGGCCGGCCGACGATGATCTGTCGAAGCGGCTGAAGCGCAATCACGAGAGCGCGCAGCGCGACGCCATCGGACGCATGAAGCAGTTCGCGAGCTGGTTCACTCACGGGGTTCCGGGCGGAGCCACGCTGCGGCGAGAGATCTTCGAAGCCAAGCGCGGAGCACAGGTGATCGAGAAGGTCGAAGCGTTCTTTGCTAATCGCGACGTCCACGAGGAGGGCTTTTCTCCTGAACCGGATGCAGAGCTTGACGCAGTGCCTGCTTCCTGGGGTTGATCCTCCGGCGCCGCGAAACAGAAAGAGCCGCCAGCATGGCGGCTCTTTCTGTTTGAGCTTGTGCGACGCAATCAGGCAGGCTGGCTGCCGTCGTCTTCCTTCTTCTCCAGGTGGTCCGTGACCGCTTCCGTGCCTTCGTAGCCTGCAATCGCTGCGACGCCTTCAGTGATGATGGACGCATTCGGATCCAGCTTCTTGACACCCTCTACCGCAACCGCGGCACCAGCTAACTCTTCGAACAGACCCATAAGGTCCTCCTTGACGGACTCGCACCCTTGCAGAAGTGCTCCGGCAGAATAGCACGCTCGGATTGCGGCAGCGTTGTGGCTTTGCTGTGGAAGCTCTGATTGAAGAGAGATTTATAAGCCTGGTATTCGGGTTAGGTGGTTTTCAGCGCCTCGATGATTTCGGCCGAGCTGCGCACGCGACCCATGATGGGGAATATATTCTGCACGGAGAACTGGTGGAACTCCGCGCTAAGCGAGGACATTGCGTCTTCCGCGAACACCAATTCGTAGCCCTGATCATGCGCGGCCCGTGCAGTCGATTCGACGCCCATGTTGGTTGCGATGCCGGCCATGATGATGGTGCGAATGCCACGACGACGCAGCTGCTGCTCGAGGTTGGTACCGTAAAACGCTCCCCACTGGCGCTTGGTGATCAGGACATCGCCATCGCGGAAGCCGGCTTCGGGCGCCAGCTCTGATGCTTCGGGAGGGATCGGCCCTGGCGGCCGCGGATTTGCGCGGTCCGCCGGGAGCGAGAGGATGTCGTTGATCAACACGTGAACATAGACGGCGATTCCATCACTGGCGCGAATGGCTTCTGCCAGCTTCGCGGAACGCGACACCACATCCGATGCCGCGTGCGGCGCGAGCTGCCGTGAGACGATGGCGTTCTGCAGATCGATGAGAACGAGCGCGGTTGATTTCGGATCCAGCGTAAGACTCAAGTGTTCCTCCAGCTCTTTGGATGTTGATGCGGTTGGGCGAGGCTACTTCGCGGCGGCTTCCAGCTCCTGCCACTCGGCGTCGCTCAACGTGACGTCGGCGGCCTTTACGTTTTCTTCAAGATGCTTAACGGACGACGTGCCGGGGATCGGCAGAACCACGGGAGAGCGGTGCAGCAGCCAGGCCAGCGAGAGTTGCGAGACGGTGGCCTCGTGCTTTTTCGCTAGCTCGTCTAGTTTCCCACCGGGTTGGGCTAGCTTTCCGGACGCCACCGGAAACCAGGGGATGAAGGCAATCTTCTCGCGTTCGCAGTATTCCAGCACTGTCTCGCTCTTGCGATTCGTAATGTTGTACTCGTTTTGCACGCTAACGATATCGATTACCTTGCGTGCCTGTTTGATCTCGTCGACAGTGACCTCGCTAAGACCGACAAAGCGAATCTTGCCTGCGGTCTGCAGCTTCTTGATAGCGCCGAGTGATTCTTCAACCGGCACCTTCGCATCAATTCGATGCAGCTGCCAGAGATCGAGCCGGTCGCGCTTCAGCCAGCGCAGGCTCATCTCTACTTGCTGGGTGAGATATTCGGGGCGGCCGACGGGCAGCCACTTGTCCGGGCCTTGCCGTGTGAGGCCGGCCTTGGTTGCGATGACCGTGCCCTTATCGTAGGGCGGAAGGGCCTCGCCGATGAGGCGTTCGCTTACGGCAGGGCCATAACTGTCGGCCGTGTCGATGAAGTCGACGCCCAGTTCGACGGCGCGGCGTAGGACCTTCTTCGCGTTCTCGCGGTCGTCCGGCTCGCCCCAGATTCCCTTGCCTGTAATGCGCATTGCGCCGTAGCCAAGTCGATGAATTTCTAGCTCGCTACCCAATTTAAAGGTCTTGCTAACAGCAGTCGCGGTCGCCATCGTGAATCTCCTTCACTTGTTTGGATGGCAATTGCGATGTTCTGGATTCACTTGACTCAGCGGCCGCTCTGTTTGCGCCAGACCACGCGAATCTGCTGCCGCCAGCGTTCATCGAGCGCCAACAAATTCCATTCCACGCGCGGCGAGAGGTACCGGAGGAGGGTTTCGGTGGCGGGATGGATGTGCAACGAGGGCGCGACCAGGTATAGGCGGGGCGGGAGCGGCGAGAGTTCGACGCCACGGAAGTAACCGTGTCGCTGAAATTCGCCGAGGCCGGTGGCAGTGTCGGCGGTTTGAAGGTGATGCTGCCGCACACGAATCCAGTAGTCCAACCCTTGCATGACGAAGTGCAGGTCATCGTCGACTTTCAGCTCGATCACCGCAAGCCGTCCGTCCGCGGTGACGCCCAGCAGATCGAGCAGACCGTGATCGCTGGCGCCAGCGATGGCGGGAACCTGCGAGTACACATGCTGTGCATCGAGCCGCGGAATGACGCGACTTTCTGCGACTGCTGGCTGGTATTGATTGCCGTCAACCTCTTGCGCAAAAGGAATCGCGTCCGCGCGGTTGCCGATGGAATCCGGGTTCATGTCGCTGTCGAAGCGACCACCACTCACCTGCGGGGGCGGTTGCGGATGAGGCGCAAGGCTGCGGGTGAGCGGTGCAAGATCCTGTCGCAGCATTGACTCCAGCCAGCGCTCGGGAGCAGCGCGATAGAGAGGATCCTGAGCCGCCGGGCCGATGCTGCCACGCGGCCTTCCCTGCATGCGCGCGTGCGCAGAGGCCGTCATGGGCGAGCCAATCCTGCGCAGGGTCGGCGTTGGGCGGCGCGCAAAAACGCCTGAGGGCTCGGCCGCACGGCGACGCGCAAACAGTTCTGCGACCATCTCGGCGAGCTGCGCGCAATTCTCGGGGGTCAAAGGAGTTTCATTGGGGCCGACGCCGGCAGTGATCTCGAGCGTCTGCGCAAAGCTGTTGGGCGCGAGGCCAATCCGGACGCGCGCGAACTCCATGCCGTGCAGAAGGAATGCAAGCTCTGCAGTGTTGCGCAGGCGTTGCTCCACGCGATTGTGGCCGTCCGCAGGCACTAGCTGCATCACTTGCTCGATGCCTGCGGCGAAGCGTTCGCGCGCAGCCTGCTCATCGGGAAGATGCACCAGGCGGGTGCGCAGATTCCCTTGATCGTTAGCGTCGCGCTGCGTCAACTCTTCGGTGCTCTGTTCGATCTCCCAGAGCTCCCACTTTGCTGCTTCGTCGTTCAGCCATGCCATGCGCGCGAGGGTCAGCGTTGCAGTGCCACGCGGCACGACGACCTTCAAACCCTGGTATAGCCGGCGGCCGTTGGCGTGTTCGCGGCAGTGGTGTAGCCACAAGATACCGAGGGTAAGAATGCCGTCGATGGTGGTGGCGCTCTCCTGCTCATTGACGCCGATGACGGCCCAGGCTGCGGTGCCGCGGAGCTGGGAACCGCGCGCATAGGCAGGTCCAAAGCTTCGTTCGAGATCCATCGCGGTGCGAAATCCTTCGCAACTCCAATCCGCGAATTCGCGCGCGAGCGCACGTTCGAGCGTCTGCACATAGCGTTGGCGGGCGGTCTCGCGCGTGGTCGGCGTTCTACGCTCGCGCGTGGCCACCAGCTCCAGCAGCTTGCTCTGCGCATGGCCGAAGCGCTGCGTCGCTAGCCGCAGCGTCTCGGAACGCTCCGTGACCGAGACGATCTGCCGCACCAGGTTGCGATCTTCGCTCCACAGGTGAAGCGTGCAGCGTTCGTGCTCGGTGCTGAGCGAGGCTTTGGCGGAGCGCAGATCGAAAATGACCTTGCCATCTTCAAGCACGGCAGCCTCGGGATGGAGCGCGAGGAACTCCTCGATCTGCTGGGCGATATGGACGGCCGTCTGGGAAGGGACAGCGGGGTCCGCGGAAGAAGCTCTGGGCGGGCGCATGAACCGAAGGGTAGCACCAACGACGCCGCGCGGATGTGCGTCCGGTCAACGCGCCGAAGCTACCAGCCCTTCCGCGCTCGCAGGTGCGTGATGTGCGCGAGGTGGTGGCGGGCGTGCCAGGCGTAATGGATCACCACCTCTTCAACCGTGCACGGGCCGCGTTCGGTATGTTTATAGCCGCGCTTCCACTGCGGCTCGGTGAGCGAGTGCAGCACCAGCACCCAGCGAGCGTGCACGGCCTCAATCAATTCCACGGACCACTCGGCCGGCGCAACGGAATCGGCCAGGGCAGAGAAAGCCTTCTCGTCATAGCCGTGGACGGTGGGCCAGTCCTCGGTGAGGGCGCGACGCAGGCGGTAAAAGGCGATTCCGTGCGAGTCTGCGACGTGATGCACTACCTGCCGAATGGACCATCCACCCTCGCGGTAAGGCGTGTTCAGCTGAATGGTGTCGAGGTCGCGCAGGGCGCTGCGCAGATACTCCGGCATCTTTTCGAGAGCGTTGATCGCCGACTTGCGGTCCGCGATCGTAATGGTTGCAGGCGGCGTGAATTTGCCGACGGGATAACGTGGGTCAGCCACTGGTGGCATGTGTAAATCCTTGATATCGAGATGGAACCGCAAAGCCTAACCCGGTGCGTCACAGCGATTGTAGACCGAAAGATACCAATCCGACGGCATCGCCCGCTGTGACCGAAATTACATCCAAGTACCTGTACCCTGAGGTTGAGGGTTCGAATACGAACAGTGAGTAGGACATGGAGGGATCGGAAGATGCGCTTCGCGTTTCAGCAAGTCGGACTTGCACTGGCCATCGTTGCTGCCAGCGGCTGCTCGCACGGCAGCAGCGCTACGCACGCCGCCGACGCAGCCGCAACCCCTGTGCAGTCTTCCCTCGCGACTCCGACGCCTGCTGCCGAAACCACCGGCGCGGCTGCTGGAGGTTTCCGCGGCTTCGATAGCAACGACTATCCCGGCGATGCAAACATGGCGATGTTGCATCGCACCTTTGCCTTTGCTGGCTATTGGCTGACGAATCCTCCGGGCGAAACTTCCAACACCTGGAAGGGAAAGCGCGGCTTTCTCCGGCAACAGGGATGGGGATTTCTGGCGCTGGCGAATGGCCGGCTGGATGACGAGATTCTGAAGGCGCAGAAGAGCGGCACGTCGCCTGCCGAACTTGCGCGCAAGGACGCTGCTGTGGCCGTCGCCGCAGCACGGGGCGAGGGCTTTCCCGCGCATGCAATTATTTTTCTCGACCAGGAAGAGGGCGGGATTCTGCTCGACGAGCAGGCGGCTTATCTGCTTGCGTGGACCGAGGCTGTAGCGTCCAGTGACTATCGGCCGGGCGTGTACGCCAGCGGCCAGCCGGTGCCGAATGGTCCGGGCCAGACCATCACCACCATCGAGGACATTCGCGCGCACGTCGTCAAAAATCACCTGCATCCAATCGCCATGTTTGACGCGCAGGATGCTTGCCCACCAGCGCCGGGATGCACGGTGAATGCGAAGCCGCTGTCGAGCGCCGGCGTGATTACGCTGAGCCCCGGCGGCGACCTGATCGCGTGGCAGTACTCGCAGTCTCCTCGTCGGCCAGAGCTCACCCAGGCTTGTGGCAGCACCTACGCGGCGGATGGCAACTGCTATGCGCCCGGGGTTCCTACTGTTTTGCTCGACATGGATCTGGCCAGCAGCGCTGACCCCTCGCACGGCCGCTAGAGCGCCGGTCTAGCGGCTAGAGCGCGGGTTCGATAAGAGCTTCCTCTTCAAGGTTTGGAACGGGTCGTCCCTCGCGGCGATCGCGCAGCGCGAGGAAAGGTCGCTCGATGGTTACGTAGAAGAGAGCAGCGGCCGCGAGACAACTCACCACGAGCACGCAGACGGTCTTCCAATCGCGCGCGTCCATCACCCTCGGAAGCCATAGCTCGTCGAGATGCGCGATCTCCTTATGCGTGAGGTACAAGCTGTAGGCGAGGGTTGCAACCAGCCTGGCTCCGGGCACGCGCAGTCTTCCAAACCTGGATCGCCTGTCGGCAGCAGCCATCACCAGCATGGCCAGCGCAATGGCCATCAGCGGAAACCCAATCACGGTGCCGACGGGACCGAGGCGATCGGCAAAGATCCAGAGCGTGCAGCCCATCAGCACTACGCCGCCAGCCAGCAGCCAATTAGCCCGCTGCAGAATCGCGGTCCACCAGGCTGGCCGAAAGATCCGCATCAGCGCGAGCGCCACGCCGGCCAGCAGTCCATCGAGTCGCGTATAGGTCGGGTAATAGATGCGTTCGATATAGCGCACACTGAAGTCGTCGCTATCGCGGCCCATCGGGAGCAGCACGTGGAAGTACTCGTAACTGCGAATCGCCAGCCCAAGCGCGACGAAGAACGCCAACACGGTGATGGTCTTCCAAGCCGCCGCTCTTCGCGACAGGACCAGCACGATCATGGGCAGCAGCAGATAGAAGTGCTCTTCCACGCACAGCGACCATACGTGCGAGAAGGCCCGGTTAATGGAGTAGTTGACGAAGAAGTTTTCGGTGAAGGTGAGGAACTGCCACAGCGGGGAAATTCCCGGCGCCTCCCGCCACAGCGGCCAGAGCATATAGAGCGCCAGCACGACGAGATACACCGGAAGGATTCGATAGGCTCGCTTGCGATAGAAATTAAGCAACGAAACACCCCGACCGTCGCGCACCGGTTTGAGCAGTTGCGAACCAATCAGATAACCGCTGAGCACGAAAAACAGATCCACGCCCATCCACCCGAAGCGCGCGACGGGACCGACTATGTCGGGTAGCAGACCATCCAGATGGAAGACCATGACCACGGCGATGGCCAGGGCGCGGAGGGTATCGAGGCCCGGAAGCCGATTTTTGGGGATTAAATTTGCAGTCATGATGCGTTTGGTCACGTCGCGGGCGGGGTTTCGAGTGTTATAAGACTACAATTAGGTTAATGGCCTCCGCCCCAAACCTTCTTTCATCTGACGCCCCGGACCATAAGCGTTACTTCCTGACCCATCTCGGACTGACCGAGCGGCTTCTGGAACGCTGCCTTGGGGAGGCGCTTTCGGCAGGTGGCGAATTCGCTGATCTTTACTTCGAAGCAGTCACCTCGACGTCGCTGGGTATGGATGAGGGCATCGTCAAAACCGCTGCGCAAGGCATTAGCGTGGGTTGCGGGATTCGCGTACTTTCCGGCGAGCGGACCGGCTATGCCTACACCGATGACCTCAGCCCCGAGCGCCTGCTGAAGGCCGCGCGCACGGCGGCACTCATCGCCAACGGTCCGCAAACCCAACGCGTGCAAGGCTTTAGCGAGACGCGGACACCTTCGCTCTACCCCGTCACTGGCGTTACCGCGGACGCTGAGATCGCCGAGAAGCTTAGGCTGATCGAGCGCGCCAATAAGGCTGCCCGCGACTACGATTCGCGGATTACGCAGGTTCGGGCCTCCATTAATGATGAGTTGCGCCGCATCCTCATCGCTGCCTCCGACGGAACGTACGCTTCGGATACCCAGCCGCTCGCAAGGCTGAACGTGGCAGTCATTGCCAAAGACGCGACCAACACCGCGCGAGGCACCAGCGGCGGTGGTGGACGCATCACCCTCGATTTCTTTGAGGGGAACAAGTCTCCTGAGCACTTTGCGCGCGAGGCTGCACGAACAGCCATCCTGCAGCTTGGCGCGATCGCTGCTCCGGCGGGCGAGATGGAAGTGGTGCTCGGTCCCGGCTGGCCCGGGGTTCTGCTGCATGAGGCGGTCGGACACGGGTTGGAAGCAGATTTCAATCGCAAGAAGACCTCGGCGTTTGCCGGCCTCATCGGGCAGAAGGTTGCGTCGCCGAAGGTGACGGTCGTCGACAACGGCCGCATGCCGGGCCGGCGCGGATCCATCAACGTCGACGATGAAGGCAATGCCACGCAGGAAACGGTGTTGATTGAGAATGGAATTTTGCGCGGCTACCTGTCGGACAAACTGAGCTCGCGCCTGATGAATATGCCGAACACCGGCAGCGGTCGCCGCGAGAGCTACCAGTCCATCCCCATGCCGCGCATGACGAACACCTACATGCTGAACGGCGAGGACGAACCGGGCGACATTTTGAAGTCGGTGAAGCGTGGCCTGTACGCTGTGAACTTTGGCGGCGGTCAGGTAGATATTACGAGCGGCAAGTTTGTTTTCACGGCGAGTGAGGCGTACCTGATTGAGGACGGCATCGTCACCGCGCCAGTCAAGGGTGCAACCCTGATCGGCAACGGGCCTGAAGCGCTGAAGTATGTGTCGATGGTTGGCAATGACCTCGCGCTCGACGAAGGAGTTGGCACCTGCGGTAAGGCCGGCCAAAGCGTCCCCGTCGGCGTTGGCATGCCGACGATCAAGCTGGACCGCATGACAGTAGGCGGCACGGGTCACTAAAGATTTTCAAGTTCGAACTGCACATAGGACCGGAACTTCCCACGCACTCTCAACCGCAAAAAGAAGGAAGACTATGGCTACCAAAGTTGCAATCACTCCTGAGAAGCTTTACGAGTGCGAAGTGAAACGCCGCCGCGTGCGCGCGGGCGGGGGCTATGAACCATTCTGGAAGGTAAAGACTGTCGCCGATGCGATCCTCGATGGCGACACCGAATTTCGCTGCAAGGAGTGCCACGGCCCGCTCAAGCTCCACAAGCGCCACACGCCAGGCGCTGTCTCGCACGTTGAGCACAAGCTGAAGAGCGACTCCGAGCATTGCCCGGTTGGCGCACGCTTCCATGCTGCTGCGGACGGTCGCGCAACCCGCTTGTCTGGAACGCCGGTAGCGTAAGAGGCTTTCGGAAGATGCAACAGCGCTTGAGGACATCCCGTTGAGCAGCACCGCGAACGCAGCGTATGCCACTGACCTGAAGCACCTCGCTGAGGAAGCCGTCGCGCGCGCTCTGGCACTCGGCGCCACGGACGCCGAGGCGGTGGTCGTGGAGAGCGAAGAGTTCCGCGTGAACGTTCGGCTCGGGCAGGTGGAGCAGCTCACCGAGTCGGGTTCGCGCGCGCTTGGCCTGCGCGTCCTGTTTGCCGAGGGCACGGGTAGTCGCACGGCCAGCACATCGACCAGCGACCTCTCGCCTGAGGGCGTCACACGGATCATCGAGTCAGCTGTGCAGCTGGCGCGCGTCACCGGCGTCGATCCTTTTGCCGGGCTTCCTGAACGCGAAGCCTTCGGCTCGAACGACGTCTCCGCGCTGGCGCTTTATTTCAATGACGTGGACGCAATCACGCCTGCCGAGCGCATCGAGATCGCTCGTAGCTGCGAAGCCGCTGCCATGGCCTACGACACGCGCATCCAAAACTCGTCGGGCGCGGACTTCGATGCCAGCACGCTGCATCGTTTCATGACCAACTCGCGCGGCTTTTCAGGTGAGTATCGCAGCAGCTACTGCGGCTTTTCGGTTACGCCGATTGCGCAGGATGCGAGCGGCGCGATGCAGCGGGACTTCTGGTACTCCTCGGCACGCACGGCCAAGCTGCTCGAAAACCCTGAGGCCATTGGTCGGATCGCTGCGCAACGCGCGCTTCGCCGGCTGGGTGCGCGGCCAGTTCCCACCCAACGCTGTCCCGTCGTGTTCGCGCCGGAAGTCGCGCGCGGTCTGATGGGCAACCTGTTGGCTGCCGCGGATGGCGACTCCATCTACAGAAATTCGAGTATGTTTTCCGGGAAGCTTGGCGAGCAGGTTGCCGGCGAGAACATCACGATGATCGACGACGGCACGATGGTCTTCGATCATGATCTTGACGACGGCACGCACATGCGCGTGGGCGGCTTCGGCACCTCGCCCTTCGACGGCGATGGGCTGCCGACGCGCCGCACAGTGGTGATTGAACGCGGCGTCCTCAAGCACCTCATGCTGAACACCTACACCGCGCGCAAGCTCAATATGCAATCGACGGGCAAGGCCTCGCGCGGGCTTGCGGGCGCGCCTGGCATCGGTGGCGGCAATTATTTTTTGGAGCCGGGCGTCCTTACGCCTGAGCAGGTAATCGGTGGCGTTTCCTCCGGCCTCTACGTCCTGCAGACGATGGGCCACGGCGTGAACCTGGTTACGGGCGATTACTCAGTCGGCGCCAGCGGTCTGTGGATCGAAAACGGCGAGCTTGCCTACCCGGTGGAGCAGATCACGATCGCCGGCAATCTGAAGGACATCTTCCGCAACGTGGTCGCCATCGGCAACGATCTGGAATTCCGCGGCTCGGGCGCTGTGCCGACAGTGCGCGTCGATGGCATGACGGTCGCCGGCAGTTAGCTTCCCGGGACATCTAAAATCTCGCAACGCGTCTAGAGTCCTGCAACCCGTCTAAAATCCAAGCTGTGGCCGCGCCCTTCGCATTCGAACACCGAGCAGAGTTTCTCCCGGAGAGCTCCGACGAACTGCTGCGCAGCATTCCGGCCGCGCCTGGCGTCTTTGCCTTGCGCGGCGCCGATCCTGCGGCCGAGCCCTACCTCACGCGCGCTGCAGACCTTCGCCGCCGATTGCGTCGGCTGCTAGCTCCCCCTGAAGCACTCGATGAAAACGGCCAGCCCGTGCCATCGAAGCGCCTGAATCTGCGCGCGCGAATTCGTTGGATCGAGTGGACGCGCACTGGCTCCGACTTCGAATCGACGCAGCTGCTGTATCGCGCTGCACGCTCTGCCTTCGGTCCTGAGGAGGCGAGGAAGCGGCTGCGCTTGCATGCGCCGTATGTTCTGCGCATCACCATGTCGCAACCGCATCCGCGGGTTTATTCCACCAACCGCCTCAGCAAGAAGTCCCTCGGCGAATCTTTCGGTCCCTTCCCGTCGCGTGCTGCTGCCGAACGCTATTGCGATGCCGTGCTCGACCTCTTCCTGCTGCGCCGCTGCTACGAAGATCTTGAGCCCTACCCCGAGCACCCCGGATGCGTGTACGGCGAAATGAACAAGTGCATGCAGCCCTGCAAGGAGGGCAATCCGCAGGCCTGCACGCCCGAGCAGTACGCGCACGAGGCCGAACGGGTCTTCGCATTCTTCACTACGCGCGGGCAATCGTTGCTCGACGAGATTGCCGCGCGGCGCGATGCGGCGAGCGAGGCAATGGACTTCGAAGGTGCAGCCACGCTGCACAAGCAGTGGGAGAAGGTTCGCGCCGCGTCGCTGCTCGCCGACGAACTGGTTCGGCCTGTCGACCAGCTGCGCGTCCTCATTCTCCAACCCGCAGCGCCGCTCGAGGACGAAGCCAGCCCTGAGGCTGCCGTCTTTCTCTTCGAGCGCGGCCAGCTTTGCGGTCCCGAACGCCTCTCCACGCTCGGTGTCCGCGCCGTCCGCGAGCAGACGGCCGTGGGCAGCAGCTTGTTTGCACAGCCGCTGATGCTCGCGCCGGTCCCGCTTGAGCCTGAGCCGGAGGCAGCGGTTACGTCACTCACGCCGGAAGATCGTGCACGCGCTGCCATCGACGTGCTTGCTATGCGCACCGAACCCGCTCCGGACATGGCTGAGTTCTGCGACCATCTTTCACTACTGCGCCGCTGGTATTACCGGCCGGAAAAGCAGCGCGCGGGCGAAGTCTTTCTCCCGAATCCAGATGTCTCTTGGCCGATCCGCCGCATCCTCAATGGAGCTGCCCGCGTCGCGCTCGGGCCACCCGCGCCCGTTGCACCCGCCGACCGTGAGGCAGCAAAGGCCCTGAAGACGAAGATCATCCATGCCGGCCGCGAGGGCGTCGAGCGCGAGGTACCGGTGCTGCCCAAGCGAGGTCGCACGCGCAAAGCCGTCACGCCAGACGACATCCTCTAGTTCTCTTCCAGAAACCTGCCAATCAGTTGCTCTGCTAAAGTCAGCCGCTCAAAGTTCGTATCCAGCTCCACGTAAGCGCTCCCAAACTCCTCGCGAAAACGTTCAAAATCTTCAAACGAGTCCCACCGGTCGAGGGTCACAAAGCGCAGTGGATCAGCGGCATCGCGCAGCAACGTTGTGCCGCGAAACCCTTGCGCCCGCCGGAATAGCTCGGCCCATACACCAGCCGGCCCATAGGCCGCGACGAACGCGTCCACATTCCGCTGCTCCACCCTGAACTGCCAGGCAATCGTATACACCGCCTCAGCATACGACAGGCGTGCTCACGCTGCTAAACTGAACTCCTGATGATTGAACTGGCATTTTCCATCCTGGCCGCTGACTTTGCGCATCTGGCCGACGAGATCGGCCGCGCCACCGCCGGCGGCGGCACCATCGTCCACGTCGACGTCATGGACGGCCATTTTGTCCCCAACATTACGTTTGGGCCGCCGGTCGTCAAGGCGATCCGGCCGGTCACCAGCCTGCCGCTCGACTGCCACCTGATGATCGAGAACCCCGACGAATTTATCCCAGCCTTTGCCGAAGCCGGCGCCGACATGGTCTCGGTCCAGGTGGAGGCTTGCCGCCATCTGAACCGCACGCTGCAGCTGATTCTGGACCACGGCATGCTTCCGGGCGTGGTGATCAACCCTGCCACGCCGGTCGAAATGCTCTCGGAAGTCCTTTCGATGGTGCATCATGTGCTCGTGATGAGCGTGAATCCCGGCTTCGGCGGCCAAAAATTTCTCCCGCGTTCTGTGGAGCGGATTGCGCACCTGCGCCGCCTTCGCCACGAGCTGGGCCTGAATTATCGCATTGAAGTCGACGGTGGCATCGCTCACGATACGGTGGCGAGTGTCGTCGAAGCAGGAGCGGACATGCTCGTCGCCGGGTCCGCCATCTTTCAACCAGGCAAGACCGAGGAGAACGCACGCGACTTCCTGCGCATAGCCCGCGCGGCCAGCTAAAGGTACAAAATCCAGAACGACGCCGGAATGAAGAAACCGACCCCACGGATGCGGTCCTGGCACTTCGCCAGATAGAATAGAGACTGCTCTTGACGCCGCCGCAGGGAAGATGGAGTTGGTGGTATCCACCGCACAATCGATCGAATTCGCGGCCACGCCGCAGAGCAGATGGAGTTTTGATGGGCATGAAGATTCGTAGTTTTTCCCCCAGCAACCAGATGGGCCTGCTCGCCGGCCTCGCGGTTGCCGCGCTATTGGCTGGAACCCCCGCGCTGAAGGCGCAGGATGCGACCACGGCATCGCCCGTTGACCAAAACGCCCAGACCACGCCGACAACCACTGCCCCACCCGCGCAGGCTGAGGTCACGCTGAGCAACACGCCCGTCAAGAAAAAGAAGCCCAAGATCGCCAAGGCGGATCGCGTCGTTGCGACCAAGGACACCAAGGCTGAGCTCAAGAAGGAAGCCAAGTTCAACCCGCTGATCGGCAAGGATCAGCAGTTGCCCGATAAGCAGCTGTATGACAAGGCCGTGGCGCAGATTGCCAGTGGCCACTACGACATTGGCCGGCTCGACCTCCAGACCCTGCTCGACACCTATCCGGACTCGCAGTACATGATGCGCGCCAAGCTCGCGGTTGCGGACGCCTGGTACAAGGAAGGCGGCAGCGCCGCGTTGAGTGAAGCTGAGCAGGAATATCGCGACTTCATCACCTTCTTCCCCAACGTGCCGGAGGCCGCGGAGGCGCAGCTGCGCATTGGCGACATTTACTTCAAGCAGATGGACGTTCCGGACCGCGACTACTCCAAGGCAACGCATGCTGAAGCGGAATACCGCACCATGCTCAAGCAGTATCCTGACGCGCCGAAGCCGATCCTCGATGACGCTCGCCAAAAGCTTCGTGAGGTCCAGGAGGTTCTGGCTGATCGCGAAGCCGAGCTGGGCGCCTTTTATGCGACTCACGCCAACTGGCCTGCGTCCATCGCGCGCTACCAGACGGTCGTGGATACTTACCCGTTGTATAGCCACATGGACGATGTATTGATCGGCATTGGTGACGCGTACGAGGCGGAAGCTGCCGCCGTCCGCACCCAGGTTGTCTGCACCAAGAATCTCCCGCCCGGAACTCGCTGCCTTCCTGAAGGCGCCAAGGGCCGCCTGGTGGAGGACTACGACAGCAAGGCTGCTGAAGATTACCGCCGCGTGGTGCTGTACCACTCTGCCGCTCCGCACGTGGAGGATGCCAAAGAGCGCCTCACCGGCATGAACCTGCCGATCCCGACTCCCACCAAGGAACAGGAAGCGCTCAGCGAGGAGCTTGAGAGCAGCCGCGCGCAGTACAACCTGCAGAAGCGCATCGAACTGCTCTTCCTTCGCGAGCCGGACACCGTTACAGCAGCAAGGACAGGTCTGCCAACACTTCAGGATCCGACCCCGACTACGGCGCCCGTGGTGGTCAAGCAGCTGATGGCGGAGTACCGCGACGCCTTCGATCCGAATCCTGGTGCCAAGGGGCCTGCGGCGGCCTCCGCAACGCCGGCATCTGGCGGCGACAGCGAAACATCCGCAGCACCTGCGGCGCCGGCCGCGGCTGCACCCCCAACGCTTGAAGACGTTCCCAGCGAGAGCGGCGGGGCAGCAGCAGACAACGCTGACAAGACCGTCACAGTGGTTGAGCCTGGCTCGACCCCGACTCCGACCGGCTCCGGCACCGGCATCGGCGCGGAAGTGATCACTCCCGGCAGCGAAGCTCCTGCAACCGGCACGGGGGCCAGCGACCGGCCCGCCGCCACCGGCGCCCAGGATCCAAACTACGGTCTGCCCATGCCCAAGGCGGCGAACACAGCGTTGCCGCCAGTCGAAAAGGCTGTAGATGCTCCCGACCAGGTGAATGAGGCCGAGGGCCACGCAACCGCTCCTGGCGCGCCACCCCCTGCCGCCAACGCCAATGGCAAGAAGAAGAAGACTAAGGCCCCCAAGGAAGACAAGAACGACGAGAGCTCCAGCAAGAAGAAGCCCAAGAAGGGCCTCGACAAGCTGAACCCGTTCTAGAAACAGAGTGTCGGGGATAGACCGTAGAGTAAAGAGGGAGCGGCGAAAGCTGCTCCCTTTTTCGTTCTCTCTATCCTCTATCCCCTACACTCTATCCCCTGCTGTCCTGCCTTCCTGCTACCCTTAAAGCTTATGAGTCAGGAACTACCCAAGGCATACGATCCCTCGCTGATTGAAGAGAAGTGGTCCAAATTCTGGGTTGACGAGAACATCTTCTCCGTCCCCACCCCCGCCGACGCAAGGACCATCAAGCCCTTCGTCCAACTGCTGCCGCCGCCCAACGTTACTGGCCGCCTGCACATCGGCCACATGCTTGAGCACACCCAGATGGACATCCTCACGCGCTGGCGCCGCATGTCCAGCGACACCGCCGTCTGGGTCCCGGGAACCGATCACGCGGGCATTGCAACGCAGATGATGGTCGAGCGCCAGCTGGCTGCCGAGGGAAGTCCCAACCGAAAGACGCTGGGGCGCGAGGCATTTACCCGTCGCGTCTGGGAATGGAAGCAGCAGTACGGCTCCGCCATCACTGAGCAGATGAAGCGGCTCGGCGCATCCGTAGACTGGTCGCGCGAATACTTCACCATGGACGACCGGCTTTCCGTCGCTGTGAAAGAGGCATTCGTTCGGCTGTGGGAGCAGGGCCTCATCTATCGCGGAGCCTACATCGTCAACTGGGATCCACAGATTCAAACCGCCGTCAGCGATCTCGAGGTCGACTCCGAAGAGCGCGTTGGCAAGCTCTACACCATCCGCTATCCGTTAGCCGATGGGATCGGTTCTATCACCATCGCGACCACTCGCCCCGAGACAATGCTGGGAGACGTTGCCGTCGCCGTGAACCCAACCGACGAGCGTTACACCCATCTCATCGGCAAGCTCCTCAAGCTCCCTCTCGTCGGCAGAGAGATCCCCATCCTCGCCGACGACTGGGCCAATCCCGAGTTCGGCACCGGCGCCGTCAAGGTCACGCCGGCGCATGATCCCAACGACTTCGCCATCGGCCAGCGCCACAACCTGCCAAACATCACCATCTTCGATCCGACCGCGCACGTCGACTTACCCGGTTCACCCTTCCACGGCCTCGATCGCTTCGAAGCCCGCGAGCGCATCGTCGCCGAGCTCGAATCCATCGGCGCTCTCGTCGAGATCAAAGACCATCCCATGACGGTTCCCATCTCGCAGCGCACCGGCGTCATCATCGAGCCGCGCCTCTCCATGCAGTGGTTCATCAAGATCCAGCCGCTCGCCGACAAAGCCATCGAAGCAGTCGAGAAGGGTCACATCACCTTCACGCCCGACAACAATCGCAAGACGTACATGGAGTGGATGACCAACATCCACGACTGGTGTATCTCCCGCCAGCTCTGGTGGGGTCACCGCATTCCCGCGTGGCACTGCAATGCGTGCGGATGCATCACCGTCTCCCGCGATATCGCAACGGCCTGCAGCGGCTGCGGCATCACGGATATCCATCAGGAGACCGACGTCCTCGACACCTGGTTCTCCTCCGGCCTGCTCCCCTTCACCGTCTTCGGCTGGGATGGCAGCAACGAGATCACGCCCGACCTCGCCGCCTTCTACCCCACCCAGCAGCTCGTCACCGGCTTCGACATTCTGTTCTTCTGGGTAGCCCGCATGATCATGCTCAGCTGCCACTTCATGTTGGACGTCCCCATGCCCGACGGTGCTGGCGGCGTAAAGGCCCGCACCCTCGCCGACGCCGTCCCCTTCCGCAACGTCTACATCCACGCGCTGGTCCGCGACGCCGACCGCCAGAAGATTTCGAAGACCAAGGGCAATGTCATCGACCCAATCGAGATCGTAACGAAATACGGCACCGACGCCGTCCGTTTCACGCTCGCCTCGCAAGCCTCGCCCGGCACCGACATCGCTTTCAACGAAGCGCGCACCGAAGGCTACCGGGCCTTCGCCAACAAGATCTGGAACGCCGCACGCTTCCTGCAGATGAACATCGACCGCGGCCAGGAAGCCGGCTACACCGTCTCGCTCACCAGCCACGACTCCGTTTCCATCAACCTACCCGAGAGCACACCTCTCGAAACCCGCTGGATCTTCTCCCGCCTCAGCACCGTCTCCGACAACGTAGCGCACTCGCTCGCGGATTACCGCTTCGACGAAGCCGCCAACGCCGTCTACCAGTTCTTCTGGGGCGAGTTCTGCGACTGGTACCTCGAACTGGTCAAGCTGCGCATGGACTTCTTCCCCGACGAGAGCGGCGTCTACAAGCCACACAGCGATGTAGCAGCCATTACGCTCAACTCACTGATCAGCGTGTTCGAAGCCGCGCTACGGCTGCTCTCGCCCTTCATGCCCTTCCTCACCGAAGAGCTCTGGCATGCGCTTTACGCCAGCGTCGGCAGTCCGTCACCCGCGAAATCCATCGCCCTCACCCGCTATCCGCAGCGCGAAGACTTCGCCGCCGATGAGACTTCGGTCCTCGCCATGACGACCGTGCAGGATCTCATCGTCACCATCCGCGGACTGCGCAAAGAGCTTGCCGTACCCGAAAAGGAAGCTACGCCGATCCAGCTCCACGCCAGCGCGCACATCTCTGCGCTCGTGCAAGCGAACGCCGACATGCTCTCGCGTCTGGCGCGCGTAAGCTCGGTCGAGCTCGCCGTGGCAACCCTGACCGGCAACAACGCCCGCTCCACCTCCACCTTCGATGTAGCAGTCCTCTACGAGCGCCAGATCGACGTCGCTGCGGAGCGTGAGCGCCTCACGAAGGACCTCGCCAAATACGACAAGGGCCTTGAGGCCGCCGACAAGCAACTTGGCAACGAAGGCTTCATCGCCCGCGCTCCCGCACACATCGTCGAAGGCCTGCGCAAGCAGCACGCCGAAACTCTCGCCCTGAAACAAAAGGCCGAAACCGCTCTCGCCGCCCTCCCGGCCGAGTAGCTTCCTTATGCTTCGGCTGCACGTCCAATAATCCGTAGAACGCGTTTCACGAAGCGTCGCTCAAACCCGAAAACCCGTAACAAACCTGGAGTACTCCGATGCCTTTCCCAATCAAGACCTGCATCATCTGCCAAGAAGAGTTTGAGTTGAAGCCGGACAAGCCTGGCTACGCCAATCGCTGCCCAACCTGCTCCACGCCTGAAGCCGCCGAACTGATCGCGCAGCACCCCGCCGCCACGACGGACCGCGAGGCCAACGCCGCCCGCCGCGACGCCATGCGCAATCTCTTGTACCGAAAAGATAGTTAGCAAGATTACGGGCAATCCAGCTAGCGCATCCGTCTATCTTCTTTTAGGCAAAGAAGATATTCCAGATGCAGGCACCCGGTCTCGCGCCATCGGCATCCATACTCATGTGCCGACAAAGAAGACGAAGACAAAAACGCAGGCCATCGCCTTCGAGGATCGATCACGCGTTCTCGAGCAGCAGCGCCGTCAGAAGATGGCGCGCAGCGTTCACGCCTATGTCCGCGGCAATACGATTCAGTTTTACGAGTGGCTTTCACACGCCCGCAAAGGCTCCATCCCGCAAGGGCCGCTCGTCTGGATCTGCGGGGATTGTCACGTCGGCAATCTCGGCCCGGTAGCCGGCGCCGACGGCCGCGTCGAGATCGAGATTCGCGACCTCGATCAGACGGTCATCGGCAATCCCGCTCACGACCTCATTCGGCTCGCTCTCTCGCTCGCAATGGCGGCGCGCGGCAGCGATCTTCCCGGTGTCACAACGGCGCAGATGGTCGAACACATCATGCACGGCTATCAATCTGCGCTCCTCCATCCCGTCGCCACCACCGCCGACGGCGCCAAAGGCGGCGACCTCGCGCCGATTCACGATGTCCTCCAAAACGCCATCCGCCGCCGCTGGAAGCATCTCGCCGAAGAGCGTATCGACGACGTCAAGCCCACCATCCCTCTGGGCGAGCGCTTCTGGAAACTCTCCGACCAGGAACGCCAAGCCATCGAAGACCTCTTCGCAGAAGACGCGACCCGCAAACTCATGACCCAGCTCAAAGGCCGCGACGATGACGCCAGGGTGAAGGTAGTTGACGCCGCTTATTGGATGAAGGGATGCAGTTCGCTGGGCAAATTACGCATCGCCGTCCTCGTCTCCGTCGGCAAAGGTACCGACAGAACCTACTGCCTGGTCGACATCAAGGAAGCCGTCAAACCCGCGGCCCCAGCGGCCAAACGCATCGCCGGCGCGCCCCACATGCCCGCCGATTTCGCCGAACGCGTCGTGGCCGGAGCCTGCGCGCTCTCTCCGTACCTCGGCAATCGCATGATGGCCGCCACGCTTCTGCGTCGCCCCGTCGTAGTTCGCGAGCTAATGCCGCAAGACCTCAAGCTCGAGATCGATTCCCTCACCTGTGACCAAGCGATTGGCGCAGCCCGCTTTCTCGCCGCTGTCGTCGGCAAAGCTCATGGCCGCCAGATGAACGCGGCCACCCGCAAACGCTGGGCTTCGGAACTCAATCGAAATCGCAGCAAATCCCTCGACGCACCCAATTGGCTCTGGAGCAGTCTTCTCCAATTAGTTTCCGAACACGAAGCCGCCTATCTTGAGCATTGCCGCCGGTACGCTCAAGCCTCCTGATGGACCTTAGCCGTTACTTCTTCGCGGCGTCACTCGGCAGCTCTCGTTGCTCCACTGCGATCGTCACATTCTCATGCTTGATGTCCAGCCGCAGCAGGTTGAAGACACTCATATACACGTTTGCGATCCACACAACGGCGAACCAGGCAATCACGTAGCCGCGCCATCCCTCATACAGAAGTTGGTATCGGAACAGCAGCAACGCCAGCGCCGCAACGTAGTGCGAGAAGCAATACTCGCAGGTAAACAAGTAGAAGAATTTTCTCTGCGGCAGCGCCTTGCAATCCTGGCTCATGCGTTTGCAGAACTCACGCGGCTCGCGAAAGACCTCTTCGTGCGTGACCGTCCACGCAGCACAAGCCACAGGAAGCGCAATGATCAGCAACAATACAAATTGATGCGCCAACGGCACGGACAACTCAACGGGCATGAACGTACCCCGCGCCACTGTGATCAGTGTCCTTCAATCGGCAAGCCATGAGAGTTAAGATGCAGATATGAGTTCTCGCGAAGAGTTGAATCCAGTCGCACTTCGTGCCGCGCTGGTTGGCACCCGTTTTCCCGCACGCCTGCACCACTTTCCCACGGCTGACTCCACCAACACGATGCTGCTCGAAGCAGCCGCTAACGGCGCTCCTGAGGGTACGGTGTATCTCGCCGACGCACAGACGCAGGGACGCGGACGCGGTGGCCACACATGGCACTCCTCACCGGGAGACGGCCTTTACCTCAGCGTGCTTGCCATGCCGCGACTACCCCTGCGCGAAGCCCTGTGGATCTCGCTGGCCACAGGCCTCGCCGTGCGGTCCGCCATCAAGACGGTAGCCGGTCTGGGCGTCGACATCCGCTGGCCCAACGACCTGCTTCTTCCGCAACCCTCTGGCTCCGGCAAAAAAGTCGGCGGCATCCTCGTCGAAGCCGCCGTTCACCCCGGCAAAGACGCGCTGCTCCGCTACGCCGTCATCGGCATCGGCGTCAACATCAACCATGAGAACTTTCCTCCGGAGCTCTCGCCCATCGCCACCTCGTTGCGAATTGCGACGGGTGAGCCGCAGAGCCGTAATGCGCTGATGATCGCGATCCTTCGCGCGCTTGATCTCGAACTCACCCAGCTCGAAGCTCACCAGCCCGATCTGCTCGACCGCTTTACCGCCGCCTCCAGTTGGGTGCGTGGCAAACGGGTCCATGTTCCGGAGCAAGGCGGCTACGCCGGCACCACAGCCGGGCTCGACCGCAACGGTTACCTGCTTGTCGACGCCGATGACCACACCCAGCGCACCGTTCTTTCCGGCGGTGTCCGCGAGGAGGCATAGGCTTTCACCCATGCCCGTCCTTACTCTCGCCGTCCGCGCAGGGCTGGTAAGATAGCTTACTGAGGCGGGAAAGCTCTGCATGCTACTGGCACTCGATGTCGGAAACTCCAACACGGTCTTTTGTCTCTTCGCGCCCGCGACTGGCGCAGAACCCGCACACATGGTGGCCGACTGGCGCGTTACGACGCCCCACAAGCAGACGGCCGACGAGCTTGGCGTTCTCTTCCAGGCCCTCTTCAGCATGCGTGGGCTGACGCCGGAAATCGTCACCGGCATCGCCGTATCCTCCGTCGTCCCGCCACTGGACGCTGCCATCCGCAGTCTGTGCGAGACCTTCTTCCATATCCGTCCGCTGTTCATCGAACCCGGCGTGAAGACAGGCCTTCCCGTGCTCACCGATAATCCCAGCGAGGCGGGCGCCGACCGCATCGTCAATTGTGTCGCGGCATTTGATCAGCTCGGCGGCCCCACGATCGTCGTCGACATGGGCACGGCCACAACGTTCGATGTCGTGTCTGCGAAAGGCGAATTCATTGGCGGCGCGATCGCTCCCGGCATCGGCATCTCCGCGGACGCACTCTTCGCCCGTGCGGCCCGCCTCACCCGCGTCGAGATCAAGAAACCGGCCAAGATCATCGGCACATCAACTACCGACAACATCCAGATCGGCCTCTACTACGGGGCAATCGGTCAGATCGATGGCATCCTTGAACGAATGATCGCGGAGCTCGGTCCCGAGACCAAAACCATCGCCACCGGCGGCCTCGCAAAGCTGATCGCCGCCGACTCAAAGTTCATTCAGAACGTCGATGACAATCTCACCCTCAACGGCCTCCGCCTCATCTGGGAGCGCAATCAAGACCGCCATCGGCGCCGCTAGCCTGATGCTGAACTACTTCGAATACTTCTCCGAGATCGAAGAGCGATTCAGCAGTCGCCGCGGCTCCATCCTTCTACTCAACACGCTTGATTGGGCACTGATAGAAACCTGGCGCGAGGCCGGCATTCCGCTGGAAGCCGTCCTACGTGGTATCGATGCGGCATTCGATAAATATGACGCCCGCGCCCAAAAAGCTCGAGGCCGTCTGCGCAAAGTCAACGGCCTCGCCTGGTGCGCGCAAGCGGTGATGCAGTCCGCCGAGGAGCTCGTCGAAGCCTCTACCGGGCTCGCACCTGCCGCTGCACGTGAGCCGCGCGAGTCCGGCTTCGAGTCCGAGCGCGTCGCGTCGTTCCTCGACCAGAACGCCCAGGCTTTGGAAACCTCTCTTTTGCCCGACGAATCCTCCGACGCAGTGCGCGCGACAATCGCCGCTCGGCTGCATGAACTTGCCGCTTCCATGCGTGGGCCTGTGCCTCCCGCACTCGACGATCTCGATCGCACCCTCACGGTGCTCGAAGAAAAACTCTTCACCTCGCTCCAATCGTCCGCCAGCGAAGCAGAACTCGTAGACTTGAAGACTCAGGCCGATCGCGAGCTAGCTCCTTATCGCGCAAAGATGTCCACCGTGCAGCTTCGCCAGGTGCAGCAGCAGTTTCTGCACAAGCGTCTTCTCGAACTCCGCGCACTTCCGCGCCTCAGCCTGTTTTATATGAGCCACGCATGAGCGAAACCCTGCACATCGACCGAGCGCTTTACAGCGGCAATGGCCTCGCTCACAGCGAGCGCGGCGGCGCCGTGCTGGTTCCCTTCACGCTTCCAGGCGAGACGGTCGAAGTGTCGAACCCCAACGCCAGCAACGAAGCTCAGTTACTCTGTGTCCTCACACCCTCAGCGGACCGCGTCGTGCCACCGTGCCCGCACTTCGGCGCCTGCGGTGGCTGTCACTACCAGATGGCGAACTATCCGGAACAGCTCCGCCTGAAGCAATCGATCTTCGCCGGACTTCTAAACGGCGCCGGCATGGATGCCGCGCCCGAACCTCTGATGCACTCTGCCGAACCCTGGGGTTACCGTAACCGTATTCGCCTGCGCGTGGCGCGTACGCTCGGCGGCGGCGACGATACAGACACCGAGGGATCGCTCCGGCTGGGATATAACCGCCACGCAACCACGGAGTTTCTTCCCATCACCACGTGCCTCATCGCAGCGCCCGTTCTCTGGTCGACGGCCAAGTCACTTCTAGCAGCGGCTGCGGAAGATCGCGACGTTGCCTACTGGCTGAACGCCACGGCCGAAGTCGAGCTCTTCTGCGACCACACCATGAAGCGCATCCAGGTCACCTTCTTCTGCGCTCCACGCACCAAGTCCATCTTTGGCAGCCTGGACCGCGCCGCGATCGCGCTACAGGCTTATGCTCCGCAGGGCGTGTTGATTACGGCCACGGCTGCTGCCGCATTCGATCCCCGCACCGGCCCCACTGGCCGCATGATCGCCGAAGCTGGTGCCCCAGGGCTTAACTATCGCGTGCTCGATGAAACCTACTGGATCACCCGCGGCGGCTTTTTCCAAGTCAACCGATTCCTGCTCGAAACCCTGGTTGAGCTCGTCTGCAATGACGACGACCAGCCGCGCGCCGGCACGATTGCCTGGGATCTCTTCGCCGGCGTCGGCCTCTTCTCTCGCGTATTAGCGCGCAGCTTTGACGAGATCACCGCAGTCGAGGCCAACCCCACGGCCGTCGCCGACCTTCGCTCTGCCCTCACCAAGCGCGGTTCCGCCAGCACCGTTCACGAGTCCACCACACTCGACTTTTTGCACCGCGCCGTCCTCGATCGCGACCGCCCAGACCTCATCGTCCTCGACCCGCCGCGTGCCGGCGTAGGCCTCGAAGCCTGCGAACTGCTCGCGCGCATCGCGGCGCCCACACTCATCTATGTGTCCTGCGATCCCACCACCCTGGCTCGTGATCTTGCCACCCTACAGCCTTTCTACAGCATCCGCGCCTTGCATCTCGTGGACCTCTTTCCCCAGACCTTCCACTTGGAAACAGTCGCCATCCTCGAGCGCAAATCAGCCGCTAACTAGCTCCCTCACCGCAACCGTGAAACACTAAGACTGTCTCCCGTACTGCGCAAGGTAGCGCTTCTCATGCCGGCTGTCGGTGCTGCCACATCCTGGTTGTACGATTCCCCTGTCGTCGAGCCGCTCAGGCTTCGCCGGGTCCCGCTACTCACTGCGTGCGCCTGTTTCGCTTTCGGCGACTTCCTAGCTCTCCGCTGGCAGCCGACCCTACTGCTCGCCGCCGCCACGCTCCTCCTCTTCCTTCTCTCCCTCATCAGTCTGCGCAAAGCGCTTCGCGTTGCAATCGTTCCCGTCTACGCGCTCTGGATCGCGATCGGCTGCTGGTGCGCGCAGATCGAGCCTGCTATCCCGCAACAAGCCGCGCTCCATCATCTCGCCGACGGACTTACCCGCGACGTCCAGGGCACCGTCATCCGCGTACGCACGCTTCCTCCGCCGCCACGCAACGCACCCCACCCCGCCTTCGAGCCCGGCGCCTGGGATGCCGACCCTGACCCCGATACGCAGTCAGTCGACATCGACGTCCAGTCCGCCGAATACCTCACGCCCGACCTCTCCGTCATGCAGCCCACCTCCGGCGGCATCCGCTTCACAGTCAATGGCCCGCAGCTAACCCTGCATTGCGGCGACCTCATCGACGTTCCGCTTCGCCTCCGCACCCCCGACGTCTACCGCGACCCCGGCGCGTGGTCCTACGCCGACTATCTGCTCGAAGAAGGCATCGGCGCGACCGGGAGCAGCAAATCCTCGCGAGTACAAATCCTTCGCGCTGCGCACCCGACGCTCCGCTGCCGTGTCTTCGCCGCCCAGGCCTGGGCCTCCAACCGTCTCCAATCCTTCACCAACTCAAGTGCAATCCGCCATCTTCCTAACATCCTCCGCCTAACTCCCGAAGACGCCTCCATGCTCGACGCCATGCTCTTCGGCGATCGCACGCACCTCACCCGTGCCCTGCGCGAGGCCTTCGAGCGCACCGGAACGTTCCACCTCTTCGTGGTCTCCGGCCTGCACGTAGCATTGCTCGCCGCCGGCCTCTTCTGGTTCCTGCGACGCGCCCGTCTCCCCCAAGGCCTCGCAGTTCTCCTCACCATCCTCGTCGCCTTCGGGTACGCCGAGCTTACTGGCTTCGCCATCCCGGCCCAACGCGCGCTCATCATGACCGCGATCTACCTCGTCGCCCGCTGGCTCGATCGCGAGATCACCGCGCTCAACGCTCTCGGCGCGGCCGCGCTCGCCGTTCTCGTCCTCGACCCACGCTCACTCTTCGAAGCCAGCTTTCAAATGACGTTCATCGTCATCCTCGCGATTGCCGGCCTGGCCATCCCGCTCAGCGAGCGCCTCATTCTTCCGCGCCTGCGCGCACTTCGTCACCTCGACATCGTTCGCGCCGACGCCGCGGTCCCCCCACGTATCGCACAGTTCCGCGTCCACACCCGCATGCTCACCGATCTCTCAGCCGACCTCCTCGGCCCCCGTCTGGCGAACCTTCCCGCCTGGCTCTTCCGCGCGTTCTTCTGGGCCTGCGAAGCCATCCTCATCTCGCTCACCGCCGAGCTCTGCATGGTCCTTCCCATGGCGATCTACTTCCATCGAGCCACGCTGCTCGCCCTTCCCCTCAACTTCATCGACATCCCTCTGCTCTCGGTATTACTCTGCGTTGCGATCATCACGTTCCTCGCCTCGCTGCTCAGCGCCTGGCTTGCCCTCATTCCCGCCGCGCTCACAGCGCTACTACTCCACCTCATGCGGTTCACCGTGGACCGCGTGCAGAACCTCACGATCGCCAATCTCCGCACGCCCGAGCCTGCACCCATCGCCCTCGCCTTAGCCTGCGCCTGCATTCTCTACTGCTGCTGGGCCCTCCGCGCGCACCGCCGCACGATCTTCGCCACCGGCGTCCTGGCAGCCCTGCTGATCCCCCTCGCCGTTCTCTATCCGACCCCACCCCGGCTGCATCCCGGCGCCCTCGAAGTCACTGCCATCGACGTAGGCCAGGGCGACTCCATCTTCGTCGTCAGCCCGAACGGCGAAACCATGCTCGTCGATGCAGGAGGTCCCACCGGCCGCGGCGAAAACGCAGCAGCGAGCGTTTGGGATGTGGGCGAGGAGGTCGTCGCGCCCTACCTCTGGTCGCGCCGCATCCGTCGCCTCAACGTCGTCCTGCTTACCCACGCGCACTCCGACCACATGGGCGGCATGCCCGCCGTTCTACGCGACTTCCATCCCCGCGAACTCTGGATCAGCATCGACCCCGGCGACTCTCCACTCTTCTACGCTCTGCTGGCGCAGGCCCGTGCCCAGCACATGATCATCCGCCATCTGCACGCCGGCCAGGCCTTCCCCTGGTCCGATCTAGAGGCCACCGTCCTGGCGCCAGAAGCTCCCTACGCAAACGGCGGCACGCCCATCAACAACGACTCGCTGGTCGTCCAGCTCGACTACGCTCGTGCCAGTGTCCTGCTCGAAGGCGACGCCGAAGCGCCCAGCGAAGAGGCCATGCTGGCCAACCACCGCGTCCAGCCCGCCACGCTTCTGAAGGTGGGCCACCACGGCAGCCATACCTCCACCACACCGGACTTCCTCGCCGCAGTCTCGCCCCTCGACGCCGTCATCAGCGACGGCCAGCACAACACCTTTGGTCATCCCAGCCCCATCGTCATCGACCGCCTGGCCGCGGCCCATATCCACACCTATCGCACCGACCGCCTCGGAGCCACAACCTTTCTGCTCACTCCCGGCGGAGGAATCTCCGAAGCATCTGCCGCGTCTAATTGGTAGACAGTCCTCAGGACTTAGCCGTAGGTTGGAAGTTGTCAGCCTCCATTGCTTCCAGCGTTTCGTCCTCCGCACCTGCCGAACCCAAAGGAGCCGCGCTTGCAAAACTCCGACACGACCCCCACCACCCCCGCCGTCACTCCCACCGCAGTTTCCGCGGATGCCCAGGAAGAGGCACGCCTCATCCGCCGCCTTCAGCTCATGATGACCCTTGTGTTGCAGACCGTCGCGCAAGACCATTCCCTCACCATCGACGACGCCTCGCAGATGATCGCCGACGCGCGTTCCGCCGCGCTTGCCATGTTTCCCGACAAGGAGCTGGCCTACGACCTCATCTGGCGTCCCCGCTTTCAGCGCCTGATGCGCGAACGCTTCCGCATCATGTAGGCGAACCGGCAATGATCCGGGTGCCCCATTCATGACGTGGTCTTATCACGGCATGAGTGGGTTTACGAAGCCGCGCGCGCCGACCGCCCCGAGATTTCAGCAGCCCGTTTCTCCGCGAACGCCGCCGCTCCCAGCAGCGCGCACGAGTCATCGAGGATTATCCGCACCGGCATTGCCTCCAGCAGTGGCGAAAGCCTTCCCTTATCCAGGAACGCCTGCGCGAACTCACCACTCTGCAGTGTCTTGAGAATCTTCGGCGCAATGCCGCCGCCCAAATACACCCCACCGGCCGCCAGCACCTTCAGCCCAACGTTCCCTGCCTCTGCGCCAAACGCCGACACAAACATGCGCAGCGTCTCAAGGCAGATTTCGCTGCTGCCATCCTCGCCGCATTGACCGATCACGGCATTCGGATCTTCCTTCTCCATGCGCTCACGCAGCCACGTCGGCTCTTCCATCTTCTCGTCATCGCGCAAAAACGCGTAGACGTTCTTGATGCCAATCCCCGAAACCACGCGCTCAAAACTCACCCGCCCATTCAGCGTTCTCCGCAGGTACTGCAGCAGCGCGATCTCGCGATCGTTGCGCGCTGCAAAGTCGCAGTGGCCGCCTTCCGACGGAATCGGCCGGTGCCGCCGCGTCTTCTCATCCCAGATCAGCAGCGCCTCGCCCAGTCCCGTTCCAGCCGACACCAGTCCCCTGTGCCCTTCCGCGACCGGATCGCCTTTGAGCAGCGTAAACACTTTGTCCGGCGCCAACTCCGGAATGCCATAACCGTTGGCTTCCAGGTCGTTGATCAAAAAGATGTGTTCGATTCCTATCGACTTCTCAAGCTCGCGCTCATCCAGCGTCCACGGCAGGTTGGTCAGCTTCAGGCGCCCATCGCGCACCGGCCCGGGACACCCAAAGCACGCCGCAATGATCTCTTCCTTCGACCCCTCGGCCTGCGCCAGAAACGCCTTCACCACCTCATCGAGCGAAGCATGCTCACTCGATGGGAACTTGTTCTCCCGAACCAGGCCCAGCCGCCCACCCACAAAGTTATACAGCGCCAGGTGAACCTTCGTTCCGCCAACATCGCCTGCAAGAATCATCTGCAACCGCCTAATCCCTAATCCCTACCGTTAGATTTCCAGCGTACCGACGTGATATCCATCGCCAGTATTTTCCGCCGGCGGCAGTTTCGCCGCGGCAGCCTCATCCAGCAAGAACAAAAGCTTACCATTCGCGGGCCGAATCAGTTGCGACGGCAGCCGATCCGGATCTCGTGGCCCCGTCAATACCTCGGCCAGGACATCAGTCTTGCTAGGTCCTTCCACCTCGAACACCACCTCTGCAGCGTGATTGATCACGGGCCAGGTCAACGAAATCCGCCAAACATCCTTCTGCGGCACATGGTTCGCAATCACCAGCCGCCCGAGCTCGTTCAGCCCCTCGGTGTTCGGAAACAGCGAGGCTGTATGCCCATCCGGCCCCATCCCGAGCGTCACCGAATCGAAAGCCGGCGTCTCCGCTCCCTCAAGCTTCAGCACGTTGCGCAGCGTGCTCTCATAGCGGCTCGCCGCAACCTCAGGATCCAGCTCACCTTCCATGCGAAACACATTCTCCGCCGGGATCGGCACCTTGCTCAGCAGGAGATCCCGCGCCACGCCATAATTCGACTCCGGGTTATCCGGCCCAACGCACCGCTCATCCACCCAGAACAGCTGCAGCTTGTCCCACGGTATCGTCTTCGCAAAGGGGCCGACCGGATCAGCCAGCAGCTTGAACGTAGCCTGCGGTGTGCTTCCGCCCGAGATCGCCAGCCGCGCCACGCCACGCTTGGCTACTGCCGCGTCTACCGTCTCCGCAAACTTCTTCGCTGAAGCCAGCGCCATCTCCGCCGCCGTCGGCCAAACCTGGTACGTAACCTTAATCAAACGTGCCATCTACCCACTCCACCCAGAAAAATTTCACACCCAACAAAAGAGCGGCCCCGACGGCAAATTCCCCGCCGCAACCGCTCTCTCTATCCTCTAACTCTACCCTCTACACCCTGTCTTACAGCTTGTACCACTTCCGTCGATCCCGCTTCAGCAGTGCATCCGCAGCCGGAGGTCCCCAGCTGCCCGCCTCGTAGTTCGGAAAGTCATTAGGCGGACGTTTTGCCCACGCCTCGAGAATCGGCGTCATCAGGGCCCACGTTGCCTCCACGCCCGAGCGATGCGCAAACAGCGTTCCATCGCCAAGCATCGCATCCAGCAGCAACCGCTCGTAGCCATTCGCCGAACTCTTGCCAAAACTCTCGGCGTAGCTGAAGTGCATCTCCACGGGCATCACATTCGTTGTCGGCCCAGGAACCTTCGCGCCGAACATCAGCGAGATCCCCTCGTCCGGCTGAATGCGCATCTTCAACACGTTCGGCTGCACCTGGCTTTTCGCGTCATCGGACTTGAACATATGCAGCGGTGGCTGCTTGAACACCACCGTGACTTCGGTCACGCGCTTTGCCAGCCGCTTGCCCGCGCGCAGATAGATCGGCACGCCAGCCCAGCGCCAGTTCTCAATCTGCAGCTTCATCGCCACAAACGTCTCCGTATTCGAGTCCGGATCAACGCGGTCTTCTTCGCGATACCCAATGACCCTCTCGCCGTCCACGCGGCCCGGCCCATATTGTCCGCGCACCGTGTCTTCCACCTGGATCGGATCGATCGCGTTCCACACCTTCAACTTCTCGGTTCGCACGGAAGCTGATTCAAAGCTGTCGGGTGGCTCCATCGCAACGAAGCTCAGCACTTCCATCACGTGATTCTGCAGCACATCGCGCAGAGCGCCAGCGCTCTCATAGAACGGCCCGCGTCCCTCGATGCCAATCGACTCAGCCGCGGTGATCTCCACGTGATCAATAAAATTACGGTTCCAGATCGGCTCAAAAATCCCGTTGCCGAACCGGAATACAAGGATGTTCTGCACCGTCTCCTTGCCCAGGTAATGATCGATGCGGAAAATCTGATCCTCGCTCAGCACCCGGTTGATCTCGTCGTTCAACTTGCGAGCCGATTCCAGATCCGTTCCAAACGGCTTCTCGATGATGACGTGCATCCACTGCCCGGGCGCCTTCGAGGTGGTCATCTCATGCTTGCCCAACCGGTCGGTAATGTCGGCAAAATACTCCGGCGCAACCGCCAGGTAGAACAGCCGATTTCCCTTAGTCCCTACCTTCTCGTCGATATCCGCCAAAAACGCCTTTAGCTTTTCAAAGCCCTCATCATCATCGAAGTTGGTCGTGAAGTAATTCACCCGCTCCATGAATTGCTTGAGCTTCGGGTCATCCGCCTCCACGCCACCGCCCTTCAAAATTCCGTCTTCCATGTCTGCGGCGAAGTGCGCCGAAATATCCCGGCGCGCTACACCCACCACAGCAAAAGACTCCGGCAGCTGACCTTCCTGTTTCAAATGGAACAGAGCCGGCAGCAGCTTGCGCTTGGTCAAATCCCCGGACGCTCCAAAGATCACGACGATGCACGGATCAGGAACTCTCTCCTGTTTCTTTACGCCATGCTCGAAACCTGCCTGCATCCCCGCGTGTCTTACTTCGTTTGGCATCTACTGCTCCTTACCTGTCTCTCACTGCTCGTTGAACCTGCGTCCATCCAACCGGCAAATCAAAAAAACATCCGCCGCTAACTCGCTGACTTGTCGCGACTATGCTTTCTTCACTGCATGCCCGCCAAACTCATGGCGCATGACGGAGAGCATTCTGTCGGTAAAGTTATCGTCCTCGCGCGAACGCACCCGGCGTATCAACGACTCCGTAATCACCGGCGCCGACACATTCAGGTCGATCGCCTCAAACACGGTCCAGCGTCCTTCGCCCGAGTCCGGCACATACGGCTCCAACCCATCCAGCGTCGGATTTTTCTTCAGCGCGTCCGCCGTCAGGTCCAGCAGCCACGACCGCACCACCGAGCCATACCGCCAGATGTTCGCAATCTGCGTCAGGTCCAGCTCCAGCGGTTTCTTCGAGTTCATGATCGAGAAGCCCTCTGCATACGCCTGCATCAACCCGTACTCAATCCCGTTGTGGACCATCTTCACGAAGTGCCCGGCACCGCTCGGCCCAGTGCGTCCCCAACCCGTATCCTTCGTTGGAGCCAGCGCTTCAAAGATTGGCCGCAAGCGCTCAATCACTTCCTCATCGCCGCCCACCATCATCGAGTAGCCTTCGGTGATGCCCCAGATCCCGCCCGACGTTCCAACATCCACAAACTCGAAACCCTGCGGCTTCAACTGCGCATAGCGCCGCTGCGAGTCCTTGTAGTTCGAATTCCCGCCGTCGATAAAAATATCGCCCTTCTGCATCAGCGGCTTCAGCTTGGAGATCGTGTCGTCCACCGGATCGCCCGCCGGAACCATGATCCAAATCGCGCGCGGCGCCTGCAGATTCTTGACCAGGTCTTCGAGCGAGCTCACGCCCACCGAGCCAGCATCATTCAGCTTCTTCACCGCGTCTGCGGAAAAGTCAAAGCCGACAACTTTATGGCCGGCAAGGCGAAGACGCTCCGCCATGTTGCCGCCCATTTTCCCAAGTCCAATTAATCCGAGCTCCATGTTGCAACCGCCCTCACGCGGAAAGTACCACTTAGAGAGTAAACTCAATCGCTGTCAATGCCCAGCGTCACGGCTAACCTTTCGCCGTTAGATCCACCTTTTCAAGCCTTTACCGCCCAGCCTGAATTCCTCGCGCTACGGTCATCCTGCCGATTCCGGAACCTCATTTGCCGCCGGAATAATCGGCCCCCAGCGTGGTCGATTCCCACGCTGCCAGATCGTTCTGCAACGCCTCGATCTTCGCCTTCACCCGCGGAATCGTGCTCGCCCCCAGCAGCAGATGCAGCGGCGGGTGCTCGGCCTCGACCGCCTTTACAATCGCCTCTGCCGCTTTCTGCGGATCGCCCGGCTGTTTCCCGTCCTGTTCGGTGTAATACGCCCGCATCTTGCCTGACGTCTGGTCGTACTCCGGAATTCTGCGCTTCGCCTCGCCGCCCGCCTTGCCCAGAAACTTCGTCCGGAACGGCCCCGGCTCCACGATCGTGACGGTAATTCCCAGCGGCTTTACTTCCTGCGCCAGCGCCTCGCTCAAACCCTCCACGGCAAACTTCGTCGCGTTGTACAGACCAAATCCCGGCGTCGCCACCAGCCCGCCAATGGAAGAAAGATTCACAATGTGCCCCGACCCCTGCTCGCGCATCTGCGGCAGAACCGCCTGCGTTACCCGAATCAGCCCAAACACGTTGGTTTCGAACATGGGCCGAAACTCATCCTCGGCCGACTCCTCTACCGCTCCCACCATCCCATAGCCCGCGTTATTCACCAGCACATCCACGCGCCCAAACCACTTCACCGCAACGCCGACCGCAGCGTCCACCTGCTTCTGGTCCGTCACATCCATCGCCGCCACTAGCGCATGATCCGGATACCGCGTCCCCAAATCCGTCAGTCCCTCGACCTTGCGCGCCGTCGCCACAACTCGCTCGCCCCGCGCCAGCAAATACTCCACCAGCTCGCGACCGAACCCAGTCGACGCCCCCGTCACCAGCCAAACCTTATCCGTCTTCGTCACGGTATCCATACAGATCAGACTCCTTCCGCGCCCTTCACGATGCAAAGCCCGCCGCGCTCTACTTCGCGAAACTTCGCGCCTCTCTTGGCGTCCTTTGCGTCAAAGCCCTTGCCTTCCCCACCACCCTTTACTCCGTCAACTCCGTCACGCCATCATCGCCTGCCACCAACACCACTGACGCCATCCCCAGAAACAGTCCATGCTCGACCACGCCAACAATCCCACGAATCTCAGCCGCTGTCTCCTCCGGCTCCGGAATCGTTCCGCAAGCGCAATCCAGGATGAAATTGTCCTCGTCCGTCATATAAACCGAGCCATCCGGATGATGCCGCAACTTCGGCCGCAGACCCAAGTCATCCAGCTTGCGTTCGACCAGCGGCAGCGCCATCTTCACCACCTCCACCGGCAACGGAAACCGCCCCAGCACCGGCACCACCTTGCTCGAATCCACCACCACCACAAACCTATCCGCAGCGCTGGCGACAATCTTCTCCCGCAACAGCGCACCCCCCCCACCCTTAATCAAGGAAAGTTCCGGCCCAACTTCATCGGCGCCGTCGATATAAAGATCCAGCTGCGGCAGCTCCGCCAGCGTCACCACATCCATCCCCAGCGACAGCCCCAGGTTGTGGCTCGCATCGCTCGATGCCACGCACCGAATCTTCAGCCCCGCCCTCACCCGCGCCCCCAGCGCCTTGATGAACATGGTAGACGTCGACCCAGTCCCCAGTCCGACCCTCATCCCATCCTCAACCAACTCCGCTGCCCGCTTTCCAACCAGCGCCTTCGCCTCATCCTGCGTCATCAGCACCACTCCAATCCCTCGCAGTTCAGGGTCTTAGCCGCGGGCCCTCAATCGGCGAGGAAAGAAGGCCCACGGCTAAAACCCTGTCTGCAAAACCTGAAGGCGACGGCCCAACAAATCCGCCGCCTTCACTACTCACTAGCTTTTCTTCACCAGCTTCTTCGCAGCGTCCACAACATGTCCTACGGAAATCCCCAGCTTTTCCAGAACAATCGGTCCTGGCGCCGAAGCTCCAAAGCGGTCAACGCCGATCGCAACTCCATCGCGGCCAATGTACTTCCACCAGCCCATCGTAGCGCCGGCCTCAACTGAAATCTTCGGCACGCCATGTGGGAAGATCGAAAGCTTGTACTCTTCCGTCTGCTCCTCAAAGATCTTGAAGCTCGGCATCGATACGACCGTCGCGCTGATCCCGGCATCCTTCAGTTTGAGCGCAGCCTTCAGCACCACCTCAACCTCGGAACCAGTAGCCACCAGCACAATGTCCTTGCCATATTGCTCGAGCACATAAGCGCCCTTGCTCGCGCCCTCATAGATCTTGTGCTTCGTCGCGTCGAGCACCGGCAGATCCTGCCGGCTCAACGCCATAAAGCTCGCCGACTTCCGCTCCAGCGCCAACCGCCAGCACGCAGCCGTCTCGTTCGCATCCGCCGGACGAAAATCCGTCAGCTGCGGAATCGCCCGCAACGACATCAGCTGCTCAATCGGCTGGTGCGTCGGCCCATCCGGCCCCAAGCCAATCGAGTCATGCGTAAACACGTACAACGAATGCGTGCTCATCAGCGCGCCCATACGCATTGCCGAACGGCAATAATCGCTGAACGTAAAGAAGGTAGACCCAAACGGAATCAACCCGCCATGCGCTGCGATTCCATTCACCGCGGCCATCATGCCGAACTCGCGCACACCAAAGAAAATATTGCGCCCCACAGGATCCACATGGAAGCTCGGCGAATCCTTAAAGATAGTCTTGGTCGAAGCAGTCAGATCGGCAGCGCCACCAAACAACTCCGGCACCACTTTCGCAATCGCATTCATCACAACCTGCCCAGCGTTGCGAGTAGCCACAGGCTTGTCTGTCGGGAAGCTAGGAATTGCCTTCTCCCAACCCTCCTTCAGCTTCGCGCAGGTAGTGCGCACGTACTGCTCGCCCAGCTCGGGATAGGCCTTCTTGAACGCGTCGAACTTCGCCTGCCACTCGTCCTGCGACTTCTTGCCCTTCTCGACAGCCTGCAGCCAGTTCTTCCCAGCCTCTTCCGGCACGTAGAAGTTCTTATCCTCAGGAAACCCAAGATTCCGCTTAGTCGCCTTGGTATCTTCCGGCCCCATCGCCTCGCCGTGCACCTTGTTCGTGCCGGCCCGCGGACTGCCATAGCCAATCACCGTCCGCACACGGATCAGCGACGGTCTCGCAGTCTCCGCCTTAGCCGCCTTGATCGCCTCTTCCAGCGCTACCAGGTCATTGCCGTCATGCACCATCTGCACGTGCCAGTGATACGCCTCAAAGCGCTTGGTCACGTCTTCGGTGTAGCTCAACGCCGTCGGGCCATCCAGCGAAATCAGGTTGTCGTCGTACAGCACGATCAGTTTGCCCAACGCCAGCGTTCCCGCCAGCGAGCACGACTCGTGCGAGATCCCTTCCATCAAATCGCCATCGCCGCACAGCACGTAGGTGTGATGATCCACCGGCGTGTGATTGTCGTGGTTGTAAATGGCTGCGAGATGCTTCTCCGCAATCGCCAGGCCCACGGCCATCCCAAGCCCCTGCCCCAGCGGCCCGGTCGTCACTTCCACGCCCGGCGTATCCCCGCGCTCCGGGTGTCCCGGCGTCTCCGATCCCCACTCCCGAAACTGCTCCAGCTGCGAGATCGGCAAGCCATATCCCGTCAAATGCAGCACGCCATAAAGCAGCGCCGACGCATGGCCGTTCGACAGCACAAACCGGTCCCGATCCGACCACAAGGGATCCTTCGGGTTGTACTTCATGAACTTGTGGTACAGCAGGTAGGCTATCGGCGCGTCACCCAACGGCGCTCCCGGATGCCCATTCTTCGCGGCCTCCACCTGGTCGACGGCCAGAAATCTCAAAGTGTTAATCGACAACTGATCCAACTCATCCTGTTGCCGCTGATCTAACGCCTCTTGCTGCACTTGTTCAATCATTCCTGTCCTCGAAAGAGAAATGCGCGTAGCTCCGCGCTTCACTACCATTTAGATGCCCAATCCCACCGATCAGGCACCGCTACCAGTGTACTCGCGCAAACGTGAATGCCAAGCCAACGCAACCCTCCCGACGGCTAAACTAAAGTCAGCATGCTCACCGTCGCCGCCTTCTACCGCTTCCTCGCGCTCCCCAACCCCGCAGCCCTGCGCGACGAACTCCGTTCCACCTTCATCTCCACCGACCTCCTCGGCACCACCCTCATCGCCCCCGAAGGCATCAACGGCACCATGGCCGGCTCGCCCGAAACCATCGACCGCCTCCTTACCCTCCTCGCCGACCGCACCGGCCTCTCCCGCGCCGAAGTCAAATTCTCCTCGGCCGACGCCCCACCCTTCCGCCGCCTCAAGTTCAAGCTCAAGCGCGAGATCATCACCTTCCGCAACGCCGCCGTCGACCCCGCGCGTCCCGGCCAGTACGTCGACCCCGACCACTGGAACGCCCTCCTCGCCGACCCCGAAGTCCTCCTCCTCGACACCCGCAACACCTACGAGACGGCCATCGGAACCTTCGCCGGCGCCGTCACTCCCCCGCTCGACACCTTCTCCGACTTCTCCGATTACGTTCGCGAACACCTCGACCCCGCCCAGCACCGCAAAGTCGCGATGTTCTGCACCGGCGGCATCCGCTGCGAAAAGGCCTCAGCCTACATGCTCCAGCAGGGTTTCCCCGAGGTCTACCACCTCAAAGGCGGCATCCTCAAATACCTCGAAACAGTCCCCACCGAATCCAGCCAATGGCAAGGTGCCTGCTACATCTTCGACGAACGAATCTCCGTAGACCACGAAGACTTCAATCGCTGATCCCGAAGCCGCAGTCGATCCCCAGACTCCGTCGGCTTGAATCTCCCCCAGCAGGATTCGCATCCTAAGAATCGTAGTCCAGGGGAACCCACCATGAAAATCGGCATCATCGGATCCGGCGTCGTAGCGCAGACCTTAGGCAGCGGCTTCCTCAAGCATGGCCACGAAGTAATCATCGGCTCGCGAACCCCCAATAAGCTGGCCGACTGGAAGTCGCAAAATCCCTCCGGCTCCATCGGCACCTTCGACGCAGCCTCGGCCTCTGCCGACCTAATCGTCCTCGCCGTCAAAGGCCCCGCCGCATCCAACGCCCTGCGTCTCGCCGGCGCCAGCAACCTCGCCGGGAAAACCGTCATCGACGCCAGCAATCCCGTCGAGGACCTGCCCCCCGATCACGGCGTCCTCACCCTCTACACCGCTCCCACCGACTCCCTCATGCAGCAGCTGCAGCACGAGTTCCCCAACGCCAACTTCGTCAAAGCCTTCAACACCGTCGGCGCCGCCTCCATGGTCAACCCCGACTTCAACGGCATCAAGCCCACCATGTTCATCTGCGGAGACAACGACGCCGCCAAGCAATCCGTCACTGCCATCCTCGATACCTTCGGCTGGGAAGCAGCCGACATGGGTGGCGCCATCGCCGCCCGCGCCATTGAACCGCTGTGCATCCTCTGGTGCATCCCCGGCTTCCTCCACAACCAGTGGACCCACGCCTTCAAACTCCTCACCCGCGAGTAAACTCCGCGCAGCGCACCTCTACGCGCACTACCGAATCAAATAGCCATTCACGTACTCCATCAGATGCTCACGGTGATGAGCGCAGTACTCCCGATAATCTGAGCGAATCCCTGCGTCCGCTGCATTAATCGCAATCCAAGCCCCCAACACATTCGCCTGCTCGAGATTCCGTATGTCGCGGATGGAAGCATCCAGGTTCGCCTCGATCAGCGTTCCCGCCTTCAGCTTCGCATCGATATCGGCAAGCATCGCCCGTAGCGCCGCATGCTCCTCCGCGATGGTGTGCTGATAGCCGTTCGGATGAACCACTACGGCATTGGCATCCGACGCCCCGCCAACAATGTACTGATTCAGCGTCCGTGCCCCATGCACCACCCGGTACTGCTGATACACAATCCAGGAAGACCGTCCGTCCTGCGTGGACGCCGCGAGTTCCGGGTTGATCGCCAGCTCACCATTGGGCGTCGTGAACTCCGGCCGCGTAATCGCCGGCTTCACCAGTTGATGTCCTGCGCGTTTTGCCCATGCCCCGATTCCAAGCACCGGCGCCTGAGAGTACGGCTCCGCCACCACCGCTTCCACATACTTCTCGCGCGCATTCGCCTCGTCTCCAGCCTTCGAGAGCGCATCACCCCAATACCGATACGCCGTCTCGCGATCCGGATCAATCGCAATCGCCTTCGCAAACCAGGCGCCCGCATTCGCTGTATCCCCGAGCCGATAGTAGATATCTCCCGCGAATAGAGCCGGAGCATACCACCCTGGATCGGCCGCCGCCGCCTGCAGATAAAGTTTCAGCGCGTCCGTCAGGTCGCCTCGCCCAAACGCAGCTTCAGCCTCGCGGAGCACAGACTGCGCCTCCGGCTTGCCCGGATAGGTATAGCCAACCGAAAGCGGAACGCCGGTAACAATGGCAGCCACAAACGTCTTTGCATTCACGCTGAGCAGCATGCGAACGTAGTCACTGTTATCTCCCAACGACCGCGCACGCTCCAACTCCTTGATCGCCTGCGCATGAACCTTCTTCTGTTCCTCGGCATCGGTGATGGTAGCCGCCTTCATGAGCAGAGACGTACCGTAACGCTCGGCAAATACCGCCACTGTCGGGTCCTGCCGGCACAAATCCTCGTACAGAGGAAGCGCGTCCAGATACTTATGCGCAAGGAACAGCTCGTTCGCCTGCTTATGCTCGGCGTCAAAGTTGGCATCATGTTGCACAGCCACGGCTGGCCGATCTTGAGGATTTGCCTGTGCCTGGAGCACAGAACACGCGATCACCCCGACCATCAGAAAAGAGCGCACCATACTTCGCAGAAACTCCCTCTCCAGAATCGTGCGACTTCGAAACATTATCAGAAGCAACGGTATGTCCCAGGAACGCACACGACCACGCCCCACGCGTTCAACCCGATCATCCGCATCAGCCCCACCCTGGCAACAACTCCTCCATGATGAACGCGACCCAAGCACACCAATCCCACTCTCGCAGTACACGTAGAACCTCGCCGTCCGCGTAGGACTGTCAACCCCTCTGCCGCCCACAATCCCACCCAACCCACTGATTCCAAGCCAGATAAAACTTCTCAAAACTTGGCATAGTTACCCCCCGCCAATCACTACAATTGAAGTAGGGATCAATCAGCGCGAGGCAGGAGGGGCTTGGCGCAGAACCCGACGACAGCAAAGGGGTATTTTGACCCCTAAGCCGCTTGGTTAGACTACTTTACAGGGGAAGACGGCCTCGGCAGGAGGGGATACTTTGGCCTCTAACCCGTCTGCTTAGACTACTTTGCGGGCAAGGTATGACTCGGAGGGGGTGGGGGGTACCCACAAGTCTCCGACCACCGCGACTACACCTTCAACCCAATCAACCGCATCAACTCCACTCCATTGCTCTTCATCGCCATGCCCTCCCGCAGCGTGAAGTCGAAGCGCATCTGCCCATCCACAATCTGATCCTGGAAGTGCATATTTTTCATGGCCCCTTGCGGCAATCCGACCATCTCCGCCAACGCCAGGTCATGCGTAGTCACCATGCCAATCGCCCCAGCTTCCACCAGCGCCCGCACCACGCCTTCGGCTCCAACCAGCCTGTCCTTCGAGTTCGTCCCCTGCAACAACTCGTCCAGCAAAAACAACACCTCAAACTCGCCGCGGGACTCAGCCAGCGAGCAGATTCGCCCCAGCTTCTCGATCTCGGCATAAAACCTCGAGTGGCCTTCCTGCAACGAATCGTTCAACAGCAAGCTCGCGCCAATCTTCAACGGCGTCAGCCGAAAACTTTTCGCTCGCACCGGAGCTCCACACATCGCAAGCACCGTGTTCACGCCCAGCGTGCGCATCAGCGTACTCTTTCCACTCATGTTCGATCCCGAGATCAGCAGCACGCGCGTCTCGCCACCTATCTGCAGACTGTTCCGCACGCACTTCGCCGCGGCAATCAGAGGATGCCCCATCTCCTCCGCATCCACACAAGCGCCATCGCGCACAAACTCCGGAAACACATCCGCCGGATGCTCATACGCATACATAGCCAGCGAGTTCAGCGCCTCCATCTCGGCGACGGCTTCAATCCACAGCGGCACCGCAGCTCCGTGCTGTCGCCTCCACCGCTGGATCGCCCAAGCCACCTGCACCGAATACATCAGCGGCAGATTCAACCCCTTCACGATCAGGTTGTCCATCGAGTCCCGCCATTGCCCAAGCTTGCCGAGCTTGCCAATCGCCACCGACCCAGCGGCCGAATGCGACGCCAGCTTCTGCTTGATCTCCAGCAGCCGTTCCGACGCGAACGTCTCCGCCTCCATCACCTCCAGCAGCGACGCCAGCAACTGCATATTCTTCACCGCCGCATCCGTTCCGTCGAGCACAGCCGTGATCCTCTTCTCAAACGGCCGCCGCACCAACTTCTCCACCACCCACACCACAAGCAGCACTCCCACCACATCGCTCGTTGTTACGAATCCCAACCGTCCAAGGCTCCCGCCCAGCCACATCCAGACTCTCGTCGCCGCCAGGATCGCGAACAGAACGGCCAACACGCCCGCAACCCAAGGCATCCAGCGCTGCGTCAGCACATCCTCGGCCGCGGCCCACACCCTGAGCGCCTCGGCCTGCACACCCACCGCAGCCGTCTCGCCCGCCACGCCCATCCGCTCCCGCAGATCAACCCTACCCCGCAACTCCTCCACGGCCATCTGCCGACGCAGAACCTCCGGCACCTCCGCCGACTCCAGCAGCCAGGTGAGCAATGTCTCTTCGCCCATCCGAGTCCGCGCGCGGCACAGCAGTTCGAACATCCCACCGCGGCCCACAACATCCAGATCGCCCGCATACAGGCTCGCGGCCAGCCGCGCCCGCACATCTGCGGAGAGCCCGGAAGTCTCGCGTACTTCCTGGCCAATCCAGCGGTCTTCGATGCGCGCAATACCCCGGCGATAGATCTCCGCTGCCCGCTGCGCCGTACTGAGCCGTCTTGACACCGATCCTTGCCATACCCCGAGCGCAACGAACAGCACGACCGGAATCGCAACGCACCAACGCGGACCTTCGCTCAGGAAGATCGTGAACCAAGCCACCCCGAGAAACAGCACAACCGTCGCCAGCCGCAGCCAACCCAGCCACAGGTGCGAAGCCTTGAGTTTCGATGCCTGCTCTTCACGCGCTTTCAGCCGCCGTTGATATTCCTCGAGCGGCCCAGCCTGCACCGACCCCGCACTCACAGCTTCATTCATGAGTCCATTATGGACGCGCCGAAATCAGCGGAGCTAATGGTGTGGGCTCGAAGGAGCGCTGTGCGGTGCCGGTGGTGGCGCTGGCCGCGGAGGCGGTGATGGTCTCGGCGCTGGCGCCGGATGCGGAGCTTCCTGTTGTTGTGCTGGACCTGCTGGCCGATTCTGGCGCAGGTTCTCCATCTGCTGCGGCCCCAGCGGACGACCCGGATCGTTTGTCTCAATCGCCTTCTGCTGCTCGTCGAAGCTGGGCCGTGGCGGCGGCGGGACCGCCTGGTGAAACAGCGGCCGGCTCTGGGCCGTAGCCCCCTGCACAGCCGCCGAACCCTGCGGGCGCACGTCTGCCGCTGGACTCCCAGCAGCTCCCGCACGCTCGCCCGCTGCCGATCCAAATTGGCTCACCGGTTCCTCGCCCGTCTTTGAAGCCAACATCGGTCGAGCCGCGCGCACAGGCACCGCCCGCGCTACCGTCCGAACCACCATCGTCCTTTGCGGTGTCACCAGCGGATGCGGCAACACGGGCGCACTGGCGACAACCTCCGCGCTCACCCGTGAACCCGGACCGCTGACCTGCCGACCGGCAGCAAAGCTCGCTTGCGTAACCGCGACCGTCGCCAGCGGCCGGTTGACATACCCATGTTCTCCGGCCGAAGCGTACGCGCCAGCCAGCGTTGGCTGGTTGTAGATCGCACGCACTTCGCCTACATTGCGGTCATATTGGTTGGAGACGTTCACCCGGTTCTGATACAGCGGACTCGCGTGATACCACGGCACATACGTGTCATGCGGTCCAAGCGCAAACCATGCCGTCACGCCCGCTCCGCCTACAAACGCCACCATCGCCGGCGAGTAGATCGGCCGCACCACCGGTGCACCCGGAATCCAGCCCCAACGGTTGCCCCTGTGCTCCCAGCGTCCATAGTGGAACGGAGCAAACCCCCACGGCTCGCACCCCACCCAGGTCCATCCCCACGGAGCAATCCAAGTCCAACTCCCGCAACTGTACGGGACCCAACCTGCCGCCACACCCGATGGATACCAGACCGCCCCCACATCCGTATCCGTCTCCCAATCGCCGTTCCCATTCAAATCTTCGGCGCCAATGGTTGCCGGATTCACATACCCATCCTCTGCCTGCACACCAGTCTGATAAGCAGCGTCCCGGTCGTTCGAGAATTGATCCAGACCATCCCGCACCGCCGCATCCATCGCCTGCGAGGAGATCGGATTACTGCCCTCCAGCTGCACACTTTGTCCTGCCTGCAATATCTGCTGAAAGCCATTCCCATCCACCTGCACCTGGCCCGAAAACAACTCAACCGTCGTTGCGCCGCCGTCTGGGTCAACGTCCACGCGAAAGTCGCCCGGCTGCAGCACCGTCACCGCGACATTCGGCGTATCCAACTCCACAGCGGTACCGGGCGTGAGCGCGAAAGTTCTCAGATGCAAGCTTCCCTGTGCCAGCCCAAACTGTTGCAGCGTATCAGTTATCGCGGTTATCGTCAGATCCGTCTGCTGCCCCAGCCGAACCGCCACCTGGCCCGTCTCCAGTTCGGCATTGGCTCCCAGGTCGGTATAGAGGCGGTCGCCCGTCGTCAACGCGTCATTCACAATCGCCGCACTGAATTGATCGACGCTGGCCGGTTCCGCAGACACATTGCCCAGCAGCACGCTGACTCGTGCCACCTCCGCCGGTGGGTCTCCCTCCTGCTGCGCATGGGCTGGCAAAGTCGCGAGCACGGCCATCGCAATACCGGCACACAAAATGGGACAGAACTTCGTTAGAACCCGGCTGGACCGTCGACTTTGTGCGGTGACCATAAAGTGCATTCTTCCTCATTCTTCGAACCCAAACTTCTGAAAATCAAGCTTTTCGCGACGAAGTAGCAGTGTAAACCCGTCAACACTCCGTAAAGTCGATCCAGCTCTTGGACTCGAAGATCCACTGTGCGTCCCAATCTCATTGCTGCAAATCCATGGAACCAAAAGGCAGCTTCGGGCGTATCCTCATGTCGTATCCCAAACGACCGCGCGCCCTCGCGTCCAACGCGCGCTGGAGGATTCATGACCCCATCTCTTCGCTCTCTGGCCACCTTTGCCGCAGCCGCGCCTCTCGCCTGCGTTTTACTCTCCGGCTGCCATGTCACTGAGGACGATCACGGCGACCACAAGAACGTCAGCATCGGAACTCCGTTCGGCTCCATGAAGGTGAATACCAATAAGAATGGTACGGACACCGCCTCCATTGGCATTACTGCCTATCCCGGCGCCACTCCCATCAACGACAAGGACGACGACAACTCCAACAACGCGAATGTCAGCATGAACTTCGGCCCCTTCCACCTCGGCGTCAAGGCTGCAGACTTCCAAAGCTCCGACCCCTCCGACAAGGTCATCGCCTTCTACCAGAAGGACCTCGCCTCCCGCTACGGTAGCGTGATCGAGTGCCGCGGCCACAACTCCGTCGGCTCCGTCGACCGCACCTCCCAGGGCCTCACCTGCAGCGACGACGAGCACACCCACATCAAGACCCACGACGGTCACTCCAAGGGCTTTTCCATCACCGACGGCGACTCCGCCACCGAGATCGAACTACGCTCGGGCTCTCCACAGCATTTGCACATTGTCGGCGTGGAGCCCCGTGACGGGGGCACCAAGATCGGCCTCGTCTCGCTCGATCTTCCCTCCGATCTCTCCAATCACGACAGCAAGGACAGTGAATAGCCTGATCGCGTTTGCTACGCGGGCACCGCTCGACTAACCTTCACAGTAGTGAGTCCTCGCATCTGTCCCCGCTGTCACGCCGTCCTGCATCGCGAAGATGAAGGCGCGCTCGTTTATTGCTGGAACTGTGGAGCACCGCAGGTGCAGCTCTCCGAAGAGCTGCGCGACCAAATCGATCAGCAGATCAGTGCCCAGCAGGCAGCCGCAAATCCTCTGGCAGAGCCCCTTTCGCAGCCTATCGCTGCCAGTAACGCCGTCGTCTGGCGCGGCGCCATCCAAACTGCCGGCATGGCTGGAGCCATCGCCGCCGCTCTTGCCCTGCTGTCCTTCGCCCTTCCGCCCGTCACGCTGCTCTCTTTCTTCTGGTTCATCTCCGCGCCGATCATCGTGATGGGCGTCTACAGCTCCCGCTTCCGCAAGACCCACATCACCGCCGGGTTTGGCGCGCGCCTCGGCGTCCTCACCGGCCTCTTCATCCTCATCGTTACCTCGACGCTTAACACCATCGGTCTTGTTCTCGAGCGCTTCGTCTTCCATTCCACCGGCGAGCTCGACACCCAAATCGAAAAGCTTTTTGCCCAGGTGCACGCCAATTTCGCCACGCAATCGCAACAGTCCGTCAAAATCATGAGCGATATGCTCGCTATCCCGGAGTTCCGCGCAGGCATCCTGCTCAGTAGCATCTGCTTCGGCCTGGTACTCTATCTCGCCTACTCCGCCACCGCCGGCGCCTTCGCCGGGTACCTGCGCTCCCGCTCGCCTCGCGCCTGACCTTCCGTGAGGCCCGTGTCCCGATACTCGCCCACCTCTCCTCAGACGCACGCTGACCGGTACCATCCGCTGCTATCATGAAGGGCAAACCATGAGCGATCTCACCAGTTCCGCCGCAGCCACTCCATCCGCCTCTCAGCCACACCTCCGCGAGAAGGGCCGCCTCATGTCCGCCTCCGAAATCGAGCGCACCCTCGTCCGGCTTGCGCACGAAATCGTCGAGCGCAATAACGGCAGCGCCAACCTGGGCCTCATCGGCATCAAGCGCCGCGGCGTTCCGCTTGCCCAGCGCATCGCCAAGCTCATCGAGACCATCGAGAAATCCCCCGTCGATACCGGCGTACTCGACATCAGCTTCTATCGCGACGACCTCTCCACCGCTGGCCCTCGCCCCGTCGTCGAGAAAGGCGACATCGGCTTCGACGTCAACGGCCGCGACATCATCCTGATGGACGACGTCCTCTACACCGGCCGCACCATCCGTGCCGCCCTCGACGCGCTCTTCGACCAGGGCCGCCCCAAGAGCGTCCAGTTGCTCGTGCTCATCGACCGCGGCCACCGCGAGCTTCCCATAGAAGCCCGCTTCATCGGCCGCACCGTCCCCACCTCCCGCAAAGAAATCATCGAAGTCAAACTCCGCGAAATTGACAGCGACGAGCAAGTCATCCTCGTAGAACTAGCCGAGTAAATCTCCCGCATCAACGGCATTCGAAAAGGGCTAACGGCCCGATATATAACAGCCTGGGCCGCAGCCCTAGGTAAGCGCCCCGTCCACACCAAGGGCCAATGGCCCGACATATATTAAAGGGGGAGCGAATGCCCCGGCCCTCCAAGCTCGAATCTCTGCGTCCGTTGCGATCGCCGTTGCATCTGTATCTGGAGCCACCGCCATGAGCCAGGAATCCCTCAATCAACTCGACAACGAGCTCGACGCCAGCACCGTTGAAGCAGTTCCCGTGTCTGCGCCCAACGCGCCTGAGCCACTCAGCATGGGTGCGGTGCTCCGCGTCGTCACCATGCGCCGCCTCTGGTTCGCGCAGATCGTCTCCACCTTCGGCGACTTCCTTGCTCTCTTCGCGGTCATTACCTACATGACGTTCCGGCTGCACGCCACACCGCAGCAAGTCACCGGCATCCAGATTGCCTACCTCCTCCCCATCGCGCTCATCAGCGTCATCAGCGGCGTCTTCGTCGATCGCTGGCCCGTCAAAACAACCCTCGTCACCAGCGACTTCATCCGCGCAGGCCTCTGCCTCTTTCTTCTGCTGGTCCACAGCGTCTACGGATTTTACGCGGCGCTGGCAGCGATCAGCGTCGTCTCCAGCTTCTTCAGCCCCGCGCAGGGGGTTGCCATCCGCTCAGCAGTGCCGTTGCATGGACTGCGCTCAGCGAATGCGCTCATGCAACAAGTGATGTTCATCATGCGCATCATTGGGCCGTCCATAGCGATCCTGCTGGTCGGCGCCTTCGGTGCGAAAGTCTGCTACTACCTCGACTCCGCCAGCTTCATCGCGTCCGGCTCGCTCATCGCTTCCCTCTCTCTGATCGTTCCCAGAAAGGCCCCGCCCGCTCCAGTTGAAGGACAGCCCGCCGTCAAGGAAAAGACGGGCATCCCACGCGTCATCGCCGATATGAAGGTGGGCGCCGGCTTCATCGTCCATCACGCAGGTCTTCTCTTCGTCATCGTCGCCCTGGCTGCCGGCATGTTTGTGATGGGCTGCTTTGGTCCGCTGATCGCCGTCTACGTTCGCGACGTCCTGCACGCTCTCACCAAGACCTACAGCATCGTCAGCGCCATGATCGGCTTCGGCCTGCTCATTGGCGTCAACGCCCTCAACGCCTTCGCAAAGAAGATGAGCAATACCCTGCAGGTCTACCTCGGGTTGGGCGGCATTGCGCTGGGAACCCTTCTGCTCGCGGCCATCCCCACGGTCGCCACGACCATCCTTGGCTGCTTCCTCATCGGCTTCGCTACGGCCGGTATAATCGTTCCATCGCAGACGCTGGTGCAGCAGGAGACGCCACCGGAGCTCATGGGCCGCGTCGGTTCCACCCTGATGTCGGCCATCTTCAGCGCGCAGATCCTCGGCCTGGTGCTCTCCGGCATCCTCGCGCAGCACACCAGTATCCGCGGCGTCTTTGGACTTTGTACCGCGCTCCTCGCCGCGCTCATCATCGCCGGCAAGCTATGGATGGAACCTGCCGAACATCCCGCCCTCACCTGATTACTTCTTGGCGAACGATCGCACCAGCACAACCATGTTCCACAGATCATCGGTCTTCGCCCGATCACCCTCTGCGGGCATCTGGCCGTCGCCGTTCTTGATGATGTAGAACAACTCACCATCTGTTTTGGTCTGCAGCGCTGCGGGATCGCTCCAGTCTTTCAGATTCATCTTCAACTGCACGGCAAGTTCGCCTTTTCCGTTCCCGTTGGCTCCATGGCACATCAAGCAATCGTAGCCATACATCTTTGTCGCATGCGCCTTGCCCTCTGTAGTGGGCTTTACCGGGTTCGTCATGTGCACCGCTTCGGGAGGAATCACCAACGCAGCGGGTACAGCCGCAGGTTGTTGCCCTGCTCCCACAAATAAGAACAGGGAGAGCAGCAAAAACGGAGGAAACATAGAACGCTCCTGTTGAGTAGCGCCCTAACTATACCCCTGGTTGGGGCCACCCGCCAGCTCATTACGTCCCCAGCCTCCCACCTTCGCCCCTGCCAGTCAGTGACTGCTATCACCGGGCCTCGCCTTCCACCCACCCACGCAGCCGAATCAATCCTTCGACACCGCCGCACGAGCGATCAACACCGCCGTGTAAGCAGCTCCAAACCCGTTGTCGATGTTCACCACCGTCACATTCGGGCTACAGGAATTCAGCATTCCCAGCAGCGCCGTCGCTCCTCCAAACGAGCCGCCATACCCCACCGACGTCGGCACCGCGATCACCGGAACCCCCACCAGTCCACCCACCACCGAGGGCAGCGCGCCCTCCATCCCCGCGCACACCACCACTACATTGGCCTCGGTCAACTCGCTCCGCACCGCCAGCAGCCGATGCAGTCCCGCCACGCCAACGTCATACATCCGCGAGACCCGCGCACCAAACGTCTCCGCCGTAACTGCTGCTTCTTCGGCCACGGGGAGATCACTCGTCCCGGCACACACCACGGCAATATGTCCCTTGCTACCCTCTGACGCCGGCGTCTGACGCAGACTTACCGTCCGAGCCGCTGCGTTATGAACGGCCCCAGGATACGCACTCACCAACGCATCCGCCGTTCCCGGCTCGACGCGCGTCACCAGCACGTCCACGCCATCAGCCAGCAGGCTCCCAAAGATTGCCAACGTCTGCTCCCGCGTCTTGCCCGCAGCATAGATCACCTCCGGCAACCCACTTCGCAGACTGCGATGATGATCCACGCGCGTATGTCCCAAATCCTCGAACGGCAGCGACGCCAGCCGTTCCGCGGCCGCCGCCGGCGACAACCCTCCGCGCTCAACCTCCGATAGTATCTTCAGCAAATCGTCCGGCTTCATGACGCGACCTTGCCCCCAACCTTGGCACTCTCCTTAGCCTCGCTGGTCTGCGCATACGCCGCAATCGCCGCCTGCTGCACCTGCTTCAGCGGAACCTCGCAGCGCACCGCGGCAGCGCGACAGTCTTCAAACTCCGGCGCCGCATTCATCACTTCGCCGTCGAGTTTTCCAATCTTCACCCGAATCTCCCCGTACACCGTCTGCACCGCAAGATGATGTCGCTCCAGGCAGCTCCGTTCATCGCGCCGAATCCGCATCCCCAGCGTGCTCGTCTCGCGCAGAATCAGTCGCTCCAGCGCCGGGCGCTTCTTCTCGCTACACAGCACCGTCAACAGCGTTCCCGGCCGACCCTTCTTCATGATCACTGGCGTCAGCATCACATCCATCGCCCCCGCAGCTAACGCTGACTCCACCACCCACGCCAGCACCTGCGGCGACAAATCATCCAGCGCCGTCTCAAGCACCGTCACAGTATCGGCCCTCTTAGCTTCTTCCACCTCGCCAATACTGATCCGCAGCGCATTCGGAAACCCTTTCGGATTCCGCGACCCCGCACCGTACCCGATTTTCTCCACCCTCATCGCCGGCTGCACCCCGAACACAGGCTCAAGCGCCCGCACCAGCGCCGCTCCCGTAGGCGTCACCATCTCCTTCTGCAAGTGCGCCGAGTACGTCGGATAGCCGCGCAACAAATCCGCCGTCGCCGGAGCCGGCACCGGGAACGTCCCATGCGCGCACTCCACCATGCCGCCCCCCACATTCAGCGGCGAGCAATGCCACGCATCCACATTCAGATACTCAATCCCTGCGCAAGCCGCAACAATGTCGACGATCGCGTCGACCGCACCCACCTCGTGAAAGTGAATTGCCTCAACATCCACATTGTGAATCTTCGCCTCGGATGCGCCCAGCAACTCGAACGTCCGGATCGCACGACTCTTCACCGCCTCAGCCAATGGCGCTCCCTGGATCAACGCGCGAATCACGGACAGCGAGCGTCCATGCGTGTGCTCATGATTGTGCTCGTGCGAATGGCCATGCTCATGATTGTGTTTATGCTCTTGGTCGTGCGGATGATCTGCTGGATGTACATGGCCGTGGTCATGCTCGTGCGAGTGATCAGAAGCGTGCGCATGGTCGTGCTCATGACTGTGCGCAGCATGGGCCTCTTCTGCCAGAGATTCCCCCTCCATCACCTGCACTCGCGTACAAGAAATCCCGCTCCGATCCACCGTCTCGATCTTCAGTCGCGCGCCCAACTCCAGCGCCGAGGTGGCCTCCTCCAATACCTGCACCGGAACCCCTGCATCGATCAACGCACCGAGAAACATATCGCCGGCAATCCCAGCAAAGCATTCTAAATAAGCAATCCGCATGAACTCTCTTTCAATAGTGGAACGACGTTGGTTGGATGCCCCGAAGCCGGCTAGGGATGATTCAGTGCGACCTACCCAGCCTGGGCAATCGCCGTAACCGGCAATACATCATTCATTGAGCCGGACCGATACCCCTGCGTATCCAGCGTGACATACAAAAATCCCGCGCTACGCACCGCCTCCGTCAAGCGGTCCAGCGCATCCAGCGTCAGAGCTCGCGGCAAATCCTCCCGCGCGATTTCAACACGCGCAAGATTTCCATGGTGCCGCACGCGCACCTGCGCGAACCCCAGCGCATGCAACGCTTCTTCCGCCCGCTCCACCTGCGCAAGATTCTCCGCCGTCACCTCGCGGCCATACTCAATGCGCGAAGAAAGGCACGCACTCGCCGGCTTATCCGCAAGCGAAAGCCCCGCCTCACGCGCCAGCATCCGAATTTCCTTCTTACTCAGCCCTGCATCGACCAGCGGCGCCAACGCACCATGCATCTCCGCCGCGCGCTGTCCTGGCCGAAACTCCCCGCGATCATCCAAATTCATTCCATACGCAAGCCGCTCAAATCCCAACCGCGCCCGCGTCTCCTCCATCTGCGTAAACAGTTCGCTCTTACAGTGGAAGCACCGCTGCGCATCATTGCGCGCGTACTCCGGCTTCTCCAGCTCATGGGTCTGCAGCACACGCACAGGAATTCCATGCCGATCCGCGAACACCATCGCATCCGCCAACTCCTTGCGCGGCAGCGAAGGCGAATCCGCAATCACCGCCAGCATCCTTTCGCCAAGCGCTTCGTGCGCCGCATACGCCAGGTACGCGGAATCCGTGCCGCCCGAATACGCCACCAGCAACGACCCGAGCGACGCAAGGTTCTCCTGCAGCAACTCCGATTTGTCCTTCAAATCCATCGTAGTCTCAGCCTTTGCTGCGATCCGTAAACCGGAAGAAGAGCGACTGCTTCGCCACCGGCGCCGCCAGCTCATTGATCGACGCCATCTGGGATGCCGACAGCGGTGTAAAGTTGGCGGCAAGATGTACGTTCTCTTCCAGCTGCGCCACTGAGTCGCAGCCAATAATCACCGTGCTCACCGGATGCGTCAGCGTGAAGTACATCGCCTCGCGCATATTAATGACTCCCGGCCGCGTCGCGATCGCCGACCCCTCCCACGAGTGCCGCTGTGCCTCCAGCGGTGGCGGCGTCCAGTTGGAAAGCAGCCGCCCCCGCGCCGGAACCTTCATCCCGATAATTCCCATCTGCTTCTCAACCGCCAACGGCAGCAACGCATCGGAAAAACTATAAATGTGCGAGTCGGCAGCATTCAGCGCCAGCAGAATCGTGTCGAAGGGATGCCGGTTGATCGCATCGATCAGCGCATCGGGCCGATAATGCCCTGTGACGCCGAGGAACCGCACCACCTTCTGTTCCTGCATCTCGATCAGCGCTTCCATGGCGCCGCCCTTGGCAAAGATAGCGTCCACATCCTCCGGCAGCCCCACGTCATGCAACTGCCACAGGTCCACATGGTCCGTATTCATCAGCTTCAGCGACTTCTCGATCATGCGCAGCGAGCCTTCGCGCGTCCGCTCCTTGGTCTTCGTCGCCACAAACGCCTCGTTGCGACGCTTCTTCATCACCTGGCCGTAATACTGTTCGCTCCACCGATCAGGCCCGCCATAAATTGACGACGTATCGACATAATTCACGCCCAGATCCAGCGCGCGCTCAATGATCGGCACAGCCACATCAAAATTGTTCGGCTTCTCCAGCGCCGCCTGGCCGCCAAGGCTGAAAATACCAACCTTGTAACCGGTCTTCCCTAGGTTGCGTGTCGGCATCGCCGTAAGCGTTCGTGGATTATCCGGAAGCGCACCAAACTCTTTGCCCGCCTGCGCATGCGCCGGCATCCCAGCCTGCGCCAGCAAACCGGCAGCAAGCGCTCCACTCTTCTTCAGAAAACTACGGCGATTTCCAGCGTTCGGCGCATTGGCCATGGATGGAGCCTCCAGGTGCAACTGATTCCTGAATTCTATTCCAGCAACAGGATCCCTGGTTACCGCGGGGTTCCGGTAGGATCGACCGTGGCCACAGGAGTCTGCGTTGCCGGCAACAGTTGCCGCGCAGGTTCCTCCGCAGGTTGCTCCAAAGGCTCGGTCGTTTCCTGGTCCCCAATATTGAAAACCGGCGTGCCCTTAGGAAGCTTCAACCGACCATCGGCTAGGTACGCCACCACCACGGCCCCCGTCACCGCGGGCGCAAGAATCGTCATTGGAATCAAATACTTCTTGCTCTTCACCAGCGACTCCGTCACACCATCGACCGCGTGACTGCGCGGAATCGTGCCCGGCACCTGCGGAATCACGAACGCGCTCATGTTCACGTCCGGATACTTCTGGCTGTACGCCACCAGCGACCGCGCCACCTGCTTCGGCGTCATCAGCCCGAAATCCGCGATGAAGTTGCGGTGAACTGCATGCGGCATATAAATGTCCAACACCATGCGAGAAAAATCCGCGCAGTTATGAAACAGCAGGTTGAAGTGCCCAACGTTCTTGCGATCGTTGAAGATCGCCATGAACCGCTGATCCTGCTCCGCCGTGCTATCCACCTGGAACCCATGCATCGTCCGGATATACGACTCGCCCACCAACTCATTCCACTCACCCTTGGGCGCTTCACCCTTCTTATTATCCGGAGCCAGGTCCATCAGGTGCGCCTTGCGATACGCATCCTGTAACGCAGCAACCTGCTCCCGATCGGCAGCGGCTGGAATATCGCTCAGGTTATCGACAGCGTACAGGTACCCGACCAGCGGCACCGCAATCCAGTCATAGCCGTCCACCTTGTGATACCGGCTGATGACCACGCCATACTCCCCCTCATGGCAAACCCGCAAAGATGTAGGCGAATCAGCGCAGACGTGATTCAAATAAATGGCCGCATGACCCGTAGGGTTCATCGCGCCAAATGCACCGTAAGGCTCTTCCATCAGCAATGCCACCGATGCGTGCGCCGTCCCAGACGTCACCACGAGGCACCCAAACACACATGCAAGCGCGGCCATCGTCCGTCGAAGCATCCTGTTGCCTTGCCGCACCACCGCCTCGCAGTTAACCATCCCTAGTTGGATGCAAATGGTTTATGCGTGGCCGACGAAATCTTCTTCGCGAGCGATAGGCTCGCCACAATTAAAAGGACTTAGCTTCTACCTACGCGCCGATCGCCCAACTCTCGTCTCCCCAAAAACTTTCAGCGAACCCCGCCCATACACCGCGGGGTTCGCTGAAGATCTTCTGCTAAGCGTTGTACGTGGACGAGGAAACGCGGCCCCCGTGCCCGGTCCAGTTGGTATGGAAGAATTCGCCGCGCGGCTTGTCGGTCCGCTCATACGTATGCGCGCCAAAGAAGTCGCGCTGCGCCTGCAGCAGGTTCGCCGGCAATCTCGCCGTCCGGAAGCCATCGTAGAACGCCAGCGCCGTCGAGAACGCTGGCGTCGGCACGCCCAGCTCGATCGCCTTGATCAGCGCCTTCCGCCAGCTACCCTGGTACTTATTCAGCGCGCTAGAAAAGAATTGATCCAGCAGCAGATTCTCGAGGTTCGGATTCTTGTCAAAGGCCGCCTTGATGTCGCTCAGGAAAATGCTGCGAATGATGCAGCCGCCGCGCCACATCAGCGCGATGCCGCCCATGTTCAGCTTCCAGCCAAACTCTTTCTCGGCCGCGCGCAGCAGCATGTAACCCTGCGCGTAGCTCACCATCTTCGAGCAGTAAAGCGCCCGGCGCACAAGCTCAATGAACTCCGCCCGGTCGCCAACGGCCACCTTCTCCGCCGGTCCCTGCAACACCTTTGAAGCCTTCACGCGGTCATCCTTCAACGCCGAAAGGCAGCGCGCAAACACGCTCTCGCCAATCAACGTCACCGGCATACCGAGGTCGAGCGCCGAAATCGCCGTCCACTTGCCCGTACCCTTCTGTCCCGCCGTGTCAAGAATCTTGTCGACAATCGGCGTTCCATCCTCATCCTTCTTGGCAAAAATGGTCGCCGAAATCTCGATCAGGTAACTATCCAGCTCGCCCTTGTTCCATTCCTTGAACACCTCGGCAAACTCGTCCGCGTTCAAGCCCAGCCCATCCTTCAGCAACTGGTACGCTTCGCAGATAAGCTGGATATCGCCGTACTCAATTCCGTTAT